>ERZ1673753.3094-NODE-3094-length-10965-cov-3.067003_pt1 | contig 10965 bp, 7 predicted proteins | sample MGYA00580201_ERZ1673753 | MGnify/ENA primary metagenome ERZ1673753 (study PRJEB41218, sample SAMN15661747) | gut metagenome | host: Homo sapiens | place: Canada: London | collected 2015-08-20/2019-03-30 | study: EMG produced TPA metagenomics assembly of... | reverse complement strand
ACAACATAAGCTATCGGCTCCAGTCCCTCAGGTACTTCTGGCATTTTAATAACATTCAAGCCATCCCCACTCTCGTCCACAAGAGACCGATCATTTGACAATACAAATACTTTACCTTGCCTTGCTCTCACTTCTTGAATATTACTTTTAACTTTATCAATCAAATTATTAAACGGAGCCAAGACAAAAACAGGAAGATGTTTATCAACTAACGCCAATGGTCCATGCTTAAGCTCACCAGCTGGATAACCTTCAGCATGAATATAGGAAATTTCCTTTAATTTCAAAGCCCCTTCCAAAGCAATGGGAAACAAGTGCCCACGCCCAAGGAAGATAGAATCACGAGCATCCACTAGTTCTTCTGCCCATTCAGATAAACTTCCTTTCAAGGACAAGGTTTTTTCTAAAATTTCGTGAAGTTTATTTAGTTGGTCCAGCAATTCTTCAGTTTCCAATGCAAATTGGGTTTTACCGATAGAAGCAGACAATCCCAATAAGGCAATTAACTGAGTTGTAAAGGCTTTAGTCGAAGCAACTCCGATTTCTGGACCAGCTTTTGTTATAAAGTGTGCCCCAGTCTCCTTTACCATAGAGCTTGTTTCTACATTGCAAATGGAAATAGTCATCGTCATGCCCTTCTCTTTGGCATGCTGTAGGGCCGCTAACGTATCTGCGGTTTCACCGGACTGAGAAATCACAACTACCAATGTATCCGGGTCAGAGACACTAGACCTATATCGATATTCGCTTGCAATCTCTACGTCACAAGGTACTTTTGATATTTTTTCCAACCAATACTTTGCAACGAGTCCTGCGTAATAACTTGTTCCACAGGCGAGAATTAAAACTCGTTTTAACCTTTTAAAATATTCAAGAGCCTTGAAACCAAAGGCTTCAGGAGAAAATCCCACGAGGGAGTCAATCGTTTTTCGTACAGCGTTGGGCTGCTCGCAAATTTCTTTCTCCATATAGTGAGAGTATTCACCTAAAGAGAGGTCATGAACTTGAGGCTCGATAGTAATTACTTCTCTTCCAACAGAGGTATATTTGTTCCCATCAAAACTATAGATTTGATAAAAATCCGGCGTGATCTCTGCGATGTCGCCATTATCGAAATAAATAAACTTATCGGTAACGTCCGATAAAGCCAATGGATCTGAAGTTACAAAATTTTCCTTTTCGCCGATACCCAACACTAACGGAGCACCCTTACGGACTGCAACTAATTTTTCAGGTTCATCTTTGGACATCACAGCAATAGCAAACGCTCCTTTTAACAAAGGAACGGCTTTTTTAAATGCCGAGAAAAGATCTCCTTCGTAAAACGAATGGATCAAATGGACCACTACTTCGATATCAGTGTCACTCTCAAATTCGTAACCGTTATTAATTAAGGATTTTTTGAGCTCTTCAAAATTTTCAATGATTCCATTATGAACAATGGCAAGAGTATCGTGAGAAAAATGAGGGTGAGTATTTCTTATTTCGGGTGCTCCGTGGGTGGCCCAACGGGTATGAGCGATGCCAATCCTCCCCGGAAGATATTCGGCTTCCTGAATATTCCTTTCAAGAAATTCAACTCTAGAAACGGAGCGAAACCGTGTTAACTTGCTTTTTTCAATTGTAGCAATGCCGCAGGAATCATACCCCCTATATTCAAGGCGCTTCAATCCTTTTAAAAGAGTTGGGATTATATTTTTTGAGCTTATGCCCGCAACTATGCCGCACATATTCTGTTCCTGTAATTCTTTCTTAAAAGACGATATTCTAATGCAGGGAAAATTCTTAACGTTTTACAAACCAAAAAGACCATTAAAAGCCGCTAAGGCGGATTGCGATTTTCTTTTAATCTTGTGATAATGAGATTACGAATTTTATGTAATGACTATTAGTTGATTCAACTCTGAAAATCGATTTTTTAAATTTTTCTGATCCATCTCATGCAAACAGGTTTTAAAGGATACGAACTCCTATCCTCGTTATTTCTGCGCAAACAATAAAAATTTCGAAGAAATCAATAAGTTCGATTTTAGTGTTCCCTCTTGAAATCTCTCCATGTCAATTCCACTCAAATCACAAAGAATGAGACAAGATAATGATCTCCCTATTTCTATACATCATTTTCTAATTTAGAACATAATCAATTAAATCTGCCAATACAATAATGTCTTAAACGGTACTTTTTGATCGCTGTAAAAGGCATGGGTTAAATCCTCTGAAGAACTGATAATAAAACGATTTGAGATAACTTTATCAAACATTGAAAAGTCCCTAACGTTGTCCAAAAATTCTTTTGCCTTAAGAAAGTCTTTTTTCAGCGATCGAGTTGTTCCTATGAGTGAAATTCCTTTCTCAAGAAGTTTCCTTGTATCAATAGGAACCGGGAACTCTGATACTCCCGTTAAACAAATTGAAGAGCAAGGTTTTATAGTTTTTATTATTTGGTTTATTGCCTCACCGGCCTTTGCGCCTCCGACGGCTTCAAAAGCAATATCAATATGAGGAATGGAAGAATAGTCCTCTCTGAGAATTTCAACACTATCAGCATGAGAAAAAAGAAGCAATTTCTCTTCGTGCTTTCCGAATACTGTAACCCTGAGATTGGGATATTCTTTTTTTATGCAGAGGGATAACAAATACCCTACTACTCCGTCTCCCCATATCCCTACAGAGGCGGCATGAGTCCAACAATTGTAGGGTATACGGCTTATAGCTTGAAAGCAAACACTCAAAAGCTCTGCAAAAACATAATAGTTAGGTGACTGAGTAGCAAAAGGTAAAAGCTCCTTCCCTTCCATCATCAAAAATTCTTGCGTGAACCCATCTGCCGAGCTCGAACGAAAATAGGAATTTGACCCGTAATTATCCAAGAGATCGTCTTCTCCACCATTAGGCAGCAAAATTACATTCTGACCAACCTTGAAATTTTTAAGGGGATCATAGACAACCTGTCCTATAGCCTCATGAATTAAACACATGGGCAATTTTTCTTTCAAGACAGCGGCTGGCCTAGCGCCCATAAAATATCTCTGGTCTGCAGCGCAAATTGATAAAACGGTTGGCGCTACGATAACTTTATCTGTTGTCTCAAGCCGTGAAGAAAAAAAAGGCAGGAAAAGACCAGGCCTAACAAATTTGATATTTTGATTGATCATTGTTTAGAAGACATCAAAAAGTCGGCGAAAGCAAGATCAAAGTCAGTAGTTACTTTTATGTTGAACGGCTCACCCCTAACAAGCAAAACGGGTTTTCCAGATTTCAGTAGGAGTTTGGCCGCGTCAGTGACCGAAGGATCCTCTCCGATTTTTTCATAGGCATCGATATACTCCTGACAGATAAAGCTTTGAGGAGTTTGGCCTTGATAAAGGTTATTCCTGTTAGGAATATTTGATATGATCTTTAAATCCTTACTCTCTACTATCGTGTCGGTACACGGAAGAACGGTGTCGCATGCATTCCCTTTTTTTAGCTGTTTGATGTTATCTTCAATAATCCTTATAGATAGAAATGGTCTTGCCGCATCATGACTAATGACGCCAACATCCTTGCCAAACTCATCCTTTAAGTAATTACACGCATTAAAGAGGGATTCTTGCCGGGAGTTTCCTCCCTCACAAAAGATCAGTTTCTCTTGGTAAGGTTTATCTCTAAATAAATCTCTAGCATGGGTCATCCATGGTTTAGACACAACAACGACAATTTTGTTCACCCCTTCTATGACCGCAAACTTCTCGACGGTCTGGACGATCATAGGCGACCCGCCAAGGTTCAAAAATTGTTTCGGCAAAGTTGAGCTTGCCATTCTCGTGCCCTTTCCTGCTCCCAAAACAACCGCTGCTATCATGATTTACCTTTAAAATTTACAGGAAGTTTGAATTTAAATATTAAATGTTTTTCTCTCTTCTCTGGAGGAGGCGGAGTCATGTAGTCCGGACCATACAGTTTTGTGAGGTAATCATTTAAGTCTTTTGCAACAGGACAACGTAAGCCTTCAAAATCCAAGTAGTCTTTTTCACAAAAACCCGATCGCTTATAAAGCTCACCAAAGTAATGCTTACGACCAGACGGAATAGATACATATTCAGAATGTTCGTTTCTACACATAGAATGGACACAATTTGTAAGAGAGTTCCATCTTGAAGCTGACAGCCATGAAGTACAAAAACCAATGGTATTTTTTATTTTAAAAACCTTTTTAGCTTCCGGACTTCCAGAAAGAAGGGCTTGATAAGACTTTCGGTTTTTATAAAACATCCTGCAGGAAAGAAGAAATCCGAAACCTAGGCAAAAGAAGCCGTGCACTTTTCTTAAAAACTTATTATTCGGGACATTTTCAATTATAAAAATATCAACAAATATGCCCTGCTCCTTTTCATCCAACTCGCCTCTAGTGACGTAGGCTGAATTTTTAAGCCTAACTCTTCCGGAAGTCAGAAAATAATCTTGTGTTTGCCCCGGACTTTGAACTACATATTTTCCCGGGAAAGTTTTCTCAAAGTTCTTGAAGAATGCAGAGAAATCTTTTCGGGTCATATTAATGTCAAGATCATCATCCCAAGGAATAAAGCCTTTATGCCGAAGGGCGCCAAGAGCAGTCCCTCCGCTTAGAAAGTAAGAGATATGATTCTTCGAGCAAAATAAGTCTATATCTGACAAAATGTCGAAAAGGCAATTCTGTAATTTTATAAGCTCTGTATTTGATAGCTCTATTGAACCATCGGCATTATTCAGGCTTTTGAAAAGTTCAAATGTGCTTAAGTTCATCTGTATTTACAACGTCGCGACCCTTAGATTGTAACCTCTGTGTCTATACGGTAAACTCATAGACCGTCTAAATTTTTTTCATAAAAATGAGCAAATTTTTTGGAGAAGGTTGGGAGGACATTAAAAGAGCAACTCTCAACATAGGACTTCCTTTATATCTTGCAAGAGCCGATATTAGACAACGTTATAGACGTTCCACGTTGGGGCCTTTCTGGATAACAATATCCACAGGGGTAATGATTGCATGTATTGGGATTATTTTTGGCTCCCTCTTCAAGTCTCCGATGTCTGATTTTCTACCTTTCCTAGCCGCTGGTTTAATTATTTGGGGACTTCTCTCTTCTACAATTACCGAGGCTACTTCCGTATTTGTTACAGCGGAGCCAATAATTAAACAATTACCGTTGCCTCTCACAACCCACATATATAGAATGATATTTAGGAATTTATATATCTTCTTCCACAATATCATTATCTTACCTATTGTTCTACTTTGCGTTCAAAGAGGGATTGGCCTGAATGTATTTTTATTTATACCCGGACTAGTAATTGTTATCTTAAATCTTGTCTGGATATCCATCTTATTATCTATAGTCTGCTCTAGGTTCAGGGATTTAACTCAAATTGTTGCAAGCATTCTTCAGATTTTTTTCTATGTGACACCTATTATTTGGCTCCCGGCACTCTTACCCGCGAGGGCAAGTGTGATGATCCTCGAGCCTAATCCCTTTTACCACTTACTCGCCATAGTTAGGGAGCCCTTACTCGGGAATGCTCCAAGTTTTTCAAATTGGATTATCTCTGCAGGTTTATGCCTCTTTGGATGGTTAGTTTCCATTAAGTTTTTTGATAAGTATAGACCCCGCATTGCTTACTGGCTTTAGTCATGAAAATTTCTTTAAAAGATGTTTGCGTTGATATTCCTGTTTTTAACTCTCAAGGAAGATCTTTAAAAAAAACAGTTATGGGAATAGCAACCGGAGGGAAAATAGGGTTAACGGAAGCCGGAAAAACAATTGTCCGCTCTTTAGATAACATTAATTTAGATATTAAGCCACATGAAAGGGTCGGACTATTGGGCCATAACGGTGCAGGAAAAAGCACGCTTCTTCGTGTTTTGGGAAAGGTTTATCAGCCCTCGTCAGGATATGCAGAAATTATTGGAGATGTAGGTTCCCTAATTGATATTTCATTAGGAATTGATCCAGAAGCAACAGGAATTGAAAATATATACTTGCGCGCAGCACTTCTGAGAATACCCAAAATTGAAGTAGATAAATCTTTGTCAGAACTAATTGAATTTACTCAATTGGGCTCTTTTATTGAGATGCCAGTGAGGACATACTCTACAGGCATGCATATGAGGCTAGCTTTCGCAGTATCAACAATGATTTCTCCAGATATATTGCTCATGGACGAATGGCTCTCTGTCGGCGACCTAGCCTTTCAAAAAAAAGCAGAGGAAAGGCTTAACAAACTCATTGATAGGTCGAACGTTCTAGTAATTGCCTCGCACTCAAGACAATTAATTGAAAAGTGTTGTACTAGAGCTATATGGCTTGAGCATGGAAAAATACGGATGGACGATAATCCAGCTATTGTTTGTAAAGAGTATTTTGGATAGTAATTTAATCTCAGCTATGCCCCTATTATCTATTATCATCCCCGTTTATAAGACTGAACGTTATCTCTCTGACTGCCTGAAAAGTCTTGACGGACTTTCTCATTTCAAAAACGAGACTGAAGTAATTGTAGTAAGCGATGCTTCACCAAACAATCCAGAAACAATAGTTCAGGAATTCACCGGTGTTCTAAATATCAGGTGTTTAGTGCATCAGAAAAATTCAAGTGTTTTCCAAGCTAGAAAGACAGGAATCCTTGCATCGCAAGGAGAATATATTCTCTCCTTGGATTCTGACGATACTCTTCTTTCTATGCGTTGGAAAGAGTTGTTATCTTATCTAGACAGATCCAAAACTGATATTTTGAGATTTTCCGAAGCGCGGGAAAAAAAAGATATTTTCAATGTTGAGAATAAGTCTATTGAGGGCCAAGAAGTTTGGGATTATTTTGTATCGAAAAGGCTTTGGCAATTAGCAGGAACAGCAATAAGAAGAAACCTCTTTATAAAACTTTTTGATAGGATCGAGTTAAAAGAAAATTCAGCCTACATCAATATGGCTGACGATCTCTGTTATTCCGCAGGTTTGTTCAATATAGCTAAAACCTTCTCATCAAAAGCTGGCCTCGGTCACTATTGTTACCGTCTAAATCCCACATCTTTAACCAGAAGTAGCTTGGGCGATACCTTATCAAATGCAAGAAGATTAGCTCGCGATTATTCCAACTGCAAGCAATTAGGATTTTGCTTTCTTGAAGAAAAACGTAGAAAAACTGATTTTCAGACTCTCTTAGACTCTAACCTTCCTTGGATAGCACCTAAACTCTGCAATGTCTTTACATCCTTTCCTGAAATCTGGGATGACTTTTGCAACACTTTCTCTCCTATCCCATTGTTTCATGAAATACTGCATTTTGATATCACATCTAGTGCTGCTGTTCTCTCCCATATTTTGAAAAAGAAGAAAGGATTCGAACCCATAAAGAGAATAGGTATAGTTGTCACTAAACTTCAAGGAGGTGGGACAGAGCGAATGGCCTGCTCCTTAGCAAGCATATTGTCCAATTATTACCACATTCACTTAATTACTAGTTTCGAATCCGAAAATGATTATCCAGTTGCCTCGTCAGTTAATGTTAAATGTATTGCGGAGGGACAAGATAGGAGGCTTGAGATCTTAAAATTTTGTTGTGGGGAAGGAATAAATACCTTAATTTTTGTTGATTATTACTTGGAGAAGACGTTAAGAGACATCCTGTACTTTAAATTTCACGGACTCAACGTGATCGCACAAGAGCATAACTCATTTGCTGTTCCGTTCTATACAGGGCAAATAGCTTTGATGGCAGAACGAACGGCTGTTTATAAACTTACTAATTTATTAACTTGTCTTAGTCAAAGTGATTTAATGTTTTGGCAAAGTCTTGGAGTGTCTCAGGCGATATATATGCCAAACATTCTCACCTTGGACCCTAAGTATAAAAATAAAAAACTTTCATCCGGAGTTAAGAATGTCTTATTCTTGGGACGACTAACTCCTTTAAAGGGTTCTGAGGACTTAATTCCCATAATTCTTAATACTTGCAATCAAAGAAACGACATAGTATTTGAAATTTGTGGAAGTTTTACAAATCCTCAAGATGAAGCCAACTTTAAATCAAAATTAAAAGAATTGATAATAGCAGGCAAAGTTAACCTGCTTGGACAGATTCAAAATGTAGAAGAGAAAATTTCGGGAGCTACAGTTTTAATTTTACCGAGTTATGTTGAGGGTTCCCCGATGGTAATCGGAGAGGCTAGATCGATGGGAACACCAACAATCATGTATAGTTTGCCCTACGTGGACATTGCAAACGAAGGAGTCATTTCGACACCCGTTGGACAACCCCTGTTGTTTTCTGAAACACTACTTTCATTAATTGATAATCCCTCGTTCTATGAAGAACTTTCTAGTTCTTGTTATAAGGGTATTGAAAAATGGAGTTCTGGGAATGTCAGCAAATTGTGGCACGATGCATTAAGCAACCTACCTTTTATTAACCATGATTCTCAGTTAGAACCTGCGGTATGCGAACTATCTAGACAAATCCAATTGGCTGTGAATTATATTTATTACAATGACATAAATCGGAAGGAAGATACAGATTTACAAAAGAAAATTAATAGATACAACAAAATGATGAACTTGTTCTCTAAATTTTTTCCTAATGGAAGCAAAAGGAGAAGATTTGTAAAAATAGTTATCGCGCGAAGCTTGCGTCTTTTAGACAACAAAAAAAGTTAAATTTTAAAACTATCTACAAAATGTCTTTTGATTATAATGAGCTTAATTAAAAGCCAATCCGAAAGAAAGATCCTGAGAATTTGAACTATTCTTTTAGGAATTGTCAGCTTTGTTCGTGATATGTAAGTATCATTGAGTTTAAATTTTCCCCTAAAATAATTTAAATATAGCTGACATTTCTTATCATTTTGCATAAATGATAAGCACTGAATTTTATCTCTCAAATTCAATCTGGAAAAGGAGATTTTACATAATATATCGCTATTCACTTCATTAACGTTACTTCCTAAAATAAATCCGGGATAGCAATTAATTAAAACAAAGAATAAAGATAAACTAATCTTAGGAGACACATTCTTAAATGAAATTTTCTCCTTATCCAAAAATTTTCTAGAAATTAAAACATTAAAAAGGCCCTCTGCAAGAGGCTCATTGAATATTTTTCCATCATTTTTTGGTATTTTATTATTGTAAAACCAAACACCAGGTTCTGTTATATTTTGAATTTCAAGAATAGATTCTTTATCAAAACAAGAATTATAATCTTGAGAAAATGATATCAATGTTCCTTTAGCAGTTTCCAAAGCATTGTTTAGACAAAGGGACAAATCTTCAAATACTTTTTTCCCTAACTTGTAGGTCCTCCTATTACCAGTACCCTTGATTAAAATTGATAGATTTTCACAAGAATCGAATTTTTTATCTTCATTAATATTTTTTATAATGAGTCTTATGTTAGTGCAAAAGTGTTTATCTTTTTCGCTTTTTTTTCTTTGGCAGTAAGCTAGTCTTCCTAGAAAATCACCAGCCTCTATATAACTAGCAGACACCATCCTTCGTTTCATAAAAGTTGCAAATGCATAATCTGTGAGAAAAAAACTTTTCCACCAAAAAGCTGGTATTTTTTTTATAATATTTATCCACAATTTGTCGCATTCAATAAATGAGTTATGTCGTTTTGAATCTTGATTTTTATGATTTCTACTTTTAAGAACAACTTCGCCCAAAAAGAATATTTTTAGCTTAGGAAATATTCTAAACCATAAATCATAGTCTTGAGTATATTTCAAGTCATCTCTAAATGGATTCTGTAATAAAATATCCCTCGGTATTAGCATCGTACAACCATTTGTCATTCCTGTGAGGATTGGATAGTAGCAATCTGCCAAACCCGCCTGACAAGTCTTTAATTCAAAATTGGTAAATGAAAAATGATCTCCTCTTTCAGTGACGCATTCATAATTTGAATAAACTAATCCTCTTTCTCTTCTATTCTTAAGGAAATTAATTTGTTTTTTTATCTTTTCAGGATAATAAATGTCATCGTGGCTTAACCAAGAAACGTATTCTCCCTGACTTTCTTTGATACCTAGGTTCAAGGCCGAAGAAACACCGCCATTTTCCTTTTTTATATATTTAAGTCGTCGTAAATATGGAGTTATTAATTCTTCTGTTCTGTCAACAGAACCATCATTAACAACAATAACTTCTATATTTTCGTACGTTTGATTGAGTGCACTTTCGATTGCCTCAATCACAAAATTTTCGCCATTATAGACCGGTATAATTATTGAGACGAGAGGATTATTTTCAACATGAAAATTATGCATGGATATTTTCTAAGAGAATTATTTTATCTACTGATTAATTAATAATTATTTATGATATCTAAAGGATTTCTTTAGAAAGTCCTGAAAAGATTTAAAAAAATAGCATCGGCAATAAAGTCAATTCTATCGCAGATACAAAAAGACTGAAATTAGAAATCTTCCTTAATATGAATGATTATTGAATCTTTTTTCTCCATGTCATCCTGTCCACTATGCCGACGTAACTTTGGATTATCTTTATAACTTTTAAACTAACATTTCTATCTAGATAATCCGGAACAGGATCTAACCTATCCTCAGCCAAACCCACGGCAACTTCGATCGACTGGCATATCTCTTTTGTTGTTATCCCTCCGATAACAAATGAACCTTTATCCAAAGCCTCAGGTCTCTCTGTCGAAGTCCTTATTGAGACAGCGGGAAATTTTAAGATCGAGCTTTCTTCTGCCAAAGTTCCACTATCTGAGATAACACACTTTGCATTTTCCTGCAACTTAACGTAGTCAAAAAAACCAAAAGGTTTTAGTGCCCTAACATTTCGATGAAATTTAAAATTTCGTAATTCTACAAATTTAGCACTGCGGGGATGAAGAGAATATACAATCGGAAGGTCAAAGATTTCAGCCACGTGATTAATTGCATTCATTAGAGAGAAAAAGTTTTCTTCGTTATCGATATTTTCCTCT
>ERZ1673753.3086-NODE-3086-length-11004-cov-4.876518_pt1 | contig 11004 bp, 6 predicted proteins | sample MGYA00580201_ERZ1673753 | MGnify/ENA primary metagenome ERZ1673753 (study PRJEB41218, sample SAMN15661747) | gut metagenome | host: Homo sapiens | place: Canada: London | collected 2015-08-20/2019-03-30 | study: EMG produced TPA metagenomics assembly of... | reverse complement strand
GAAAGACGCAAAGGGACAGTACATACTGCGGATAACAGACCCGCAGACATTCTGGAGCACGAGCAAGTATCTGGTGATAGAAGTGAGATAAGGCTTGGTTCAGGAGAGAGTCATCCTCTCCTTGCCGAGAAGAAGTCAGACATCAGTTGGCGGCATTCCTCCCCGAGGATGCCGCCAACTGCGTTTGCGCGGGGATGCAGTGCGGCAGGAGCATATTTCCGGTAGCCGCGTTTCACGTCCTGGGCACCATAAACAATCCTGGGTACCTGCGCCCAACCTATCGCGCCGGCGCACATCGGGCATGGCTCCACTGTGACATACAGCGTGCAGCCCGTGAGATACTTGCCGCCAAGCGCATTCTCGGCGGCCGTTATCACGAGCATCTCGGCGTGTGCGGTGACGTCGTTCAGCGTCTCTGTCATGTTGTGGGCGCGCGCCACCACCCTCCCGCTGGCTACGATAACCGCCCCGACGGGTAACTCGCCCTCTGCCGATGCCTGACGCGCCTCTTCGAGTGCGAGCCGCATGAAGTGCTCGTCTGTCCTTATCACCTCGTTTCCCATAGTGCAAAGGGAGTGCGTGCGGTTACGGCGCAGGCTAAATCTTGCTGATGATGCCGAGTTTCGTGTCGCGTATGAAAGAAATTATGTTGCGTATTTCCTCGCTGTCCGGCACCTGTTCCTCCACCTGATTCACCTCATCGAACACGTTGGACTGTCCATGGAATACCAGTCGGTATGCATTGGCGATGTGCCTCTGCGTCTTCTCGCCAATGCCTTGGCTTGAAAGGACCTGCGAGTTCAGTCCCCCGTATCTTGTCGGGTTGCCGTTGGCTACTATGTACGGCGGCACGTCCTTGCTGATGCGGCATCCGCTGCTTACCATTGCCGCCCTGCCTACCCGCACGCCAGGGTTTGCGATGACGTTGGACGAGAGGATGGCGCTGTCATGAATTTCGCAGTTGCCGGCAACCTTCGCCCCATACCCAAAGACGCACCTGTCGCCGACAATGGTGTCGTGTGAGATATGCACGCCCTCGAGTATAAAGTTGTTGTTTCCGATGGTTGTCACGCCATCCCCATAGGTGGCGCGGTTGATTACCACGTTCTCGCGTATCACGTTGTCGTCGCCGATTTCCACGCGCGTAGTGTCCCCGCGGTAGTTGAAGTCCTGCGGCACCGCGCCAATCACCGTTGCCTGATACACCTTGTTCCTATTTCCAAGCGTGGAGCCGCTCATTATGCTCACGAATGGATAGATTACACATCCATCCCCGACAACAACGTCATCCTCTATGTAAACGAATGGATATATCGTCACTCCACTGCCTATCTTAGCCTTTGGGCTTATCACTGCTTTGTCGCTTATCATGTCATGATGCCCCCCTCGCGCATTGCCTTGCCTCGTGTTTCCGCCTGCATGCCGCGCGGAGGTTGTAGGGGCGTTCTTTAAATGGTTTTTATTTGCTGTCCTGTCGCTGCCGCCACTGTCGCCGGCCTGCGGCTAGAACTAATTATCTCGTTCCGCCGCCCAATGCCTGGTACAGGCTCACCACGGCCTGCATCTTGTTGAAGTCGTCGGTCACCTGTGCTATTTCGGCGTTCAGCAGCGAACTCTGCGCCTGCATCACCTCGAGGTAAGTGCTTGACGACTCTGACACGAGCATCTTCGTGTGCTCGACGTTTAGCCTCAGCACTTCCACCTGGTGCGCGTCAAGTTTGCTCTTGGCCTCGTTCGAGTTGTATCTCACAAGCGCGTTGCTCACCTCGCTGCCTGCCTGTATGATGGCGTTCTGCCAGTTGTTGTATGCCTGTTCGTAGGTGGCCTGCGCCGCCACGAGGCCTGCCTTGAGCTGCCCGTTCATGAAAATCGGCTGCACGAGCGATCCCACGGCGGATGCAAGTATCTTCCCCGGATTCATTATCCTGCCTCCACCGTTGTTTGTGTATGCCCCGCTGCCGCTGATCGTTATTTTCGGATAGAAGCGCGAGCGTGCCGTATTGACGTCATAGAAGCAACTCGCCAGTTTCATCTCTGCATAGTGGACATCGGCGCGGTTGGCGAGGAGGTGCAGTTCCGCACCAGTGGCGAAGTCTGTTGGCAGCGACTGCTCGTGCAGTTTCCCCCTCGCAATCGCCTGTGCCGGCCGCCCTATCAGCACCGACAGCGCGTTCTCGGTCTCGCGTATCTGCCGCTTCAGGTCCTCCGCCTGTGCCAGGACTTTGTAGTGTGCCGCTTCTGCGCTCTGCACGCTGGTTGAGCGGTACCGCCCCAATTCCATCTGCATCTTCATCACGTTCCACGTGTCCTGCGTGAGGGCAGACATGTCGTTTATTATCTCTATTTGCCGGTCGAGCATCAGCAGGGTGTAGTACAGGTTGGCTATGTTCGAGATCACCTGCGTCTGCACCACAAGCTGATAGTCCTTTGTCGCGAGCAGAGCCGTCTGTGCGGAGCGTTTCTGGTTGAGCAAGCCGCCGAAAAGGTCGACCACCCACGATGCGTTCACAGGCAGCGAGTAGGTCTGCACGGCCTTGCCGAAGTCCCACGAGGAAACCGTACCTTGCGGCGTGAACGAGAACTGCGGCACGAAGGCCAGTTTTGCGGCTGCCAGTTGCGCCTCCACCATCTTCACGTTAAGCGCCGCGTTCTTCATGTTCACGTTGTGTTCCAGTCCCTGCTGTATAAGGTCTCGCAGGTGCGGGTCTGTGAAAACCTCTCTCCACGGCAGGTTTCCGAACGATGCCGTGTCGTTGGCGGCAACTGTGTCTGTTGCCGCCGCCCCGCGCGTGATGTCGACAAGTGGCAGTGCCGGGCGTTCATACTTGCTGTAAATGCCGCAGCCGCTCAGCAGCACCACCGCCGACATCATTGCTGTTATGATTGTCTTTCTCATTTTCTTTCAGTGTAACTCCTTTATTAAACATTGTCCTTCTCGCTCAACTCCGTGGCGCAAGTGTACTGCAGCAGTTCGGTGTCCACGTCGGCATCGTCGTCTTCAAACCGCATAGGCTTGATTTTCTCCTGTAGCCACTGGAAGAATGCGAACAGAGCCGGCACTACGAATATCTGCAAGGTCATGCCAATGAGCATGCCGCCCACGGCCGCCGCACCGAGTGTCTGGTTTCCGTTTGCCCCGACTCCGCTGGCGAACATCATCGGCAGGAGTCCGATGATCATGGCGAGCGAGGTCATAAGGATTGGCCTCAGGCGAGACCCTGCGCCCTGTATCGCCGCCCACCGTATCGCCATTCCGGTCTGCCTGCGCTCAAGTGCGAACTGCACGATGAGGATTGCGTTCTTCGCCAGCAGGCCGATTAGCATGATGAGCGATATCTGCATGTATATGTCGTTGCTGTGGCCGAACATCTGCGTGAAGGCGAAAGCCCCTGAAAGCCCGAACGGTATCGACAGGATCACCGCCAGCGGGAGCATGTAGCTCTCGTACTGCGCGCTTAGTATGAGATACACGAAGACGATGCAGAGGATCAGTATCAGACCCGTGGTGTTGCTTGCGCGCGACTCTTCGCGCGTCAGTCCGCTGTACTCGTAGGCATATCCCTGCGGCAGTGTCTCGGCGGCCACCTCCGATATTGCCTGCATAACCTCTCCCGAGGAATATCCGTCGTTTGGCGTCACGTTTGCCGAGATACTCGTGAACAGGTTGAAACGGTTGATGTTTGACGGTCCGTACACTCGCCTCAGGCTGCAGAACTCCGTTATCGGCGTCATTCCCGCGCTTGTCCTGACGAAGATGTTCTTTATCCCCTCTGGCCTCATGCGGCTCTCCACGTCTCCCTGTATCATCACACGGTAGAGTTTCCCATACGAGTTGAAGTTCGACGCGTAGAAGCCTCCGTAATATCCTTGCAGCGTGGACAGCACCGCCGACGGCCCTATGCCAGCCTGCTTGCACTTCGCCACGTCCACGTCCACCATGTACTGCGGGTAGTTCGGGTTGTAGGATGTCATTGCGGTCTGCACCTCCGGCCGCCTCTGCAGTTCGGAAAGGAACTCCTCTGTACGCTCGAAGAAGCGGTTGAGGTCGCCTCCGGTCTGGTCCTCGAGATTGAGCGTCAGGGCGTTTGTCGCCGAGAAGCCCGATACCATTGGCGGCGGGAAGGCCAGTATCTTCGCATCCTTTATGCTTGCCGTCTGCTTGTATATCATGCCCAGCACGGCCGTATTGGAGAGTGGGTTGACAAAGAAGCGCATTATACCGTCACCCTGCCACAGGCCGGACAGTTTGTACCAAAAGCCACCCATGCGTTCCTCGAAGGGTTTCAGCTTGACGATGAACGTTGCCTGGTCGGATCCCTGCCCGGATATGAAGTTGAAGCCCTGTATCTGCTCGCGGTTCAGCACCGCCGGGTTTGATGCCAGCATAGAGTCCACCTGGTCTATCACCTGCTGCGTGCGGTGTACGCTCGTTCCCGGCGGCATGCTTATCGTGCAGAAGATGACACCGGTGTCCTCGTTTGGCACGAGACCGGTCTTCGTTGTCGCCATGCTTAAAACCAGCGCCGCGATACCCACGGCAACGGCCGCGCCCACTGCCACCTTGTGTCTTATGGTGCGCTCGACGCCTTTCTTATATTTTCCGAGCAGTTTGTTGTACTGCGTGTTGAACGAGGCGTGGAAACGGTCGATGAGGCTCATCTCGCCTTTCTCCTCGCCATGCGGTTTCAGGAAGATGGCACACAGGGCCGGCGACAGCGTTAGTGCGTTGAGCGCCGAAATGAAAATAGCCACTGCCATCGTTACGCCGAACTCACGGTAGAACGCCCCCGACACTCCGCCGATGAACGACACTGGTATGAATACCGCCGCCATGACAAGCGTTATCGATATGATGGCGCCCGAAATCTCGTTCATCGCGTCGACACTCGCCTCCAGTGAGTTTTTGTAGCCCATGTCGAGTTTCGCATGCACCGCCTCCACCACCACGATGGCATCGTCCACCACTATGGCGATGGCGAGCAGCAGCGCCGACAGCGTGAGCAGGTTTAGCGAGAAGCCGAATATCTTGAGGAAGAAGAACGTGCCGATGAGCGACACTGGCACCGCGATAAGCGGGATGAGCGTCGAGCGGAAGTCCTGAAGGAAGATGTAAACCACGATGAACACGAGCACGAATGTGATGAAGAGGGTGAACACCACCTCCTCGATCGAGGCATACAGGAACTCTGTCACGTCGTAGGTTATGCTGATTTCGCATCCTGGCGGCAGCGCCTTCTCCTGCCTTGCAAGCTCCTCCTTGCAGTCACTTGCAATCTGGTTGGCGTTTGAGCCGGCTATCTGCTGGACCATCCCCACCACGGATGGCCTGTTGTTGTGTCGCATCGACACCGAATATGACAGTCCACCGAGCTCTATCTTAGCCACGTCCTTCAGCCGCAGGGTCTGCCCCTCCGTGTTTGTCGATATGATGATGTTGCCGTATTCCTCTGGTGTCTTGAGCCGTCCCTTGTAGCGCATGACATACTCGTATGCCATGTCGCTCTGCTCACCGAACGCCCCCGGCGCGGCCTCGATGTTCTGGTCTGCCAGGACTGCAGAGATGTCCGACGGCATGAGGTTGTATTGCCTCATCACGTCCGGCTTGAGCCATATCCGCATCGAGTAACTCTTCGCGCCAGGGCTGGACACGTCGCCCACTCCCTCGACGCGCTTGAGCGCCGGGATGATGTTTATCGAGAAGTAGTTTGTCAGGAACTCGTCGTCATACCTGCCGTCCTTTGACGACAGCGACAATATCATCACCTGCGACGTCTGCCTCTTCGACACCGTCACGCCGGCCCTTGTGACCTCTGCCGGCAGCAGTGCCTGTGCCTGCTGCACGCGGTTCTGCACGTTGACGGCAGCCATGTCCGGGTTCACGCCCTGGTGGAACATGATGGTGATTGACGCCCTGCCGTTGTTGGTTGCCGAGGATGTCATGTAGTCCATGCCCTCTACGCCGTTGATGCTCTCCTCCAGCGGCGCGAGCACCGAGTTCTTCACCGTCTCGGCATCAGCCCCGTTGTACGCGGCAGACACCATCACTGTTGGCGGGGCGATGTTAGGGTATTGCTCCACCGGGAGCGTCACGAGACCTATTATGCCCAGTATCACGATGATCACAGAAATAACCGTGGACAGCACCGGCCTCTTTATAAAGGTTGTAAATGTCATATGTCAGTATTTTACCGGAACAACCGGAGTTGCATTGAATGATGTCTTGAAAAACGAAGTGGTCACTTGCTCATCGCGTTTATGAAGCCCTTGGCTGTGCCTTGGTTCTCACCGAGTTTCGTTGCCTCGTCAATCTTCTTCCTGTACTGTGCCGGCGTGATGGGCTTTATCTCCATCCCGTCCGTGAGTTTCGTCGTGCCGTTTGTCACATAGCGGTCGCCGGCCTTGAGGCCAGACAGCACCACATAGTTCTTCCCGTCGTTCTGCGGGTCCACCTTTATCTCGGTGTATTTCACCTTGTTGTCCTTGCCGAGCACATACACGAAAATCTTGTCCTGCACCTGCGTTGCCGCGTTCTGCGGTATGATGATGGCGTTGTTGTCAGAGCGTGGCACGACGATGGCGCCCGACGCGCCCGACTTTAGCAGTCGCTGTGGATTTGGGAAGCGGGCGATCATCTGCACGCTGCCCGTGGCAGCGTCAATCACGCCACTGGCTTTCACGAGCCGCCCCATTTCCGAGTACATTGTCCCGTCGGCAAGCTGCAGCTTCAGGTCGGGATATGTGTTGATGGCGGCCTGCATCGTGCCTGCGGCCTTTGTCATGCTGAGCACGTCCTTCTCCGTCATTGAGAAATACGCCTCTATTGTGCTTATGTTCGACACTGTGGTTAGTGCTGGCATACTCGAGGCGCTCACCATCGCGCCCTCCTTGTATGGCAGGGTGCCGACCACTCCTGCCGTTGGGCTTTTCACATAGCAGAAGCCGAGCATCTCCTTTGCTGAGGCGAGAGCCGCCCTTGCCTGCGCGAGCTGCGCCTTCGCGCTCTCGTAGTTGTTCTTCGCGCTGTTCAGCTCGAAGTCGCCGATGACGTTGTTCTCGCGCAGCTTCACGCTGTTGTCGTATGCCATCTTAACCGTGTTGCACTGCGCCGAGGCCGTGTTCACGGCAGCCTGCGCCTGCCTCACGGAAGCCTGATATGTGGCGTTGTCTATCACGAAGAGCAGTTGCCCGGCAGAAACGGCCTGCCCCTCCCTCACGCAGACCCTCGTTATGAAGCCCGCCACCTTGGGACGTATCTCCACGTCTTGTATCCCCTTGAATGTCGCCGGGTAGGTGGTCTGCATCGAGGCGTTCTGGCTCTTCACGGTCTCCACAGGAAACTCGTTGTCAACAAAATCCATTCCGCCTTTCTTGCCGCACGAGACGAGTACGGCGGCAATGGCCGAAAACAGAAAAATCCTATTCCTTTTCATATTGTATTTAATTGTTGTTATCTCTTGTCACGCTATCATGTAAAACCACGCATGCGTATAAAGATGCTGCGTGATGTATGGTTTTCCGACTGCAAATGTATACATATTTATTGTGAAACGCCTGCCCGTTAATGATTAATTAATTAGAATTAACAATATGCAAGCCCATGTCCCTCGCTTTTTCCATGAGTAATCGCATCAGCGGCTCCCGCTCGTTTGGCACGCGGTTGTCCAGCACAGCCTCCTTGAGGCATTTCTTCAGGTCGCCCACTTGCCGCGAGGGCTTCAGCCCGAACATGCGCATTATCTCGTTCCCGTCAACCACCGGCTGCAGTTCCCGCTTGTAGTCTTTCTCCTTGAGTTGCGCGAGTTTCTCGCGCACCATTCTGAAGTTGTCCCTGAAGCGCGCCTTCCTCACCTCGTTCTTCGATGTTATGTCGGCCTCGCACAGCGTCATAAGGCTGTCGATGTCGTCGCCGGCATCGTTGATGAGGCGCCGCACCGCGCTGTCGGTCACCTCGTCGTCGGCAATCACGATGGGGCGCATGTGCAGGTTGACCATCTTCTGCACGAACTTCATCTTCGCATCGAGCGGCAGCTTCATCCGCCTGAATATCTTGGGGACCATCTTCGCCCCGATGAAGTTGTGGTTGTGGAATGTCCATCCTGCGGCGTTGTCCCACCGCTTGCTGTTCGTCTTCCCGACGTCGTGCAGTATCGCCGCCCATCGCATCCACAGCGAGTTGTCCTCGCTTGCCGCAACGTTGTCCAGCACCTCGAGGGTGTGGTAGAAGTTGTTCTTGTGCGCTTTCCCGCCGCGTGTCTCCACGATGTCGAGCAGGCACAGCTCCGGCAGTATTTGCTGCAGCAGCCCGGCGCGGTAAAGGTCATACAGCCCACGGCTCGGCCTGTCGGTCATGATTATCTTGTTCATTTCCTCCTGTATCCTCTCGCCGCTTATTATCTTCAGCCGGGGCGCGTTCCGCAGAAGTGCGTCGAAGGTCTCCTCCTCGATGTTGAACTTCAGCTGCGCGGCGAACCTGACGCACCGCAGCATCCGCAGCGGGTCGTCGGAGAACGTCACGTCCGGGTCGAGCGGCGTGCGGATTATGCCGTCCTCAAGGTCGCAGATGCCGCCGAACGGGTCGATGAGCTCGCCGAAACGCTCCTTGTTGAGGCACACCGCGAGCGCGTTGATGGTGAAGTCGCGCCGGTTCTGGTCGTCCTCCAGCGTGCCGTCCTCAACCACCGGCTTTCGCGAGTCGTGGCTGTAGCTCTCGCGCCTCGCGCCGACGAACTCCACTTCCACCTGACCTCCGCCGCCCCCCGGCGCCGGAAACTTTACCTGGGCAGTGCCGAAGTTGCGGAACACGCTGAGGCGGGCGCGCCTGCCGACGCGCTTCTTCAGCCCGGCCGCCACGTCAATGCCACTGCCCACCACCACAACGTCGATGTCGCTGGAGTTACGGCCGAGGAAAATGTCGCGGACGTAACCGCCAACGACATAGCATTCCACGCCGAGCGAGTCGGCGGCATCGGAAATCTTGCGGAATATGTCTTTATCGAGGATATGTGCCAGCTCGGCATCACTATACATTCTCATACGAAACGTCATTTTGAGTGCAAAGATACAGCAAAAAGGACACATCGCAAAGCCAACATTCCCTTTTTTGTCAAACATTGAATGCCGGGGGGCGGCATCGGCCCCTCTCCCACAATGATTTGGCATCATCCCGCGCGCGCCTGCGGATGCGCCAAAACGTCCGGAAACACTCGCGGCAGGTGAAATTCACGCCAGGCGTAACGCCAGCAGGCAGCCGGCAAGCGGCACGCCTGTGCCTGAACGGCATGCAAACACGGCGTATTTGGTATGCAAACACGGCGTATTTGGTATGCAAACACGGCGAATTTGGTGTGCAAACACGGCGTATTTGCAGTCCTGCCGATGCCGGACGGCAGGCACGTTCACCGTCTGCACATGCGCAAGGCGCGGTTTCCATGCTTTACTAAAAGTGAAATTTTCAAAAAAAAATAGACCGCCAAAGGCGGTAACTAAGGGCGGGCTCTTTAAAAGGGCCCGCCCTAAATCAAACAATCGGGGAGGCTACTCGAAGGGCTGCGCTACACACCCGTTGTCGCGGAAGACGCCTTCCACGGCCACGGAACCACTGGTGAAGTTCAGGAAGTACGCGAACTCACTATTGGCGGGGTCAGCACTAGACGACCAAAAGCTACCGCCGGAACCGAGGACGTAAAGCTGGCCTTCGAGGTAATAGCCCAACGCAGGGAGGAAGAAATAATTACCAATCTCACTATCAGCAGGCTTGCCAGACTTAGGATAAACGTAGTGAGAGGCAGAAGAAGTAAGCAAATTTTTATCGTTAGGATCTTTAAGCTTTAAATCAGCAAGAGTCTTGCCATTTTCTTGAGCGATAACACTGAGCCTCTTAAGCCAGATACCACCAGTGTGAGTCGTACCGTAAACCACCCACTGAGTACTATTATCCCAATGAACATCACCTTTCGCTACGTACCAAGCCATTTCGTTGGCATTGGGAAGCTGCTTAAAGAGATCATTGGAAGCTTCGAAAGCACCACTACCCTCGTGCCACCAGCGAGCACCATCTGCATCCTTAGACTTAGGATAATTGTCGTTTTTTGCATCTTCGGCTGTTGGCTGCCAAGCTTCAGCAGCGTCCCACTCGTGACCAGACCAATAGTTCTCCGCAGCATCCCACATATAATAATTGTGACCGCTGTAAAGAGGAGCAACAGCAGCAGCAGCAAGACTAACAGGAATTTCATAAATCTTATTGGCAGCATAGGTTTGTGACTTATAGCTTTTGGTGATTGTCATTTCCTTATTTGTCTTAGTGTCGAAGACCGTATAGTCCACTTTCAAGCCACGTGTGCCAGGAGCTATAACTACATAAAGCGAATTCTCAATATGTGGCGATTCAGCAGTTTGATTGGCAAGCAAAAGACCATCAGAACCTACATTAAGTGTAATGGTCTTTCCATCGCCATTACCGGAAAGACCAGCCTGAGTAAGATCATAAGTACCAGCAATATTGTTATCTTTAGAGGTAATCTTTATGCTTTTGATCTTATAGCTTTCGCGCTGCTCCTTAGGAGCTACATAGGGAAGGAAGCAAAGATAAGATGCCTTGTGATCCAAGTTGAACTTATAACCGCTCTTGCCTGGGTCAGTATTCTTCACTGCCAGTGCTACACCGCAATCGCCATCTGCACCAAAATGCTTGGTATCATTAAATGCTTTTTGGGTCTGCTGGCTTGCTATAAAAACCTTTGCAGCAACAGTAGAAGCACCACAATAGTACACTTCGTGTTGTTCCCCGGTGAAAGAGCCTTTTACAAAAAATGTAGCGCGAGGTTTTGCTGTAGTGATAGTACACTGACCACTATATAACGTACCACTATCGTCTTTTACATAGATTGCGTCGTTAGGCTCCCAAAAGAAAGTTCCTATACCGCCGATTGTTTCACGACCCATAGAAGTACGAGTGGGAATACCAGGAACTAATGTTGAAATTCCAGAAGTTCCAATCTGTTC
>ERZ1673753.3085-NODE-3085-length-11012-cov-6.695720_pt1 | contig 11012 bp, 6 predicted proteins | sample MGYA00580201_ERZ1673753 | MGnify/ENA primary metagenome ERZ1673753 (study PRJEB41218, sample SAMN15661747) | gut metagenome | host: Homo sapiens | place: Canada: London | collected 2015-08-20/2019-03-30 | study: EMG produced TPA metagenomics assembly of... | reverse complement strand
GCGTTGGTGGGGTCCTTCATGCTGGAAATGGCGTTGGCACAGCTCTGCTTGTGGATGGACACGCCAAAGCCGCGGGTGATGAAGCCCACGATGGGGTCCCCGGGCAGCGGACTGCAGCATTTGGCAAACTTGATGGGGGTGTTGTCAAAGCCCTCCACCACCACACCGTCGGTGGCGTGCACCTTGCTCAGGTCCACCTTGGGCAGGTCCTCCTCAGACCGCTCCTCTGTGGCCTTCAGCTTGGTCCACTCCTCCTTGAGTTTGGGCAGGCAGTTGGCAATGGTCATGCCGCCATAACCGATGGCGGCATACAGCTCCTCGGCGTTGTTCTGGCGCAGGCGGCGGCAGCAGCTGTTGATGAACTCGTCCAGCTGGTCGTCCGGAATGATGATCATCTCGCGCCGCAGTTCACGGGCCAGCGCATCGCGGCCCTGCTGGATGTTCTCCTCCCGGCGCATCTTCTTGAACCAGTTGCGGATCTTGCTCTTGGCCTCGCTGGTGCGCACGATCTTGAGCCAGTCGCGGCTGGGGCCCTTGTCCGCCGGGCCGAGGATGACCTCGATGATCTCGCCGGTGGACACGATGTGGTCGATGGGCACCATGCGGTTGTTCACCTTGCAGCCCACCATGCGGTTGCCCACCGCCGAATGGATGGCGTAGGCAAAGTCGATGCAGGTGGCACCGGTGGGCAGGTTGATCACGTCGCCCTTGGGGGTGAAGGCAAACACTTCCTCCGGCAGCAGGTCGCTCTTGAGGTCATGCAGCAGGTTGCCGGAATCCTCGCTGACGCGCTGGTTTTCCAGCAGCTGGCTCACCCAGGCCAGACGCTCGTCCAGCTTGTCGTGGCCGCCCAGGCCCTCCTTGTACTTCCAGTGTGCGGCAACGCCGTACTCCGCCTGCTCGTCCATGGCACGCGTGCGGATCTGCACCTCGAAAGGGATGCCCTCGTGACCGATGACCGTGGTGTGCAGGCTCTGGTAGCCGTTGGGCTTGGGGGTGGAGATATAGTCCTTGAAGCGGTTGGGCAGCGGGTGGTACATATCGTGGATGAGGCCCAGGGTGCTGTAGCACTCGGCCAGACTGTCCAGAATGACCCGAACGGCGTAAATATCGTAGATCTCATCAAAGGACTTGTTCTGCATGATGGTCTTGCGGTAGATGCCGTAGATGCTCTTGACCCGGCGCTTGATGGTGGCACCCTCGATGCCGCTCTCGATCAGGCGGCGCTCGATGACGCCGGACACCTTGGCCAGGAACTCCTCCCCGGCGCGCTCGCTCAGCATCTTGCTGATGTCCTCGTAACCCACGGGGTCGAGGTAATGCAGGCTGCGGTCCTCCAGCTCTTCCTTCACGTTCAGGATGCCCAGACGGTTGGCGATGGGGGCATACACCTCCATGGTCTCGCGGGCCTTGTCGCGGCGCTTCTGCTCCGGCCAGGCGTCACCGGTGCGCATATTGTGCAGCCGGTCGCACAGCTTGATGATCATCACGCGCACGTCGCGGCTCATGGCCAGCAGCATTTTACGCAGGTTCTCGGCCTGCAGCTCCTCGATGTTGGAGAACTGGATCTTGGTCAGCTTGGTGACGCCGTCCACCATCTGGGCCACCTCGGAGCCGAACTGTGCGGTCAGGTCGTCCAGGGTGGTGGGGGTATCCTCCACCACATCGTGCAGCAGGGCGGCGGCGATGCTCTCGGAGTCCATGCCCAGATCCAGCACCAGACGGGCCACGGCCAGCGGGTGGCAGATATAGGGTTCGCCGCTGCGGCGGCACACGCCCTTGTGGGCGTCGTTGGCAAGGTTATAGGCCTTTTCGATCATGTCCATGTCGTAGGCTCTGCCGCTGGCCTTGATAGCCTCGCAGAGTTTCTCCCAGGTGACGATCTCCGGGCGCACCTCCGAGGGCAGAGCACCTTCCGGGGCATCTGCCGGCTGCGCCGTGGCAGCCACGGTGGCCGTCTCCTGCACCGGCTGGTGCAGGTGGGTCTTGGCCGAATACGAATCCTCCTCCCGCACCGGGGCGGGGGCAGGCAGTTTCTTTCCCTCAGGCATTTACATTCCCTCCAAACATTTCAGGATCGGGGCGTCGGCAAGGTTTTTCTTGCCGGCCGTGGGCACCAGCTCCCACACTTTGGCTCCGCCCTTTTCTGCAGCAGCGATCAGCCCCACCTGTTCCAGTGCCGTGACCGCCACCAACGTTTTGCCGGTATTTTCTTCTCCCAGCTTCGCGCACAGGGGCTGCAGATCCTCCGCGTGCCAGCGGCGGGCCTGCAGCTCCCGGTATACCGCGATGATATCGCTGCGAGCCGGGGTGATGAGATTTTTCTGTTCGGTTGTCAGCGGGGTGCCGCGGCGCAGTGCCTGCACCAGCGCTGCCTGCTGCGGCATGGCACTGCCAAGACCCGCCGGGTGCAGGTCGATGATGCGGCCCGAAAGCTGCGCGCCACGGGGTGCATCGTAGACCGAAAGATTCAGGGCAGCGTCTACCACGTCGCCCGTGGCATAGGGCAGCTGCTCCGGCCGCATGCCGAACCACACGGCGTACAGGCTGGCATTGCCCTGCCGCAGACGCAGGCGGCTGTGTTTGCCGTCCGACACCGGGTATACCCCGTCCAGCACGGCATTCTGCAGCAGGAACACCGGGGTGGGGTTCTCAGCCCCGAAGGGGGCCAGCTGATCCAGACGGCGCACGGCGTCCACCGTGACCCGGTCCAGATGGATGGACAGATCGCAGGTCAGCGGCGGGATCTGCAGCACGGGGCACTCCCTTGCCGCCCACTCGTTCAGGCGGCGGCGCAGGGCTTCCAGATTTTCTTCCCGCACCGAGAGGCCCGCCGCCATGGCGTGGCCGCCGTAGCGGATGAGCAGGTCGGCGCAGGCCCCGATGCAGGCGTGCAGGTTGAACCCCTGCACACTGCGGCCGCTGCCCTTGCACTCGCCGTGCTCGTCCACCGTGACCACGATGACCGGGCGGCCGGTGCGCTCCACCAGCCGGGACGCCACGATGCCGATGACGCCGGGGTGCCAGTCCCGGCCCCACAGCAGGATCACACGATCCTCCAGCCGCTCCGGCTGCTGCTCCAGCAATTCCTCAGCGGCCTTGAAGATCTGCAGTTCGGTCTCCTGCCGTTTCGCGTTGATCTCGTTGAGTTTATGGGCCAGCTCCTCGGCGCGGTCCGGGTCCTCACACAGCACCAGCTGCAGGGCCGTCACCGCGCTGTCCATGCGGCCGGCCGCGTTGATGCGGGGCGCAATGGCGTAGCTGATATTCTCCGCTGTGACGGGTTTTCCGGCAAGGCCCACTTCTTCCAGCAAGGCTTCCATGCCGGGGCGGTCGGTCTGCTGCAGCTGCCGCAGGCCGGCCTTGACCAGGGTGCGGTTCTCGCCGGTCAGGGGCATCACGTCTGCCACGGTGCCCACAGCGGCCAGGTCGCCGCAGTAATCCAGCATTTCCTCCGGGGTGCAGTCGTCCAGCGCGGCGCACAGCTTAAAGGCCACGCCTGCGCCGCACAGCCCTTTGAAGGGGCTGGTATCGTCCTCCCGGCGGGGGTCCACCACGGCCACTGCCTTGGGCAGGGTCTCGGGCGGCAGATGGTGGTCGGTGATGATAAGGTCGATGCCCAGCTCTGCGGCAAAGTCGGCCTCGGCTACAGCGGAGATGCCGTTGTCCACCGTCACAATGAGCCGATAGCCCTTGTCGTGGATGGACTGGATGGCGTTGCGCGACAGGCCGTAGCCATCGCCCTCGCGGCTGGGCAGCATGCATTTGACGGCGGCACCCATGCCCTTGAGGTGCTGATACAGCAATGCCGTGGCAGTCACGCCGTCCACGTCGTAGTCGCCGAACACCACGATGGTCTCGCCATTGTCGATGGCCTGCCAGATGCGCTGGCAGGCTTTTTCCATATCGGTGAGCAGGGCGGGGTCGCTCAGCTCCTCTTCCCCGGCCAGCAGGGTGAGCGCGTCGGCCGGGTCGGTGATGCCGCGGGCCGCCAGGATGCCGGCCAGCAAGGCCGTCTCCTTCTGCTGGGCGGCCAGCGTGGCGGCATATTTCTGTTCGCTCCAGGGCTCCTCGTCCATGGCGCTGTATTCCAGTTCTTCGGTACGCTGCTCCGCGATGGCATGGGTCAGCTCCCGGACGGCAGCGCGGTCCAGCGTTTTCAGGTCCCAGGCACGGTAGGTCATTGGAAATCCCTCCCGGTCAGGCCGTCGTTGGCCAGCATTCCCTCCAGGGCTGCGATCTCGCTGGAAACATCCATGGCCACGTCCGACAGCAGATTGTCGTAGAGGTTGTCAAAGGCCTGGTTCAGCGTGTGCAGGATGCCTGCAATGTCCCGCCGGATGCTCTCGGCGTTGGCTCCCTGCTGGCCCTGCACGTCGTTGTAGGTGTGCAGCAGCTTGAGGGTGGTGGGGATATAGTATTCCGCAAAGCGGCGGGCCTTGGGCAGGCTTTCCGGGTGAGCCTCCAGCCAGTCGCAGATGGCGGCGGCAGTCTCTTGCATCTGCTCCAGTTCCTCCCGGGCCTGGGGGTCCTGCATCAGCTGCTGCTCTTTTTCCAGCACCTGGACAAAGCGCCGGGCCGTTTCCAGATTGAGAGGCGTTTCCTCGCGCTGCTCCGGAGCCGGTTCCGGCTGCGGCTGTGCCTGGGGTGCAGCCGCCGTTTCCTGGGCGGCGCGGTAGTCCTCCACCGTCAGGTAGAGTTTTTCTGTTTTTTCATCCAGCCAAGCGGCAAGCCAGTCCTTTTGGATGTATCTGCGCAGTTTTTTCAGAGTTTTTGCCTTTTTCTGGTGGGTCAGGTCGGCCAGCATCTCCACCGGCAGGCCGTTCTTATAGTCCTCGCCCTCGGCGGCATCGGCCAGCAGCCGCAGCTTTTTGGAGGCCGACAGCCGGGAGGCACCGGCGGCGATCATCGCGCCAAAGCCGCAGGCGACAAGGGTCAGCACATTGCCCGTGATCTCCAGCACCGTCGTGGCCATAGAAGCGCCGGTGGTAAAGGTATAGGTCATGCCCTCCGCGGCCGTGGCCACCGTGTCACCGATCATGGTCTCTGTAATAAGGTCGGGCAGAAGGGCATCCGACGCCACGATGCAGCCAATGCCGCCCAGACCGAAGATCACCGCAAAGGTGATACCCACCGCCAGCAAGGTGCAGCCGTTGCTGTAACGCTTTTTTGCGCTGATGCGGATGTTTTCCACCGGGGTCGGCTCCGGCTTTGCAAAGATCTGCCGGAACCAACCGGGCATCCCGGCGGCATCGTCGGTGGTGGTGCCGGAGCCAGCCCGGCCCTGCCGGAAGGCCTTTGCTGCCTCCCCGATGCCGTAGTTGGCCGCATGGACAGCGGCCTTGCCAATATCGTAAGCCCGGTCCCCGATCTCCATGCCCCGGCCCTCAAAGCCGTTGCGGAAGGCGTCGGTCATGGTGTCGCCAAAGGCGCGCAGCTGGTCCTCCAGCTCCTGCTGCACCTGACGGCCCTCGTCCTTGATCCGGTTGTCGTTTTCACGATCGTTCATCAAAATCTTCTCACCCTTCTGCCGGTGCATACCGGCTGATGATGGCGCGGGCCACCCGCAGGCCATCCACGGCGGCGCTCATGATGCCGCCCGCATATCCCGCGCCCTCGCCGCAGGGGTAAAGCCCTGCCAGCTGGGTGCACTCGAAGTTCTCTTCCCGCTTCAGCCGCACCGGGCTGCTGGTGCGGGTCTCCAGGCCGGTGAGGATGGCATCCGGTGCGGTGTAGCCCGCGATCTTGTGCTCATAGGCACGCAGACCGACCCGCAGGGTGTCGGCCAGCTCTGCAGGCAGCAGGCTGCCCAGGTCGGCGGCGGTCACGCCGCGGTCATAGGTCGGTTCCACGCTGCCGATGTGCAGCTGCCCCTGCCCTTCCAGAAAGCTCCGGATGTTCTCGGCCGGGGCGGCGTAAGGCCCGGCCGCACGGCCTGCCGCGTAGGCCTTTGCTTCCAGCTCCCGCTGGAACGCGATGGCCTGCCGGGGGTCGTTTGCAAAGTCGGTGCCGTTCACGCTCACCACCACGGCGGCGTTTGCATTTTTGCCGCTGCGGGCATGGTAGCTCATGCCGTTGGTCACCACACGGCTTTCCTCACTGGCCGAGGCCACCACCTGCCCACCGGGGCACATGCAGAAGGTGTACACGCACCGCTCCCCCACATGCTGGGACAGCTGGTATTCGCCGCGGGGCAGGGCCGGGTGGCCTGCCGCCTCGTGATACAGGCTCTTTTCGATCTCGCTCTGCAGATGCTCTGCGCGGAAGCCCACGCTGAAGGGCTTGCACTCCAGCACAAGGCCGCTGTCCATGAGCATGGCAAAGGTATCGCGGGCCGAGTGGCCCACCGCAAACACCAGTGCTTCGCAGGCAAAGGAACCATCCGTTGTGAAAATTCCGGTAATGTGTCCGTTTTTCTGTTCCAGACCGGTGAGGGCCGTGTTGAAATGCACCTCACCGCCCAGGGATTCGATCTCTTTGCGGATGGAGGTGATGACCCCCCGCAGCAGGTCGGTGCCCACATGGGGCTTCTGCTTCCAGGCGATCTCCGCCGGGGCACCGTGCTGCAAAAACACTTCCGTGACAAGGCCGCACAGCTCGTCACCGATGCGGGTGGTCAGCTTGCCGTCCGAGAAGGTGCCTGCGCCGCCCTCACCGAACTGGATGTTCGCGTTGGGGTCCAGCTCGCCGGTGGCAGAAAAGTGTTCCACCGCCTGCACCCGCTCGTCCAGCGCCGGGCCGCGCTCCAGCACGATGGGCCGGTAGCCCTGCCGGGCCAGCAGCAGCGCCGCAAACAGACCGGCAGGCCCCAGGCCGCACACCACCGGGCGGTGGGGCAGCTTCTGCGTGCCCCGTTGCACCCGGAAGTCGGTCCTGCTGTGCAGGGACACGTTGGCCGATGCCCCGGCGAAGGCGGGTTCTTCGGCTTCGTTTTTCAGGGTGACAGCCACGGTGTACACCAGCTTGGGCTGGCCGCGGCGGGCGTCCACCGACAGCTTTGCCACGCCCAGATGCTGCACCTTTGCGCGGGGGATGCGTGCCTCCCGCAGGGCCTTTTCAAATGCCTGCGGTTCCCCGGCGGAGAGCGGCAGACGGATGTTGCGAACGAGAATCATAGTACAGTGTGTTCCTTTTTATCAGTTGCTTTCAATGCGGCACTGCAGCACATAGCTGCCCAGTGCAAAGATCTTGCCGTTGGAGGGCACATACAGGCGGCAGGCGATGTTCTGCTGGCCGGTGGCCACCGAGAAGTCCTCCGCGTCGATCTCCACGACCACCTGTTCCGGGGTCAGGGTCTCCAATGCAGCCTTCGGGCCGCAGAGGGTCACGTTCATCAGCCGTTCGGTCTCCACTGTGAGCTGATAGGTGGACGGCAGATTCACCACCTGCACACAGCTGGAGGGCAGGTTCATGGTCTTGGTCTCCAGACCGGAGCAGTCAAAGCTGAGGGTGATGGTGGAAATGTTGTCCAGCAGGTAGATGTCGCTGGGCAGCTCAATGGGCAGCTCATAGACCTTGTTCAGTGTGAAGGTGGACAGGTCGATGGTGCCGATGGACAGGGTGGACAACGCGTCGATCTTTTCCGCCGGGCCGGCCACCTTGAGCTGCTTGCGGCTGAGCTCATGCACCAGCACCGACTCGTCAAAGTCACGGGGCGCGTTGATGAAGCTCACGTTCACCGGCAGGGTGGCCATCTTGTACACCTGCAAGGTCACGTCCACGCTGCTTTCTTCCAGCTCGGTGTACTCAAAGTTCACTTCCGTGCCGCCGGAGGTGTAGAACCGCAGCGGCGTTGCCAGGGTGACCGAGCTGTCCAGCTCGCCGGAGTGGGTCACCTCGGCGGTGCAGGTGGTCACCTTGTCCAGCTCACTGCTGGGGCCGGACAGAGTGACCATATCCTTGGACACCTCGGTGCTGTAGAGGATATACCCGTCCGAGATGGCTAGGTAATTGGTGGTCACGGTGACGGGAAGGGTCTTTTCCTCCACCACATCGAACACCACGTCCACCATGTTGTCGGAGCCGTCGATGGTCACGGTAACGCCATTGAGCATGCCGTTGGCCCCCCGCACCAGCAGGCGCAGGGTCTTTTCACCGCTGTCCCGCACGCTGGACCAGTCCGGGTAGACCACGAAATCGGAGGCCGTCAGGCTGCCGATGGTGTAGCCGTCGCCGGAGATCTTCAGGTTCACCGTCTTGTCCTCGGCGCTGACGATGCTCAGTCCACGGGAGGTATAAACGGAGGAATCGTAGGTATAGTCCACCGGCACATTGTAGATGGTGTTGGTGGTGCCGGGCTGCACGATGATGGTCACGATCATCCAGGCCACAATGGCACCCAGAATGGACAGTGCCAGCCGGATGCGGCGGTCGTCCAAAAAGTTCTTTTTGTGGGGAACAGCAGGCTTTGCGCCGCTGGTATTCTTGGGTTGATTGGTCATTGCTGCTCCTCCTCCCCTTTCTGGCTGACCCACTTCATCAGGCTCTTTGCGCGGTCCTTCCAGGTGTCGGCCGTGCTCTTTTCCACCACAGGCTCCTTGGGGATCATCTCGTCGATCAGGCGGGTGTACAGGGTCTGGCGGTCAAAATGACGGATCAGCACGCCATTTTTTGCCATGGAGATGATGCCCGTCTCCTCGCTGACCACGATGGCGATGGCGTCCGAGTTTTCGGCAATGCCCAGGCAGGCGCGGTGGCGAGTGCCCATGTCCTTGCCCAGATCCAGATTATTGGAAAGCGGCAGCACGCAGCCTGCGGCCTTGATGCGGCCGTTCTCAATGATGGCGGCACCGTCGTGCAGGGGGGTGCCCTCGTAGAAGATGGTGCCCAGCACTTCCAGATTCACCGCGCTGTTCACCGGGGTGCCGGTGCGCACGATCTCAGACAGGTTGGTGTGGCGTTCCAGCACGATGAGCGCACCGGTCTTGGTCTCCGAAAAGCGCTCTGCCGCGTCGCAAATGGCAATGATGGCGCTGCGCCAGGCCCCTTTCAGGCTGGGGTCGTTGTAGCGGCCTTTCACGTTGAACAGCTTTGCGGCCCACTGGTCGGTCTGGCCCATGCGCTCCAGAGCACGGCGGATCTCCGGCTGGAACAGCACCACCAGGGTGAGCAGGCCCACCTGCAGCAGCGAGTTGAGCAGCCAGGTGACCGTGCGCATGTTCAGCGTTTCGGCCACCAGATAAACCGCCATGACCAGCAGCGCGCCCTTGAACAGCTGCCCGGCGCGGGTGCGGTTGACGATGCCCAGCAGCTGGTAGATCAGGAACGCAATGATGATGATATCCAGCAGGTCAACGAGCTTGAAGGTCTGAAAATTGGCAATGATCGCATTCAGTGTCATGGACGCACACTCCTGTTACCGTGTTTCGATCAGGGCGACGGCGTGGGCGGCAATGCCCAGTCCCTCGCCGGTAAAGCCCAGATGCTCTTCCGTGGTAGCCTTGACGCTCACGGCGTCCACCGGCAGGCCGAAGGCCGCCGCCAGATTGGCCCGCATGGCCGGGATGTGCGGTGCCAGCTTGGGCCGCTGGCAGAGGATGGTGGCGTCGATGTTTTCCACCCGGTAACCGTGCTCCGACAGGATGCGGGCCACATGGCGGGCCAGTTCCAGGCTGTCGGCCCCGGCATAGGCGGGGTCATTGTCCGGGAAATGCTGGCCGATATCCCCCAGCGCCGCCGCACCCAGCACGGCGTCCATCACCGCGTGGGCCAGCACATCGGCGTCCGAGTGGCCCAGCAAACCCTTTTCAAAGGGGATCTCCACGCCGCCCAGGATCAGCTTGCGGCCTTCCACCAGGCGGTGCACGTCATAACCATGTCCAATGCGCATTCTCGTTTCCTCTTTCTGTACCGGGCGGGGCAGGTCCTCCCGCGTGGTGATCTTCAGGTTGGCGTAGTCACCCTGGGTGAGCTGCACCGAGCGGCCAGTGAGCTCGAACAGGCTGCAGTCATCGGTGACCAGCCGGGCTTTTTCGGCGTCCAGCTCCTGCAGGGCGGCCAGATACTGCGTCCGGTCAAAGCACTGGGGCGTCTGCACCGCATACAGGGTACTGCGGTCCGGGGTGCTGTGCACAAGGCAGGCTTCCGGCACCGTTTTGCCGTCACCGGGCACGGCCTGCTTGATGGTGTCCTTGACCGGCACTGCCGGGGCGGCGGCTCCGCAGCGGGCAGCGGCTTCCAGCACCGCCGCGATGACGGCCGGGCTCACAAAGGGCCGGGCCGCGTCGTGCACGGCCACCAGCTCCCCGTGGGCTGCCAGCACGCCATTCTTGGCGCTCTCGGCGCGGGTGGCACCACCGGCCACGATCTGCACCGGCTTGGTGCAGCCGACGACCTGCTGCTCCACGAAAGCACGGTTTTTGCCCGCCACCAGCACGATCTCGCCGATCTGCGGGCACTGGTCAAAAGCGCGGATGCTGCGGTGCAGCACCGTTTCGCCGCCCAGGTCAAAGCTGAGCTTGTCGAACCCCATCCGGGTGGAAGAACCTGCCGCCACCAGCACGGCCGAAATCGTTTTTTGCAATCTGCACACCTGCCCCTGCTGCCGCCGCGCCGGTGTTTCCGGCTGCGGCTGGCTATAATAAGTCATCTTTTATTATAGCGTATCGGCCCGCAAACTGCAACCGGTTCCGCCCAGCAAAAAAGCCCTTTTGCACCGCCGGGCAGGCGGGTGCAAAAGGGCTTTGGGACCTTATTTCAGTGCGGTTTATGCCAGGATGGGCTCAATGGCAGCAGCCAGGGCATCCTTCTGGGCCTGGGCATCGGCCAGATCCTTGCCCAGGGTGGTGAAGTAGGTCTTGATCTTCGGCTCGGTGCCGGAGGGACGGACCACCACAGTCGCACCGTTCTCCAGTGCGTAGATCAGCACATTGGCAGCCGGCAGGCCGGTCTCCTCGGGCTTCTTGTAGTCGGTGACCTTGACCACCTTGTGGCCGGCCAGCTCGGTGGGCGGGTTGTCGCGCAGCTTCTGCATGATGGAAGCCATCTTCTCCATGCCGGTCAGGCCGGGGAAC
>ERZ1673753.3084-NODE-3084-length-11014-cov-5.577516_pt1 | contig 11014 bp, 5 predicted proteins | sample MGYA00580201_ERZ1673753 | MGnify/ENA primary metagenome ERZ1673753 (study PRJEB41218, sample SAMN15661747) | gut metagenome | host: Homo sapiens | place: Canada: London | collected 2015-08-20/2019-03-30 | study: EMG produced TPA metagenomics assembly of... | reverse complement strand
AGCAATGTCACTCCGCTCTCCGCCTGACTGATATCCGTGGTCGCCTCAACGCAGAGTTCGCCGTTCTGATTATAAAGTGCCCACTGAAAATCAGTGATCTCCACCGGCCACTCTACCGGCATGGAAACAGACTGTCCATCTGCGATCGCACTGATATTATATTGTTCGCCGCTGATCGGATCGATCACAGAAAACATCCCAATGTCGATGCCGCACTCGTTTGTGGCTGTGATGATGATGCTTTTACGTTCTGCAAATTCAGAAGATTCTGTGCTTTCCACGGCTTCTACTGCCGCTTGGGCTGTCCCGGCTGCTTCCGTTGACTCTTCCGATCCGCCGACAGTTTCCGCAGGTTCTTCTGTCGTTTGCCGGCTGTCTCCGGATGTCTGCTCCGTGGCGACTGGCGCCTGATCCTGATGATCTGTTTCTCCGCAGGAAGTCAGGAGCATTATGCCAAGAAGCATGCAGATTATGAGTGTTTTCTTTTTTTTCATAGATTTTGTTTCCTTGTATACAAATTACGGATCATATATTCCTGTTTTCAGAATACTCCGTATTTTATTTTTTTGCAATGGATGTTTTAGAAAAGGCGCACCTTTTGGATGCGCCTTCCTGTTAAAATTTATTTTTCATCTTTCTGAGCTGCTTCTGCTTTTTTCTTTTTATTTCTGCGGTACATTTCCTCGCCGGTTACACCAAGAAGTGCAATGATGAGTAACCACCACCAGGACATTTTCTCCTGCTGTTTGTTTTCCACTGCGCCAGCCTCTGCTGCAAGTGGAGTTTCCTCATCGTCAATTGTCGTGCTCTCCTGTGCACCGTTCGCTGCAAGAGGTGTCTCCTCGTCCGCAATTGTCACATCTGTGTCAGCGTCCGCATCTGTATCAGCTGCGGCATTTGCATTTGCAACCGCTGCTATTCTCGTTGCTGCCGCCGGTATTGCAGCTGCTGCAAGCGCTACCGGTGTCTCTGCGATCTCAACCGGTGCTGCAGCTGCTGTGGCTGTTGTAACGGTTGTGACTGCACTTGCCGGAGCCGCTGCTGTAGTTACAGTGCCTGCAGGTGTTGTGGCTGCGCCGCCCGGTGTCGTCTCAGTACCGGATGGGGTAGTTGCGCCGCCCGGTGTCGTTTCAGTGCCGGATGGGGTAGTTGTGCCGCCCGGTGTCGTTGTGGAACCGCCTTCGCCCGGAGCCGGTGCAGGGGTGAGTTCTGTGATCTTATCAGCCAGTGTTTCTCCTGCGATTCCTAACTTATCTGTCAGGTCTTTTGCCATGTCCTCTGCCTCTTTTAATTTTATCTCTGCCGCGCTGATCTGTCCCTCTAACTCTTTTACCTGATCTGCTGTGTAGTTCTGGCTTGCAAGAAGTGCTGTAAGCTGATTCTTTAAGCTTTCGGCATCTGCTTTTGCTTTATCAACTTTTTCCACTGCATTCTTTGCTGCGTCAATGATCGCATCCGCTTTTGCTACTTTCTCTGCTCTTTCAGCCTCCGCTTTTAATGCTGCATCTTTGAAATCATAGAAGCTCTTTAAGCTTTCATGTCCCGGGAAACGATTATCATCTTTTCCGGTGAGCCAGATTCCTTCATTGATCTCTCCTGTTTTCTTATATTCATCATAATATTTGTTGCTTGTATAAGCTGTTTTTTCCTCTGCCTTGGCAGTCTGATTGTATTTCTGTGTTTCCACGGTCTGCGCACCAAGATCTTTGGAATTTTTCTGCTGATAAGTTCCGGTGTAGGAAACGGATAAGGTTGTGGAGCTGTTCTTCTCGTCAACAACTGCCTGATCCGTTGTCTTCTCTCCCTCTGTGAATGTGTCATCGGCATAATGGATTTTGATTGCTACGTTGGAGTTATGTTTTCCATTCCAGCCTTCATAACCGTTAATATGCAGTTCTCCCGTTTTCAGGTTGTCTGTGATCTTCTTATTCTGGGAAACTGCATCTCCAAGAAGTTTTTCTGCATCTGCTTTTGCAGCATCATATGCCTGATCCTTTAACGCTTCCAGATTCGTATTGTCTGCTGCATTTACAGCATTTGTCTTGGATTCCACAGCGTTTGCTTTTGCAGTCACTGTCTGCGAATAAGTAATAACGATCGTGCCTGAAAATACGTTTTTATAAGCAGCAGAATCTGCACCCCAGTCTACCCATCTGCCGGAAGTATTTTTGTACTTATCTACAGCATTCACTTTTGCATTATCTGTATTAATACTTTCGATCTTATAATCGCCGCCAAGCAGGTTCTCTAACGCCTCTTTGTTGGTGAATTTAGCAAAAAGTTCCTTTGCTGCAATCTCGGCATTTTTCTTCTCGTATTTATCGTTATCATTATTGATTTTTTTCATTTCAACAACAATTTTCGATAAATCAATAGTTGTCGTAAATGTAGTTTTCTGGCTTACGGTCACATCTGCAGTCGCTGTTGCGCTCATGGACGTCTCGACATCTTTATCTCCGTCTTTCAATGCTGCTTTTTTATCGGCCAGATCCTTTTCTGCTGCCTCGACATTGTCATATGTCTTATCAGAAGATAATTTAGTTTCCGTGTATGTGATCTCGGAAACGTTTTGTTTTACCGTTTTGACCAGTTTGCCATTTTCATCCACTGAATAGGTGGTCTTTTTCTCACCGGAAGTTTCATATTGTTCACTGTTATAGTTATCGTTCACCTCAACGTCCTTAGAAGCTGAGTCGACCACATAGAACTGTCCACCTATATTTACGATTGTGTATACCACTCCGTTATTCTCATAAACTGCGGTATCCTGATCATTCTGAAGCTTATCTGCCGGGAAGTTCTCTGCATTGATATTGAATGCAAGGCTTCCGTCTGTGCCCTTCACATCATAGGAAACCACTTCTTCTGCCTTCTCGAAAATAACAAGATCATCGCGGGTATCGTTGAGCTTGTAGTTCAGATATACGGTTTGTGTGTCACCTGCCACATCTTTGTAAGTCACCTCACAATAGTTTTTGTTATCATTCCGATTCCAGGTCCACTTGCAGTCAACAAGTTCTCCCTTGGCAAGTTCCGGAATGTAGTAATTCTTAAGGATCACTTTGAACAGCTCATCTTCTTTTCTCCAGTTTGTGGAGGTATCCCCTGCACGTTCTTTTTCCAGAGCGATGATCTCAAGTGCTGCTTTCTGTGCATCGGTAAGCTCCGGAATTGCTGTTTTTGCTTCCTCTGCTGCCTCCTGAAGAGCCTTCGCTTTCTCCTGAACTGCTGCAAGATTTGCTGCGGCTGCCGCTGCCTCGGTACTTGCTTCGGCAACTGCTGTATCATAAGCTGCCTGTGCCGCCTTAAGCTCGTCTAACGCTGTATTGTATTCGGCTACTTTGCTGTCATAAGCTGCTTTGGCAGTCTCATACGCTTTCTGTGCATCGCCTACAATACCAGCTGCCTGATTGTAAGCATTCTTCGCCTCCTCAATGTCTGTTGCAGAATCAATTCCGGCTTGTGCTTTATCAAATGCGTCTTGTGCTTCCTGCTGCTCTTTCTTTGCATCATCCGCAATTGTATTTGCCTCATCTGCTTTTTTATCTGCCTTATCAAGAGCTGCGTCGGTATCTGCTGCGGCATCTGACGCATCTTTTATGCGATCCATTGTTTTGTCAACTATTTCTTCTGCCACATTCACATCTGTACCGCCTTCGAATGTTCCGTTTGCGGTAGCATCCAATACGCCTGCTGCATCTTTTGTTGTCTGGTCTGCGCCACTGTCATCCGCAATTGTTGTATCAACTGCTGCATTTACCGCATCCTTTGCTGCTTCTGTTGTTTTGCTCGTTTCTTCAGCGGCTTTCTGAACTTCTCCCACCTGTTCCGCTGCAGATTTCTGTGTTGTTACAGTTGTTGTACTCTCTTCCGGTGTTGTTTCACTGCTATTCTGTCCATCTGCATCCTCAGCAAATGCTGCAATCGGAGTAGATAATGCCATCATTGCTGCCAGTCCGACCGATAATGATCTGATCACGTTTTTGCTGGCTTTTTTGGTTAATTTTACGCCTGTAGCGTTTTCCATCATTTCCTTTTTCATCTGTATAAACCTCTTCCTTCCATTTTAATGTTTATCTCGCTGCACTTTTGCCAAGGCTGCAAAAAAACATATTTATCCTTTTTGTTATACTAACTATAACATTCAGGGCGTTACATAAAGTGTTATAAAAAGAACTAATTTTTGAAAAATCAGAGGTTTTATAGTAGTTCTTCTAATAAACGACGCAGCATTTATAATTTAGCAACGCTGCTCGGTCTCTTTTGTGTAAGTTGCAAGATATTCCTGGGCTTGCTGCGGAGTTATTGCAAGTTTTTTCTGTAAACGTTCTAAAATGGTTTTCTCTGAAAGACCAAATTCATATCCTGCCGCAATGATTTCTTCCGCTCTTCCTTCCGCTCTTCCTGCCTGTTCTCCCTCTTTCCATGTCTCTTCAAATACGGTAAACATTTCATTTTCTCCTTTCCGCTCCAATAATTGATAATCCAGTTTACTGTTCATTACACTTGTCACTGTCCTGATCACAGTTGTATCGACATGATTCTTTTTAACATAATGAATCGCCTGCTCTTTTCTTTTTCCAGGTGTCTCCCTTTTATTGATCAACATTCCCACTAAATTGAACAAGTCTCTGTTGTTGACATTATGTAACTTTAAATTATTATTTCCAGCCTCGATCAATATCATTTTATAATCATTTACATAACGACTGAATTGCTTGGGAATATCTAACATCCCATGTAATGATACTGCGCCATCCCACGGTCGTTCACCATAATAAATAACAGCCGTGATCACTGGTATAAATTTGTCTGTTTTTCTCATTTTAGACAAAAATTCATCCGAAGATAATCCCTTGCCATTCTTATACTTTACTGCATTATTATCATACTGCTTTTTGTATGCTCCATAGTCATAACCCATTATTCTCATAGGCATTGCGTAATGAATATGTTCCTGACTCTCCATCCCAAGCATCACAAAATTGATCCCATATCTGGTAGATTTCTTGCAAATTGCAATATTATCCCGTGAAGCTTTCAGTGTTTCTGCATAATTTTTATGCTCCAATATAGAAGATTCATCTGTATCTAAATCTTCTAATTCTTCCGGTCTGATAACCGTTTTTCCATCAAACAGAACCGCATTAAAAAAATCTGAAAACCGTTCCTTGTTTTCCCAATACTTTTTTAATACTACATCTGGTTTGTTATTTCTTTTTTCTTCTAACAATAATATTCTCCTTCTATTATACTATGTACTGCATTTTTCTTTCAATAATAAACTCATGTTCACTTACCATTTGCTATATAGTTGTGGATATTGGGAATCCATGCCGATCCAGCATATATGATTTCACTCATTTGATAAAAAAAGATTTTTGCTTTACGCATTTTTAGAGTAACGGATTGCTTATATTCTGTCAAGGGATTTAAAAAAATTAAGCCAGAGGAATTTTCATGTTTTTCCTCTGGCTTAGTTTTTGATTTGTTTAATCTGTCAGATTTTCTTTCAAGGTCTTGCGCACTGCGCCCGGGCCTGCGATTTCTTTTACAAATAATTCTTCAATTTTCTCTCCGATACCGGCTTTGTAAAGATCGATGCCGAAAATATTTTCATTGGATAAAATACTCTTTAACTGTCCTGTATAGGATTCTTTCTCACCAAATTTTACATCTTTTAAGGCAGCTGTTAATTCTGCAAGCATTGGATCAGAAGATAATTCAAACTTTTCTCCCTTATCATCGACGCCAAGCAGATATCTGCACCATCCTGCAATTGCAAGTGGAATTGCTTTTAACTTCTCCGCATCCCCATACTGAGCCACATAGGCTTTGATCGTTTCGCCATAGCGAATGCCTACTTTCTGGGAGGTATCTGTTGCGATACGCTGCGGTGTATCCGGCATAAATGGATTTGGAATACGCACATTGATAACTTCATCCACAAAAGCTTCCGGTGATAAGATACCCGGATCTGTAACCACCGGCATTCCCTCTACAGGGCCGATTTCATGGACAAGCCTGTTCAGTTCCTCATCTTTCATTTCGTCTGCGATCAGGGTACAACCTAAAACGCATCCGTAGACTGCAAGTGCTGTATGCAGTGGATTTAAGCAGGTTGTAACTTTCATGCGCTCTACTTTATTTACAGTATCCCGGTCTGTCATATAGACGCCTGCCTTTTCCAATGCAGGTCTGCCATTCGGAAAATGATCTTCGATCACAAGATACTGTGGTCCCTCTGCGTTTACAAACGGCGCTATGTATGTATTTTTTGAAGTGATGACCGGTGCAATATCCTCAATGCCAAGTTCCTCCAAAGATCTGCAGACGGATTCTGCCGGTCTTGGGGTGATCTTATCGATCATTGACCATGGGAATGACACCTGATCTTCATCTGAAATGTAATTTACAAACTCGCCTGTTACATATCCTTTTTTCTCCCACTCTTTTGCCATAGTCAGAATGGAATTTCTTAATTTTTCTCCATTGTGAGAGCAGTTATCCATGGAAACTACTGCAAGAGGAGCCTTTCCTGCCTGAAAACGCTCGTACAGCAATGCGCAGACAACCGCCATTGCAGACACCGGTTTTTCAGGTCCGTTGTCAATATCTTTCTGAATAAATGGAAAATAATTTCCATCCACTCCCTTCAACGCATATCCTTTCTCCGTGATGGTAAATGAGATCATCTGGAGATTTTTATCGGAAAAGATTTCTTTTAACCGATCCCACTCCTCCGGCACTTCTGACTGCGCTTTGATTGCCTCTGCCAGAGAACCTAGCACCTTTTTATCCGTTGAGCCGTCGGCTTTTAATGTCACAGCTAAAACGAGGTTATCATACGGTCTGTATATTTTATCTACCACATCGAAATCAAACGTTTCCACACAGGTAATCCCTTTTTTCATCTCTCCGGAAGATATCAGTGTATCTGCGATCCCTCCGATAAAAATACGGAAAATATTTCCGGCTCCAAAATGTACCCACACCGGGTTTTTCTTTGTCTCTTCTGCCACTTTTTCAATATCATAAGAAGGAAGTCCGATTCCTGCGTTTTTCCACTGTTCTTTTTCCTGCAAACCCTGTAATGTCAGTTTCATCTCTGCTCTCCTTCCTTTTTTGCAGCTTCCCACAGTCCGCGAAGATATGCTGCGCCTAATGCACGGTCATAAAGTCCATACCCCGGCATTGCTTTTTCTCCCCAGATCATTCTTCCGTGATCCGGACGGATTGGGCCATCAAACCCATCTTCATAAAGCGCTTTGATAATGGCATACATATCAAATGTGCCATCCTCGCTGAGATGTGCGCTCTCCTCAAAGTCTCTCATTCCATCGTTAAATCTCAGGTTTCTGATATGTGCAAAATGGATTCTTCCTTTTAACATATGAATGGTTGCGATCAGGTCGTTATTTAAGTTTGTTCCATACGAGCCCATGCAGAATGTCACACCGTTATGTTTATTTGGCACCATATCCATCATTCGTTTTAATTTTTCCTGTGATGAAATGATTCTCGGCAGACCGAACACACTCCAGCCCGGATCATCCGGGTGAATTGCCATATTTATATCATATTTGTCGCAAACCGGCATGATTGCTTCCAGAAAATATTTCAGATTCTCAAAAAGCTGATCCTCATCGATTCCTTTATATAATGCAAATAAATCCTTGATTTTTGCCATTCGCTCCGGCTCCCAGCCCGGCATGACTGTTCCATTCATGTCATCTTTGATCGCATCAAACATTTTCTCCGGGTCCATTTTATCAATTGCATCCTGATTATATGCCATTACCGTAGAACCATCTTCTCTCACACGGTCAAGTTCTGTTCTTGTCCAGTCAAATACCGGCATGAAGTTATAGCAAACCATATGGATATCTGCCTTTCCGAGATTTTCTAATGTCTCTATATATGCCTGGATATCATGGTCTCTGCCCGCTCCGCCTGTCTTGATCGCATCGCTGACATTGACACTCTCAATTCCTGCCAGATGAAGGCCTGCGTCCTCAACCTCTTTTTTCATTGCAAGAATTTCATCCAGATTCCACACTTCTCCCGGCATTTTATTATATAATGTAGTAATGATCCCGGTTGCATAGCGTGTCTGTTTTATCTGTTCCAAGGTGACGGTATCATAATCTTTTCCGAACCATCTCATTGTCATTTCCATTTTTCTGATCTCCATTTCTATCTGTTATATATCATTTTTTCTTTGCCGCATCTGATACAGCTACTACCAGCAGAAATACTAAAAATACTCCCTGAATTAACCGCTGTACTCCGACATCAAGTTTTGCTGCATTCAGGAATGTAGACATTAATGTCATCATCAGTGCACCAATACTGACACCAACTACGCTTGATTTTCCTCCTGCTGCATTGGTTCCTCCTACAAAAGCTGCTGCTACAGATGGAAGGAAATATGTTGTTCCCAGATCCTGATTTGCTCCGCCACAGTATGCACCTGCCATTGCGCCTGCAAGCCCACAAAGTGCTCCATTAATAACAAATGCTATAATAACGGTTTTTCTCACATTGATTCCGGCTAATCTGGCTGCTTCACGCTTCTGACCAACCGCATGAAGATTTTTTCCGTATTTGGTGCGGTATAATAAAAACCACAACAGCACTGCAACTGCTATGCAGATAATTGTCATCATATTAATACCAAAGACATTTTTGTTTACAAAATTGACAAAGCCTTTTGCAGGTATGCTTGACCACTTTGAAGACACTACTAAAATTACTGTATAGAAAAGATAACCTGTCGCAAGCGTTGTGATCATTGCCGGAACTTTTAGAAATACGTTAACACATGCACTTAATCCTCCACAAACTGCACCTATAAGGACCGATGCCGCTAATCCCAGCAAAATATTTTTTGTCATAACAGTACATGATACATACGCTGCCAGTGTCAATATATATTTCTGTGACAGATCGATCGCTCCGTCTCCGCTCGTAACAACAATCATCTGTCCAAGTCCTAACAGCAATGCAAACGTGCAAAGTTTTGCAGCCGATATAATAACACTCAGATTAAAGTTTCCTGTCACTGCCGTAATCATTCCAAAAAGTACGATACAACCTATAATGGGCCATATACAGGCATTTTTCTGTGTAATTTCTTTTATCTTATTCATTTCTGGATGCCCCCTTTCTATGGATGATAAATTTAAACGCAAGTACGCCAATTAAGATCAAACCGATGATTGCCGTCTGATAATTAGAATCCACTTTCATTGCTGTCAGTAACGAATTGATCAGGTTCATTGCAACTGCTGCTATCACAACACCTGCCGGAGCCACAACACCACCTGCCATCTCACAGCCCCCAAGAATAACTGTTGCAATCGAAAGCATGCAATAGTTTACGGAACTGTTTGCATCCGCACCATTACAGGATACAGTATAGGTCATACCTGCCAGAACAACCATCAATCCTGCCATTCCATAGTTTACCATTTTTGCTGTAAGATAATTCCAGCCGGAACGTTCTACCGAGTTTGGATTATTTCCAATTCCTCTCATGACCATGCCATATCTTGTTCTGTACAGAATCATCCAGCATACCAGTCCTGCTAATACTGCAATAATGATGGGTAACGGGATAACCGGCGTTTTCAATTTGAAGAAATTTGAAATCATCTCCGGACAGCTTCCTCCCGGTGTCGGACATAGGATCAGTGCGATTCCATACCAGACAAACTGTGCACCAAGTGTTACTACGATTGCCGGAATATTGCGCAAATGAATCAGTGCTGCCATTCCCATGTACGCTGCAATAAAAATCAGCAGTCCAACCAGACCAACAAGCGGATTTCCGGTTAAGATAGTACCAACCAATACATTAACAAGCGCTATCGAATACCCATTACCCATATCGCAGTCTCCGGAAAGAATGATAAACATTTGTCCCAGTGCTGCAAAAATCAATGGCAACGTAGAATTCATTTTCATACGCAGTCCCATATAGGAAAGCATATTAGGATTATTTACCACATTTGCAAGGAAAATAACTAACATGGTAAGCAGTGGCAATGTGATTCTTGATGTCAAAATCTGATGTAACAAGCCGTTCTTTTTCTCTTCTCTCTCCTTTTTTTCCACTTTTTTAAATGAAGCTTTGATAATATTAGGGACATTAATATCATTTCCGATCAGTTCTGCTGTGATCGCCCCATCGTGCATAATGTATGCGCGGTCACAAATTTCAATCTCCGCATCTTCTGTTGAATACAGAATTACAGATTTTCCCATTTTCTTCACTTCGTCCAACAATTCATAAATGTCCTGTTTCGTTCCGATATCAACACCGGCAGTCGGATCGTTCAGAATAATGATATCTGCCTCCGAAGCGATTCCTCTTGCGATCAGTGCTTTCTGCTGATTACCTCCCGACAGTGACATGATATTACTATTGATACCCTCTGCACGAAACTTTAATTTGTCGTACCAATAGTTTGCGCTCTCCTCGCTTTGTTTCTTGTTCAACAAAATTTTACCTTTTACACGATCGAGATTGGCAACCAGTATGTTATCCATGATATCCCATAATGGGAACACACCTTCTTTTGTACGATCACCTGAGACATATGCGATTGTACTGTTGATGCGCACTCCATTTTTTCCTTCTGTGCCAATATGTTTTCTTGCTGCATAAACCGCCTGAAGCAATTCCTGCTGTCCTGAACCTGCCAGTCCGGAAATGCCAAGGATCTCTCCTTTTCTCACATGGAGATTAATATCATTTAACACATTTGTTGTAAGTCCTTTGATCTCCACCATGTTCGGTCCAAACGCATTCTCGTCTGCATTTTTATCCTTCTTCTCTTTTTTTCCGCCACCCATCAGATCGATCAACTGATCCTGTGTCACTTCATCTGCCGAAAGTTCACCTACATTCTGACCATTTCGTAAAATGACAATGCGATCAGAAACTATTCCTATCTCATCCAGCTTATGAGAAATATAAATGACTGCAACGCCTTTCTGGCTAAGTTCT
>ERZ1673753.3083-NODE-3083-length-11016-cov-10.682055_pt1 | contig 11016 bp, 7 predicted proteins | sample MGYA00580201_ERZ1673753 | MGnify/ENA primary metagenome ERZ1673753 (study PRJEB41218, sample SAMN15661747) | gut metagenome | host: Homo sapiens | place: Canada: London | collected 2015-08-20/2019-03-30 | study: EMG produced TPA metagenomics assembly of... | reverse complement strand
ATTTTGGCAAAGAATTTGCTGAACATAAGCATTGGGTTGATAAATTACATCGTTATGCATCAAGATATTTCTTATGCATTATCATCGGTGCGTTACCAGTATGAACAACTTTATTCGTTAGTAAAAACTCGATAAAGTTTTTACGGGAGTACATACCGAAAAGTATAAATTTAAAGAGACTTGAAGTTAGATTATAAAAACGAGAAAGTGATGAAGAGGATTACGGAATGTAAATCTGGATTAAGTTTAATTGTTGTATTTCTGTGTTTTATACCGCAGTTGAATGCGCAGGAGGTGTTAAGCTTGGAGGATTGTCGGCGATTGGCGGTAGAGAATAATAAAAAACTGAAAATTGCAGACGAGGAAGTGAAAGCGAGCGAGGCGCAGAAGGCGGAGGCTTTCACGAAGTATTTGCCTAACATTGATGCGATGGGTGTGTATTTACGTAATCAGAAAGAGATTAATTTGTTGTCTGAAGATGCTCATTTGCCTGTCGGGTCGATCGGTTCGGATGGGAATTTTACGTTTCGTCCTGATCAGTTGGTGGTTGGTGCGGATGGAAAACCCGTAATGGTAAACGGACAATATGTCCCGAAGGATTACGCCTTATTGCCGAAAGAGGCGATGACCGTGGATGAACGTAATCTGGGAATCGTGCAGGTCGGGTTGACACAGCCAATTTATATGGGTGGGAAGATCCGGGCTTATAACCAAATTGCCGGGTTGTCGGAGCGGTTGGCGAAGAGTAAGCGGTCGCAAGAGTTGCAGAACGTGATACTTTCAACGGACGAGGCTTACTGGCAGATCATTTCTTTGGTGAACCGGAAGAAATTGGCTGATAAATACGTGGAGACGTTAACGAAATTTGTGCATGATGTCGAGTTGATGCACGTGACGGGGGTGGCGACCAAAGCGGATGTGCTTTCCGTGCGGGTGAAGTTGAACGAGGGGGAGATGGTTCAAACGAAGGTGGATAACGGGTTGAGTTTGTCCCGGATGTTGTTAAATCAGATTTGCGGTTTACCGACAGACACGATTGTGATGTTGAAAGAGGAGGTGGTAGACACAGATGTGGACGAGGTGCCGACAGAGAGTTTGGAACAGGTATATAGTCGACGTCCGGAGGTGGCGAGTTTGCAGTTGGCCACGGATATATATAAAAAGAAGGAAAAAATTGCTTTATCCGAGTATTTGCCGACGATTGCTTTAACGGCGAATTATTTGAGTAGCACGCCTTCTTTCTTTGACGGGGTGAGTACGAAGTTCGATGGAATGTGGAGTGTGGGTATCGGGATTAAAGCTCCGATATTTCATTGGGGTGCATCCCGTAAAAGTTTGCGTGGCGCGAAAGCACAGACGAACGCGATGAATTATAAGTTACAGGAGGCGAAGGAACAGATCGAGTTACAGGTGAACCAGTCGGAATTCAAGATGAAGGAGGTGACGAAGAAGTTGGCGATGGCCCGTAAGAATCTGGAACGGGCAGAGGAAAATCTGAAATTTGCAAATTTGGGTTTTAAGGAAGGGACGATTCCCGTGTTAAATGTGTTAGAGGCACAAACGGCCTGGTTGACGGCGAATTCGGAGCTGATTGATACTCAGATTGAGGCTCGATTGTGTAAGGTCTATTTGGAGAGAGCTTATGGAACGCTAGAATTTTAGATTCCAGCCGTGCGAGGTTAATGTTTTTTGATTCCATTCTAAATTTTAAATTAATTGTTATGAGTGAAAAGAAAGTAAGTGGGAAGGTATTGATGTTTACAGGGATCGTGATCATCGTATTTTTGGTTGCTATATTCGGGTTTATTTTTTGGGAGCCGGTGCCGGAGATAATTCAAGGTGAGGCGGAGGCCACGGAAGTACGGATTTCCGGGAAGGTTCCGGGGAGGATTGAGCATTTTTTGGTGGACGAAGGGGATCAGGTGAAGAAGGGGGATACGGTTGCGATTCTGGATAGTCCTGAGGTGATGGCAAAGTTTAACCAAGCTCAGGCGGCGGAAGAGGCTGCCCAGGCGATGAGTGATAAGGCCCAGAAAGGAGCTCGTGAGGAACAGAAAGCGATGGCTTTCCAAACGTGGAAAAAAGCACAAGCAGCTCTTGATGTGGCGAAGAAGTCTTTTGACCGGGTGCAGAAGTTGTTTGAAAATGATGTGGTTTCAGCGCAGAAACGTGATGAGGCCGAGGCCAATTATAAGGCGATGTTAGCCACGGAGCAGGCAGCGAAGGCACAGTATGAGATGGCGAAGAACGGGGCGGAGAAGGAAGATAAATTGGCGGCCGAGGCTCAGGTGAACCGGGCGAGGGGGGCCGTGGAAGAAGTTAGTTCTTATATTAAGGAGACATTTTTGATTTCACCGATTTCGGGAGAGATTTCCGAGCGTTACCCGAAGGTGGGAGAGTTGGTGGGGACGGGTTCCCCTGTGATGAACGTGCTGGACTTGGAGGATATGTGGGTGGTTTTTAATGTACGAGAGGATTTGTTGGGCGACTTGAAGATGGGAACTGTGTTCACGGGGTATATTCCCGCTTTGAACAATAAAGAGGTGCAGTTGAAAGTGACTCACATGAAAAATATGGGTACTTATGCCGCTTGGAGAGCCACGAAGACAACGGGGCAATATGATGCGAAGACTTTCGAGGTGAAGGCAGTTCCCATGGAAAAGGTGGAGGGGTTGAGACCGGGGATGAGCGTGCTGAAAAGAGTTAAAAACTAAGAACTAAAAACTAAAAGTTTAAAGTTTAGAATTTAGAGTTTAAAGTGAAATTAGGAGCGTTGATTTGTGCGGTTGGAATCTAAAATCTAAAATTTAAAATCTAAAATTAATTTATGCGTGAGAATATAAGGGCTTTGGGAGTGTTGATGAAACGAGAGGTCCGGATGTTGGCAAAACGTCGGATCTACTGGTTTGTGATGATCTTCGCACCTTTATTCTGCTTCCTGTTTTTCATGGATTTATTGAAAGACGGGTTGCCGAAGAAGTTGCCTGTGGCTGTGGTGGATGAAGATAATACCACGACTTCCCGTTCCCTGGTGCGTTCGTTGAACACGTTTGCCCAGACGGACGTGGTGATGCGTACGGTGAATTTCAGCGAGGCCCGAGAAGCTTTGCAGCGAGGAGATGTTTACGGGATCTTTTATATTCCGGCAGACTTTCGGCGGGATGCATCGACGGGGAAAGAGCCTGTGTTGTCGTTTTATACGAATGATACTTATTTCTTGGCGGGTTCTTTGTTATATAAAGATATGCGGATGCAATCAAATTTGGCTAACGGGGCGGTTCAACAGACGTTATTGTTGGCGAAAGGTGAAGGAGGACCGTTGCTTGTAGCGAAATTAATGCCGATCGTGCTGGATACGCACCCGTTGAATAACCCGTGGTTGAGTTACGCTGTTTATTTGGCGAATTTCCTTTTACCAGCGTTTTTGTGTATGTTCGTGATGTTTACCACGGTGTACAGTATTAGCGAGGAGATTAAGCGGAGGACTTCAAGAGAGTGGTTGGAGGCGGGAAATGGTTCTATTATCGTGGCATTGATGGGGAAACTTGTCCCGCAGACGTTGATTTTCATAGTCATGGGAATGCTTGCTCTTTCCATGTTGTATGGGTATGCTCATTTCCCGTTGAATAGTGGATTTTTCCCGATGTTTCTGGCTATGGTGCTGATGATTTTAGCCTCTCAGTGTTTTGCCCTGTTTGTTACGGGAATAACTCGTCGGAGTAGGATTGCGTTGAGTACTTGTGCTTTGTGGGGCGTGTTGTCATTTTCAATATGCGGTTTTACGTATCCGGTGCGTTCTATGCCGGAGTTGGCTCAGATCGGGGCGAATTTGTTCCAGATGCGTCACTATTTTTTGATATATGTGGATCAGGCTTTAAATGGTATTCCGATGATATTTTCTTGGCAGAGTTACGCTGCATTGATTGTATATCTGTTCTTGCCGATTTTTATCCTGCCGAAGTTGAAGTTGGATTTGTTGGAGTTTAAGTATTTGCCATAGTAATCTAAAATCAAAAATCATTAAATCTAAAATTGATATGGTTTTTTGGACGGATGTATATTATGTTTTTAAACGAGAGTTTTACGCGGTGTTTCGGGATCATGCCGTGCTGACTTTTTTCGTGGCATTGATGTTGGGGTATCCGGTGGTCTACACGTTTATATATAGTAATGAGGTGGCGAGGGAAGTGCCTGTGGCGGTGGTCGATCATTCGAAGTCAACGTTGAGCCGGGAGTTTATCCGGAATTGGGATGCCACGGCAAGCGTGGACGTGGTGGCCCGTTGTGAGGATATGGAGGCGGCGAAGTTGCTGATGTATAAAAAAGGTATTTACGGGATTCTTGAGATTCCCTCTGATTTTAGTAAGAACGTGGTCCGGGGGGAACAGGCTCACGTATCTCTTTATTGCGATATGGGAGCGTTGTTGAATTACAAGGCTTTGTTAACGGCAGGGACGGATGTTTCTTTGGCGATGGGGAAGAATATACAGGTGCAGGGGATGGAGTACGCCACGGTGATCACTGAACAGATTGCGTCTTCTCCCGTGCGGATTCAAGACGTGAAGTTGTTTAATCCGCAGGGTGGTTTCACTTCTTTTTTGATTCCGGCGGTATTGATTCTGGTGGTACAGCAGTCGTTATTGTTGGGCGTGGGGACGATTACTGGGACGGAACGGGATCGGCGTCGGAGAGGTTTATTGTTACCTGCGAATAAGCATTTCCGTCGTCCGGCACGGGTAGTTTTAGGGAAAGCTTTTGCTTATTTGCCTATTTATTTCGTGATGAGTTATTGGGTGTTTTTCATCGTGCCTCGTTTGTTCGGGATGACTCAGGTGGGGGAACGGGGGGAACTGATATTGTTTTTGTTCCCATTCTTGCTGGCGTGTACCTTTTTTGCTATTACCATGTCGTTTTTTAGTCGTGAACGGGAGATGCCTTTCTTGATATTCGTGTTCACGTCTGTGCCGTTGATGTTTATTTCTGGAATTTCTTGGCCGAAGTCGGCAATCCCTGAATATTGGGTGTGGTTTGGAAAGTTGTTTCCTTCCTCGTTCGGTATTGATGGTTTCGTGAAAATTAATAATACAGGAGCCACGTTGTCAGAGGTGTTACCTGAATTTTTGGGGTTGTGTATATTGATGGTGTTTTATTTTATTGTGGCATGTTTGTTGTATAAAAGAGAGTGTAAAAAGTTAAAATTTAACATGGTTTAGTGATAAAATTGGAAATGATGAAAGGTGTTGTATTTTCTTTGCTTGGGTTGATTTTATTGATGTGTGCCTGTGGAAGTTCTAAAACAAAGCAGGAACGCGGTAAGGCTACGGTGCAGGCCGATACGGTGAAAAGTTACCAAGGGGAATTGTCGATTATTTATCCGGGAAAGATCAAGGCAGCTTCAGAGGTAAAGCTGTCATTTCGGGTAGCCGGACCTATTCGGGCTGTGTTGCCGGAAGTGGGGGCATTCGTGAAGAAGGGAGAGCTGATCGCTGAGATTGATCCGAGAGATTACGAGATTCAACTTTCAGCGACGGAGGCGGAATATAATCAAGTGAAGGAGGAAGCCGGAAGGGTTATTGAGTTATATAACCGGGGGAGCGTTCCGGTGAATGACTACGATAAGGCCGTGGCTGGGATCAAGCAAATTACGGCAAAGTATAATGCCCATAAGAATGCATTGGCTGATACTCGTCTGACAGCACCTTTTGACGGGTATATTCAGAAAAAATATTATGATTCTCACGAGACGGTAGCTGCCGGTTACCCCGTGGTGTCTATGATTAATAGTAATTATTTTGACGTGGATATTGATATTCCGTCCAGTGATTTTGTACGACAAGATTTGTTTAAGTCGTTTTCTTGTGCGATTGACGTGTTCCCGGGACAAGTTTTCCCGTTAGAGCTAATTGAAATTACCCGGAAGGCGAACTTGAATCAGTTGTACCGGATGCGTCTGCGTCTGAAACCTGTGCCGGGAGTGGATATTGCGGCAGGGATGAGCGTGAACGTGACGATCGAGTATAACCCGAACGAGGAAGCGTTGACGGTGGTGCCGTTGTCCGCTATGTTCGAAGAAAACGGAGAATCTGCCGTGTGGGTATATAACCCGAAAACTCAAGCTGTGACCAAGCGTGTTATCCAGTTGAAAAAGTTGTTGAAGACAGGTGAGTTGATTGTTTCCGAAGGATTGGCAGCCGGGGAGATCGTTGTGTCTGCCGGTGTGCATAGCTTGAAGGAAGGAATGTCGGTAGAATTATTAAAACCGGTTTCTAAAACAAATGTAGGGGGACTGTTGTAATGATAAATTTAGCGGATTATGCATTAAATAATAGGGCGCTGGTAAAGTTTTTTATTGCAGTGCTAGTGATTGGAGGTATTTTTGCCTTTAATTCGATGAGTAAGTTGGAGGATCCGGAAATCAAGGTAAAACAGGCGATGGTGGTTACGGTGTATCCCGGGGCCTCTGCTCATCAGGTAGAGTTGGAAGTGACGGATGTATTGGAGAAGTCGATTCGTTCGATGGGAGCCATCAGTAGTATAGAATCTAAATCCATGGCAGATATGTCATTGATCACGGTGGAATTGGAGAGTACGGTGAGTCCGGACGAGTTGGAGCAGAAATGGGATATCCTGCGTCGAAAGGTAACGAATGCACAGGCCCAAATGCCAGATGGAGTGCGTCCTTCCGTGGTGATGGATGATTTCGGGGACGTGTATGGAATGTTTTATGCCATAACGACCGACGGGGTGGGTGATGAGCAGTTGTTGGATTATGCCCAGTTGGTGAAACGAGAGTTGCAGGATATTGAGGGTGTGCGTCGTGTTGAGATCTATGGGAACCGAACCCCGTGTATCAATATCGAGATGATGCAGGATAAGATGGCGAATTTGGGAGTTCATCCGATGGAGGTGTTGTCCACGTTGAATAGCCAGAATAAGACCGTGTATCCCGGTTATTTTAATAGTGGGGATCAGCGTTTGCGGGTGGCTATTAATGATAGCTATAAATCGATAGAGGATATTAAGAATCTAATTATACAGGGACACGAGGATGATCAGTTACGTTTGCGGGACATTGCGTCCATCACGGAAGGTTATGAAGATCCGGCTCGCAACGGGATGAAGTATGATGGCAAGCAGGCTTTCGGGTTGGCAATTTCCATGGAAAAAGGTGGGAATATCATTACTTTGGGAGAGAAGGTAGATCGGGAGTTACTGCAGTTGAAAGAGTCCCGGATTCCAGTGGGCGTGGATTTTCAGAAAGTATTTTTTCAACCGGACCGGGTGAGGGAGGCCATTAATGTTTTCATGGTTAATTTGGTGGAATCGGTGGTAATCGTGATTCTCGTGCTGATGCTTACCATGGGGTTCCGGAGCGGGGTGATTATTGGTACGGGATTGGTGATTATTGTGTTGGGTTCATTCGTGGTGCTTTATCTTTTTGACGGAACGTTACAACGGGTTTCGCTGGGATCGCTGATTGTTGCCATGGGGATGCTGGTGGATAATGCGATCGTGATTGTCGACGGGATACTGGTAGATTTGGAGCGAGGCGTGAAACGTCCGGCTGCACTGACGAATATAGCGAAGAAAACGGCAATGCCTTTGTTAGGGGCTACATTGATTGCTATTTTGGCGTTTTTCCCGATCTTTATTTCCCCGGATACGACAGGAGAGTACGTGAGGGATTTGTTTATCGTACTGGCGGTGTCCCTACTGTTGAGTTGGGTGTTGGCGTTGACACATATCCCGATTCATGCGGATTACTCGTTGAAAGTGAAGCCGAAAAAGTCGAATGAGAATTTGTATGATAGTAAGATATACCGGTTGTTCCGGCAATTCCTCTCCTTTATGTTGTGGCATAAGTCCATGGCAATCGGGGTGGTAGTGGTTTTATTGGCGATTACTGCATTCTTGTATCGTTATATCCCGCAGGGGTTCTTTCCGGATTTGAGTTACACGCAGTTGTATATTGAATTTAAAATGCCGGAAGGTACCCGGGTGGAACGGGTAGAGTCGGATTTGGCAAGTATAGAGGATTATTTGTTGAGTCGTCCGGAAGTGACTCATGTAACGACGAGTGTCGGCGGGACTCCTGCCCGGTATAATCTGGTGCGTTCTATCGCGGAGCCCACGATGAGTTACGGGGAGTTGATCGTGGATTACACGACCCCGGAAGAGTTGAAGGCATCGATGACCGAGATCCAGGATTACCTGACGGCTCATTATCCGGATGCTTACGTGCGGATGAAACGTTATAATCTGATGTACAAAAAGTACCCGATCGAGTTGATGTTCACGGGACCGGACCCGGCCGTGTTGAGAGAGTTGACGGAGAAAGCGGAACAGATTATGCGTGACGAACCCGCAATTACTTTGGTGACGAATGACTGGGAACCGATGACTCCCACGTTGATGGTGGATTACTACCAGCCGATTGCCCGTTCCGTGGGACTTTCCCGTTCGGATGTCGGTTTGTCGATGCTTGCCGCCACGGATGGTATGCCCGTGGGATCTTTTTACGAGGGAGTTCATGCAAAACCTTTGTACATGAAAAGTGTGAATAGTGAGGGGGAGAAAGTAGAAGCATTGGATAATATTCCCGTATGGAGTGTGTTGCCTTCGACGGCGGCTTTGAACGAGGAGTCGTTGAAAGGCTTGTTAATGGGAACGATGTCCGGAGAGGATTTGCTGGCTCAAAGTATAGGTTCTATCCCGTTGAATCAAGCCACGCAAGGTATTTCTTTGAAATGGGAAGATCCTGTTGTGCGACGTTATAACGGGCAGAGGGCTATGCGGGCGCAATGTAATAATGCATTGGGATACACGGCGGAGAGCGCCCGTTCGTTGATCGTGGAGAAGGTGGATACAATTACTTTGCCTGAGGGCTACGCTAAACAGTGGTTGGGAGAGCATAAGGCGAGCGGGGAGTCCATGAAATATTTATTTGGAAATATTCCGTTAGCTGTTATTTTGATGATCGCTATATTGATTATGTTGTTTAAGGATTTTCGCAAGCCGATTATTATTTTCTGTTGTTTACCTTTGGCTGCTATCGGGATCGTGCTGGGAATGTTGATTAGTGGTAAGGAGTTTGGTTTCGTGGCGATTGTCGGTGCGTTGGGGTTGGTCGGGATGATGATTAAGAACGGAGTGGTACTACTAGATGAGATCGGGTTGCAGATTGCTTCCGGAAAGAGCCAGACACAGGCGTTGCTGGACTCTTCTTCTTCTCGTTTCCGTCCGGTGATGATGGCGTCTTTGACAACGATATTGGGGATGATCCCGTTATTGGGTGATGATATGTTCGGTTCGATGGCCGTTACGATTATGGGGGGCTTGTTGGTAGGAACGGTGATCACGCTGGTGTTTATTCCCGTGTTGTACGCAATATTTTTTAAGGAAAGGAAAAATTAAATGTTATGAGATATTTGTTGATCATATTGCTGGTTATGGGTATTTCTCCTGTTCGGGGACAAATTTCTTTGAATTTGGAGACGTGCAGAGAGATGGCATTGGAGAGTAGTAAAAAGATGTCGATTGCCACGAAACAGGGTGAGAAAGCTGAATTTGAGCGAAAGGCTTATCGTGCGAATTTTTTGCCGAAGCTTTCGGCTACCGGGTTATATGCTTATATGCAGAAAAAGAGTTCGTTCACGATTGACGGGGGATATTTGCCAACGTTCGTACCGGGTGCCAACGGGGAGTTGGTTTATAATCTATATATTGATCCGGCAACGAAACTTCCGGTAATGGGAAAGGATGGGTTGCCTTTGGCGAAAACATACGCGTTTATGCCGGATATTGAGTTGGAGTTAGGGTTACGAGGGGTTTATTCTGCGGGAGCGATGTTGGAGCAACCGATTTATATGGGAGGTAAGATTCGTTCAGCTTATCGTATGGCCACGATCGGGAAGGAGATGGCCGAGTTGAATAAGCAATATACCCGTGCGGAAGTAATTACCGAGGCGGACGAGGTTTATTGGCAATACGTGCGTCTAGTGGAATTAGAGACTTCTGCTCAGAAGTACAAGGCCGTGGTCAATGAGTTAGTGCGGAACTTGACGGATGCTTATGAAACGGGGATGGCTTCTCGGAATGATTTGTTGAAGGCGCAAGTAAAGTTGAACGAAGCCGAGTTGATGTTGCAAAAGGCGGAAAACGGGAAGGCATTGGCGGGGATGAATCTTTGCCGGGTGATAGGGATAGACCTTTATTCATCGATACAGGTAAGTGATTCTTTGTGCGGGGAGGTGACTCCGGGAGTGCTGAATGCCGGGGAGGGATTGCAGCAACGTCCTGAATATAATTTGTTGGAGAAAGACGTGGAATTGAAGGAGAAACAGGTGGCATTGACTCGTTCCGATTTCTTGCCGGAAGTGGGAGTTTCCGCTTCTTATGGATTTTCCGGGGGAATATCTCTGAACGGACAGACGGAGGACGTGGCATCTTTCATGGCGATGGCTTCCGTGAAGATCCCGATTTATCATTGGGGGGAAGGCCGGGGAAAGATTAAAGCCATGAAGGCAGAACAGGAGATGAGCCGATTGAAGAAAGAGGAGATGTCTCAAATGATGCTTCTGGAGATTGCACGAGCCCGCTATAATATCGAGGATTGCCACACAAGGGTTATACTGACTCGTAAATCGTTGAGTCAGGCAGAAGAGAATCTGGGGGTGAGCAAGAATCAGTATGAGGTGGGTATGGAGACGATCACGAACTACATGGAGGCTCAGGCACAATGGCAAAAGGCGTGGAGTGACTGGATTGATGCGAAGGCGGAATTACGGTTGAGCGAAACGAGATACTTGAAGGCGACGGGACGGCTGAATTGATTTTTGGAGTATTTGAAGGTGCGTGATTGTTGTAGGGATTTGATCCTCAATTGATAAAATAGAGGAATTGTTTGTATTTATTCCTTATTATTAGTACTATTGTACAATCGTGTGGCTTTCGTTTATAAATTTAATACTCCAATATCATGGACATTCATAACTTAAAAACCGTTGCTTGTTATAA
>ERZ1673753.3071-NODE-3071-length-11081-cov-3.390713_pt1 | contig 11081 bp, 10 predicted proteins | sample MGYA00580201_ERZ1673753 | MGnify/ENA primary metagenome ERZ1673753 (study PRJEB41218, sample SAMN15661747) | gut metagenome | host: Homo sapiens | place: Canada: London | collected 2015-08-20/2019-03-30 | study: EMG produced TPA metagenomics assembly of... | reverse complement strand
GACGGTATAAATCATACTATAACCTCCTTTATTATACATTTTTCCTTATATTTTTTATCAGGCAGATAATCTGTTATTATACACGCGCTGTCTGCAGGAGCGAATGTAACTGATGAAACCTGATTGAATTTGGAGTGATCTGCCAGAATATATGCTACATAGCTATGCAGTATCGCAGTTTTCTTTACAGCGGCTTCATCTGTATCGGGAGTAGTGAATCCGGCGGCAAGTGAAATACCGTTTGTTCCCATATAGCATTTTGTGAAATTAAATTTCTTCAGAGCCTCTACGCATTCCGTTCCGATAACGGCCTCTGTGGAAGACTTGATTTGTCCGCCTATAATATAAACCTTGAAATTTTTCCTTGCAAGCTTTTTGGCATGGCTGAATCCGTTTGTAACAAAAATCGCAGACGATTCAGTAATAAAATCAATCATTTTATCTGTGGTGGTTCCCGCGTCTATAAAAACAAAATCGTTCTTTCTAATAGTGGAAGCCGCATATTTTGCAATAGCCGCTTTTTCCTCTGAAAACATTTTTTCCTTTGCTTCAACTGGGTGTTCGCTGAAATTAAAGCTGTCGTTTAAAACGGTGGCTCCTCCGTGTACCTTTATAATTTTTTTCATTGTTGCAAGCGAATTCAGATCGCGTCTTATAGTTGATTCAGAAGCGTTCAAGGCTTCCGCAAGCTGGGTTACTGTTACAGTTTTATATTCGTTTAAACATTCAAGGATTTTACTGTATCTTTCTTCTGTTAGCATTTAGTTTTACTCTCCCTTGAAATAAAATGATTGAAATTGAATGAATTTGATTGGTATGGATATATAATACCATGATTTTTTTCAAATGTCAAGAGAATTTAAGAAAAAACATTCAAAAACAATCAAAATAATTTATAACAGATCATAATTTGCCGAAAAACGTGCTTTAGCCTTCTGAAACTTAATATTTAAATTATATGAAAAAAAACTCATACAATACATAAATTTAAGTATTATATTCGTCTTATCGTTGTTATAGCAGTATAAAATGCAGTTTTGTATTTAAAAAAATATGTTTTTAGTTGACATGCATTTTACTTGTATAGTATAATTAAGACATGTATAAAAAAGGAGTGTAATAATGGTTTCTGAAAAAAAGAATCACGTCGGGTTCAGCACCCGTATAGGATTTGTTCTCGCGGCGGCCGGCTCTGCCGTAGGCTTAGGGAATATATGGAGATTTCCATACCTTGCCGCTCAATACGGAGGCGGTATTTTTCTGCTGGTTTATATTATTTTGGCAGTGACCTTCGGCTTTTCGCTGATGATAACTGAAATTGCAATCGGAAGGAAAACAGGTAAAAGCGTAATCGGAGCTTACGCGTCTATAAGCAGGAAATTTGCTCCTCTTGGGTGGATTGCGGCTGCCGTTCCGATAATAATATTTCCGTATTATTGTGTGATAGGCGGATGGGTATTAAAGTATCTTACGGTATATTTGACCGGGACAGGAGCAGGTGCAGCTGACGACGGAACATTTTTTAATTCTTTTATAGGGGGTACGAGTCAGCCGCTTTTATTTCTTGCTATTTTTATTATATTAACCTCTGCTGTAGTGCTTATGGGAGTTCAGAAGGGTATTGAAAAGGTAAGTACAGTTTTAATGCCTCTGCTTGTAATTATTTCAATAGTTATTGCAGTGTATACTCTTACTCTTGACGGGGCGGTTGACGGTCTGCTTTATTATTTGAAACCAAACTTTAAAGAATTTTCACTTAAGACGCTTGTTGCCGCTATGGGACAGCTATTTTATTCAATGTCGCTAGCTATGGGTATTATGATTACTTATGGTTCATATATGCGTAAGGAGGATAATCTCGAAAAATCGGTTAGACATATCGAGCTGTTTGACACGGCTGTTGCTTTTATTTCCGGAATGATGATAATTCCTGCCGTTTTTGCATTCTCAGGAGGAAATAAGGACGCTCTCAGCGCGGGACCGAAGCTTATGTTTATAACGCTCCCAAATGTTTTTGCTTCTATGTCGGGAGGGAAAATAATCGGCGCAGTGTTCTTTATCTTGGTTTTACTTGCCGCCCTTACGTCTTCTATATCGCTTATGGAAACTATTGTTTCAATTTTATGTGAAAAATTAAAAGCAAAAAGAAAAACGATATGTATTTTCGTCATGATTTCAGCGTTTGCAATTGGCATATTATCCGTTTTCGGTTACAGTATTTGGTCCGGGTTTACTATTGCCGGAAAACAGCTGCTTGACTTCTTTGATTTTTTCAGCAACAATATACTAATGCCGATTGTAGCTTTATTTACATGTATTCTTATAGGATATGTAGCTAAAACGAAAATAATCGAAGATGAGATTGAACTGAATTCGAAATTTAAATCAGTAAAAATGTATAGAATAATGATGAAATATATTGCTCCTGTTTTTATGCTTGCAATATTTATTTCTTCCGTTATCGGATACGTATAAAAAAACGCCTTACTGAAGTTATTTTCAGTAAGGCGTTTTTAAAATTCGTATTATTATTTATGAAACAGTAAGAAACGAAACTCTCAGAGCGACAGCGTCGAACACGTTCACAACGCCGTCAGAATTATAATCGGCGGCATTAAGCTGTGTATCGGTTAGTTCCGATTTGCACACTAAATACTGTTGAAGTAAAACTAAGTCGGCAACGTTGATTTCACCGTCTTCATTTACATCTCCGTTTAATTGTGACTGATTAAGCGGGACGGCATATAAAGCGTAAATCGTAGCAGATTTAGCTCCTGCGCTGATAAACATATTATTCATTTGATCAAGTGAAACCTGATTAGCTTCAAGTGTGGAAATTATTTCATCGTAGGTAAAACCTGCTACGAAATCCTTTGCCATTGAATCGTCAGAATTTACAGTAAACCAACCGCCTTGAAAAATTAATGTAGGAGCGTCGTCTGAATCGTAAAACATGATGTATTCGTAATCTTCGGATATGAGTTCTTTCCAGTTGCTTACGGTGAAATTTTTCCACGCGGCAAGATTTTTACCTTCGTCAGAACGATACATTTCAATCCAATTATCACCTATTTCCATTTTATCCCATGAGAACTGGGGCTTTACATATTCCTGATATTCAGGCAGGCTATAATCGGTAACTCCGAGAGTATCCATGATTTTCTTAATAACGCCTATGGAGTTTTTATACCATGTATTTGTAGCCCTGTAAAGGTATCCATGAGCTTCGCCGGTTTCGTTATACGATACGTTGTTGTCCCATAGCACGCATGGTATACCGACTGCTTTTGCATTGGATAAATAGCATTCCGCCCATGCTTCTCTGTCGGAATTGTTATTAAAATCAGACGCGCTGAATTCTCCGATAATTATAGGTACGTTTTTATTATCTGAAATTGATTTTAATGTTGAAAATAACGTTCTTAATTCGGTTTCATAATCGGCGCCCCAGCCGCTTTTTCCGGGAAAGCTGTGATTTGCTTTATCCGATGTGTCCATTGTAAAGTAATAAGGAGTATAGGCGTGTACAGAAAGCGCTATGTTGCCTGAATTTTCAGGAATATTAATGTTGTTTACTGCCTCATACTGAGCAGACGCGCAATAACCGGGGAGCATCAAAAGACGTTCTTTATTTGACGGTGATCCCTGATTTCTTACAGTATTTACAAAAAGCTCGTTAAGATTATTTATATAATTCCATGAGTTAGTATCTCCGCTGCCCCACTCGCTATTTGACGGATTGTTGGTTTCGCGAGGTTCGTTCATACCCTCGAAAATAAGTCGCTGGTCATAATTACTGAATGTATCCGATATCTGCGACCAAATATCCTCAAGCTTATGAGAAGCGTCGGCATAAGTTTCGCTTGTAAATCTTTCAACATTTACCCATTCTTCATGATGAACATTCAAAATTACGAACATATCTAAATTATAAGCGTAATCAACTGTCTGCTTTACATAATCCATCCATACCTTATCAATCTCATATGTATCGGTATTTTCATTATAAATCAAATGCTGAAACCATGTAGTAGGAATTCTGACCGTGTTGAAGCCGCCGTTTTTTATCGCGTTAAAAAGCTCTTGCGTCGGTTCGGGATTTCCCCAGCAGGTTGCAAATTTTTTCGGCGGAGAATCAACTTTCAGACTTGAATTCCATGAGTCCAGAGTATTTCCCAGATTCCATCCTACGGTCATTTGAGACGTCAGCTCAAACGCTGTTTTTCCGGTCGTTTCAGCAGCGCTTACGGTATTTGATTCGAAGGTATTGTCGCCGTAAAAACAAATACCGGTAAAAATACAAGCCGCAGCCGTAATGATGGATATCAGTTTTTTCTTAAAAAACATAGACATCCCCCTCTTAATAAAATATATATGCATATTTTACAATATTTATTCACAAATGTCAAGCTGATTTGGAAGGAATCGGTATTATACGATATATTTCATAAATTTAACCGTTCATTACTGAAATGAACGGTTAAATATAATTATTTTATTGCATTTATGATAATTTCACTGCTTTTTTCAATTCCATAAAAGCCGCTGTCAATCGAAAGATGATAATTATGTATGTTTCCCCAGTCATTACCGGTAAAATTACGGCAGTAAACACGTCTTTTTTTGTCCATTTCCTTTAGACGCTTTTCAGGAGATTTTATTTCATCGCCGTATATTTCAGTAATTCTTTTGATTCTGTTTTCAGCGGAGGAATGAATAAAGACATTCATACAATCATCGCGTTCCTTTAATATATAATCTGCGCAGCGACCGACGATAACGCAAGGTTCTTTATCCGCAAAGCCTTCAATTAGTCTGCGCTGAGCGTTGAATACCTCGTTATAAAGAGACATGATACCGTTGTTAAGATTGTTGCCCACAGAAAGATTAAAAAGCAGACTGGTTGTAGCGGAAGCATATTCTCCGCTTTGCTCGATAAAGCTTTCGGAAAGACCGCTTTCCTTAGCCGCCGCTTCAATAATTTCCTTATCATAGAATTTCCATCCAAGGCTTTCAGCAGTTTTTTTGCCGATTAGTCTTCCGCCGCTTCCATATTCACGACTTATTGTAATTATTTTGATCATATAATAAATCTCCTTATAATATTTTTATAACCATAGTTAAAGCCTATGACAAATATCGTTGCATTATTCAATCATGCGAATTTATACTGATTTCTTTTTTATTATAAACATAATGAATGCTAATGTCAAGGGAAAGAGCAGGTATAAGAAGCTGAAAATAATATTGGTTTAAAAAATTAACGCTATAATATTACCTTTTATGATAAAAAAACTGTCTGATAAACATTTTTTTATTTTATAAGGTATTGAATTGAAATGTGAAAAGTACTATAATTAAAAATGGAGGCGGTAATGAAAAAAATACAGATAATAACCGGTCACTACGGATGCGGAAAAACAAACTACGCTATTAATCTGGCTTTCAGATATGCGGCACAAGGTTTTAAAACAGCGATAGCGGATATGGATATTGTTAATCCTTATTTCCGTACTGCGGATTTCAGGGATAAATTTAAGAAAAATAATATTTCATATGCCGGTACGGCATATGCTAATACAAATTTAGATATACCTGCGGTTTGTTTTGATTTAGAAGCGATTATTTGTGAAAACGATTACATTATTCTCGATATTGGAGGAGATGACGCAGGAGCAGTAATTTTAGGCAGCTTTAATTATGTTTTAAAAAAGTATACCGAAAATACAGATATGATTTATGTTGTAAATAAATATCGGGATACCTATAACGATATTCAATCCGCTGTTAATTTAATTGACAGTATTGAAAAATCAGCAAGAATGAAGCATACTAAAATCGTGAATAATTCAAATATAGGGAAAATAACGGCAATAGAGGATATTACCGGTTCCTTTTCTTTTGCTGAAAAGCTGTCGGATATAACCGGAATTCCGCTGCTATGTCACACCGCTCCGGCATTTCTTAAATGTTCTGCATTAGATAATATCACTGAATATGTGGAAATTTACGTTGAAAATATATTTTAAGAGGATAAAATTTATGGGAAGTATAAAAATAATATTTGATAAATGCAAGGGCTGCGGACTGTGTAAAAACGCATGTCCGCAGAAAATAATAGACATACAGAAGGATAAAGTGAATAAAAACGGGTACTTCACTGTTGAATGCGTTTGTCCTGAAAAATGTACCGGATGTACAATGTGCGCAGTTATGTGTCCTGAATGCGCTATCATAGTTGAAAGACAGGTGAAGGAATAAATATGGAACGTATTTTAATGAAGGGAAACGAGGCATTGGCGGAGGCGGCTATACGTGCAGGCTGCAAATGCTATTTTGGTTATCCTATAACTCCCCAGACCGAGATAGCGGCCTATATGGCGAAAAAGATGCCGAAGAATAACGGAGTTTTTTTGCAGGCGGAAAGTGAAATCGCTGCAATAAATATGGTTTTAGGCGCCGCCTCAGCCGGAGTGAGAGCTATGACGTCTTCGTCGTCACCGGGGATCAGCCTTAAATCAGAGGGTATATCTTATATTGCCGGAAGTGATCTTCCGTGCGTTATAGTGAATGTGCAAAGGGGAGGTCCGGGCTTAGGAGGCATACAGCCGGCGCAGTCCGATTACTGGCAGGCTGTAAAATCGGCAGGTCACGGAGATTTCAGAATGATTGTTTTTGCTCCTAATTCCGTTCAGGAAATGGCCGATATGTGTGTGAAAGCGTTTGAAACTGCTGATAAATATAGGATTCCCGTAATGATTTTGTCTGACGGTATGATGGGACAGATGATGGAACCGGTGGTTTTTCCGGAAATAAGCAATAATAATCAGGACAAGCCGTGGGCGGCTAACGGACACAGAAATAAAAGAAAGCATAATATTATTAATTCCTTATTTCTTAATCCGGACGAGCTTCAGAAATCCATTATTGACAGATTTGAAAGGTATAAAAAAATAGAGGCGGACGAGACTGATTCTGAAGAATTTATGACAGACGACGCAGAAGTAATTGTTACAGCATACGGCGCGGCTTCAAGAATATGTAAAGCCGCCGTATCTGAAGCCAGGAAAAGAGGCGTTAAGGCAGGGCTTCTTAGACCGAAAACGTTATGGCCGTTTCCGGTAAAGGATTATAAAAAAACAGCGAAAACTGCCAAGCGTTTTCTTTGCGTTGAAATGAGCATGGGGCAGATGATCGACGATGTTAAGCTGGCGGTTGAGTGTTCGCTGCCCGTTGATTTTTTTGGAAAAACCGGCGGGATAATACCGACATCCGAACAAGTAATAGATAAACTAACTGAGATCAACGGCAAGCTATAAGGAGATTTATATGAGCATAGTTTTTAAAAAGCCTGATTCTTTGTCCGACGTCAGCATGCATTACTGTCCGGGCTGTACTCATGGAATAGTACACAGACTTATTTGTGAAATCATTGACGAGATGGAGATAGAAGGGGATACGATCGGAATCTGCCCGGTAGGGTGTTCCGTTATGGCATACGATTATTTTAACTGCGATATGATTGAGGCTCCTCACGGACGAGCTCCCGCTGTGGCTACCGGAGTAAAGCGCTCCCTGCCTGAAAAATTTGTTTTTACTTATCAGGGCGACGGAGATCTGGCGGCAATAGGGACCGCTGAAACGGTACATGCAGCCGCAAGAGGCGAAAATATAACGGTAATATTTATAAACAATACAACGTATGGAATGACGGGCGGACAGATGGCTCCTACAACGCTTCCGGGGCAGGTTACTCAGACAACCCCTTACGGCAGAGATGTGCAGAGTGCGGGATTTCCGGTAAAAATGTGCGAAATACTTGCCCAGATAGACGGCACAGCTCTTGCACAGAGGGTTTCCGTTGATTCTCCCAAGGAGGTTATGAACGCTAAGAAAGCAATAAGAAAGGCTTTTATTAATCAGCGTGACGGAAAAGGGTTCTCGATAGTTGAAGTTTTATCAACCTGCCCGACGAACTGGGGGCTTTCGCCGGTGGAATCTCTTGAAAGACTGAGGAAGGAATGTATGCCTTATTTTCCGCTGGGCATTTATAAGGATTCGTCTGCAAAGGAGAGAGCAAATGAATAAAAGTATAATTTTTTCAGGCTTCGGAGGGCAGGGGATACTTTTTGCCGGTAAGCTTATTGCTTACTGCGGTATGATTGAGGAAAGGGAGGTAAGCTGGATTCCGTCTTACGGTCCTGAGATGAGAGGCGGAACCGCAAATTGTTCAGTCAATATTTCTGACGCTCCGATAAGCTCTCCATTATTCGTGAATCCTGATTATTTGATTATTATGAATTTACCGTCTTACAGAAGATTTATTGACAAGGTTAAATCGGACGGTAAAGCTTTTATTGATTCGTCAATGATTGAAGAGAAGTGTGAAAGGGAAGATATTCAAAGCTATTATGTGCCTGCGACTGCCTTAGCTGAAAAACACGGAATTGCCGGTATGGCGAATATTATTCTTTGCGGAAAGCTTTTAAAGGAAACTGGTATTATAGATATAGAATCAGTTGAGAGCGCGCTCAAAAAAATTATTCCGGCGTCTAAGGAAACTCTGGTAGGTTTAAATTTAAAAGCATTGGATATCGGAATGAAAATATAAAGAAAAAATCCCCTTATCAGGTCTGATAAGGGGATTTTTTTAGGTTTATTATAGAAAGAATAGTAATTATATCGTATTTGCTGATAGGATTCCGTTTAAGGCTCTACTATATAAGGCCTTACAAGGTGGAGCAGCTTAAAATCTACAAGCGCGTCTATCATAGTTCCGTTTTCAGTATATTCCTCAGAAAAAAGCTTACCGCCGTCGCGTATAAGATTTATAACTGACGTCTGATTATATGGAATGAGAAAAGTATGTCTTACCGAAGTTTTCGGAAGATTGGCAGCGATGCAGCTGAGAAGATTTTCAAATCCGATTCTTTTTTCAGCCGATATTATAACGGTTTTATCGTCATTGGGTAAGCTTTCAGGATTTTCGATTTTATCTGCTTTGTTATATACTCTTATTTTAGGTATTCCGCCGCAGCCAAGTTCATTGAGCAGAGAATCAGTGACCTCCGCCTGTTCAAGTCCGTCCTCTGCGCTTATATCTATAATATTGATAATAATATCTGCGGTTGCTGCTTCCTCCAGAGTACTTTTAAACGCTTCTATAAGCTGGTGGGGGAGTCTCCTAATCAGTCCTACTGTATCAGTAAGCATAATACTTCTTCCGTCGGGCAGTTCCAGCATACGCGACGTTATATCAAGCGTGGCAAAAAGCTTGTTTTCAGCAAGCACATTAGAATCTGTGAGAGCGTTAAGAAGCGTTGATTTGCCGACGTTAGTATAGCCGACAATAGCGCCGGTCAGAATATTATCCTTTTTTCTCCTTGCACGGTAATAGCCTCTGCGCTTTTCAAGCTTTTTAAGTTCAGCTTCCAGCGTTTCAATTCTCCTGCGAATATGACGTCTGTCAGTTTCTAACTTGGATTCTCCCGGACCTCTTGTGCCGATACCTCCGCCGAGCCTTGACATTTCAATTCCTCTTCCCGCAAGATGAGCAAGGCGGTATTTATTCTGAGCCAGCTCAACCTGGGCAAAAATATCAAGTATAAGAGTTGTGCGGTCGATTACCTGTATATCGAGAATATTTTCTATATTTTTTGTTTGATTGGCGGTAAGCTCACAGTCAAAGATTGCAAGGTTTATATCCATAGCCCTGACATTTTCAGCAATTTCCTCCAGCCTTCCGGAACCTATACAGGTGGCGCTGTCATATGACGGACGCTTTTGTATAAAATAAAATGAAGTTTCTACGCCGGCGGTCTGAGCCAGCTCTTCAAGCTCCTTAATTGACGATTCCGCGTCAAATTCACCGGTATCGGCGCTGATAAGCGCCGCTTTGTAAATTATTCCATTTGTTGTTAAATCCGTGTTTTCCATAATTACTCCTTATAGTTTTTAATAATTATAGCATATTCCCGAATTAAACGCTACTATATTTTATTCGAATTTATTTGATCTTCAAATTACTTGATTTATAAAATTGAAATTTCATAGAATTTCCGGTTCTGTAGCCTTCGATTTATTATTTGAAGAATTTGAAGTTTTTCTTAAGGAAAATTCTCTTATATGTATTTTTGTGCAAGCCACTCATTAAATTCATGGTAAATGTTTTCTTTGATAATTTATATTTGTATATCGCATAGAAAATATAACGCCGTCTAAAGTATTTAAGTATAATCAGAGGTTTTGTACCTATAATATAATGAGATTCCGTTTTATTATCAAAACGTGTTTGATCATACTTCAATATTTAAATCATCTAAGCTATATTATAAAATAATTGTTTAAATATGTCAAGATAAAATTTAATAGATATCCGTAAGTTGCAGTTTTTGGTTTTATTTAGATAAAAATATTTTGTCTATAATTTTATAGGCTTATATAAATAATGTCCATAAATACATGCTATAAAATTGATAAATTAACATAATCTACCAAATAAGTTTGAAAACTAATTATCCGTACAATTTATGTGATAGAATTTTAATCATATATTATTAATGGAGGATTGTATTTATGGAATATTACCAAAGACTGAGAGATTTAAAGGAGGATTCCGATTTAACACAGGAGGAAGTTTCAGAAATAATCAAGGTATCAACTAATCACTATGGAAAATATGAAAGAGGAAAAACCGATATACCGTTTTCTAAAGACATAGTAGTAAGGTGTGTATTGAAATAAGCGGCAGGTATAATCACCTTGCCGCTTTTATCCTTTCCGATTCAGCCATATTAGCGATGTTTTGGCAAATATAGCATATTGTACATCACTATCGGAATGTCGGTCAAATTATAAAACACATATAAACTCATTTTAATATCCAATTATATTTCTTAACATCCGTTATATACCTGATTCAGCTAATTATAATTTTATGAAATATGTTTTAAAATCAAGAAATAAATATTTCCTCTGTACAAACGCAAACAAATGTGCTATAATAAATACAGAACACACGTTTGTAACAGGAGGCGATATTTTGAACAAAAGAATCATTCTTCATTCCGACCTTAATAATT
>ERZ1673753.3067-NODE-3067-length-11090-cov-4.235976_pt1 | contig 11090 bp, 7 predicted proteins | sample MGYA00580201_ERZ1673753 | MGnify/ENA primary metagenome ERZ1673753 (study PRJEB41218, sample SAMN15661747) | gut metagenome | host: Homo sapiens | place: Canada: London | collected 2015-08-20/2019-03-30 | study: EMG produced TPA metagenomics assembly of... | reverse complement strand
TTCCATCCCAGTATTGCCTTTCCGTCCTCTGCACGCCTTTGTGCAGCTAATTTTTTATTCTTCTTTTATAAATTCTAAAAACACTCGGCTTCGCTTCGCTTCATCCTCATGTTTTTGGCGGGGATCAAGGTCACAAGCTTTCTCATGCAAGCATGATTCGCTTGTGACTTTGATCCCCTGGTATTATCAAATGATGAAGCGGTCTTTCTTCTCTACAACGATGCGAATATCACCTGGCTCTGACTTATAGCATGCATTTGCTTCGATGGTTCCTCTGCTCTCTACGATGCAGTTTTCAATGACTGCATTGTCTCCGATATAAACATCGTTCATGATAATAGAATTTTTGATAACACAATTGTTTCCAATATATGCCTTCTTGAATACAACAGAGTTTTCAACTGTACCGTTTACAATACTTCCACATGCGATCAGGCTGTTTGAAATATTAGCACCCGGATTATATTTTGCCGGCGGCAGATCATCTACCTTTGTGAATACACTGTTGCCTTCCTTGAAGAAATAACTGCGGACATCTCTCTTTAAGAAATCCATATTTGTTCTGTAGTAAGCCTCAACTGAGGAGATGTTGTTCCAATATGTTTCAAGCTGGTATGCATAAATTCTCTTGATATCCTTATAACGTATCAGAATATCCTTGACCAGATCATATCTATCTTCCTCTGCTGCACGCTCAATTAACTCAATCAAAAGACGTCTTCTGATTACATAGATACCACATGAAACATTTCTGGAAGTCTCAATCATTGGCTTTTCCTCGTAGCCTCGGATTCTTCCATCATCATCTGCCTTCACTTGTCCAAAGCGGCTTAAATCCTCTCCCTCTGGCATTTCCTTGCAGACAACAGTAATATCAGCACGCTTCTGAATGTGGTACTCCAGAATCTTATTATAATCCAGCTTATAAATTCCATCGCCAGAAGCCAGAACCACGTATGGTTCATGGCTTCCTTTGAGGAAATGCAGGTTCTGATACAGGGCATCGGCTGTACCCCGATACCAGTTACTATTTTCAGCGGTTATAGTAGGGGTGAATACATATAAACCGCCCTGCTTTCTTCCAAAATCCCACCACTTTGAAGAGTTTAAATGCTCATTCAAGGATACGGTGTTATACTGTGTTAAAACTGCTACTTTCTGAATACGGGAGTTTGACATGTTGCTCAGCGCGAAATCAATGCTGCGATAGGTTCCTACCATTGGCATAGCAGCGATCGCACGGTTATATGACAGCTCCTTCATTCTCTTGTTGTTTCCACCGGCTAAAATTATACCAATCGCTTTCATTCTTCCTCGCCTCCCTTGATGATGTATCCACCGCTTACAAGATTTCCATCCGGATAATCTTCAATAGCGGTCTTTCCGGCAATTGCTACGTTCTTTCCAATTGTAACGCCATCCGGAATTTCGGAGCCTTCTGCAACGGTTACAAGATCACAGCAGTAAACCTTCTTATTATACTGGCTGTCTGCATACTCACCGACACCAATCGTACAATTTTCTCCAACAACTGCATCCTGTGCGATGATTGACTTGTAAATCTTTGTTCCCTTCTTGATTACAGCACCCTGCATCAAAATGGAATCATAAACTTCTGCACCTTCTTCAACAATAACTTCTGGTCCAATAACGCAGTTTCGTACTCTTCCATAGATTTCAGAGCCATCACCTATGATACAGCGCTCAATCTGTGCCGTATCTGCAATATACTGCGGCGGCTGGTTATCAGATTTAGTATATATCTTCCAGAACTCTTCATACAGATTAAATACAGGAACGATATCAATCAACTCCATATTTGCTTCCCAGTAGGAATGAAGTGTTCCAACATCCTTCCAATATCCATTAAATTCATAGCAGAATACTCTGTCACCACGCTTATGGCAATATGGAATGACATGCATACCAAAGTCGCAGTTTGGAATATCTTTATTTGTGATCAATGCCTCACGAAGCACAGACCATGTAAATATGTAAATACCCATGGAAGCTAAATTGCTTCTTGGATGTGCAGGCTTCTCTTCGAAATCGGTGATACGGCCTGTATCATCTGTGATCAGCACGCCAAAACGACTTGCCTCCTCAATCGGAACAGGCATAGCAGCCATCGTAACGTCTGCATTGTTTGCCTTATGATAATCAAGCATCACTTGATAATCCATTTTATAAATGTGATCACCGCCTAAAATCAATACATACTCTGGATTAAAGCTGTCGATATAGCGAATGTTCTGGTAAATTGCATTTGCAGTACCAGTATACCAATCACTGTTCTCGTTTGCTTCATATGGAGATAGTACTGTCACTCCGCCATAATTACGGTCGAGATCCCACGGAATACCTATGCCGATATGGGTATTCAAACGAAGTGGCTGATACTGTGTTAACACACCTACTGTATCCACCCCTGAATTAATGCAGTTACTTAATGGGAAGTCAATAATGCTGTATTTCCCGCCGAAGGATACAGCTGGCTTCGCTACTTCTGAAGTCAAAACTCCAAGACGGCTTCCCTGTCCGCCCGCCAATAACATGGCGATCATTTCCTTTCTAACCACAAAATCACCCCTTTGTTCTTTAATTGTTGTGTTATCAGTTCACCAAGCGCCTGTCATCAAGTGAAATAAACTGTCTAACAGTGAAGGCACATAAGTGCAGTCTTGTGAATAGGCGTTTGGGGAACTGTAATCTTTTAGTACTTGTCGTTATTATAGCACATCTCTTTCAAAAAGTGAACAATTTACAGAAAAAAAATATGCATTTTTATTTATTTGTTACAGTTCACGCAACCTGCTAGATCTGGACAAATTTCATGCTTGCATGGAAATTTGACAGATCAGCAGGATGTGGTGAACGCCTGTTTATGAGCAAAACAAAGCTGCGAGCAAACTTTGTTTGCGATTAGCAGCGACGCACGGAACGTGCGGTTTTGTGAATAGGCGTTCATTCGCACAGCATAATAACATTTACGCTTTACATTCCTCCAAAATCGAGTATACTTAAATCAAGCAGAATTTGTGTTAAGAAACAACTGTTTTTCAGTATTGACTTTGCTTATTTAACTTGATTATTCGGAGGAAGTACCATGTACCATATTAATTTTGAAAATCCATGCCATGTCTATTTTATTGGAATTGGCGGCATCAGCATGAGCGGACTTGCTGAGGTTTTAATGAAGGAGGGCTTTACCGTCAGCGGCTCTGATTCTAAGGAATCACCTCTGACTGACCATCTGTCCTCACTTGGCGCTGTTATCTTTTATGATCAGTCCATTTCTCACATTCCGCAGGGAACAGATGTCGTTGTCTACACAGCAGCGATCCATCCTGAACATCCAGAGATTGTTGATGCAACAAAGCGCAATATCCCGCTGTTAACAAGAGCTGAGCTTCTTGGACAGCTGATGAGAAACTATAAAACAGCAATCAACATTGCTGGAACTCATGGAAAGACAACTACGACCTCTATGGTTACTGAAATTCTTTTGGCTGCTAATACTGATCCGACAATCTCTGTCGGGGGCATTCTTCCAACAATCGGAGGAAATATTCGCGTAGGTGGCTCAAATCTTTTTGTCACTGAGGCCTGCGAATACACAAACAGCTTTTTATCCTTCTATCCCACTATGGAAGTTATCCTGAATATTGAAGCAGACCATCTTGACTTCTTTAAGGACATTGACGATATCCGTCATTCTTTCCGCTTATTTATGGAAAAGCTTCCAAAGGATGGAATACTTGTAATTAACGGTGATATTCATAATCTTTCTGAGCTGATCAATGGACTTGACTGCGAGATTATCACTGTTGGACACGGAGAATCCTGCGATTATCGTGCTTCTAATATCTCATATAATGAATTTGCTCAGGCTTCCTTTGACGTCACAGATGCAAGCAACACTACACTTGGTCACATTCAGCTAAGTGTTCCTGGAGAGCATAATGTTTACAATGCACTTGCTGCCGTTGCCCTTTGCAAAAAGCTGAATCTTTCAATGGATGCCATTGCTGCTGGTCTTTTGAATTTCCATGGCACACAGCGACGCTTTGAAAAGAAGGGTGTCGTAAATGGAATTACTATTATTGACGATTACGCACATCATCCGCAGGAAATCACAGCGACACTTACTGCTGCAAAGAAGTATCCTCACAAAAAGATCTGGTGCATCTTCCAGCCGCACACCTATACAAGAACAAAAGCTTTGCTTACTGATTTTGCAAAAGCTCTGTCCTTAGCAGATGAGGTCGTTCTTGCAAAAATTTATCCGGCAAGAGAAACTGATGATCTTGGCATAAGCTCCGACAATATCCGCGTTTTGTTAGAGCAGGCTGGTACAAGTGCTCATTATTTTGAAACCTTTGAAGAAATTGAAAAATTTATTTTGCAGCATGCAGCCTCTGGTGATCTGGTGATCACTATGGGCGCCGGTGATGTTGTAAAAATCGGAGAAGACTTAATTTCTAAATAAGGTATTCGCAAAATCCCCAATTGCTTGCCCTGATCCTAAGGGAAATAATTGGGGATTTTTTATCGCTTTTCAAAAGAAATAACTTGTGCTATACTTTACAAAGATGATACTTGGATTTTGGAGGTTTTTTATGTCCTTTCTTTTACTGGAGAACCGGCTCAGCATAGATACCCTTGTTGTTCCCGGCTATTTTATAGACCGTTTTCTTCCTGCCGCCTCCGGTACGGATGTAAAGGTTTACCTATATTTGCTTCGCGCTGTCTCGACATCAGCAACTGGTTTAAGCAGTGCTTCAATTAGTGACAGGCTTGATATTTCAGAGCGCGAGGTACTTCGTTCTCTTAGCTATTGGGAATCTGTTGGTTTGATGCGCCTTAGCTTTACATCGGGTCACGAATTGTCAGGAGTTGCATTTACAGATCCATCTATTCAGGCAGAGACAGAGGCTTCTGCACAGACTGCACCTACGCAGACAGCTGCACCTGCTCCAAGCGTACAATCTGTAATTCCTACGCCCACTTCTGCTTTAGTTTCTCCTGCAAATACAACCATTGCAAATGCTTCTGGCTCAATGGCTTCCACACAAACTACTACACATTCTGCTGCAAATGCGACCCCTTCTATACAGTCACTTCATCTTTCCCAAGAGGAGCTGATTCTTCTTGAGAACGATCCAGAGTTTAACATGTATATGTCGGCATGGCAGCAGTATTTTTCGCATCCGCTTAATTATGCAGACACAGAATCATTTGGCTATTGGTATCTTCAGTTTAACCGCTCACCAGATGTCATTGATTATCTTGTTGATTACTGCGCTAATCACTGCAAGGGCAAGCTTAATATGAAATTTATTGATTCTGTTGCCCAGTCATGGCATCAAAAAGGTCTTCATACGCTTGATGCTATTCGTCAGTACAACCTGCTTCATAATGATACTGTCTATGCTATCATGAAGGCATATGGCTTATACAATCAGACTCCTGCTCCGGCTCAGCTTGAATATATCAATAAATGGATCAAGGATTACAGTTTTCCTACAGATGTCTATGTTTATGCCTGCAATATCACGATGAAAAAATGTCAGCGCCCAAATGTTAATTTTACAGAAAGTATCTTAAAGCGCTGGAAGGAAAAAAATGTGCATTCACTTGCTGATGCACAGGCTGCTGAAAATCAGCGCGATCAAAAGGTAAAAAGTGATGCTGCAAAGCGCACCAGTTCAAACCGTGCTTCTTCTGTCGCAAAGGGTACACAGCAGTTTCGTAATTTTACTGAGCGCAAAAATAATAATTACATGGAAAAGATTTTAAAGCAGTATAGTCAAGATTCAAATGAATGATTATCACAGAAAGGATTGACTTTTTATGGCTCTGACCAATTCACAATATAATGAACTGATGCGCCGCTACAGCCGCATCCGTTTCCAACACCAGCATGAGATGGAAGAACGTCTGCGCCATATCTATGCGCAGTGCCCACGACTTCTTGAGATTTCAAAGCTTCTTCCGACATCTAGCGCTGCTCTTGCAAAGGCTAAAATCACTGGCAATAAAGCGCAGGCTCTAAATGCACAGATGCAGATTGATTCACTTAGACGCGAGCGCGGTGCGCTTCTTTCTTCTCTTCACTATACACTTGATGATCTTCAGCCAAAGTATAGCTGCCCGGACTGTAAAGATACTGGATATCTTGACGGAAACCGTAAATGTCACTGCTTTGAGCAGGCTGGCATAAGCTTACTCTATGAACAATCTGGCATTAGAGACCGTTTGGAACGTGAGAATTTTAACACATTTGATATAAACCGCTATTCAGATGCACCAAATCCACTTCTTGGCGGAATGAGTAATCGCGCCCATATGCAGCGTCTCAAACTTATTTATGAAAAATATGCTTATCAGTTCAAGGATGGAAACCCTAGTCTTTTAATCTTTGGAAATCCAGGCGTTGGCAAGACATTTCTTTGTAACTGTATTGCAAAGGTTGTTCTTGACAAAGGCTTTTCTGTCTTATATATGACTGCTCCTGAATTTTTTGAATCAGCTATGCAGCGTTTTCATTCTAACAACGATGATTCATCAGAAAATGATTCATATGCACTCACATGCAGCCTGTTGATTATTGATGATCTTGGAACTGAAAATCTGACTCCTTTTGTAATCAGTCAGCTGTTTCATGTGATCAATTCGCGTGATCTGTCAAGAAAAACAACTATTATCTCAACAAATCTAAGCCCAGAAGAGCTTCAAAGTACCTACACTGAGCGAATCTCCTCACGACTTATGGGGCAATATACGCCTATCCCTGTTTTTGGAGAAGATTTAAGAAATTCGTAGACATATCTTTTTTTCTAAAAAATAACATGACCACTGCTAATTCGCTTATGACTTTGATTCTCTGGGGTCATGTTGCACAAATTTTTCTTTCTTTTTACGTAAATTTCTTTTTTATCCATTTCGACGTAAGGCTTGAATCTTCGACATCTTCATGTTATGATTAGTTAAGGTTCGTACTTTTGGACGCAGGTAAGCTGCATATTATAATCATGGAGGTCATCATGCCAAACGAAAAGAATCTGAACACGATACCAGTGGGCACACTGGGTCTTATCCCACTTGAAAGCTGCGCAAGCCTTGGACAGAAGGTTAATCAATACCTGACTGAGTGGCGCGCTGAGAGAAGTCATGCACAATCTACTGCGCTTCACTTCTCTGAATACAGCAAGGACAGCTACATTGTCAAAGCAAAGAATCCTCGCTTCGGTTCCGGTGAAGCAAAGGGCGTTATCGAGGAATCAGTCCGCGGCTGCGATCTGTATCTTATGGTGGATGTTTGTAACTATAGCCAAACGTATTCTCTGTGCGGATATGTGAATCACATGTCTCCAGACGATCATTACCAGGATTTAAAGCGTATCATTGCTGCTGTTGAAGGCAAGGCACGCCGTATCAATGTAATCATGCCATTCCTGTATGAAAGCCGCCAGCACAAGCGTACTTCCCGCGAGTCTCTTGACTGCGCTATGGCTCTTCAGGAACTTACAAAAATGGGTGTATCCAACATCATTACTTTTGATGCTCATGATGCACGTGTTCAGAACGCAATTCCACGTGATGGATTTGAGAGCGTTCCGTGTGTATACCAATTTATCAAAGCACTGCTTCGTGCAGAGCCAGATCTGCAGGTTGACAATGAGCATCTTATGGTCATCAGCCCAGATGAGGGCGGCATGGGCCGTGCAATCCAGCTGACTAACTATCTTGGTGTTGATATGGGTATGTTCTACAAGCGCCGCGATTACACCCGCATTGTAGACGGAAAGAACCCTATCGTTGCTCACGAGTTTTTAGGTACCAACGTAGAAGGAAAGGATGTCATCATTATCGACGACATGATTTCTTCTGGTGACAGCATTCTTGATGTTGCACGCGAATTAAAACGCCGTAAGGCACGCAAGGTTTACGCTGCTGCTACTTTTGGTCTGTTTACAAATGGCCTGGCAAAGTTTGATGCTGCTTATGAGCAGGGTATCATTGATCATATCCTGACCACTAACCTTGTTTACCAGAGACCAGAGCTGCTATCTCGTCCGTACTATGTAAATGTTGATCTGAGCAAGTATATTGCACTTTTGATTGATAACTTAAATCACAATGTATCAATTCATGGTCTATTAAATCCGACTGACAGAATCAACCGTATTCTTGAAAAGCATCGTGCTGCACAGGCACAAAAAGCTGCCGAGAATAATATCTCTGAGGAAGCATAATACAAACAAAAAACCTTCAAATACATTTTTTATCGAATGTATTTGAAGGTTTTATTTTTATACTGCTTTACAAACAAGTCCGCATACTGTTCCGTCGGCTGCTGCTGTTGTCAGCTGACGCACCGTCTTAGTACGGCAGTCTCCTGCAGCGTAAACTCCCGGTGTCCTTGTTTTACAATTTTCACCGGCAATTACATATCCAGCCTCGTCAAGATCTACGAGATCTCTAAATACTTCATTGTGAGGCTCCATTCCTATTGCAACAAATAAGCCATCTGCCACAAGTGTCTTCTTTTCACCTGAAAGATTTGTAACTTCAAGTTCTGTCAGCTTCTTTTCACCAATAAGTGCAGTCACACGACTTTCCATCACACACTCAATATTCTCTGCAGCCATTACCTGATCAATAAGACTCTTCTCAGCGCGGAATGTATCTCTTCTGTGAATCAAATACACCTTACTGCAAATGCCTGCCAGATACAGCGCATCCTGAAGAGCTGCGCTTCCTCCTCCTACAACAGCCGCTGTTTTCTCCTTAAAAAACGGTCCGTCACATACAGCACAGTAAGAAACTCCTCTTCCAATCAGCTCCTGCTCTCGTTCAATTCCTAGATGACGATGTGCCGCACCTGACGCAATAATAAGATTTTTGCCCTCATATGTCTCACCATCCTCAGTGCAAACTTCAAAGCCATTATCTATTTTTCGTGTCGAAATTACCCTGCCAAAAGTAACCTCACCGCCAAGATTTGTCAACTGTGCCATCAGTCCATCTGCAAACTCCATTCCGCTGATCTTTGCAATACCTGGATAATTTTCCACACATGGAGACAATGTAATCTGTCCGCCCATAGCCTCACACTCCAGAATAAGCGGCTTAACGCCAGATCTGAGCGCATAAATTCCTGCTGTCAGACCCGCTGTTCCAGCCCCTACTATAATCATATCGTACATATTTCCTCTTTTCTTAGTTAATAAATGGTATATATCCTCTAGCTTAATGAATAAATTTCGAGATAAAATCTCTTACCAGACGGCGCGTCTCATCAATTCCATCCGCATGGCCAAATTTTCGCTCTGGATGCCACTGAACACCTAAAATCTTCATCTGTTCAGACTGATATGCCTCGATGGTGTGATTATCTTCATCTATTGCAAGCGGCTCAAAGCAGTCTGCAAGTGCATCCTCGAAAATGACATCCTTATGATAATTGTTAACGTAAATGCTTCGATTTTCTTTTAGCAAACGTACCTTATGATCCTCACCGCGCTCTCTAGGACACGGCAGATCAGGATGATATGCCAGTTTTCCACCGAATAGAACATTCACATACTGCATGCCTCGGCATGTACCTATAATCGGTATTCCATGATTAACACAGTAGTGAATAAGCTTTTCTTCCATCTTATCACGATATGGCTGTACCGTTTCCTCATGTTTACGGTCATACCACTGCGGTCCAAGTGCACCGCCGCCAACTACAATCAAAAGATCTATTTTTTCATCAAACAGACGCTCGAAGTTTTTAGTATGGTTTGCAACAGGACGCGGAATAAAACCAATAGACTCATAAAATTCAACATATCCAGCCTCTAGTATATCAGTTGGATCTCCGTAATCGTTGACACCCTCTCTCTGCGTGATAAGTGCATGGAGATTTGTATATTGAATGCCTTCCTTGATCAGACCATTTCTGCAGTCCATCTCCAAATAGTCAAGCTGTGATACTGTATCGTAAATTTTCTCGCCGCAGCCGATTGCTGCCGGAATATTAAATTCTGCGCATCGGATTGCCATATGAGAAGCTGCACCACCGTACTTTGTGATAAATCCTTTGATATTTTTTGTAAAAATCCATTCGTAGCCTGGGTCAGCCTTTGGCACTACAACAATTTTTCCAGTGATATCAGCATCCGGCTCCTCATCAAGCAACACTACCTCGCCCTCGACTGTCTTTGCCGTTATGAAATTAGGGCGTGCCTCATACACAGGAATCACATCTACGCTCGCACCTGACAAAATAACTTCTGGAAGAAGAATTAATCGGCTGTCATGATTTAAACGGCGCCGCTTTGTGATTAGCTTCATCCAAAGCTTTTTTAAATTTTCTGGATCACAGCCTGACTCATATAGCTTAAAGTCATCTACACACAGCCAAGACAAATCCATAGTACGAATCTCCAAAATTGAGCCAAGCTTACGAATCAGTTCTAATACCATACTAAGTGATTTTGTAAATTCAAATTTAAAATACTCTCGCTGTTCAATTGCGCTGATCCAAAATTTTGCCATACGCTCTGCAGGCACATCAAGCTGTGTATCTTCCAGAGCCTGCGTCAAAATACTGATATCAAGATCTTTTTGAATCTTTACCTTATCTTTTTTAATACGCGATGGCGCAGGGCGAAAATTCATCGCGTCGTATCGGTCTGAACGAATATCATATGTGCCGCTTCGAAGATGTCCATACTTAAAGTTAAACTCCTCGCGGCTTATAAGACCCTCAGAAAAGCGCTCAAAATCATCGTTAAATTCTGATGATACTGTAGAAATTCCCTGCATGAAAGTATCCACATTTTCACTTGTATAGTAGCCAGCATCTACAAGCGTGCGAAGAAATGCTCTTGCGATAAAGGCAAGTCTTGCCTGGCGGGCAAATTGCGGAGTACCATTTGTGCGAATTTCTTTTAACAAAGTCAAAATACTGTCGATGATTCTGTCAATTGACACATCTTGGTACAACAACTTTTCAATTTCCTCACGGCAATTTTCAAGACGCTTTAGTGCTTCAAGATCTTCTTTTAAAATCTTTTCCTGATTCATTACAGCAT
>ERZ1673753.3063-NODE-3063-length-11106-cov-3.429373_pt1 | contig 11106 bp, 7 predicted proteins | sample MGYA00580201_ERZ1673753 | MGnify/ENA primary metagenome ERZ1673753 (study PRJEB41218, sample SAMN15661747) | gut metagenome | host: Homo sapiens | place: Canada: London | collected 2015-08-20/2019-03-30 | study: EMG produced TPA metagenomics assembly of... | reverse complement strand
GATTGTTCAGTATTTGTACTCACAGTCAAATTTGAAAGACGTTTTGGAACATGAGAATTTTTCTCATTTTAATTTGGATTTTTACCCGGATGACTACACCGAAGAGGCAACCGGCGAAACACCGCGTGACAATATGCGACATGTCTTAGAAACCGTGAAATCCTATTTATCCGGTTTTTCGGACACACCGGGAAATCTTCTGTTATACGGCAACACCGGTGTCGGTAAAACTTTTTTAACAAACTGTATTGCAAAAGAGCTTTTAGACAAGTCTCATACCGTTGTGTACTTGACTTCTCTAAAACTATTTGATATTTTAGAATCGTGCAAATTTGACCGGGACTTATCACAGACCCGGAAAAATGCTTCGCTTTCTTATTTATTAAGCAGCGATTTACTGATTATCGATGATTTGGGAACAGAATTAAACAATAGTTTTACTTCCTCTCAGCTTTACCACTGCATCGATACACGATTAACAAACCACCGTTCCACGATTATTTCAACAAACTTGTCGTTTGATGATTTACGGGAGCGCTACAGCGAGCGAATTTTCTCCCGGATTACAAGTAATTATACATTATTAAAAATCACCGGCGATGACATTCGTTTGAAAAAGGCAATTATGCAACATTAAGTATGTTTTTCTTTCTGTTGCTGCAAACTATAAACCTACAACACAATATTTACACGGAGGACTTTAATCATGAGTCAAAAAGATTTGTCGAAAACAATCCCTTATGGAGACCTTGGTATTATTCCATTGGAGAGCAGCAAAGCAATCGGAAAAAAAGTGGATGATTACATTGTTGGCTGGAGAAATGAAGCCGATGTAGATTCTTCCATTCATTTTACCAATTACAAAAGGGATTCTTACATCATCGATGCCGTATGCCCACGTTTTGGGTCCGGTGAAGCAAAGGGTATCTTAAATGAATCCGTCCGCGGAAAAGATGTATACCTTCTTGTTGATGTATGTAACCACAGTTTAGCTTACACAGTATGTGGACAGGTTAATCATATGTCACCGGATGACCATTTTCAGGATTTGAAACGTATGATTGCCGCAATCAGCGGAAAAGCAAGACGAATCACTGTTATTATGCCTTTCTTGTATGAAAGCAGACAACATAAACGCAGTTCCCGCGAATCGTTAGACTGCGCTTTGGCACTTCAGGAACTGACCGCTATAGGCGTTGACAATATTATCACTTTTGACGCACATGACCCTCGCGTACAGAATGCAATTCCATTGAAGAGTTTTGAAACTGTACAGCCAACATATCAGTTTATTAAAGCCCTTTTGAAAAATGTACCGGACATTCATATGAAACCGGAAAACATGATGATTATCAGCCCGGATGAAGGTGCTATGGGACGTGCGATTTACTTTGGTAACGTAGCCGGTGTTGATGTAGGAACCTTCTACAAACGCCGTGATTACACAAAAATTGTTGAAGGACGTAACCCGATTATTGCACATGAATTCCTCGGTGCTGATGTTTCCGGCAAGGACGTTGTTGTGATTGACGATATGATTTCCTCCGGTGAAAGTATGATTGACGTTGCAACTGAATTGAAGCGCCGCAATGCAAACCGTATTTTCGTTGCTTCTACTTTTGGTCTGTTCACAAACGGTCTGGAGAAGTTTGATGAAGCTTATAAGAGCGGCTTGATTTACCGTGTCATGACGACAAACTTAGTATATCAGCCGGAAGAACTGTTACAGCGTGAGTATTACATCAATGTTGATATGAGCAAGTACATTGCTCTCCTTATCGATACTTTAAATCATGATTCCTCAATTGCGGAATACTTAAATCCAACCGAGCGTATCGAGCGCATCCTGAAGAAATATCATCAGGAACACTAATCGAAACGTGTGTCGCAAGGCGCACCTATTAAAAAGCCTGTCAAGCATTTTGCCTGACAGGCTTTTTTTAGCTCTTATTTTTTATTCTGCACCCTCTGCTGCCGGGTCTGCTGCCGGGTCTGCCGGTGGCTCTGTCGCAGCCGGTTCCGCTGTTGCCGGAACTTGTGTCGCCGGTACCTGCGTGGCCGGTGGTTCCGTAACCTGTGTATCCGTTCCATCATCCGGATCCACATCAACGTCATTATCATTCGAATCTGCCGGGTCCGTATCTACACTTCCACCACTTCCGGTATCTTCCTGTGGAGTCGTATAACCACTACTGCTGCCACCACCGGAACTTCCCGATGATAACTCACCCAAATCAAATTCTTTTACATCCAAGTCTTTATGAATCTCATTCATGTACTCATGCCAGATTCGTCCCGGATAGGTGGAACCATACAAGTCAGCAACCGTTTTCGGGGAATCATAGCCAACCCAGACTGCCGTTGTATAATATGGTGTAAAACCACAGAACCAACCGTCTTTTTTATCATTGGTTGTTCCGGTCTTGCCGGCACTTGGCTGTCCATTATCAAGGCCAAGACCACGTGCCGTACCACGTTTGATTACACCGGTCAGGATATCAACCATCGCACGTGCTGAATCCTTCTTGTAAACACTCTTTTGCTCGACTTTATCGGAAACAATTTCATTTCCATCGGAATCCAAAATTTTCACAATACACGTTGGTTCCCGGTACTTTCCGTCATTTTCCAGTGTTGCATAACCGGATGCCATCTCTAACGTACTGGTACCGTATGTCAATCCGCCAAGGGATGCCGACAAGTAGTAATCCGACTTCACGATTTTGGAATAATTCATATCCAATAAATACTGCAAGCCAACTTCCGGTTTTAACTTCTCAAACAGCTGCCATGCAACCGTATTCAAGGACTGCTCCACCGCAAAACGAAGCGAAACATAACCGTAGTAACGTCCACTGCTGTTTGACGGACCGCCCTTAAACTTATAATCATGTACGGTCGTGCTTGCCGTTGAACCACGCTCCAAAGTCGGTGTATAAACAATCAACGGCTTAATTGAACTACCCGGCTGCCGGTAAGACTGGTACGCACGGTTTAAGGAAAGTCCTTCCGTCTCCTGGCTTCGTCCGCCCACCAGCGCAACAACACGTCCGGTCTTATTATCGATACATACTGCCGAGCCCTGCATTTTGTAGGTTCCGTTTGTCTCTTTATCCTTAAATCCGGACAAATTATGATTGACTGCTTTTTGCAGTTTTTTCTGTTTCTTCAAATCAAAGGATGTATAAATTTTATATCCTTTATTTAAAAGCATCTGCTGAGCAGTCGAGTACGCATCATCATACTCCGTCTCATAGGTCTCTCTTTCTTCCTTATCTGCAAATGAATTTTTAAACTCAAATCCATTCTTTTTCATCAACTCGCGAATCGCACAGTAAGAAACAAACGTCTGGATGTAATCTCGTTTCTGCACTTCCTGAATGTTCAGTTTAATTTCTTCCTGATACGCCTCATCGTAATCCACCTTCGTAATCACGCCATCATCTAACATCTGATCTAAAATACGATTTTTACGTTTGACCGTGTTATCGAAATTTTTCAATGGATTATAAAGGGTTGGATTATTTGGAATAGAACACAAAAAGCATAACTGTCCAAGTGACAATTCCTGACAACCCTTTCCGAAATATCCGCGTGCCGCCGCCTCAATTCCATAGTAACCATTTGCATAATAAATGGTATTTAAGTAAAATTCCAGAATCTGGCTTTTGGTGTACTTCTTTTCCAGTTCAAGCGCAATAAAAATTTCCTTTATTTTACGCTCATACGTCTTCTCCGTCGAGAGGAAAACACCGCGTGCTAACTGCTGGGTAATTGTCGATGCTCCCTGTGTTTTCTCACCGTTGTTCTTAATCAATGCAAAAACCGCACGCATAATACCTTTGGCATCAATTCCGTTATGTGAGTAAAACTTTTTGTCTTCGGTAACAATTGCTGCATCCTTTACCGCCTTTGGTATTTTGTCCAAGGTAAGGTAATAGGAGTCTTTTTCTCCCTTTAATTTCGCTATCTCTTTGCCCTTATTGTTATACACAATCGACGTCTCGGATGAACGGAATGTATCTATGGACGACTCTTTCACAAGCGCAACCGCGTCATCCTGCATTGCGAAGATATCTTTTCCATATTTGAAATAAAAGATAATTCCGCCGACTAATATTGTGAGCAGAAACAAAAGTAATACAATTTTAAACCCAAACCAAAACTTAGGATGTTTCCGCTGTTTTTTGTTTTTTCTAGCCATCTTTACCTCCATTTCTCCCGCTTTATACTACGTGGACGCTTTGACTTATGTATCATCATACCACATTTAGCGTATCTTGGAAAGAATTTCTTTATGCACAGCCCCTGCACGGTGTTCCCATGTATGCGACTTCTCAGCCGTCTCATACGCCGCTTTCTGCATGTGCTCCCATTTCTTTCGATTTTCAAAAATTCCCTGCACCATATCCGGCAGGCATTCAAGTGCAGCCAGTGCATAAAAGAAAATATCCTCTCCATCCCGTAAATTTTCTGTCAAATACCGGCTCCAGTCGGTAAAACATACAGCTCCGTTTAACATCGAATTAAATACGCGGTCATGTGCGCCATCCTTAAACCACGGCATTACATTCAAAGAAACTTTCGCCTTGCTTAACGCCTGCAGACACGCCAGTGAATCAACGCCACCCTCTTTTATCAGATTTTCCGGATGTTCACAGGGAAGAAATTCCCATCCAGCTCCAAAACAATGCACGGAAACACCGGCATCCACAAGCGTCTGCACCACTTTTCCACGAAAATAATTGCGCACATACAAATCGATCATAATCATATTTGGCATCATTTCTTTTACACCGTCTTCGGTAATATCCTCAACCTCGGAAAGCAGATGCTCACGAATTCCGATATCCATCCCCAGATGCGGATGTTTCTTAAAATCCTCAATAATTCCGTAATAAAAATCGGCATACTCTTTGCCATGTCTCTCAATCGTCGGTTCAAATTTAGAAAGCGGCGTGTAATTTCCGGTAAATACAACGTCATATGGGCGTTCTTCCCACTTAGGCAGCGTATCTTCTTCCCACAAAGACGTTCCCGCCAGCGGTAAAAACGGACCCCGCTTAATTTCCGGAAAATAATACTGCAAATAAGCTTCATGCTCTCTGTCAATCGAAATCTGGCAGTAGTCTTTTGGCAAAAATGGCAGAAATTTATGATAGTAAAACGGATGGTCAACCACAATATTGATAACCGGTATTTTTCTGTCATCAAACAAATGAATTCCCTTGCAGTCAATAAAATATCCCTCACCACAGCAGCCGTCAAAATTAAACGTCACTGCCGCTGTTGCCTCCGGTTTGGCAAACAAAAGCAATTCGGCAAGACTATCATACGATTTACACTGGTCAAAGTAAAACACTTCATATCCCAATTTACTAAAAGTCTTCCCAAGCTGCTCACTAAAAAAACTTAATGTTTCAATTCCCTTGGTAAATAAAATAATTCGTTCGATTTTCATACTGCCTCCGCTATTGATTAAATATGATCAAATGCCTTCTGTCACAAAGAGGGTATTCCGATTTTACAATCAAAATACCCTCTTTCTTATCTTGTTTCTTTTACCTTACGGCAAGTCAATCTCTGAATATTCTTTCGGTGGCAGTGCAGTTGTTGAATCCTTAACAAACTTGCGCACAGCCTGTGCCGCTTTCGGTATCGCAATATTCGTACCAACACCGGCAACACAGCCACCCGGACAGCCCATGCCTTCAATCAGGCAGCCATCCTTTTTACCGGCTTTCGCCATAAGAAGCATTTTCTGACAGTCGGATAATCCTTCCGCATGCTCAATATAAACTTCCGTTCCCGGATAATATTCGTTAATGCAGTTTTCAATGGCATTTGCAACACCACCGGCAACGGCGTAACCACGTCCGGTTCCTGTTGCATCATGAATTGGCTCCTCTGCATCATAGGTTTCCATATCAATTCCTTTGGCAGTGAAAATCGCATCCAATTCTTCAAAGGTGATTACAAAATCCACATCACTTCGTACCGAACGGCGGGAAGCTTCCAGTTTCTTTGCCGCACACGGTCCGACAAATACAATCTTAGCTTCCGGATGACGCTGTTTAATTGTACGTGCAGTAGCCACCATCGGTGTCAGAGCACTCGAAACAGTCTCTACCATATCCGGCAGTGTTTTCTTTGCCAACATCGACCAAGCCGGACAACAGGAAGTCAGCAAAAATGGAAGTTTTCCTGTTTTTACTTCATTTACATAATGTCTTGCTTCCGTAATCGCTCCGATATCTGCACCAAGTGCAACTTCGAACACTTCCGCAAAACCAATTTCTTTCAACGCTGCTTTGATTTTCCAAAGACGGACATCGTCACCAAACTGTCCGATAACCGCCGGAGCCAATTCGGCAATAACCGGTCCCTGCTTCATTGCCTGAATCAACTGGAAAATCTGGGATTTATCTGCAATCGCTCCAAATGGACATGCAGCCATGCATTGTCCGCATTTTACGCATTTTTCATCATCAATCTGGGCACGTCCGCGCTCATCACTGGAAATGGCTTTCACACCACATGCAGCTGCACATGGACGAACCTTCTTCGCAATTGCATCATAAGGACAGATTGCCTTACATTTTCCACATTTAATACATTTATCTTTATCAATATGAGATTTTCCATCTACAATGCTGATAGCACCTTTCGGGCAAACCTCTACACAAGGATGTGCCACACAGCCACGGCACTGATTGGATACTTCATATACGTTATCCTCACACATATCACAAGCCGACGGAATTACCTGCATCAAAGGCGGCTCATAATATTTTTCTGCTACATTACTCTCATCCAATCCACTTGTAACGTGAACCGGTTCATCATCCGGTCTTAATGAAAGTCCCATCGCAAGACGCACACGCTCCGAGCAGATAGCACGCTCACGGTAAATACTCTCACGGTATAAAGGCGCATCTCCCGGCGTAATTTTATATGGGATTGCCTCGATATCATCATTTATGTTCTGTGAATCAAAAGCGACTTTTGCAACTTCTGTAAACACTTTCTGTCTCAGTGTCTTAATCGGGGTTTCTATTCCTCTCATTCTTGTCCTCCTTGGCGTAATTGATACAAATTCTCATAATCAATGGTAGAATATCATAGTTTCCAAATATTTTCAAGATACTTCCGATACTTCTCTTGTTCTTCTTTTGGTTCCACGATCGAAACACCCTTTCCAATCCCCGCAAGCCAACCATAAAACTGCTTGCTGACACTGATTTCTACGAATGTCCGAAACTGTGTCTCGGACTCTTTTAAAACGGGAATTTCCTTTCCAAAACGGTCAATTGCAACGCCAATCAGCGAATTATCAAAAACAAGCTGAAGCCTTTTTTTCTCCCCGGCAAACATTCCAAACGTTTTTTTTGAAAAATCCGTGACATCCAATTTTTGATATGCTGTTTCCCCTTCTCTTTTTCCCTCTTCTCTCTTTAACTGCCGAAGTTTATCTACACGGAAATATTTAATCATCTCTGCTTTGTGGTCATACGCCAGCAGATAATAATTTTCGTCTTCCCACATAAGCATCCATGGAGAAACAAGATAGCGTTCGCCACCGTGCCGCGGCACAAGTTCCTTGTTCTGATTCCATTCGCAGTAAACAAAAGTAACCGGTTGATTTTCGTGCATTGCCTGATGAATGTCATCAATCAGATAAAGGGAAGACAAATTTTCTGTTTTCACACGGTCATTGACACAAACTTGACGCTGTAACCGATTTGCCTCATGGCGGCTCGTGAAATGTTCCAACTTCTCAATCAAATTTCTGCTTTGTTTTTGCGTAATAAATTTGGACGCCTGCACAGCATCAACTAAAAGTTTTAACTCCGCCAATTCAAACTCACGGCTTCCCAGATAGTAACCCGCCGGGTTTTTCTGACATACAACATCGTACCCGAGTATCTGCAGAGCTTCCATGTCCGAATAAACACTTTTTCTTTCCGCATGAATACCATTCTGCTTTAAATACGAGATGATTTGCGGCATCGTTACCGGATGTTTTTCGTCACTCTCACTTCGCAGCAGTTCCAAAATATAAAATAATTTGTATTTCTGGTTTGGCGCTTTCGGCATCAGGATTCCTCCTCCCTTGATTCCATTACAATCTGGTCTCGCCCATGCTCTTTTCCATAATAAAGAAGTTCGTCCGCACGGTTAATCGCTTCTTCCATTTTCTCTTCATCACAGTAGGTTACAATACCAATCGTCAGAGAAATTGAGAATTCCATACCGTTATGTGAAAACTTTTTCGATTTCACATCATCCAAAAATCCCTGCAAAACTTTTCTCGTCTCATTTACTGTTCCATCAAAACCAATCAAAAATTCTTCGCCGCCCCAGCGTGCAGAAAAACCATCTTCACCAACTGCTTTCTGTAGTGCTCCGGCAACATATTTTAGAACTTCATCACCTTTTTCATGACCATAACTGTCATTGACGCTCTTAAAAAAATCGATATCTGCAATCGCAAGTGAAAAACAATCGTTTTCTCTACGGTAATCCATCTGAATCTGCGCCGCACGCCGGTTCAGAAGTTTTGTCAATGGGTCACGTGACACCATTTCTTCCAATGAATCACTGACCGCCACTGCATATTCGCCCATTTGCGTCAGTTCGTCGCCTCTCTTTAAAACATTTTCCGGCATTTCATGATGAAATTCTCCATGCGCCACTCTGCCAAGAAATCTCTTAATTGCCTGAATCGCCTCCACCATTTTCTGTGCCGACAGATTACAGATAAATCCGGCAAGAATTATGATAAACAGGCAGATAATCACATTCCCATGCGTCATAAATCTCATGGAAGTATTCACAGACTCCGCCGACTCTCCGGCAAAACTAACACCTACAACTTCATTCTCATCATTGCGAATTGGCACATAGTAGCCAAAGTATCTGACTCCCATAACGTCAACATTCTGGGAAAAATATTCTTCCCCGTCTTCAATCACTTGTGAAGCAACTTCTTTATCTAAGTGAGAGCCAACCAAACGATTTCCTTTTTTATCAACCAGTGTTGTAAGACATCTCTCATCACCAACAAATACAGTAACATCCGCACCGGTATCATTTTTAATATCGTCTAAAACGCGGTAATCCGATGTAATTTCTGTTTCCCCCTTATAAACCCTATCGTCTTTCTGTGAAAAATCTCCCGCATCCAACACATTATAAATACTAATCAGATTATGAGCGATACCGGACAAACTCTTTTCAATCTCAAATACCATACCTTCATGAACCGAATTCTGACTGTAAAATGTCATGACAACTCCTAAAATTGCAATCGGAATTACTGACATTCGCATGATGGTAAAAATTAGACTTTTCCTTTTTTTTCGCGCCATATCCGACACCCCCTCATTTCCATTGTATACGTTTACTCTTCGTCCTCTTCCGGCAAAGCCATTTTCTGCTCTACCATAACTTTTTCATCCAAGCAGTTAAAAATTCCATCTACAATTGCTTCGTCCGGTTTCTTCGTTATTACACTAACAACCGGGACAACAATCAAACCAGCAAGCATTGCTAATGCTCCGGCGTTAATCGGTGATGCAATATAATTGATAAACATGTTAGAAACCGTAATTCCAACTCCGGCAATAAAGCTTGCCCAGACAGCCGCTTTTGTCACGCGCTTCCAGTACAGTCCATACAAAAATGGTGCTAAAAACGCTCCTGCCAGAGCACCCCAGCTGATTCCCATAAGCTGTGCAATAAATGCCGGCGGATCAAGTGCAATCACAACAGAAATGATGATAAAGAACGCAAGCAGTATTCTCATCCAGATTAACTGCTTTTTCTCACTCATATCTTTTACAAACAATGGTTTGATAAAATCAAGTGTGAGTGTGGAACTTGACGTCAGCACAAGGCTCGACAAAGTCGACATGGATGCAGACAAAACAAGCACAATGACAATTCCAATCAGAATGTCAGGCAGGCTTGAAAGCATCGTCGGTCTAATAGTATCATATGCCACACTGCCATCGGCTGCTTTTGTCACACCGGAAATCTGGCTGAATCCACCAAGGAAATAGCAGCCGCCGGAAACAACTACGGCAAACAACGTCGAAATAATAGTTCCTGTATGTACTGCTTTTTCATCTTTAATGGCATAAAATTTCTGAATCATCTGTGGAAGGCCCCACGTACCCAATGAAGTTAAAATCACAACCCCAAGCAGATTCAATGGGTCTGGTCCAAAGAAAGATGCATAAGCTCCCGGCATTACGTCACTTGGCACATGCGCAAGTTCCTTCACTGCAGCCAAAAATCCGCCATGACCGGAAAGCACTGCCGCAATGACTGCCACAATACCAAATAACATAATAATTCCCTGAATCAAGTCATTCAGTGCAGTCGCCATATAACCGCCCACAATAACATATACACCGGTCAGCACCGCCATCACGACTACACAGATGCGGAAGTCAATATCAAATGCCATACCAAACAAATAGGAAAGACCATTATACACCGATGCGGTATACGGAATGAGGAAAATAAAGGCAATCATCGACGCTGCAACGCGAAGCGATTTACTGCCATAACGTTTTCCAAAGAAATCCGGCATGGTCATGGATTTCAAATGCTTTGTCATAATTCTTGTACGTCGTCCCAATACAACCCATGCAAGCAGAGAACCAAGCACTGCATTGCCAATTCCAATCCAAGTGGAAGCAAGTCCGTATTTGTAACCGAACTGTCCTGCATATCCGACAAATACAACCGCTGAAAAATAAGATGTCCCATAAGCAAATGCAGTCAGCCACGGACCAACCGAACGTCCACCCAATACAAAACCATTCACATCTGTCGCATGCTTTCTGGAATAAAATCCAATCCCCAGCATAACGGCAAAAAATACCAGTAACAAAATCACCTTAATAACCATAATAAACTCTCTCCTTCGTGTGTTATCGTAACTACCCTATTACTCACTATTTTACCATAATTTCGGAGGGGTTTCCATAGTGAGTTTTTTGGGTTCCGTAATTGTGTAGAAAAGTTTTGTGACTCGTGGGTCTACGTTCCACTCCGGTCCGCGCAGGTCAGAGGTTCCCCGAACCTCTTGCGCCG
>ERZ1673753.3061-NODE-3061-length-11108-cov-3.987243_pt1 | contig 11108 bp, 10 predicted proteins | sample MGYA00580201_ERZ1673753 | MGnify/ENA primary metagenome ERZ1673753 (study PRJEB41218, sample SAMN15661747) | gut metagenome | host: Homo sapiens | place: Canada: London | collected 2015-08-20/2019-03-30 | study: EMG produced TPA metagenomics assembly of... | reverse complement strand
ATCATAATCGTTTATCTTTTAATCGAGCTTTTAGAGCGTAAATTAGCCGGCGGGCTTGTAAAAAACAAAGCCCTTTATTCGCCTGCCGCTCCGCTTGTCGGCGCGGTTGCCGGCATTGTTCCGCAGTGCGGATTTTCGGTTGTTTCCGCCAATCTGTACGCCGCGCGGAAAATTTCCTTAGGCACTCTGACAGCGGTTTTTATCGCTACCTCGGACGAGGCTATTCCGGTTATCCTTTCCGATTTTTCCGCGGCGCCGAAGCTGCTGCCCTTGCTTGCAATCAAATTTCTGCTTGCCGTTGCGGTAGGTTACGCCGTGCATTTTATCTTTAAAAACGGTTTCGATTTCCGTAAACGCGGCCAAAAGCCGTCCGACGCGCAAGAAAAGGACGATTCTAAGACCGGCGGCGACGAGCCTAAGGAGGTATGCGGATGTCACGGTCATGCGGTGACCGGGAAAAGAAATTATGATTTTCTGCTGCATCCGCTTCTCCATTCGTTTACCGTGCTGATATTTATTTTCGCCGTAAATTTTGCGCTGGGCACGGTGATCTGGCTGGCAGGCGAGGATGCCCTTATTGCGTTTCTCGGTAAAACCACGGTTTTCCAGCCGTTTTTGGCGGCGCTCATAGGGCTGATACCCAACTGCGCCTCGTCTGTCGTTATATCCCGCCTTTACGCGGTAGGCGGACTTACTCTCGGCGCCGCGGTCGCAGGGCTAAGCGCCGGAGCAGGCATCGGCTACGCCGTGCTTTTTAAGGAAAACAAGCCGCTTTCGGAAAACGTAATTATTATAGCGTTTATGTACGCGGTGTGTTCTTTGACCGGCTTTCTGACAGACGCTGTCGCCTCGCTGTTTTAAGGGGCGGCAAGCGTAAAAAAGTCCGCAATTATGATGACGTGCTGCCGCCGGCGGACTGCCCGATACGCAGCGTTTGGAGCGCCGCCGGAAAGAGTCTGAAATTTTGTACGCCGCGGGAGCGGCGGTTTTTTATCGGAGAGAGCGGCTGTTTGCCGTAAAACGCCGCCGTTTTAATTTTTTTGGCTTTATGAGGCAGCACTTTAAAGCCGCGCTTGATTGCGCGGCGCGTTTTTATAAAACGGCGCGTAAAGACAATGCGCGCGGCTTAAACCGCAGGGGGAAAGCAGCGTAATATTCTGCGTCGGATTTATGCCGGCGCAGGCGACCTGAAAGTTTTGCTTTATCTTTATTGCTTTTTTACCTCGTTTCGTGCTATAATTTTTTCAGCGCGGTTGTTTCGTGCCGCGGCGGAGGTCGGCGGTAATGTCCGTTATGTGGAATATGTGGCACGGCTGTACGCGTTACAGCGAGGGGTGCAAATATTGTTACGTCTATCGCGGAGACGAAAGCCGCGGTTTGGACGCCAGCGTCGTAAAAAAGACTGCGGCGTTCGATCTGATCGAAAGAAAGGACCGTTACGGGCAGTATAAAATCCGCGGCGGAGAAACGGTTTTCATGTGTTTTTCCTCCGACTTTCTTTTAGAGGAAGCGGACGAATGGCGCGGAGAAATTTTCGCAATGATGCGGCGGCGGCCGGAGCTGAACTATTTTTTTATAACCAAAAGGATTTTAAGATTGCAGTCCGTGCTTCCGCCGGATTGGGGCGACGGCTGGGACAACGTTCGCATAGGCGTGACGTGCGAAAACGAAAGGCGTCTTAAAGAGCGTATGCCGTGTTTTCTGTCTCTGCCCGTTAAACGCCGGGCGCTGATTCTGGAGCCGTTTTTAACCGAAATGGACATAAGAGAGTTTATATCCGGCGGAGGCGTAGAGGAGGTTGTCGCCGGCGGAGAATCGGGAGAAAACGCGCGGCCGGTCGATTACGACTGGATATTAAAGGTAAGACGGGCGTGCGAGGACTGCGGCGTGACCTTCCGCTTCAAGCAGACGGGCGCCAGATTTATCAAAAACGGCGTATGCTACCGGATTAAACGCGCCGATCAGCATCGGCAGGCTAAGAAGGCGGGCATAGATTTTATCGGCGGTTTTGTTCCTGAGGATTTTTAATTTCAGGCCGCGGCGGCAGGGAGATTGTATGAAAACTTTATTTTATGATTCGGGAGACGGCGGTTTTTTGACGGAAAAAGCGGCCGAATGTGCGGAGGAGCTTGGCGTAAGCGGCAACGCCTGGGCCTGTTATGTTGCCCGCAGACTTTTGTCCAGCGAAAACGTTTTTTCGCTGGCCGCGGAAAAAGGCCGGGCGGACGGCACGCTTACCGAGCTTGTCCGCTTAGACGCCGAACAAATCGTCGGACTTTTCGGCGAGAGGTTTTTTACCGGACACGGCCTTGCCGAGGGATTGAAAAACTACAGGCCGGGCAGCGAGTTAAAGCCTGCCGGCAAGCGCGTTATGCGTCTGGCCGGGAAGCTTGCTTCAGCCGCGGAAAAAGCCGGGGACGGAAGCCGCGCCGGCCAGGCCGCGGATGAATTTACGGCCGCGCTTAAGGACGAGTACGCCGCCGGCGGCGCGGGGGAGCTTGGGTTCGGCGACGCGTTCAGACTTGTGTCGGACGGGACTGCCGACGGCTACAGGCTTAACGCCGTGACCAATTTTTCGCCTAAGTCCTTCGATTCGATCGTGGGCTGTGAGGAGCAGAAAGCCGCGCTTATCGAAAACACGCGCGCGCTGATCGACGGGGAGGGCTGCAACAACGCGCTTTTATACGGAGACGCGGGCACCGGCAAGTCCACCTCGGTGAAAGCGCTGATACCGCAGTTCGAGGGACGTAAGCTTAAGATTATCGAGATTTACAGGCATCAGTATCAGGCTATAGCCAGACTGATGTCCGACGTAGAAAGCCGCGGCTTCAGCTTTATATTGTTTCTCGACGACCTGTCTTTTGAGGAAAACGAAACCGAATACAAGTATTTCAAGGCGATACTCGACGGCGGACTGGGCGCGCGTCCGCGTAACGCCGCGGTTTACGCGACCTCCAACCGTCTGCATATAATAAGGGAAAGCTTTTCCGACCGCGGCGGCGCCGGCCGGGACGACATACACCGCTCGGATACCGTTGAGGAAAAGCTATCGCTGTCCGCAAGGTTCGGGCTGTCGCTGTTTTATCCCGCGCCCGATCAGGCGGAATACCTGGATATTGTCGCCGGACTTGCCGCGGCGGAGGGCGTAAGCATGCCGGCAGAGCGGCTTAGACTGCTGGCTCTGCGCTGGGCTACCGCGCATAACAGAAAGTCGGGGCGCACGGCAGAGCAGTTTATAAAATCGCTGATTATCGGAGAAAGCGTTTGATATGGACGACAGATTTTCTAGGTTTGCCGCGCTTGTCGGAGAGGAGGCCTTCCGCCGGCTTGAAGGCGCGCGCGTCATAGTGTTCGGTGCGGGCGGCGTAGGCGGCTACGTTATAGAAGCGCTTGCGCGCGCGGGAGTGGGAGCGATTACGATTGTGGACGGCGACCGCGTGGAAAAAAGTAATTTCAACCGTCAGATCCTGGCGACGGAAGGCTCGCTCGGTCGGTTTAAGGCGGACGCGGCGGCGGAGCGCGTGCTGGAAATCAATCCCGGCTGCCGCGCCGAGGCGGTGCGCGAGTTTTATCTGCCGGAAAACGCGGACTCGATACGGCTTAATGATTTCGATTTCGTTGCGGACGCGGTCGATACCGTCGCCGCCAAGCTGGAGCTTGCCGAACGCTGCTATAGACAAAGCGTTCCGATTATTTCCTGTATGGGTACGGGAAACAAGCTGCGCCCGGAGCTTTTAAAGCTAGGAGACATTTTTGAAACCTCGGTCTGTCCTCTTTGCCGCGTTATGCGGCACGAGCTGAAAAAGCGCGGCGTGCCGGAGCTTAGAGCGCTATATTCGACGGAAACGCCCGTTTCTGCGTCCAGACCTCCGCTCAGCGCGCCGTTTGTGCCTTCCGTTGCCGGACTGCTTATCGCGGCGGACATGATTAAGCGGCTTATACGGCCGGCGGACGGAAAATAATTTAAAGGGTATCTGATATGTTTGAAAAAGAATTGACCGAAAGGCTTAAATCGGAGGGAGCGGCTCTTACGGGCTTTTGTTCGCTCGATTCGGTACCGGCCGCGCCCTTTCCTTTCGCCGTGTCCTTTGCCGTAAAGCTGTCGGACAGTATTTTAAAGACCATAGACAACGCGCCCACCATGCCGTATTTTCAGCATTACCGCGCGGTAAACTACAAGCTGGACGCGCTTGCTCTGACCGCCGTCAAATTTATCGAGGACAGGGGCTACGCCGCTTTTCCGGTAGCCGCGTCGCAAAGCGTGTCTAAGTACGCCGGTTATTTTCCGCATAAGACGGCCGCCGTGCTGTCCGGACTCGGGTTTATAGGGCGCAACTGCCTGCTGATTACGCCGGAGTACGGCTCCAAGGTCAGATTGGCTACGGTGCTTACCGATATGCCGGTTTCGCCGTTGTCGGAGCGCGTTCCGTTTTCCTGCGGAACGTGCAGAAAATGCGTTGAGGCCTGTCCCGCCGGAGCCGTAAGCGGCCGCGAATATACGGACGGCGGAGCAAGAGAGGATTTTTTCGACGCGGAAAAATGCTCCCGCCATATGAAAAACTTTAAGGAGATCGGCCGGGGCGCGGTATGCGGCATTTGCATTAAGGTCTGTCCCAAAAACCGCCTGACTTAAAGCGGCGCGTTCGGCCGGATATTTTAAGTCGGCGAGCAGCGCGTTTTTATATTATAGAAGCGTTCGGTGTTTTTTTAGATTTTGCCGCCCGTTTTGTCTTTAGGACGGCTCGCTGAGCCGCGGTTTTTTCCTTGCGCTATATAAAGGCTTATTTTTTTCTTGCGCGGCTTCAGATCCGGTAAAAGCGTGCAGTTACGGTTGCAAATGCAAACTCGATACGGCTTAAGGGTGTTTTTTGTATTGACAACCCGTATTTACGGTGTTATAATAAAAAAGCAATCGGGTGTATATTATTTTAACGCCGATATATCGGTTTAAAACCGGGCGCAAGCCGCGGAGGAAACAGTGAACAAAAACGAAAGATGGCTTTCTTCAATAGCGCTCCTGATCAGCGTGCTTCCGCTGATTCTTATCGCGCTTGTCCAAAGCTTCGTTAAAAGTCCCTTTTTGTTTGTGGACATAACGACAAACGTGGTTTACGAGCTGGACGTGTACCAGATTAATTTTGTGGGACTGTTTTGCGTTATACCCTTTTTGATTCTGTTTATCGCGCGCACTTTGAGAAACCGCGGCCTTATCGAAAGCCATTTCAAGGTCATAGTGATTGCCACGCTCGTCATGTCCTGCGTGTATATTTTGGTTATTTGCTGGATTGTCGTCATTACGGTAAAGCAAATGGATTTTACGTTGGTGTTTACCAAGATCGATTACGTTTCCCTGGTATGCACTGTGGTCTGCCTTATTTTCAGCATGCTGTGCAACTGTCTGCCGGAGCTTAAGCCCAATCCCGTTTTCGGCGTCAAAAACCGCCGCACCATGGCTGATCCGGAAATCTGGACGAGAGTTAACGCGGCCGCGGCGTCTGCGCTTACGTATATTTTTCTCATCGACGCGGTGTGCACCGCTTATGCAAACGGCGTGCTTTCCATACTGTTTCTGCTTGCCGGAATTTTCATTTATTATATCTGGGTGGCGGCGTATTCGCGCTATTCCTATAAAAAATTCGTCAAGGAGCATCCGGATATGTTTCTTGCCGAATAGGCAGCCGCAGTCAGCAAGAAGCGATAACGTTTAATTAAATACTGTTTTTTATAATTTCAGTTGGGATAAAACGGGCGAGGACCGTGCCGCAAGCGTTTGGCGGCATAGTCCGCGCCCTTTTCTTTTACCGCGTTTGATGAAAAAAGCCTGCAGTAAGCTTTGCTTCCGCGGTTGAATCAGCCGTAAGGGCGATAAGATAAGCTGTTAAAATACTTTAATAGGCATTTTGATGTTTTAAACGGATATAGGCGGTAAAAAAGCTTAAAAGCTTATTGACAGAGTACATTCCGCAGCAATCGCCGTATAATCGTCCGACCGGTTTTGCCGTAATGTCTGCAGCCGGCCGCCGGGCGCAGGCTGTGCCGCGCATGTATAAATCAGCTTAAATTTAGGTAAAATATATTTTGTAAAAAAATTTCAAAATTTTTTTGAAAAAGGTATTGACAAATCAAAAATACCGAGCTATAATATTAGCAAATGAACGGTAAGAGTGCTAACAAACAGATAGCATGATTGCCAGTCAAATTCAATTAACAAAAACGGAGGTTATTTATTATGAGCAACTATTTAACAAGAAGGAATACAAATCTTTTCGACGAAGCGCTGGACGCTTTTTTCAAGCCCACGTTTTTCAATATGGACAATACCGTTATGAAAACGGACATAAAGGAAAACAAGGACGGGTACTCTTTGGAGATAGAGCTGCCGGGCTTCAAAAAGGAGGATATCAGGATCAGTCTTGACGACGGCTACGTGTCGGTCAGCGCCCGCAAGGACGAGAAGGAGGAGGACGACAACAAGTATATCCGCAAGGAGCGCAGCATGTCCTGCTCCAGAAGCTATTACGTCGGCGAGGTAGAGGAAAAGGACGTCAAGGCTAAATTCGACAACGGCATTTTGTCGCTTGTGTTCCCCAAGGCAAAGGAAAAACTGCCCGAAAAGCATCAGATCGCCATCGATTAAGTCATTCTGAAGGAGCCGGCTTTATTGTAAGCCGGTTCTTTTATTTTAAATAAAAACTCCTCGGCGGCACAGCGCGGCGTAAAACTGTTTTCGCCGGGTTAAACCTTAAGCTTCAGCGCGCATAAAGCGCCGTACCGGCGTCTGCCGGCAAAAAAAAGATTTTTCCGCGCCGACGGCTCAGCAGGCGGATTAAAGCAGAGACGCATACGGATTTTATTTTGTTTTGATATTATATGATTAAAGATTTTTCGGCCGAATAGTTAAGACGTAATGCCGCCGCCGGTTTGTCTGCGTTTTTTCCGTCCGCATATTTTGTTTTTGATAACGGTATCGGTAAAATGCGCTGTGTTCGGGCTGACGCTTCGCCCTGAGAGCAATCGTTTTTCTCTTTCGCGTAAGCGTCGCAGCCGCATAATGCTGTCCCCCGTACGCAAAAGGAAACCGTAAAATTAAGGCGGCTGAGAAAGCATATTAAAATTATATAAATTGATAAAAAAAACAACTTCTTAAATCCCAAATTTTATTAAAAAATGGAAACGAGCGTAAAATAAGGTCAATGGCAAAAGCTTGAGAAATTAAGAGCAGTAGGCTGATCGGCTTACCGCTCGTTTCTTGTAGTGAGAGCAACGGCTTTAAGCGCAAAGTAAGCCGTTATTCCGAGCGAGGCGTTGCAGCGGATTCTTGACTTTTTGACGCAGTTTATTTATAATTTTATTTGTTCGGTCGTATTTTGCGCTTGGCGGGCGGAAACCGCGAGAAAAGCGCAGGTTAAAATATTATTTTATCCGGGAGACAGCAAGACTATGGTCGAAAAACTTAAATGCTTTGCATTTATCGCGGACGAAAACAGCCGCGTGCTTATTTTAGGCTCGATGCCGTCGGTGCGGTCCTTGCAGCTGCAGCAGTATTACGCGCATCCGCAAAACAGATTCTGGCGCGTAATGTTCGCGCTGGCCGGCCGCGAGTTTTCGCCGGACTACGAAAAGAAAAAAAGCGTTTTGGCAGCGCTTAACGTGGCTCTGTGGGATACGATAGGAGAATGCGAGCGCATAGGCTCGATGGACGGCAACATAAAAAACGCGCGCCCCAACGATATTGCGGGCTTGCTGGATAAATATCCCAATATCGCAAGAGTCGCCGCAAACGGGGGCAAATCGGCCGAAACCTTAAAAAAGTTTTTTCCTCGGATCGCGTTTACCCGGCTTCCTTCGACAAGTCCGGCTAACGCCGCGGTTTCTTTAGACAGGCTTATCGAGGAATACGGTGACTTTATTTTTAGAGAGAACGGCCGCAAAAGGGATTAAACCGCCGTCCCGAGAGACCGGCGGCAGCGGCCTTACAGCTTAGACGCGGAAAATTTTTGGTAACCGCGGGCCGGACAAAACCGATTGCGCAAAAATCCGGGTGTTAAGCGGCGGATTTTAGACGGAATCGGCTTGAAAAACTTTTCATGTTTAAGCGAAGGTTTTTAATTTATTTTTGTTACGCTTCTATTAACTTGCTCGCGTTTGACGGATTGATTGAAAAAGCTTTTCTTGATTTTGCGGCTTGTATCGCTTGTCTTAGCGGCTTTTTCGTTAAGCGTCGGATTGTTAAAACTTATCGAAGGGAATTAACAGGCCTGCCGCAAATGACGCGGCGTTGAGTAAAAGCGACAGCAGCAGGGCTTTTTTCATGCTTATTCCTGACAGCGCGCGGTAGGCGGCGGCTTCGGCAAAAACCGCGCAAAGCTCCAGCGCGGCCAAAGCCGCGCAGTATGCTGTCCGGCCGAAGCAGCTGTAAATTACGGCCGAAACCGCGTTTAGGACGGGATTGGTCATCAGATTGCATAAAAAACAATAGTAAAGCGGCTTAAGCCTGCGCGTAATCAAAAGGATCAGCGCGCCTTCTATTATTACCGTCAGCAAAAATGCGGCCGCAAGCTTCAAAAGCATTCCGCGTTATTCCCTTTTTTCGATATCCGCGGCGTCGTTTTCCGGCTCTGTCCGCGGCGTCGTATCGTCGTTTTCGGTTTTGCCGGCGTCTGCGCCGTCCGTTTTGCCGCGCTTATTTTTTCTGACAGCGCGCGTAATCAAAAATACGGCCAAGGCGCAAAGCGCGGCAACGGCCAGAAAAACCAGCAGGGGCGGCCCCCAAATAAGGATTTCGACCGGACCGAACGATACGTCTGAAAATAAAACCGTCATGATTTACCTCCGTTTCTGTTTTTTTTTGCGTGCCGGAATGATTTTTCCGGCCGGGTTGTCGGGTTTAACGGCTTCGCCGCAATCGCCGATAGATTTACGGCTTCCGCGGCCGGGATTAAGGCATTGCGCTAATAAAGCCGCAGAAAAAAGTTGTTTCGTTTATTGACGCCGCCGCGTCAAAAAAGCGTTACAGTCGCACGGACTTTTTGCAAAGCGTTCCCTCGTTTTTAAGCGCGAAAAACAGCGCGGCCGCAGCCGCCGCCGTCAGCGCGGCAAACACCGCCGGGGAAGCGTTTTGCGGCAGGAGAAAGAAAAACGTCGGCATCGCCCCAAGCAGCAGGCAAAGTGTCGTCAGACCAAAGGCAAGACCTTCGTTTGACGAAAGCCTGTCGGCCGCGGCGCTGAGAGTTATCGCCATCGGCACGTTGAAAAAGAATACCGCCAAGGCCCCGGCAGCCATGCTTTCTCCGGCCGCGACGCCCAGCGCGGCGGAAATCAGCAGCGCCGCAGCCGCCGTGTTTTTTGCTCCCAGCAAATCGGCAATTATTCCTCCGGCCGCCTTTCCGGCAAATGCGGCCAGCACAAAGACAAACGCGCTGAAGTCGTCGGTTTTCCATTCGGCGGGCATTACCGCGCCCCCGTAAGAGCGTATAAGCACCGCCGCCAGCACCGCGGACAGTGCGGCTGCGAGGGGGAGAGAGCCGGACGCTGAGCGCGCTATGTATTCGGGATAACCGGGCTTAAGTTTAATGTCAGCCGTTTCCGCCGCCGCCGCGGCCGCAAAGGCGGAAATAATCAGTAAAAACGGTATCAGCGGCGCCGCTCCCTGTTTGCCGAGATAAGTCCCTGCAAATACGCCCAAAGCGCCCGTCGATACAAATATGCCGCCGTCGGCAGAGCGTCCGCCGGATTTTTTCAGTACGGACGCTCCGCCGCCCGCGTGGAAAGCCGCGTTGCCCAGCGCGCACAGCGCCAGCGCAAGCACTGAAGAAAATTTTACTGCCAGCGCGATAAGACAGAGCGCCGCGCCTATACTGCCTAAAGGCAGTCTTTTTTTATCCGCCAGCGCGCCCAGCAGAAATTGCAGGCCGAAGGCCGTTGCGTTGTAGCATAAAAATCCCAGCGACACGTTGTAAAGAGAGCCGGCGGACGGGTAAAATCTTGCGAAAAGTATGTAAAAGCAGCACAGATCCACGCAAAAATGAGCGGCCGTATATGCCGCGAGTCCTGCGATTTTTATGGTTTTCGAGCTTTTGCAGCCGCTCATCCTTTACTCCCGTTTTACAGTAAAATCGGTATTTTTCGTATTATATCATAGGTTAAGCGCAATGTCAAGATCGGCGGCTTTCAGCGGGCTGCCGCCCTCAAAAATTCTCCGCCGCCGGCTTTAATAATATTTAATTTATGAAATCGGCGCCGCGTTTAAAACTTCCGGCTTCCTCGAAAGCGAAGAATTATTTTTAAGTCAAAGCGCGAAAAAGTCCTGCCCGGCGTGTGAAAATTCAGCGTATTCTGCTTTGCAAATTCAGCCTGCAAAGCGTAAATTTAAACTTCAGAGGCGCGCGGAAGCGGTTTTCGGCTGAAACCGGATTTTGCGGAAAAAAACACGAAAAATAAAACCGTGTAAAATTTTACTTTGGTTTGAGGACGTTTTTCGGTTGATTTTTGTACTGTTTGGTATTATAATAGACAGGCGCCGGAGGGCAGACCGCTTCCGCTTAAAAGAAAGCGTCTTTCTACCGCGCCGTTATTTATATGGCAGAGGAAAAAACGAAAAAATCCATAGATATGCTTAACGGCCCGCTTCTGGGAAAGCTGGTCTTTTTTTCGGTGCCGCTGATTTTATCCGGCATATTGCAGCTGCTGTTTAACGCCGCGGATATCATAGTCGTCGGGCAGTGGGCCGGGACCGAATCCTTGGCCGCCGTAGGCTCTACCGGCTCGCTTGTCAATCTGATAACCAATCTTTTTATAGGGCTTGCGGTCGGCACTAACGTCGTAATGGCAAGAGCCATCGGCTCGCGCAATCTGGAGAAAGCCGGGCGCGTAACCCATACCTCGCTTTTAATCGCGCTGATCGGCGGCGTGATTGTCGCGGCCGTCGGGTTTTTTCTGTCAGAAATCATGCTTACGGCCATGAATACCGATCCGGAGGTCATCGACAAGGCCACTCTTTATCTGGAAATATATTTTCTGGGCAGTCCGGCGTCAATAGTGTATAATTTCGGCGCGTCGCTGCTGCGCGCCAAGGGCGATACCAAAAGGCCGCTGTTTTTTCTGGTCGC
>ERZ1673753.3053-NODE-3053-length-11128-cov-12.403233_pt1 | contig 11128 bp, 9 predicted proteins | sample MGYA00580201_ERZ1673753 | MGnify/ENA primary metagenome ERZ1673753 (study PRJEB41218, sample SAMN15661747) | gut metagenome | host: Homo sapiens | place: Canada: London | collected 2015-08-20/2019-03-30 | study: EMG produced TPA metagenomics assembly of... | reverse complement strand
CGTGGAAGCGATCGGGATATTTACCGCGAACGGAAACGGTTGGGTGAAAATCTTGTACCTGCAGTCTTGAAGGCTGTGGACAACGATCTGAACCATACGGTCTTTTCCTTTATCCCGAATACGGCGGAGGTCGCCTACTTTGGATTGCAGGAGGGCATGAACGAATATTTGAACAAGAAGAAAAAGGAATGGATCGCCGATCGCAGCCACCTGCTTCAGGAGGAAGAACTGGAACAAATCCTGTCCATGCGTGTTAGGTGTGAAAAAGTAGCGATCAAAGATATAAAATTGCGTACCTTTATTGCCGAGGGAAACAGTCGTAACGATCTGGCTGCCCATGTGTACGATATCACGTACGGAAGCATCGTGCCTTTCGAGGACAATCTGGTCGTGATCGACGACAGTATCGTGCGCGGTACGACACTCCGGCAGAGTATCATCGGTATTCTGGACCGCCTGAATCCGAAGAAGATCGTGGTGGTCAGCTCGTCTCCGCAGGTGCGCTATCCGGACTATTACGGTATTGATATGTCTCGTATGAGCGAATTTATCGCGTTCAAGGCTGCCGTGGCACTTTTAGTGGACAAGGGGATGGAATCCGTTCTGCTCGATGCCTATAAGAAAGCCAAACGGCAGCAGGTTATGCCGTGCGATGCGACCGTAAATTATGTGAAGGAGATTTATGCGTCTTTCACCGACGAGGAAATTTCGGCCAAGATGGTGGAACTGCTTACCCCCGTAGGAACACGTGCGAAGGTGGAGATTGTCTACCAGACACTCGAAGGGTTACATGCCGCTTGTCCTGATCATCCGGGCGACTGGTATTTCTCCGGTGATTATCCGACACCTGGTGGTGTACGAATGGTGAACGAAGCGTTCATTCATTATATGGAAGAGGAATATTGGGGAATTGAAAAATGATAATTGAATATTGAAAATGACAAGAAAAACAGCAACATTGGTCTTAGACGACGGAAGCATGTTTCACGGCTTCTCTTTTGGTTTTGACAAGGCAGTGGCCGGCGAAGTGGTGTTCAACACTGCTATGACCGGTTATCCCGAAAGTCTTACCGACCCTTCGTATGCCGGGCAGTTGATGGTTCTGACTTATCCGTTGGTCGGAAACTACGGGGTGCCTCCTTTCTCTATCGAAGAGAACGGCTTGCCTACCTTCATGGAGAGTGAGAAAATTCATGCGGAGGCGATTATCGTGAGTGACTATAGTGAAGAGTATAGCCACTGGAATGCTGTGGAAAGCCTTGGTGACTGGTTGAAACGTGAGAAGATTCCCGGAATCACCGGCATCGATACCCGTGCGCTGACAAAAAAGATACGAGAGCACGGGGTAATGATGGGACGTATCGTTATCGGCACCGCCGATAAAGAAGGTGAAAGTGGAGGGGAAATACCGGATTACGGTAGCATCAATTATGTGGATCGTGTTTCTTGCAAAGACATTGTCGCCTACTTACCTGACGGGATCACCACCCATTACCCTGTAGGCTTCGACAACTTTCAATTTTCAACTTTCAACTCTCAACTCTTGAAGCGTGTTGTGCTTCTCGATTGTGGTGTGAAAGCCAATATCATCCGTAACCTTTTGAAGCGGAATGTAGCGGTGATACGTGTTCCCTGGAACTATGATTTCAATCATTTGGAATACGATGGGCTTTTCCTTTCGAACGGCCCTGGCGATCCTAATACTTGCGATGTTGCTGTCCGGAATATCCGCAAGGCATTGGATGGGGACAAACCGATCTGTGGCATTTGCATGGGAAACCAGTTGCTTGCCAAAGCAGGCGGTGCTTCGATCTATAAACTGAAGTATGGCCACCGCAGCCATAACCAGCCGGTGCGTATGGTGGGGACGGAGAAGTGTTTTATCACCTCCCAGAATCACGGCTACGCAGTGGATAATGACACATTGGGGGCTGACTGGGAACCGCTCTTTGTCAATATGAACGACGGGACAAACGAAGGAATCCGGCATAAGACGAAGCCTTTCTTCTCTTCCCAGTTCCATCCCGAAGCATGTAGCGGACCGACCGATACGGAGTTTATCTTCGATAAGTTTGTCGATTTGCTTTAGGAATTGGGACGACAGATCTAAAAATGTTAACGAATAAAAGAGTCTGAAAATGAAAGAAGATATAAAGAAAGTCCTGATACTCGGTTCCGGCGCCCTAAAGATCGGTGAAGCGGGAGAATTCGACTATTCAGGTAGCCAGGCTTTGAAAGCCATCAAGGAGGAGGGAATCCAGACAGTGCTTATCAATCCGAACATCGCTACGGTACAGACTTCGGAAGGAGTGGCAGATACCGTTTATTTCCTGCCCGTCACTCCCTTCTTTGTCGAAAAGGTGATCGCCAAAGAACGTCCGGATGGCATCCTGCTCGCTTTTGGAGGCCAGACGGCGTTGAACTGCGGTGTGGCGCTTTACCAGAGTGGTGTGCTGGAAAAATATAACGTCCGTGTACTCGGTACTCCGGTACAGGCAATCATGGATACGGAGGATCGCGAACTCTTCGTCCGCAAACTCGACGAGATCGGTGTGAAGACGATCAAGAGCGAAGCGGTGGAAAATGCCGAAGATGCCCGCCGGGCTGCTGCCGAGTTAGGCTATCCGGTGATTGTCCGTGCCGCTTATGCTTTGGGCGGCCTCGGCTCCGGCTTCTGCGACAATGAGGAGGAACTGGATGTACTGGTTGAAAAAGCCTTCTCTTTCTCTTCTCAAGTGTTGGTGGAAAAGAGTTTGAAGGGATGGAAAGAAGTGGAATATGAGGTGGTGCGCGACCGTTTCGACAACTGTATCACGGTCTGCAACATGGAGAACTTCGACCCGTTGGGTATCCATACCGGCGAAAGCATCGTGATCGCTCCGTCACAGACACTGACCAACAGCGAGTATCATAAACTTCGTGAACTGGCTATCCGGATCATCCGTCATATCGGTATCGTGGGCGAATGTAACGTGCAATATGCTTTCGATCCGGAGAGCGAAGACTACCGCGTGATCGAAGTGAACGCCCGTCTTTCCCGTTCGTCTGCGCTGGCCTCTAAAGCAACTGGTTATCCGTTGGCTTTCGTCGCAGCCAAGTTGGGACTGGGTTACGGCCTTTTTGATTTGAAAAACTCGGTGACGAAGACGACAAGTGCTTTCTTCGAACCGGCTCTCGACTATGTGGTCTGCAAGATCCCGCGCTGGGATTTGGGTAAGTTTCATGGTGTGGCTCGTGAGTTGGGGTCGAGCATGAAATCTGTGGGCGAGGTGATGGCGATCGGGCGCACCTTCGAAGAGGCGATCCAAAAAGGGTTGCGTATGATCGGACAGGGCATGCATGGTTTCGTGGAAAACAAGGAGCTGGTGATAACCGACATCGACAAGGCACTCCATGAACCGACCGACACCCGTATCTTCGTTATCTCCAAAGCGTTCCGTGCCGGATATACCATCGATCAGATACACGAACTGACCAAGATAGACCGGTGGTTCCTACAAAAACTCTACGGAATCATGTGCACCTCCAAGGAGTTGCATAAATTGACAATTGACAATGGACAATTGGCAATTAAAAAAGAATATCGCAATCCTGATAATTGTCAATCGTCCATAGTCTATAGTTCATTGCTTCGCAAGGCGAAACGGCAAGGTTTCTCCGATTTTCAGATAGCTCGCGTCTTCGGCCTTGAGGGAAATATAGAAAAAGGTATGATGCAGATCCGCCAGTTTCGTAAGGAACACGGCATCGTTCCGGTAGTGAAACAGATCGATACGCTGGCTGCTGAATACCCGGCGCAGACGAACTATCTGTATCTGACCTATAGCGGTACGGAAAACGACGTGCAGTATCAGGGTGACCACCGTTCCATCGTCGTGCTGGGTTCCGGCGCTTACCGGATCGGCAGTTCGGTCGAGTTCGACTGGTGTGGCGTGCAGGCGTTGGAAACGATCCGTAAGGAAGGTTGGCGTTCAGTGATGATCAACTACAATCCCGAAACAGTTTCGACCGACTATGATATGTGTGACCGCCTTTACTTCGATGAACTGACCTTCGAGCGTGTGATGGATATCCTCGAACTGGAAAATCCGCACGGCGTGATTGTCTCGACAGGCGGCCAGATACCCAATAACCTGGCGATGCGTCTGGACGAGCAGCATGTCAATATCTTGGGGACATCCGCCAAGAGTATCGACAATGCCGAAGATCGCGAGAAATTTTCCGCCATGCTGGACCGCATCGGTGTGGACCAGCCGCGTTGGAAAGAGCTTTCGTCGATGGAAGATATCAACGAGTTTGTGGCTGAGGTGGGTTTTCCGGTCTTGGTTCGTCCGAGTTATGTGCTGAGTGGCGCCGCCATGAATGTCTGCTCCAACCAGGAAGAACTCGAACGCTTCTTGCAGCTGGCAGCCAACGTGTCGCAGAAACATCCGGTCGTTGTCAGCCAGTTCATCGAACATGCCAAGGAAGTGGAAATGGATGCAGTAGCCGATAAGGGTGAGATCGTCATGTATGCAATCTCCGAACATATCGAGTTTGCCGGTGTGCATTCCGGCGATGCAACTATCCAGTTTCCCGCACAAAAGCTGTATGTTGAAACGGTCCGCCGCATCAAGCGTATCAGCAAGCAGATCGCAAAAGAGCTGAATATCTCTGGTCCGTTCAACATCCAATATCTGGCGAAAGGCAACGAGATCAAGGTGATCGAATGTAACCTTCGCGCGAGCCGTTCCTTTCCTTTCGTCAGCAAAGTATTGAAAATTAACTTTATTGAACTGGCCACTCGCATCATGTTAGGTTTACCTGTCGAGAAACCTAATAAGAACGAATTCGATCTGGATTATGTAGGTATCAAAGCCTCGCAGTTCTCCTTCAACCGCTTGCAGAAAGCTGACCCTGTTTTAGGTGTCGATATGGCTTCGACGGGCGAGGTCGGGTGTATCGGCGACGATGTTTCCGAGGCTGTTTTGAAAAGTATGCTTTCCGTCGGTCTCCGTATCCCAGAAAAGAATATTCTGCTCTCGACGGGTACGCCAAAACAGAAAGTGGCTATGTTGGATGCCGCCAAGATGCTGGCATCGAAAGGTTACAACCTCTTCGCAACAGGCGGGACACACCGCTTTCTCGAAGAAAACGGCATTTCCAGTACGCGAGTTTACTGGCCGAGCGAGGAGGACATGGAACCTCAAGCACTCACCATGCTCCACGAAAGGAAGATCGACATGGTAGTGAATATTCCGCGCGACCTTTCAGCCGGTGAGTTGAATAATGGCTATAAGATCCGTCGTGCCGCCATCGACCTGAACATTCCGCTCATCACAAATGCCCGTCTGGCAAGCGCCTTTATCGAAGCATTCTGTACGCTGGGCATGGACGATATACAAATCCGAAGCTGGCAGGAGTATAAGTGATTTGTTACTTTTGGATCAAGTTCAAAGTAACAGAAATAATTATTACATTTGTGGTAATTAAAATAAACCAATATGAAGATAGGATTATTTATTCCCTGCTATATCAATGCGGTATATCCGGAAGTTGGTGTTGCTTCCTATAAATTATTGAAAAGTCTCGGGTTGGATGTGGATTATCCGTTAGACCAGACTTGTTGTGGCCAGCCAATGGCAAATGCCGGATTCGAGCATGAATCGGCAGGGTTGGCGCTGCGTATGGAAGAATTGTTCCGTTCGTACGATTATGTGGTTGGCCCTTCTGCCAGTTGTGTCGCTTTCGTGAAAGAGAATCATCCCGGTATTCTGGAAAAGGCAGGTCATGTGTGTATGAACAGCAAGAAGATTTATGATATCTGCGAGTTTCTGCACGATATTGTGAAGGTCAAGGAACTGAAAGCTGAATTTCCCCACAAGGTAAGCATTCACAATAGCTGTCACGGTGTGCGCGAGTTGCATCTTTCTTCTCCGAGTGAACGGAATATCCCGTATTTTTCTAAGTTGCGCGATCTCCTCTCTTTGGTGAAAGGCATTGAGATATTTGAACCGAAACGTATCGACGAGTGCTGTGGGTTCGGTGGCATGTTTGCGATTGAGGAACCCGAAGTGTCCGTCTGTATGGGACGAGATAAGGTGAAAGATCACATGAGTACGGGAGCCGAGTATATCACCGGTGCCGACAGTTCCTGCCTGATGCATATGGAAGGCGTGATCAAGCGTGACAACCTTCCGATCAAAACGATTCATATTGTTGAAATATTAGCCTCCGGATTATGAGCACGAAACATTCAAAAGCGGCTGCCCGCTTCATCGGGAACCGCAAGCAGGAAGCCTGGCACGACGAAACCCTCTGGATGGTGCGTGCCAAACGGGATAAAATGAGCCATTCGCTTCCCGAATGGGAACGCTTGCGTGAACTGGCTTGTGAGATCAAACTTTATTCGAACAGCCATTTGGATGTCCTTTTGGAAGAGTTCGAGAAGAACGCCACGGCCAACGGAGCGATTGTCCATTGGGCGAAAGACGCGGCGGAACATAATGCGATCGTCGAGGAAATCCTGCAACAGCACAAGGCGCATACGCTGATAAAGAGCAAATCCATGTTGACAGAAGAGTGTGGTATGAACGATTACCTGTTCGGAAAAGGTTACGATATAATCGAGAGCGACCTCGGCGAACGTATCCTTCAATGGATGAAACTTCATCCCAGCCATATCGTGATGCCCGCTATCCATATCAAGCGGCAGGAGGTGGGCGAGATGATGGAGCGCGTGTTAGGTACGGAAAAAGGCAATTCCGACCCGACCTATCTGACGCATGCCGTCCGCAAAAATATGCGTGAGAAATTCCTGACAGCCGATGTTGCCATGACGGGAGCTAACTTTGCAGTTGCTTCGACCGGAGAGATAGTGGTCTGCACCAACGAGGGGAATGCAGATATGGGAACTTCTTTCCCGAATGTTCACATTGCGACGTTCGGAATGGAGAAGATCGTGCCGGATCGGGACTCGTTAGGTGTCTTCACCCGCCTGCTGGCACGCTCCGGCACGGGGCAGCCGATCACTTCCTACACTTCTCACTATTGTAAACCGAAAGAAGGAGGTGAGTTTCATATCATCATAGTCGATAACGGGCGGAGTGATATCCTGGCATGTCCCGATCATATCCGTACGCTGAACTGCATCCGTTGTGGCGAGTGTATGAATACTTGTCCGGTCTATCGCCGTAGCGGTGGTTATTCCTATACATATTTTATACCCGGCCCGATTGGGATCAATCTAGGGATGCTGAAAGATCCGGTGAAATATTCGGACAATGTTTCTGCCTGTTCGTTGTGCCTCTCTTGCTCGAATGTCTGCCCGGTCAAGATAGACCTCGGCGAACAGATCTATCGCTGGCGTCAGGACTTGGATAAGATAGGGAAAGCGAGTACGGAGAAAAAGATTATGTCCGGCGGCATGAAGTTCCTGATGGAACGTCCGAAACTGTTCAATACGGCTTTGAAGTTTGCCCCGGTAGTCAATAACATGCCTCGTTTTATGATCTACAACGCTTTGAATGCATGGGGGAAGGGCCGTGAACTGCCAGCTTTTGCCAAGCAGTCGTTCAATGAAATGTGGAAAAGTAACAAGATAAAATAATGTAGGGGTGAAGTATGCTTGCCCTTAAAATGATACGACAATGAGTAGCAAAAACGATATATTATCTGCTATCCGTCGTCACACCGGCAAACGTTACGATATGCCGGAACTGACGCTGGATGCCATCACTTACGAAGATAAAATCCTCCAGTTTACCGACTCTCTGAAAGCTGCTGGGGGGCAAGTCGTCCTGATGCAGCCTGGAGACGATATCAACGATATTATTCGTCACCATTTTCCTGATGCAATCCGTATCGCCTCCAATCTGTCCAGTATTACCTGTGCCACCTTTAATCCGGACGATCTCGACGATCCTCGTGAGTTGGACAATACAGACCTTGCCATCGTGGAAGGCCATTTTGGTGTAGCCGAGAACGGGGCTGTCTGGATTACCCGCCAGGTAAAGCATAAGGCATTGTATTTTATCTCCAACAGCCTGGTTATGCTGATAGACCGCAATTCGATCGTGAACAATATGCATGAAGCCTATAAACGGACGGAAAACATGAAATATGATTTCGGTGCTTTTATCTCAGGCCCCTCCAAAACAGCTGATATAGAACAGGCTCTTGTATTGGGTGCACATGGCCCGGTCAAGGTATTGGTTGTGTTGAAATAGGATGTGTTCCCATAGAAAAAACAGGGTAACGCAGATCTTGCCAATTGGGTGGATTTGCGTTACTCTATATGTCCTGTTGTTATTAATCTACATTTCGTTTATTAAACAACGAAGCGATCCATAACATCAGAATGGCTCCGACTGTCGCCGTAATCAGACTGCCGATAATACCGGAAGCTGCAATTCCGAGTAATCCGAATACCCAGCCGCCCAATACACCGCCGGCTATTCCCAAAATCAGATTGATTATTACTCCGAAGCCACCGCCCCGCATGATTTTACCGGCCAGAAAGCCGGCTGCTATACCTATGATAATGTACCATAAAAATCCCATAGCTTTTAAATTTTATGTTGTTATTGTATATATAACCGCTCATGGAGGCATGAAGTTTATTGCAGTAAAGGATTCCTTTTTCAAAACACCGGTGTTTTGAAAACGAAACATATATGTTTTGCATTCAAAACATATATGCTTTGAAAAGGGCTGTCATTGCAATCGCTTAAACCTGTTTTCCCATTTGATAGGCATCTTTCATGGCGGGATTTCCGTTGATCTCTCCTTTGTGCCAAACGCCTAATCCGAACACGGTTCCTTTTATTACGGGATCTTCCAGGCAGTCCAGGAATCCCTGGAAAGTGTCGATCGTGCGGAGCATTTTCTTACGGTCGTCTTCGGCTGCCGTTACGATGAAATAAAATTCCTTGCCGTTCATCTCCGTGTATCTTCCACAGCAGCGGTCTATCAGAGTTTTCATTTGAGCGCTTATTGTGTAGAAATAGACTGGGGTAGCCATTACGATCACATCGGCATCCACCATTTTTTCGATGATTTCTGCCGCGTCGTCTTTTTGAGGGCATGGCTTCTGGTACAGACTGCATGTACTGCATCCCGTACAGTAATGGATTGTTTTGTCTCTCAGGAAAATCTTTTCCACTTCATGATTGCTTTCTGCCGCACCACGCATAAATTCGTCACAGAGCGTGTCTGAGTTGCCGCCTCGGCGGGGACTGGATGATAAGATCAATACTTTTTTTGCCATACTTGTATATTAGTTTAAATCGCTATTAAAAATGTTCCGGAGGAACAGATACAAAGTTACTGTGACAGGTTGGTTCGGATTGTATATGAATTACGGGGATAAGTACCATTTTTACAGGATAAGGGTATACATCCTGATTTTTGGTCAACGGACAGGCGTGTAGTCTATCTCGGACTCTTCGTCCGTCGCTTCGAGCTTGAATATGACAGGGCGTAATCCGTCATTGCAACTGCAGATGGCAACTCCCGGTTTTCTGATCCAGTCTCCATAATAGAATACTTCTTTTCCAGCACCATGTGACAACGCAAAAGCATATTGGTAAATCGCTTTCCAAGCCTCGTCACAAAAACCTTCCGGCTTGGCATAATCAGCATAAAAAACTTGTCCTTCTTTCAGCATGGGGCAGGCGGTCAGTCCTTCGGCGCCGTATTCGCGGGCCAGTTGTTCATCTAAAGTAGTTTTTAATACCGTAATCTTGACTTTTTTCATCTGATATGTTTTTTGATGGTTTAACAATGAAAATCTGAATCAGAACAGGAAACCGAGTGAGAAACTCATTATGTTTGTTCGTTTTTCAATGTTGAGAGTCCCTTTCTGGTTGGCCTCGGTACCTATCTCACGGAAATCGGAAGCTACCTCGTTCAAACCGAATTCATAACTGAAGTCAAGAAACAGACGCCAGATACTGACTCCCAGCCCGGCGGCTATGCTGATGCCGAAAGGGGTATTGTCGTCTTCAAACTCGCGGGGTCTGTCTGTCATATCTGTACTGTAGCGCGTTTTGTAGTTGTATTTGATATTGGGGCCGAACATCATGCTTAATGCGTACGGACCTTCTTTTACCAGATAATAACCGATCATCACCGGAACTTCGAGCGTGGCGGACTTATAAGTAATCCGGTTCTTGCCGATAGGCATTTGGGTGTTTGTCCCGTCAGGCAGGCTGTTTTCCGTCTGTGGTATGTTGAAACGTATGTCACCTTCCGTATATTGCCATGCCAAGCTGGGTTGAATATAGAAACGATCGATATTGACTCGTGCAAACACAGCTGCTTGGTAACCTACCTTATATTGCAGACGTATGTCTTCCATCTCCTGATTGTCTATCGTCAACGATTTGACAATCGGGAGCGCGGCATTGACTCCGACTTTTCCTCCCCAGTTGAATGTCTTGTCTTCGATCTTGATAAACTTCTGGGCGTTGGCCGAGAAACAGAATGGAAGTATCAGCAATATAAGGTAAATTTTCTTCATGACTATTTTTTCTTTCTGACCGACCAGCCGAATTTACCGACAAAGTCGCCCAATCCGTAATATTTGCCATGTGAATAAGCCAGCAGGTCAGCACGCTGCATATCGAAAGCTCCCGTTTCCGGGTCCAGATATTTGTCGTCGGCCTGCACGTTTACCACATCGGCGATAAACATGTCATGGCTGCCTAATGCCATTACTTCTTTTACCCGGCATTCGATGCAGAGCGGGCATTCTTCGATGATTGGAGCATTTACGACTGAGGCTTTTCCTGGCGTCAGTTTCATCTCTTCGAACTTAGTATGATCTTTGCCGGAATTGACACCACACCAGTCTGTTGCGTATGCTAAAGAGCGGGTTGTCAGGTTAATCACAAATTCCATGTTCTTTTTCAAGATCGGGTAGGAGTGACGTTCCGGACGGACGGAGATATAACACATCGGTGGGTTAGTACATATCGTACCCACCCACGCGACAGTGATAATATTGTATTCTGAAGGCTCAGAGCCGCAACTAACCATTACTGCTGGCAGCGGATAGATCATCGTGCCGGGCTTCCAGTCGTGTTTCATGACAATTGGTAATTGACAATGGGCAATTAAAAGACTGCGACAAATAATTGTCGATTGT
>ERZ1673753.3050-NODE-3050-length-11139-cov-6.054583_pt1 | contig 11139 bp, 8 predicted proteins | sample MGYA00580201_ERZ1673753 | MGnify/ENA primary metagenome ERZ1673753 (study PRJEB41218, sample SAMN15661747) | gut metagenome | host: Homo sapiens | place: Canada: London | collected 2015-08-20/2019-03-30 | study: EMG produced TPA metagenomics assembly of... | reverse complement strand
ATTGTTTTTTTTCTTCTTGTATTTGTTATTTTGTTGTTCTATCGTTTGTTTATGAATTAAAAATATTTAATTTTGCTTATCTATAATAAAGGATGAAGTCATTTATATATATACTATTAACTTCCTTGACTTTCCTTGTGGTAGGATGCCAAAATGAATCTGAGGAAATCCGTTTGATCAATCAGGCGGAACGCCTGTTTGATGCCTATCCGGATAGCGTAATCACTACATTGGATTCCATTCCGCTCCCGGAAGAGATGAGTCCCCGTCTGGTAGCCCGTTGGTGTATGTTATACGCACGTGCCGCCGATAAAATAGAGGACGAGATGCCTTATACGAACCAGCTTGAGATCGCCTTGAAATATTATCAAAAGAAAAAGATGCGGAAAGAGGAGGCTGAGATTGGCCTTTATTTGGGGCGTTCGTATGTGGAGGATAAGGAGTACGAGAAGGCAATGAGGGCTTACTCCGATGCGCTGGAGGTAGCGTTGGCGATTAAGAACTATAATCGTGCCGGGTATATTTGTAGTTATATGGGGGATTTGTATGAACTGGATGATCGTTATGTGTTAGCTGCAAAAAAATATAAGGAGAGCGGACGGTATTTTCGATTGGCCGGTAATATGAAAAGCTATGTGCGTTCGTTTGTGAATGAGGGAAGGAGTTATATGGATGTTGATTCTAATTATTTAGCTTTAACTATATTGAAGCGAGCAGAAGTGATAATAGATTCCTTGAGAGTAGATGAGGTTAGAAATTATGTATACAATGGTCTAGGTAATATATTTAATGTTTTGGAAAAATATGATTTAGCTGAAAAATATTTATTGAAGAGCATAAAAGAGGATTCGAGTGATACTGCTTCGGATTATTTGACCTTATCAGATCTTGAGCAAAAGCGTGGAAATTTAGAACAAGCGGAAAATTATCTTCAAAAGGCTAATAGTGTATCCATAGATAATGATTTTGTACCGGCTACTATTGCTTATCATTATTATAAAATAAATAAAGAAAGAGATGATTATAAAAGAGCTTTGTCTTTTTATGAAGAATATGTAGCAGCAGAGGATTCCCTTATGAATATAAGTAAATCTGTCGATATATATGATACAGAACAAAAATATGAACATTTGAAATTGCATAATGAAAATATAAGATTACTATTAAAGGGGCAAAGGAATTATACTTTTATATTGATATTGTTATTTTTATGTGCTTTACTCATTATTGTCTATTTAGCTACGATAAGAAGAAAGAATCGTTCACTTTTAAAACAACAAGAAAAAATTAATACTTTGAATCAAAGCATATATCAATTATATGCAGAACTTCGGAGAAAGAGTGATGAACTAATCCAATTGCAAAATACTCAGTATTCTTCGGTGAAAATGCAAGTGGAATATGAAAATGTAAAGAAAGAGGTAGATAGCTTGAGATCTCGATTATTCGAATTAAGAGAATCTAAAATTCTCAATAGTAATTTAGCTAAAAAAATAAAGAAAATATCTCAAACTGTGCAGCCTAATCATTCTGAAGCACCCGTTTCCGAAAAAATGTGGATTGATATTGAAGTTTTGATGATGGAAGTTTACCCTAGTGTTATAAAGGTACTGAAGGATGCAGGCTTGTCACCATCGGAGATGCATCTTTGTTTCCTTACATTATTTAAACTTGATTCAACAGCTATATCTATCCTTTTAAATATTATTCCTACTTCCGTCGATCGTACACGTTTGCGAGTACGAAAGAAATTAAATTGGGAAGGTAAACAAGGATTGTATGAATCTCTTGTTAATATTTAGTATGTAATAAACCTTCATTTAAGGGGCTCTACGATTGTTTGTCTATGTATTTGTTTTTATAGTATTTGATTGTCAAGTGTTTACGTTTTTTTCTTTGTCTATGTGGATTACATAATTTAACCCCTTTAGATCATATATAATCTCTAGATTTGCAACCGAAACATAACAAAAAAAGAGAGATTATGAAAAATGTAAAATGGCTACTAACAGTGTTGTTTATTTTTTCAATTTGTATTCCATCTTTTGCAGGTCATGTGCCTTTACATGGTCATCTTAAGAAAAAACAGCGATCTGTAAATTTGGATGTACCTATAAAAGCAGACATAGATGAAACTTCAAAAGTTTTGTCTTTGGAGTTTTTAGAATATATAGGAGAGGTACGAGTATCTGTTGTGGATGCGAATGGAAATATCGTTTATGAGGAGATAGTGGATACACAAGATGTTTCTTCTAGTATTATCTCATTAGATGAATGTACTTCTGGATCTTATGGACTTTATATATCAGATTCAGAAAACTACGCAGAAGGTTTTTTTAATTTATAAATAATTCAAATTTTAGAAGTATGGACAAAAAGACAGTGCTTTTAGCATCTGCATGTACTTTATTGATGATATCATGTAGTAATGATGCGGAATTGATTAATGTTGCTGAAACGACAGGATTACAAACAAAGGCTTTTGTTGGTGAAGCAGATTTCCAAATTGTAGATTATGCGGGAGATAAATGTATTCAGTTCAAGAATGATTCCGTCTTTAATGCGATGCTTTGGGAGATGAATGATATGTCAGAAGAAGAGAGAAATAATATTTTCTCGGGGGCAGGTTTCGTAAGTCAATGGCAACTTATGCAAGAAGCAGATCAAGAACAGGAGCTTATTGTAGACAATTATGAGAAAGATCTTAGCCAACCTTGGCCTGCTCATCAAATCAAAGAATTCAAACAAAAATATGATGATGTTTTCATGTTTGAACCTTATGATTCTACAGATTTTATTGCGCATTATAAATTAAAAGGTTCTACATATAGTTCTTTTGTGAATAGAAGGGGGGTGTTTTTGATAGGAGATAGTGTAGCACATGCTCCTGTATATAAGGCTTTAGAGGAATATTTCGGATCAGGGATATCATTGTATGGTAATAATGAAGCTACAAATGAAAAGAATGATATAAACCTAGCTGAAAGTAAATATCAAATACCAGGTGGTGATTATGTAAAGGTTCGAGCTATTCCAAGATTTATAGAGTTACAAACTATTGAAAATAAAAATTATTTGTCATTGGGCTTTGATTATCTTAGTCAAAAAAAGAAAGTTTTATGGAAAAAACACCGTACAATGATTATACTACGTCTTACAGCTTCAGGGTCAGGAAGTGGTTTTGAAGTATATAATGTTTCAATTAAAAATTATCAGAATAAAAATGGGGTAACAATTCTTTTACATACAGATGTATATAATAAACTTTTAGCTAAGGATCAAGGAGGTATGTTAGGGCATGTTGGTGAAAATCCAAGAAACTCAGTTACAATCGTAACTCCTCCTCGATTTGAGTTTTCTGGACGAATGGAAATTTGGTCAGATGAAATGCCTGAAAGTAATAAAGGGACTGCAAAAATAAGTTTAAAAGAAGACTGGTGATAATTTATGAAAAAAATTTTATTTTTACTGTTATTGATTTCTACTTCAGCTTTTGCCCAAGTAGAGCATGGCTTATTAGTAGGTGCCGGTGTTGGATTTCCTTTACAAGATAGTTGGAAACGAACTACTTGGGGTGATGAATCAAATTGGTCTTATCGGCACGATTATAAGTTAAATAGTATGATCGGTTATCGCTTCCGATTCCTTCCGGAACAGAAATTCTTTTATGATTTGGATATTACGATGGGATTTCAGAAGATGGAAACGACGAAGTATTTTCCTTATTATGAAAGTATAGAGGATGGTATATATGTTTCTAAGAAAGCTGATGTTTTCGATGAGTTTGTGATGCCTATCTCCGTAGCCGCTAGTTGGAATTGGCGTTTTACCAAGAAATTCCATTTGGGTATCGGTATCGCTCCTACGCTTTATGTACAGCCACAAGCCGTGTTTGATCTGTCCGTGATGGCGAAGGTGGGATATCGTTTAAGCAAGCATTGTGAGTTCGGCCTTTCTTATCAGTATGGCTGTTTCAATACCTTGAAGCATTTCAATAACGGACCGGCTAATGGCCGTCGTGGACATCTTTCGGATTTGATGCTCTCTGTATATGTTCCTTTTGTTTTGAAATAATAGAATAATAAAATATAGAAACACATAATGTTTTATTTAGAACCAAAACAAAGATGAATAACTGCCTATAAGAAAAGAGTACGTGAAAAAGAGCCATGTGTAGAGAGATAATTCTATGCATGGCTTTTGCTTGTATAATGTATATAGATTCTCAAGAATTATTGAGGCATTTTTTGTTTGCGATATTGTCTCTCTCGTGATTAAGAACTATCTTTGACAAACTATCCAATAGTGGATGCCGAATCAAAATCAATTGACTATGAAAACAAAAAAATTGAAATTCTTCGTAAATTTGTGGTTCTTTAAGCATATCTTATAGTAAGGATCGAATATGAAAATGAGTGAAAAGGAGGTTGATACATCAAATGAACTACGGGTCTTGTCCCTGTTCTCTGGATGTGGGGGCATGGATTTAGGATTCGAGGGGGATTTTATATGTCATCGTAAGTCTATATCTCCTCAAAGTACGTGGGTTCAAGAGGTTATCGATGAACACTGGGTTCGTTTACAGAGGAATCGTTTTCGGACGGTCTTTGCGAATGATATATTGAAAGAGGCACAAACCGCTTGGCTTCAATATATGGATCGATTCGGATATGATAAAAACGTTTATAACACAAAGAGTATCGTAGACTTGGTGAAAGAGCATCGAGCGGGGAAAAAAGTCTTCCCTAAAAATATAGATGTCGTCACGGGAGGTTTTCCTTGCCAGGATTTCAGTGTCTCTGGTAAACGTCTGGGATTTGAGTCGAATAAGGATCATACCGGGAAATTGCGTGAGGACGATGAGGCCTCGGAAGAGACGAGGGGTAAACTTTACTATTGGATGAAGCAGGTGATCGATATTACGAGACCCAAGATATTTATCGCGGAGAACGTGAAGGGACTGGTGAATCTGGGAGACGTGAAAAGTATTATTCAGAGAGACTTCGCCCATGCGGCTGGGGATGGATATATTGTTTTAGATCCTCAAGTTTTACATGCGGGCAATTATGGGGTTCCGGAGTCTAGAGAGCGTGTGATTTTTATCGGGATACGTAAGTCCGCATTAAAGGTTAAGGCTTTAAGAGCGCTTCAAGAGGAGAAGATACCCAAAGCTTACGATCCTTATCCGAGTCCGACACATGCTTGCACCGTGGAAGATAAGAAACTATTGCCACCGGTGGTTTGTCGGGATGTATTTGTAGGATTGGAGGAACCGGATAGGACAGAAGATCCATCCCAGCGGTATTATTCACAGGCGAAATATATGGGAGCTCATTGTCAAGGTCAAAAGGAGATCGCGCTGGATAATATTGGCCCGACGATTCGTTCCGAGCATCATGGAAATATAGAATACCGTCGTTTATCCCGGGAGCATGGGGGCATTATTACGGAAGAATTAGACGCCGGTTTACAAGAACGTCGCTTAACTCCTCGAGAATGTGCTTTGATACAGACGTTTCCGCCGGATTATACGTTTGTCTCCCATAAAAAGAACAGTACACGTTTTGAGTTAAGTGCCTCAGGCGCTTATAAGGTGATCGGTAACGCGGTTCCTCCAGTATTAGCGTATCATATAGCGAATCGCATACAGACTTTATGGCCGTTGTATTTTAAAAAGAGATAATATGGAAGAGGAGAATATTATTACTGTGCGTAATAGAAATCTTCAAAAAGCGGATGAGGCTTTTGCGGATTTTATGTTTATGCTGGAATCATACTTGAATGAAAAAGCAGCTGCTATTCCGGGTACGTATTGCGATTGTAAGAGTAAGGAACTGGAAAATGTAGTAGTGAACGTGATGAAAGAACTTTGCGGTAGAACTCCTTTCCGTGCGGAGGAGATACGCTTGGTTTCCGCCCAATATTTTCCGGATATTATCGCGGAGAAATATTATGGAGTTGAGGTAAAATCTACAAAAGAGAACCATTGGACATCTACGGGAAGTAGCATCGTGGAGTCTACACGTGATAAGAATGTAGAAAATATCTATATGCTCTTCGGTAAACTGGGAGGTAAGACGGCGGAGTTTAAGTGCCGTCCTTATGAGGATTGTCTTTCCGATATAGCTGTTACCCATTCTCCCCGTTATTTGATTAATATGGAATTAACGAAAGAGCAGACTATTTTTAGTAAGATGGGAGTTGCTTATGATCAATTAAGGAATGCTCCGGATTCTATAGAGATCGTTCGAAAATATTATAGGGAAAAAGCCATTAAAGCCAAAAAGAAAGCTATGCCTTGGTGGTTGGGCACTTCCGCTGAGGAAAGTTTGGAGGAGCATACGGATATGAATATAAGCCTGTGGGTGGATAATGGAGAATATGCGGATCCGGAAAGGAATAAGAGACTAAAAGCGGAGATATTTATTTTATTCCCGGAAGTAGTGAGTGGGAATTATGAGAATGCTGCCTTATGGTTATGTACGCGCCGGTCTGTTGTTAATTTTCATATGCGGGACACTTTTTCCGCAGGGGGCCAACAATTGAAACTGAATGATGAACTTCTGCCTTTTCCTTTACCGCATGTGGTTGGTGAGTTGTTAGAATCTGCGACTTTAATAAAGAACTATCTTCTTAATAGTGATGATTTAGACTTAGATATATCGGAATTCCGTCCAGAACTTATGTTGCCTAACCGATATGAGGTCTGGCTTAATGATATTTGGAAACGTATTCATCAACTAAAACCTTATAAAAGGAAAGAGACTATCGAAGAATTGGGCGGTATTTCATTGGCCGAATGGATCGATAGGAAATATACTTTGTCTGTAAAATAAAATATATCTTCTTCTCGATCGTCTCCCTAAGATCATAGATCGTATCAAGAAGCATACCTATCCCGGAAAAATACGCTGTTTTATATCTCCGCAAACGGCTTAACGACTTGTATATGGAATTAGTAGGGGATTGAGACGGTTGATTTAGAACTAATAGCGAATCAGAAGGGTTATACAAATACGTAACATTAAAGTTTAAAGCTATGAAGTTTTTTATTGACACGGCGAATCTGGACCAGATCCGGGAAGCGAATGAATTGGGAGTATTGGATGGCGTGACGACTAATCCGTCCTTAATGGCGAAAGAGGGAATCCGGGGGGTGGAAAATCAACGGAAACACTATTTGGAAATTTGCGAGATCGTGGGCGGGGATGTAAGCGCCGAGGTAATCGCTACCGACTTAGAGGGCATGATAAAAGAAGGGGAGGAGTTGGCCGCTTTACATCCCAATATAGTCGTTAAAGTACCTTGTATCGAAGCGGGGATTAAAGCGATAAAATATTTCACCAGAAAAGGCATCCGTACGAATTGTACGCTGGTTTTCTCTGTCGGTCAGGCGTTATTGGCGGCTAAGGCCGGGGCTACGTATGTATCGCCCTTTGTTGGGCGTTTGGATGATATTGCCAGCGACGGGATAGAGCTGGTACGTAAGATCGTGGAAATGTATGATTATTATGATTATGATACCCAAGTTTTAGCGGCTTCTATCCGTAGCACCCAGCATATCATCCAATGCGTGGAGGCCGGGGCGGATGTGGCTACTTGTCCTTTGTCCGCCATTAAAGGCTTATTGAAACACCCGTTAACGGATAGTGGGCTGGCTACTTTTCTAGCGGATTATAAGAAAGTAAACGGATAGAAAAAAAATAGTACCTTTGTGCGGATTAATTCGTAAACGCATTTAAAAGATTACTATCGTGGCAAAAGTTGTGGAAACCCCTTTGATGAAGCAGTATTTCGATATAAAAGCGAAACATCCGGACGCTATCCTTTTATTCCGGGTTGGAGACTTTTACGAGATGTATGGCGAGGACGCCGTGATTGGCGCGGAAATACTGGGTATCGTACAGACCAAACGTGCGAATGGCGTAGGGCAGCATGTTGAGATGGCGGGATTTCCACATCATGCCTTGGATTCTTATCTGCCGAAGTTGGTGCGGGCCGGAAAGCGTGTGGCTATTTGCGACCAGCTGGAAGACCCTAAGTTGACGAAGAAACTGGTGAAGCGGGGTATTACGGAATTGGTGACTCCCGGTGTTTCCATCAATGATAATATACTGAATCATAAAGAGAATAATTTCTTGGCCTCTATCCATTTCGCCAAGGAGGTATGTGGTATTTCTTTCTTGGATATCTCTACCGGCGAGTTCATGACAGCGGAGGGTTCCATCGATTATATCGACAAATTACTCAATAATTTTTCCCCGAAGGAAGTGTTGATCGAACGGGGAAACAAGAAGCGTTTCGAGGAGGCTTTCGGTCCTCGTTTCTTTATCTTTGAGCTGGATGACTGGATCTTTACGACCTCGGCTGCCGAGGATCGCCTGTTGAAGCATTTCGAGACGAAGAACTTGAAGGGTTTTGGCGTACAACACTTGAAATTAGGTATTATCGCTTCCGGGGCGATTCTGTATTATCTGGACCAGACCCAGCATACGCATATTTCCCATATCACCGCTTTATCCCGTATCGAGGAGGATCGATACGTCCGCTTGGATAAGTTTACGGTACGCAGCTTGGAACTGGTGGGTACGATGAACGATGAGGGAACAAGCTTGTTGGACGTGATCGATAAGACGATCTCGCCGATGGGCTCTCGTATGCTTCGCCGGTGGATACTATTCCCGCTAAAGGATGTAAAACCGATCCAAGAACGCCAAGAGGTCGTGGATTATTTCTTCCGTGAACCGGAAACAAAGGAGTTGCTGGATACGCAGTTGGAGCAGATCGGCGATTTGGAACGTATTATCTCCAAGGTGGCTGTCGGCCGTGTATCTCCTCGTGAGGTGGTTCAGCTAAAGGTCGCGCTTCGTGCGATCGAGCCGATCAAGGAGGCATGTATGGCGAGCGGGGAACCCAGCTTATGCCGGATCGGGGAGCAATTAAACGCTTGCGCCTTGATCCGCGACCGGATTGAGAAAGAGATTAATAACGATCCCCCTTCTTTGGTCAATAAGGGAGGAATTATAGCGAAGGGTGTCAACGAGGAATTGGATGACTTGCGTGCCATCGCTTATTCCGGCAAGGATTATTTGTTGAAGGTACAGCAGCGCGAGATCGAATTGACGGGTATCCCAAGCTTGAAGATCGCTTTCAACAACGTCTTCGGCTATTATATAGAGGTACGTAATACCCATAAGGATAAAGTCCCGGCGAATTGGATCCGTAAACAGACCTTGGTGAACGCCGAGCGCTATATTACCGAGGAGTTGAAGGAATACGAGGAGAAGATATTAGGGGCGGAAGAAAAGATCCTTGCTCTGGAGACCCGCCTTTTCAATGAGCTGGTATTGGCCTTGACGGAGTATATTCCGCCTATCCAGATGAACGCGAACTTGATCGGGCGTATCGATTGCCTTTTATCTTTCGCCAAGGCCGCGGAGGCAAATAAGTATATCCGTCCGATCGTGAGTGATTCCGACAAGATCGACATAAAGGGAGGTCGCCACCCGGTAATCGAGAAACAACTGCCCTTGGGAGAACCTTATATCGCCAATGATGTCTATCTGGATGACGAGAAACAACAGATCATCATTATCACGGGTCCGAATATGGCCGGTAAGTCTGCCTTATTGCGTCAGACAGCCTTGATTACGCTCATGGCGCAAATCGGTTGCTTTGTTCCGGCCGAGAGCGCCCATATCGGTATCGTGGATAAGATATTTACTCGTGTAGGCGCCTCGGATAATATCTCGGTGGGTGAGTCTACTTTTATGGTCGAGATGAATGAGGCTTCCGATATATTAAATAATATGACTTCCCGGAGCTTGGTGCTTTTCGACGAGTTAGGGCGGGGTACCAGTACCTACGATGGCATATCGATCGCTTGGGCGATCGTGGAATATATTCATGAGCACCCGAATGCGAAGGCGAAGACGCTGTTCGCTACCCATTACCACGAGCTGAACGAGATGGAGCGTGCCTTTAAGCGGATCAAGAACTATAACGTATCGGTCAAGGAAGTAGGGAATAAGGTGATATTCTTGCGTAAGTTGATACCGGGAGGAAGCGAGCATAGCTTTGGTATCCACGTGGCGAAAATGGCCGGTATGCCTAAAAGTATCGTGAAGCGTTCGAATGAGATATTGAAGCAGTTGGAGTCCGAGAATCGCCAGGAAGGCATCGGGGGTAAACCTGTAAAAGCGATCGCCTCTGCCGCCGAGGGGTATCAGCTGAGTTTCTTCCAGTTGGATGATCCGGTGTTGAGCCAAGTACGGGATGAGATCAAGAACTTGGACGTGAATAATCTTACCCCCTTAGAAGCCTTGAACAAACTGAGTGAGATCAAGCGGATTATTTCCCCGTAATAATCCGCTTGATCGTATTACCGATGATTGGTAATCGTTTACTTTTTAGGTCTCACCAACACTACCACCCGGTTGTCATCCTCTTCCAATGTTGCGGCCACCTCTTTTAGTTTGCCTTTCAGCTTTCCCCTTTTATAGTCCTGGCAAAGTTCGGAAGCATTGATGGTAGAGCACAATTCGCCTTTTGAATTGATGGGAGGAAATGTCACCATATAGATTTCTTTCTTATAAGAATAATCATCGTTGTATGTGATATAGTTGAAAAATTTCTTTTCTTGCGTATCGTATGCGAAGTACTTTCTCGGGAAACCTTCTCCGGTGTTAAAATCATATATATTCGTTACGCTTTCCATGAAATAATAACGATCGGAAATCAATCTTAAGACGACGAAAACGCCCGGATCCATGGTGTGGATAGGGGGTGTTCGTGCGATAAGCGGGCGCAAACTGTAATCAGGCATTAAGGTGTATACCGTATCTGAAGAGGCCTCAAATAGAATCCAATTACCCTTAAAAGGAATTATACTGTTATACGGACCTGGTCCAGCTGCTCTTGTTTCTCCTTTATCATAAAGTCTTTCAACGATATGGAATAATTGCTTCTCTTTATATGGAACCGTGATTTCTTTCGTTATACTTCCATCTTGCTTCGACACAAGCAAGAACGGTACCTCAAAATTAAACTTATCATAGCAAATCAAGTTGTCCTTGTCATAATCAAGCATTTCCACGTAAAACGAACTTTTCTCGCTTCTTTGATTCAGACTTCGTTTGA
>ERZ1673753.3030-NODE-3030-length-11206-cov-5.131020_pt1 | contig 11206 bp, 9 predicted proteins | sample MGYA00580201_ERZ1673753 | MGnify/ENA primary metagenome ERZ1673753 (study PRJEB41218, sample SAMN15661747) | gut metagenome | host: Homo sapiens | place: Canada: London | collected 2015-08-20/2019-03-30 | study: EMG produced TPA metagenomics assembly of... | reverse complement strand
CATGCTGATCCAGGTTGTGCGCGACGTTTTCAACGCGGACTTCTCCGAGCTCATCATTGACGGCGATAAGTCCTGGCAGGCAGTCCGCGACTACCTGGGGCGGACCTCCCCTGAGCTAATGGATCGCGTGAACAAGTGGAACCGTGGCAAGCACAATGGCCAGGATGCGTTTGCTCCGCTGGACCTGGACCAGCAGCTGGAAAAGGCCATGGCCCGCAAGGTGTGGCTGCCGTCGGGCGGTTACCTGATCATCGACCACACCGAGGCCATGACGGTCATCGACGTAAACACCGGCTCCTTCGTGGGCAGTGGTGGCAACCTCGAGGCCACGGTCACGGAAAACAACCTGGAGGCAGCCGAGGAGATCGTCCGCCAGCTGCGCCTGCGCGACATCGGCGGCATGATCGTCGTGGACTTCATCGACATGCTGCTGCAGCAGAACCAGGATCTGGTGTTGCGCCGCCTGTCGGAGTTCCTGGGTCGCGATCGTACGCGCCACAAGCTGGGCGAAGTGACCTCGCTGGGCCTGGTGCAGCTGACCCGCAAGCGCCTCGGCACCGGCCTGCTGGAGACGTTCTCCACCCCGTGTGAGGCCTGCGATGGCCGTGGATTCATCATGCACCCGGACCCGGTGGAGCAGAAGGACCCGGAGCCGCGACGCGACCACGGGCACCGCAAGGAGCGCCAGCAGGCTAAGAACCAGGGCAGGAACCAGAATCAGTCCAAGGGCCGTAACCAGGGCAAGGATCCGGAGCGGAGTCAGCGCGAGGACAAGCAGCCCCAGCAGCAGTCCCAGCAAAGTGAGTCCCAGCAGGGCGGACCCCAGAATGACAAGCCTCAGCAGGGAACTCGTCGTCGGGTGCGCCGCGTAGTTCGCCGCGGCAACCCGCACGCCACCCAGGCCGCGGAGCGAGAGCGACAGGGTCGCAACTCCAAGGCGTCTAACAGTGACATCGACAGCATCGTCGCCAACGCCCGCAAGCGCTCCGCCCAGGAGGATCCGGACGAGCCTTCGGCAGCCAACAACGCCGAGCGCCCGGAGCAGAATAAGACCGCGAACACTAGGTCTCGCCGTCGCCGCCGTGTAGTGCGTTCGGCGCACACTGCTCGTTCTGCTTCTGGTCGGGGCGCCAACTCTTCCGCCGCCAACCGATCCAGCTACGAGGAAGCCAAGCGCGAGTTCGAGGAATCTCCACGCCGGAAGCGGCAGACACGGGGCAACTCCAAGTCGGATTTTGCCCCGCGACCGGAGGACTTCGGCGTCACAAACAATAATGCTGAGAAGAGCGCCGAGAACGGCGCCGAAAAAAGCGCCGAGAACAAGACCAAGAACACCCGTTCGCGTGGCCGTCGTCGGCGAGTGGTGCGCAAGACGAACTAGTTCCGAGCGAAAGCAAAGGGATTTGGTTTTTAGCCCCCTGACCGGGTAGTCTTAACCAGTCGCTGTTCGTTCCGCCGGTGACCAGCCTTAACGCGCGCGTCGCCGGGGATTGCGCGAGTGCACTAGCTTCCAGCAAGGTGCGTTCGCACAGTGTGCACAAGAGTGCCCCGGGCACTTTTGGGGAACGAACGCAGCTAAGCAAAAGTAACAGTCAGGATGCTTCCTTCCCGCAGGGGGCTGCCTGAGCCGATTAGAGAAATAAAGGGGTAGCCCTACATGTACGCGATCGTCAAGACCGGCGGAAAGCAGTACAAGGTTGCCGAAGGTGACCTCGTCAAGGTCGAGAAGATCGAGGGTGAGCCGGGTTCGTCCGTGGCTCTCACCCCGGTTCTCGTCGTCGATGGCGCAAACGTCACCACCGGTGACAAGCTGGCATCTGTAAATGTCAACGCTGAGATCGTGGAGCACGTTCGCGGACCGAAGATCCGCGGCATGCACTACCGCAACAAGACCGGTTACAAGCGCCGCTACGGCCACCGTCAGACCCTCACGGTTCTGAAGGTCACCGGTATCAAGTAAACCTACCGAGACACTTCGATTTTCTTCCTTAAGGAGGGAGAGACTAATGGCACACAAGAAGGGTGCATCTAGCTCCAACAACGGCCGTGACTCCGAGTCCAAGCGTCTCGGTGTGAAGCGCTTCGGCGGCCAGCAGGTCAAGGCCGGCGAGATCCTGATCCGCCAGCGTGGTACCTCTTTCCACCCGGGCGTTAACGTAGGCCGCGGTGGCGACGACACTCTGTTCGCCCTGAAGGCCGGCTCCGTCCAGTTCGCCACCAAGCGCCGTCGTCGCGTGGTGAACATCGTCGAGGACGAGGCTGTCGAGGCCTAAGCTTTTAGAGTCTATTAGGCACGAGCCTTAAAACCACTAAAATCCAGTGGACGCAGCGGATGCGTTCGCTGGATTTCTTATTTTGACATGCCCTCCCGGTGCACAAACCCCCAAAAGCCACCAGGGAGGGCGGGCTTACTCCTCTACCGGGCAGATGACGGGTGTGCCGTCATCGTCGAGCACTTTGGCCCGCAGGCCGTAGACTTCCTCAAGCAGATCCGGAGTAAGTACCTCCGCTGGCTGTCCTTGCGCCTTTAGGCACCCCTGGTGCAGCACGATCAGCCGGTCGCAGTAGCGAGCAGCCAGATTCAGATCGTGAATCGCAATCAGTGCCACCGAATCGTTCCGGCGCACTTCACGGCCAATGAGTTGCAACAGTTCGACCTGGTGCCGCAGGTCCAACGCCGAGGTTGGCTCGTCGAGAAGCAGAACTTCCGGCTCGCGTACCAACATCTGGCCGACGGCAACTAACTGGCGTTGCCCGCCCGAAAGCTGATGGACGTGGCGCGAAGCCAGATGAGTGATCCCGAGCCTTCCCATCACCGCGGCGGCTCGCTTCTGTGCGGCTTTTGCTTGGCTAGTGCCGTTGACGCTGACCTGCGCCGACGAGGATTTCCGCGCAGCCACAAGGATTGACTCGAACGCCGTGAGCGACGCACTCGACAGCAGATCTTGCGGCACATAGCCGATAGCTTCGCGCCGCGCACTGCCGGTTAGTGCCTCGCCGTTGTGGGTGATGTGGCAGGTGCCTGATGACGCCCCCTGTATCCCCGCGATCGTCTTCACCAGGGTGGACTTACCAGCAGCGTTCGGCCCCAGCAGACCTGTGATGCTGCCTGGCGTGAACCCGGTAGCGGTGACTCCCTTCAGCACCGGGTGCTTGCCATAGTGGACGTGAATATCTTCCAGAGCGAGCATGCTTAAGACCTCCAGATGGTGCGTCGGCGGGCGAAGATTAGGATCAGGAAGAACGGCACGCCCACCAGGGACGTAATGATGCCTATGGGGACTGCGACACCTGGAACAATCGTGATGGAAACCGCATGGGCAGCAGCCAGCAATAGCGCACCGGCGGCCATGGAGGCCGGTGCGAAGTAACGTTGATCTTCGCCTACCAGCATCCGCGCGACGTGCGGGCCTACCAAACCAATAAAGCCGATCACGCCAGCAAAAGCCACCGCACTGGCAGCCAGCAGGGATGCAACAACCAGCGTGGTCACGCGCAGGCGTTGGACGTTGATTCCCAAAGCTGCGGCTCGGTCGTCGCCTAGCCGCAGCGCGGTGAGCTTCCAAGAATTCACAACCGTGAAGGGGATTGCTACCGCCAACGTTCCCAGGAGGATGGCGTTAGAGGTCCAGTTCGCTCGCTGCAGCGAGCCCATCGTCCAGAAGACAATCTGCTGTAAGGCCTCCGTGGTGGCACTGTATTGCATAAGGGAAAGCATCGCCTGAAAAAGAAAGACCAGAGCGATTCCCAGCAGAATCATCGATTCTGCACTGGCTCCCCGCCAAACTGCGGCGCCTGCTACAACGAACACCGCAACCAAGGCCGCAACCCACGCCACAGCAGCGAGATTGAACTGTGGGTTGCTCAGCACCGTCCAGCCCAACACGATGGAAGCGGCGCCTCCGAAGGCCGCTGCTGCGGAAATACCCAAAGTGAAGGGTTCCGCGAGGGGATTGTCCAGGATGGTCTGCATGTGGGCGCCAGACAGGGAAAGCCCTGCTCCAATGAGAACCGCCATGACCGCGGCCGGCAGACGCAAGTTCCACAACACCGTGCGGGTAGTTTCGTCCACACCGTTGGGGTTGAACAGTCCATTCCAGAGTTCGGCCCAGCTGAGGTTAATCGGGCCGACAACAGTGGCGACGGTGAAGGCCACTAGGGCGCCAAGTGTCAGGACCATAATGGCCAGGATCTTGCGCCGGGATTGACGGCGATACTGCGCTATGACGTCACCAGTGGCCGCGCGTGCATCGACTGAGTCATCTGGATCGGCGGGACCGACTGAGTAGGGAGTGCTAGTGGCAGGGGAGGGGGTTGGCGTTACAAGCTGAGACATCGAACTTCTTCTCGGTCGGGGTTAGCTCTTGGCGGAAGTGAAGAACGTTCCGGAGTACTCAAAAGGCATCCACTTCTTGTGGAAGTCAGCGAAATCGCGTTCCACATCAACATCCTGGAACAGCTCCGGGTGTAGCCACTGGGCGAATTGCTCTAGGGCGAACACGTTGAGCGGGGAGTCGTAGAACTGGTGGTAGGCAGCGTGCAGGTTTCCTTTCTTCGGAGCCTTTAGGGCGGTGAAACCTGGCGTCGAAAGAAGCCCCTTGAGGGTCTTTTCTGCAGTAGCAGGCTGAGCGCGATAACCGAGCTCGACATGGGGCAGCACCTCTGGCTCGTCCGGATCCTTGGCCCAGGAACCGCCGGTTGCGATGATTTGCTCGGGCTGTTCAGCAAGGATCTTTTCTGCAGTGAGGTCACCGGATTCGGTATCCAACAACTCATCGCCCATGTTCTTGCCGCCGGCGGCATTGACGAGGTCACCAAGGTTGGAATCCTTCACAGTGGAACAACAGTCCTTCATGCCGGCTGCCCGCCATACCAGAGTCTTTGGCTTGTTCGCGGCCGCGTTGGCACGGTCAGTGATGTCTTTTACCTTGCTGTCGTAGAAGTCATTGAATTCTTTCGCCTTATCTTCCTTGCCGAAAAGTTGGCCGTACATGGCGATTGTCTTCGTGGTGTTCTCCAGCGGCTTCTGCCGAAAATCGCTGAACACGTATTTCAGGCCGGACTGATCCATCTTCTTCAGTAGACCGGATTCCTCAGCGGCCTTTTTGTGGTCCAGGGAGAGGACGGTGATGTCCGGCTTGTGGGAAAGCAGTGCCTCCACGCTGACGTCACCCTTGGCGATGTTGCCCACCGTCGGCAGGTCGTTGTACTGCTTATGCACCGCAGAGAGCTTCGCCTCGTAGGACGGAGCTGCCTTGTGCAGATCGGAGCCGATGGCCACCACGTTTTCCGTTGGGTTTTCTTTGTTCAGCAGCGAGGTGGCAAACAGTCCGCGGCCTTCTGCGAGAAGGACTTTTTTCGGCTGCGAATCAAGGTGGACCTGGCGACCGGTCACGTCGGTGATCGTAACGGCGTTACCGGATCCGTTGGCGCCATCGGAACTTTCGGAGTTGCTGGTGCCGGCTGCGCCACAGGCTGCGAGGCCCAAGGTGGCGGTTGCTGCAACTACAGCCACGCAGGCTTTGCGTAGCGGAGAAAAACGCATAGTTATTCCTTTGTGTGAGGGGTGTGTTCAGAAGGCCAACCCCGATCTAAAGGTTAGCCTAGCCTTACAGGAGCAAGGGTAGGCTAACTATAGTTCATAGTGATTGTGGTTGAAAGGAAGGGGGTGCTCTTTCGACCGTCTATGCCTGACCAGCGCCTCGTGAAAACCCAAGGAGTGCGCACTTTAGGCTGATGTCCGAATAGCCGATAGACTCGGAACTCGAAGATTCAGTTGGGGTGAAAGGAAAGCCATGCCACAATTCGTTGATCGCGTAGTGCTGCATTTGCAGGCCGGTGACGGCGGCCACGGCTGCGCCTCGGTCCACCGCGAAAAGTTCGTTCCTCTCGGCGGCCCCGATGGCGGTAATGGCGGCCACGGTGGAGACATCATCCTGGAGGTTTCCCCGCAGGTCCACACCCTGCTGGACTTTCACTTCCACCCGCACATCAAGGCCCAGCGCGGCAACAACGGCGCTGGCGATCACCGACATGGCGCGCGCGGGGAAGACCTCGTACTCCAAGTGCCGGAGGGCACCGTGGTGCTTAACTCCAAGGGCGAGGCAGTCGCTGACCTGACAGGCAAGGGCACACGGATGATTGTCGCCGCGGGCGGACACGGTGGGTTGGGGAACGCAGCGTTGGCGTCCAAAAGCAGGAAGGCCCCGGGCTTCGCGCTACTGGGCGAACCTGGCGAGGCAAAGGACGTCATCCTCGAACTCAAGTCCATGGCAGACGTTGGCCTGGTGGGCTTCCCGTCGGCAGGTAAGAGCTCGCTGATTTCCGTGCTGTCGGCCGCGAAGCCGAAGATCGCGGACTACCCGTTTACGACCCTGGTGCCGAACCTGGGTGTGGTCAACGTCGGCCACGAGGTATTCACCGTCGCCGACGTGCCGGGCCTGATCCCCGGCGCCAGCGAAGGCAAAGGCCTGGGGTTGGACTTCCTGCGCCACATCGAACGCACCGCCGTTCTGGCCCATGTTGTGGACGCCGCCTCGCTGGAGGCAGACCGCGATCCGGTCGCGGACATCAAGGCCCTGGAGAAGGAGCTAGCCAACTACCAGGAGGAACTGGCGAGCGATTCCGGGCTGGGCGACCTCCGCGAACGCCCGCGTGTGATCATCCTGAACAAAATGGACGTACCGGACGCTGAGGATATGGCCGACCTGCAGGAGGAGGAACTCAAGGAGTTCGGCTGGCCGATCTTCCGCATCTCCACCGTGGCGCACAAGGGCTTGGACGAGCTGAAGTACGCGCTACTGGACATTGTGAAGGCCCACCGTAAGGCCAACCCGGTGGAGGAGAAGCCCGCGCAGGTGATCACCCCGAAGGGGCTGCGCAAGCGCTCCGGCGGGCGGTTCGCCGACTTCGAGGTGGAGGCCGACCCGTCCGCCGAGGATGCCTTCATCGTCCGCGGCGAAAAGGTCGAACGCTGGATCCGCCAGACCGACTTCGAAAACGACGAAGCCGTGGGCTACCTGGCCGACCGTCTGGCGAAAGCCGGCGTGGAGGAAGCGCTCTACAAGGCCGGCGCGGACGCAGGCAGCGAGGTAACGATCGGGGAAATCACCTTCGAATGGGATCCGCAGACCGCCGCCGGTGTGGACGTCATGCGCAGTGGGCGCGGCACCGACATTCGCCTGGAGCAGAACACTCGTGCTACCCCGGAGGAGCGCAAGCGTGCCTCGCAGGCCCGCCGTGGCCTGATCGACGAGAACGATTTCGGCGACGGGGAAGTCGCAGAGCGCGAGCGCTGGCAGGGGTAGCCACGTTGAACCAATCTGCACAACCCCGGGAGCGGGGCTGGCATACTAGTGTGTATGTCATCCTCCGATTCCGACATTGCAGACGAAAAAGAGTTCAGTTCAGCCCAGTCCGCGTTTAGCTACGCAGGGCCGGGGGAGATGACTCCCGAATTAGCCACGCCCGTGCCTACCTACGGGCAAAGGCCAGTCCACGAGCCGGGCCCTGTGGTGCCCGCGACGTCCATCGAGTTCCCCGAACCGGAGGCGGACGAAGACGATCCGGCGATGGGGCACGATTCCGATGTGCGTGCGGACATCGCCCACGCCCGCCGTCTAGTGGTGAAGATCGGATCTTCCTCCCTGACCGACGACGACGGCCGTGTGGATCCGAACCAGATCGACATGATCGCCGACGCACTCGAAGCCCGGATGGCGCGCGACACCGACCTCATCGTGGTTTCCTCCGGTGCTGTGGCCTGTGGCATGGGCCCACTGGAGCTCGCCCAGCGCCCCACCGACCTGGCTACCAAGCAGGCTGCCGCGTCTGTCGGCCAGGTGCTTTTGGCCCAGGAGTGGGCGCGTAGTTTCGCCCGTTACGGGCGCACTATCGGTCAGGTTCTTCTTACTGCTTCGGACGCCGCAGAGCGCGACCGCGCACGCAACGCCCAGCGAACCATCGACCGCTTGCGCCAGCTGAAGGCCGTGCCGATCGTCAACGAGAACGATACGGTTGCTACCTCTGAGATGCGCTTCGGCGACAACGACCGCTTGGCCGCTTTGGTAAGCCACCTGGCCTTCGCGGATGCCTGCGTGCTGCTGTCCGACGTGGACGGCCTGTACGACCGCAACCCGGCCGAGCCAGGTGCCCAGTTCATTGCCGAGGTCAAGAGTTCCAAGGACCTGAAGGGCGTGGCTGCAGGCGACGGTGGCCGTCTGGGCACCGGAGGCATGGCGGCGAAGGTATCGGCTGCCCGCCTGGCTTCTCGTGCGGGCGTGCCGGTGCTACTGACCTCCACGGAGAACATCGGCGCAGCCCTGGATACTGCGGAGGTTGGCACCTGCTTCTGGCCGGATCAGGACCGCCTGAGCGCATGGAAGTTCTGGGTGCTGTACGCCGCAGATTCTTATGGCCAGCTACACCTGGATGCCGGCGCGGTGCGCGCCGTGACGGAAGGGCACAAGTCTCTGCTATCGGTGGGCATCACTAAGGTCGAGGGAGATTTCTCGCAGCGCGACGTGGTGGACCTGGTGGGGCCGGACGGCAAAATCGTTGGCCGCGGCGAGGTGGCATACGATTCCGCCATGCTGCACGACCTGATTGGCCAGTCGACCTCCGACCTGCCAGAGTTTGCCCGTAGGCCCGTGGTGCACGCCGACTACATGTCCCATTACTCTAACCGGGCGCAGCTTAGGGGCTAGTTCGCTAGCATGGGTTGGTATGACAAACTCCAACGAAGCTCAAGAGAACGCTCTTTCCCCGGAACGCCAGGCAGAACGCGACGAGGTCCTAGCCAAGGCTAAAAAGGCCAAGGAGGTCAGTTCCCAGCTGCTGCTGAACACCCAGCAGAAAAACGATCTGCTGGCTGACGCGGCAGATGCGCTGGAGGCAAATGCGGCGGAGATCATCGCCGCCAACGAGAAGGACATTGCAGCAGGCAAGGAGCGCGGCTTCGCTGACTCCCTGCTGGACCGCCTTGCCCTGGACACCGAGCGTATCGCCGGCATCGCCGGCGGTCTGCGCCAGGTTATCGGCCTTTCCGACCCCGTTGGCGAAATCGTCCGCGGACACACCCGCCCCAACGGCCTGCGTATGAAGCAGGTGCGCGTGCCCCTAGGCGTGATGGGCATGGTTTACGAGGCTCGCCCCAACGTCACCGTCGACGCTTTCGGACTGGCCATTAAGTCCGGCAACGTGCCGCTGCTGCGCGGCTCCAAGTCTGCCCGCCACACCAACGAGAAGTTGGTGCAGATCCTGCAAGATGTTGCCGAAAACCACAACCTGCCGCGTGAGCTGGTGCAGCTGCTGCCGTGCGATACCCACGACTCGGTGCAGGACCTGATTACCGCCCGTGGCCTAGTAGACCTGGTTATCCCGCGCGGTGGCGCGGGACTGATCAACGCCGTGGTGCTGGGAGCCACCGTGCCCACCATCGAGACCGGGACGGGCAACTGCCACTTCTACATCGACTCCTCTGCGGACATCGAAGAAGCCACCAAGCTGGTAATCAACGGCAAGACCCGCCGCTGCTCCGTCTGCAATGCCACCGAGGTTGTACTGCTGGATTCCGCTCTGCCGGACCCGGACAAGATTTACGTCCTGGAGGAGCTGCAGAAGGCCGGCGTGACCCTGCACGGTGAGAAGAAGCAGCTGGATCCGCTGATCAACGACGTAGTCCAGGCGGAGGAAACCGACTGGACCGACGAATACCTGAGCTTTGACATTGCAGTGGCCATCGTCGACGGCGTGGAGGAAGCCGTGACCCACATCAACCGTTACGGCACCAGCCACACCGAGGGTATTGCCGCCCGCGACTACAAGACCACCAGCTACTTCGAGCAGTACGTCGACGCAGCCGCTGTCTCCATCAACACCTCCACCGCCTGGACGGACGGAGAGATGTTCGGCTTCGGCGCGGAGATTGGCATCTCCACCCAGAAGCTGCACGCCCGCGGCCCGATGGGATTGCCGGAGCTGACGAGCACCAAGTGGGTTATCAACGGCGAAGGCCAGGTTCGCCCCTAAGTGCGGCGCTGGCGCTCACTTTGCCGATTGAGGAGTGGGCGTCATAAACATAGAGCAGCTACACCACGAGCGTAAGGCTCGCGCCGAGCGCCAGGACCAGACACATCGGTATTTCCCACATGCCGACGTTCTTAGGCGTCCACTCGCGTGGGTTTGCCTTGGCGATCGGTGGGATCAGCTTGGCGCGCAAGGCAGCGGCGGCCATCACCAGGATCATCAGTGGGCCGCTGGCGGTGTAACCACCGTCGATCACGGCCGCGATGGAGGTGATGAGCGTGATCAACAAGGCGATGCGGTGGTAGCGCAGCGAAACCCGCTCGAAGGGTGCATTATCCCGCTCGCGGATGATGGTCTTCACATAGAAAATCGTGCCCGTGAAGTACAAGCCGATGACCAGCGTGGTCACCCAAATGGCAACAGGGGCCTCGCTGAAGAACCACGGCAGGATGGAAAAACCACTGGCCGAAACCGCGACGATGTACATGAGGGCGCTGGCCACTGTGGTGGAGATACCGGAGATGAGGCTGCGGGGGCGCCTCCTGAAGACCTCCATCAGGGCCACCGCGATCAGTGGCACAAACGGCACGCACCACCACAGCAATCGCGGCTGCAGATACAACACAATCGCGGAGAATATGGCGGTGAGAGCACCGTACGTCAAAGTAGGCCAGAGATACGCACGGCGGCGGGCAGGGGCACGGGTCTTGAACCACAGGCCGAAAGCGAAGAAGGTGAAGTAGCCAAAGATCCAGGCCAGCGGCATGAAAGTCAGCGCCAACCACTGCACCGGATTGCCGTAGGACGGAGCGATAACAGCGGCGGTGATCAGCCCCGTGGCGATCGGCAGGAAGAGCATCGCCCATGCGCCGTGCTGGTTTGGGACCCAAGCGTTCGTACTCATCGCTAGATCGGACACTCCCTATTGTTTCACCTATAATTTGGGCGATCCTACGCCCGCACCTACCCAGACTAGAATCTTCCGGCAGGAAACATAAAGCCCCAGGCGGCCGGAAGCGCGGCCCGGAAGAAGAGAAGGCAGAAACAACAGTGCAGAAGACCACCACACAGCCCACCCGGGTCGGCATCATGGGCGGCACCTTCGACCCCATCCACAACGGGCACCTGGTGGCCGGCAGTGAGGTCGCGGACCTGTTTGACCTGGATGTGGTGATCTACG
>ERZ1673753.3027-NODE-3027-length-11209-cov-8.203604_pt1 | contig 11209 bp, 13 predicted proteins | sample MGYA00580201_ERZ1673753 | MGnify/ENA primary metagenome ERZ1673753 (study PRJEB41218, sample SAMN15661747) | gut metagenome | host: Homo sapiens | place: Canada: London | collected 2015-08-20/2019-03-30 | study: EMG produced TPA metagenomics assembly of... | reverse complement strand
ATAGATTTGCAAAGATGAAAAAAGAAAGGATTTACACACTTTTTGAAACACTATCACGAAATACCCCAATAACTTTTTCATAGCCCCCTGATTGATACCGACAGGGAGACCAACGGCATAGCCCACAGTATGCGTATTGTACTATGGGCTAAACTGTTTTTGTTTTATACCTTATTATAATATGTCAGCAGAATACCAACTCTTATCACCCCATTATTCATTCACGCAAGCAAAGTTGGTCTCCCCATTGGTCTCCCGAAACGTTCAGCCTGTTACTTTTTCTTTCTTTCATCAAAAGTTGGCAGTCAGTTGAGGTCTGTTTTGGCTACCAACTATTCAGGGAAATATCACGTGTTTTTTTCTTTTTTTTCACTGGTAGTTCATTTTTTATAGTTGCTTGATTTTGCGAAGATGCATTTGTCAAATCAAGTAGTAATTATTCATTTTTAGATAGCATTCCTTACATTTTTAGATAGCAAAATCTATTGATAATCAGAGTGTTAGTTGGATGTCATCATAAAAAAACGCACCTTTGCATTCGCAATCTAAGCTGGTTCACGATGCAAGGATAATGCATGCGATGATTCGGTAAGCGATTGAGTTCTTTGAAATATTGTAAAACCCAATCCTATTCAAACATGAAAGAGGAAATAAAATTAATCAGCAGTTCGGAACTGCAAAAACAGTTCGAACCATTGTATGAGTTGAAGTCGGACATTGCAAATCTGAAAACAGAAATTAGCAAGAATACTTCAGCTAAGTTCTACACAATTCTCCAAGTATGCGAAATTTTGCATTTATCAAGAAGCACAGTTTATAGAATGATCCGTAACGGAAACTTGAAAGCGCATAAAGCATACCGCAGGGTTTTGGTCTCTGAAGCGAGCATAAACAATGCTCTGATTCCTATTAATGGTGGTCGATAAAATCGACCACCATATTTCAAAACATTCGAGTTTATATAGAATGAGTGGCAGGACTATTAAAATCAACGCCCTAAAATCTTATTCGATACATTAATTAAAAATTACAGCAATATGGCAAAACATCAAAAACAAGTTATGAATTTTATACCCCAAAAGTGGGTATATCGCTTTTCAGAAGAATGCAGTAAAAGTACGTTAGCTAAATTCCTGTATTCTTATTTTCCTAAAGAGACAATTGATTCTCTTTTGGCTTCATTTGAAGTCAGAATTGATACGAGGTATTGCTATAAAGGTTGTTATGCAGCAATCTTGATATTCAAAAGCAAAGACAGGAAAATTCGTGATGTGTGGATGATGCTCTTTAACCCCGACACGGGAATGATTGTCCGTGACGGAAACGAAGATGTACTTATCCAACATACCAAGAAACAAGACTGTCATATGGAATACGAATCTTGTCCGTGGGGCGACAAGTATTATTCTCTCGCAAATGAATTAAGCGAGGGGTGTAACCTAAAAAAGCAACCCACCCTCTTTGGCATGCAGAGAATCAATGGGGTAAAAAATATTGGCGTGGTAACATCCCCTGTCGATGCATTGGTCATGTCAATCATAAATCCATATTGTACGTGGCTGGCTACTGGGCATGAGGGCGAGTTAGGTATTGCATTATACCATCCTAACGTGATACAGGATTTGCGTGAAACAGGTGTAAAGGTTACGCTTTATCCCGAGTTTGACGGTGAAGCCGAAGCCGAACAGATAAAGGAAAATTTGTTACGCAATGGCATAAAAGCCGAAGTATATCCACATCTTGATTACCTCAAGAATTGCGAGTTTGTGGGACATCGTAAGAGCATTGCCACCATTGCCTTAAAAATGATTGATATGCAGTTCTTTTACAGCGATATTATGCTCGCTCTACGATTGGTTGACGCACAGGATATACTACCGTATTAAGCACAGGAGCACGGGGCAGTTAATATCAAAGTGGTTGCCCAGTGTCTATGAAACCTACCAAGTCGGTTCTTTGTATCCACCTTGATAACATATGCACCTTGACAAATTATTAACCCGATTGCAAATGATGTTCTGATTATCTGCAATCTAAAAATTAAAATTTATGAACGATAAAATTAAAAATGATAGCAGTAAACTGCAATTTGACACAGTGAGATTCTGTACAAGTAGTGATAACATCTCATTGATTGAGGGTAAAGAGCATATTTTCAAGCATGTACTTGATATGGAGACGGGAGAATTTTCAATTATAGAGTTTAACTCACAAGCCAATCAAAACAATCGTAACCTTGTACCATTTTCTCTCTATATCCATGCCAACAGACAGTCTAAGAGAATGACCATAGAGTTCTCCTCTAAATTACTGTTAGAAGATTATCCCCTACTTATATCAGAGGACACCTTTCCACAAGCATTACGGAACATAGAGGGATTGGGTATCTGCAAACTTAATGTGGAAGCCATTATTGAGGATTGTTACTTCAATAAGCTCCATGCCACAAAAGATGTGGACATGGAACTTACGGAAAGCATACTGAATACACTGAATTTATGCACAGGCAATTATCGCAGATATAAATGGAAGCGTTATATGGGAGAAGGTATCTGTTTCAAGAAAGATGTGAAATCCAAAGACTGCAAGGAAGAATTGAACATCTACAACAAAGAGGTAGAAATCCTTACAAGCAAGAACAAGCCATTTCTAAAAATGGTGAGAAACCCGACTGAAATTATGGCATATTACGAAAAGAAGACAAGGTTTGAACTGAAAATGGAAACAAAAAGGATGATTATGAAAAAGTTGAAAATTCCCGATACATCATACTACAGTGTCATGCATGGGAATCCGAATGTCCTGTTGGAACAGTTTGACTGCATATTCACTCCCACGTCCTACAATGACAAACTTATTAATACATCCTTCATTGGGAATATCGCCCATTGTTAAATACACTCTACCACCATAATTTCGAATTGCAAAAGGTGGAACAAGAAATAAAAGACTTAGGACTGTATGGTTCGACATCACGGTGTGCGCTTGGACGGCAGATGAACAAAATGAAATCAATGCTTCGTGCTTGGAATGAACAGTCCACGAATGCCAATAGTACTATCGAAGAAATCAGGGAAAAACTAGAAAACAAAAGCATGAGCTTGCAAGGCTAAAGATATGATATTGGGAGTGTGCAACAATTAACAACACAACTGTAACAATCTGTATATGACAATCTCGCTGCAAAATACGACGACTTGTCATATTATATGATTCCAATCAGTACCAAATCACTTGAAAACTTTGATAGTACATGGTGTTGAGAGGAACGATCCTTGAAGAAAAAAATGATAGAATAAAAAGTATAGATATGTCTAAGAAAGAATTTTTCTACTGTAAAGATGTAATCAGATTCTCCCTAAAGAATGCCACGAAGCCGATTTCCACTATCAGGCTTCGGGTGAATCTGCATGGTGAAAGGTTGACATTCTATCTGCCTGTCGAGTACAAGATACAGCCTAAACATTGGGACAAGGAAATGGGATGCGCCATAGAGGACTGCAAACGGAATGCCGACTTGAAAGGGGACATACGGCTGCAACTGATATTACGCAATATCAACAAAGAGATTGAGAAAACCACCAATGCCCTAATCAAGGTATTGGAGGAAATGAAGTTACATGAAATCTATCCTACCGTAGATGCCGTGCGGACAAAGTTGCGTGAAGAATTGAACCCAACAACAAAAGAAAAGCAGATGTTTGCAGACTTCATCAGCTTCGTGGAATATTATATTTCCCTCTGTAAGAACGGAACTATACTGAACAGCAATGGAGGAAGACTGGCAGCAGGTACGATACAGAGCTATGCTTCAACCCTGAAAATCGTAAAGCAGTATTGCGCCAACAGACGGAGAAAGTTGAGATTGGACGGTGTAACCGTGAACTTCTACAATGACTTTGTGAAATTTATGAATGAAGCCAACCATTCTCGTGGGAAATACAAGCCGAATGCGATAGGGAAATTCGTCAAGAGCATAAAGGCTATGTTACGGTATGCATACGAGAACAACTATACCGCCAATGACGACTTTAAGCGCAGAGAGTTCAAAGTGTATAAAGAGAAAGTGGAAACGGTCTATCTGACCGAGAAAGAATTGGATAACCTCTACAACCTTGAACTCAACGAGAGTGAATCTTGTGTAAGGGACAGTTTCATTGTCTCAAGCTACACAGGGTTGCGCTATTCCGATATAGCACGTTTACAGCAAAAACACTTGGACTTCGACAACAAACTGCTAACGATTGTTACCCAAAAGACCAACACGCTTGTGGTAATCCCCATGCACCCCAAGGTGGAAACCATTTTCCGCAAGTATGAAAACCAACCGCCTGCCGTGCAGTCCAACCAAAGCACAAACAGAATATTAAAAAAATTGTGCCGTAAGGCAGGAATCACTAACTTTGTCTCCGTGGTCGAGACATCGGGTGGAATTAAGCATGAGATTACCCATGAGAAGTGCGACATGGTAACCAGCCATACAGCCCGAAGAAGTTTTGCTACCAATGCTTACAGGGCAGGAATACCGAGCTTGTCTATCATGCAGATAACGGGACACAGCACGGAAACCAGTTTTATGAAGTATATCCGAATATCCAAGGAAGAGAATGCGATTGCGTTAAGCAGGCATACTTTTTTTAATCATTTATAAATTGGAATTAAGGTATTATGACAGAAAATAAGATTGAACCGAACAGAAAAGCTATTGAAGAATTTATATTCATTGCAGAACTTTCCTCTGAATGTATCTGCAAATATGTGGAATTGGGAGAAAACAGCGAATCAGTGTTTGCTCTCTTTAATGACAAGATAAAGTGGAATATAGAAAAATTCTATGAGACATATCGAAAGGAATTATATTACGAAAACGATTCCATGTTCAATGGCTACATTAATATAGATACAAAGACTGTTTCCAAAATATTCGATAATAAAATTCTGGATGAAGACGGCAATGAAATAAAGGTCTATACGGAACACATCTATAAATTTAAAAAAGGGAAGACAGAAAAATACTACAAAAAACATCCACCAAAAATTGTAGAAAGTTTTGAAAGAGCTAAAGCGTATGACAAGTATCTTGAACAAGAGTTTAATACTAACGATTTGGCAGAAATCAATTATCTGAGTGTAAAAGACAATGGGACTTTTTTTGCCTTGTTACAAACAGAATCTTTTTTGGATTTCTTATGTGAGGAAGCGGAAAAAGCCATAAAAGACAGCAAAAAACATGAAGAAGAATATGTAATCCGATTGACACGCCTAATTGAGAAGCTCAAGAAATGCTCGGAAATGATTATCCCTAAAGCTACATTAATCGAACGAGCTATTAGGGACTGGAGAACACGTGTAATGGAATGCTCTCTTAAGGTATTAAAAGCAATGCCTGTCGAAAAAGTATCTGAATACAACCTTAAAACAAGAGCGTTTGTCTTGAAATCCCTTTTAACCACCCTTGATATTGGAAATTCCCAAGCCAATATTATACGGTTTATTGCAAACATAATTGGCACAAGCGAAGGAACAGTTAAAGGATATTTTATAGATTTTAATAAGGATAATCATGGCATGAAAAAAAAGGAGGCTTTCCAAAAAGAAATGGATAATGCACTTAATATGTGTAATTTACTCTCAACAGAATCTGAAAATAAAAGATACGTAATACAACTCATAGATACTATTAAAAATATAAAGGATGCTCGAAAGTAATTAAAAGAAATAATATGCCTACAAAGAACACCATACGCAGACATTATCTGATAATCCGCAGAATATTGCGGAATGATCATCCAAGCAAACATATCTTGCTTGAATACATGAAGCAATATGACGTGGAAGTTGGAGAAAGGACTTTCCAAAGAGACTTGGCAGAGATACGCAGCAACTTCGACATTGAAATCATATATGATGAAAAGAGGAACGGCTACTTTGCACAGACTAACAGCACATTGGAATTAGACAAGTTGCTGTATTTTATAGGATTGGCGGAAAGTTCGGATATTGCCCTCTCTACCATAAGGGACAAAAACAGGCTGCTGCAATATCTTGCTGTCAGCCCCGATCCCCGTGCAAAGGGAGTGGAACATATCGGTTGGCTGTTGAGGGCTATCCAAAACCAGACGGTTGTCCGCTTTTCCCATTATAATTACCAGTCGGGAGCAACCAAAGACTATACCGTCTGTCCCTACTTGCTGAAAGAGTTTGAGGGTATGTGGTATTTGTTTGCCTTTGTGGATAAGTTGGAATCGTTCCGTACATTCGGATTGGACAGAATACACAATCTTATAATAACAGACGATGTATTCCAACGAGAACCTGCATTGGAAAAAACCGCCAAACGCTTCGATGATGTATATGGTTTGGTCTATGAACCCGACAACAATCCGACTGCCCCGATAGAAACAGTCAGGTTGAAGGTCTCTCCTTCCATGTTACCCTATCTCCATTCATTGCCAATCCATTCCTCACAGGTTATAGAGGGTGATGTTATCACCCTGCATCTGATAATCAATCCCGAATTGGAGAACAGAATAATGAGTTATGGAGAACATATAGAAGTGTTGTCTCCATTGTCATTGAGGGAAAGTATAAAGAACAGAATACAAAAGATGTTATCCAATTATAAATGAATTATTGTCAGATTATTTGCATGAGCCGTTGCAGCGATGTAACGGTATTTTTTTTGCCATTTTCTCATCAGAGATGAAAGATATTAGACCACCGACTTAAATTGACGTACCCTAATCTTACCTTTACAGAAAAAACAGACTTATATGTCGAAATTGATAGGAGGAAAGAAATCGGCAGGGGAACAATCGAAAAATTGTGCGATAAGGAAAACTTGGTGTACGCTGTACTTTATGTCAAATTTATCGCTCTCCACCTGTCCAATAAAACTGGGTGAACATTCCAATATCGCAGCCAGTCCACGCTGTGATATGCCAAGTTCCTTTCGTTTCTCCCGAACCTTATTAATGACGAATAAATCGACCTTTGACTTCATAAAACCCTGTTTTTAAAATCGTGAAGTTGAAAAAAAGATTTATTTTTGTGCTCAGTAATAATAAGTAAACGTGAAAGACATAAGATTATGGGTAAGAAAATAGTAAAAGGCGGTTGGGTGTATGACTATGACATTTCAGCTGAATATCGTAGAAAATATGACTGTGAACTTACAGATGTTCGCTACGTGTTAGGGGAGCAATTCGATACGGATAAACGGAATGTATTGATTTGCATCGGTATTAATCCCAGCATGGCAATGCCAAACTTCCTTGACCCGACATTGAGGAGGGTGCAAGACTACGCAAAAAGAAGCGGTGAATATGGAGCATGGTATATGCTGAATGTCTATCCCCAAAGAGCGACCAATCCGAACAACATGGATACGGACAATACTTACAACATGGAGATTCATCTGCGCAATCTTGCAGCCATAGAAGAATTGTTGTCCACCATTGAACGGGCAGATGTGTGGTGCGCTTGGGGTGCGGTCATTGACGATACAAAACGGACATACTTGTCTGATCTGTTATTCGGAAACGAAGATAAGAACATACAAGGTATAATCAGCCTGTTCAGTGGAAGCTATCATTTCAAAGCCTACGGAGCTACCACGAAAGGCTATCCTAAACACCCTCTTCTGATAGGGAAAGAAGCAAAGTTGAAAAACTTAAATGAAGTAGGATTGAAAGGATTGTCGGATAGAATTATTAATAACATCAAGAAATAACATCATGAAATTGAAGTATTTATTGGCTGCTTGTACAGCCTTTTTTCTTGTGTCTTGTAGTAATGATGATGAACTGCCCCAACTACCACAACACGGTGATATTGTAGGGCTGAATATCAAAGATGCAAAGTATATCTATACAAGTGGAACTAACACCCGTTCTTCTGCTGCCCAATATCGACAGATTAAGAAAGACGGTAGAGACATGGAATTATCATGGATTGACGATAAGGGTGATACAATCAAAATAAACGGTAATCCTAAGATATGGAATATCAATGCAACATATGTTATGGTGAGTACAGAAACACCTATAAATTATAAACCTTCATTTGACGAAGATGGAAATTTGCTTCCAGATGAAATGCCATATGGAGGATACTCTTATCTTATTAATAAAACAACGGAAGCTATATATGATTTAGGTATAGGGCTGAATGGAGAGAATGCAGCAACAGACAATAAAGAAAATATCTATGTTACAAACTACACGGGATCATCTTTATATAAGATACATACGCAAGATGCATCTAACTTAAAATTGGAATTATATGCTCAAACACAGATACGGGACAAAATTCACTTTGTCATCAACAATAAGGGAACTTGTTTCTATGGTTACAGATATATCCGTCCATCGTACGGTACGCAGCAGTTTATCATTTCTAATTTTATCCCCCAAACAGAATATGGAAATGCTTTTGTATCTCACGACAACGAAGATTTATATCTCACTGCTGTTAGTGGAGAACATGAATCTTACAAACTTGTAGTTAGCAAGCTAAATGAGAATAAAGAACTCCAAAGTCAAATTATGGCAGAAACGGAGTTTCTTGATTACTGGGGAAGACCACAACCCAACGATATACAAGTGAAATGGAACGAACGTAGGGCTACGATGCTGATAAATGTTTATGGACGCACATACGAATATATACTTGCAACAAGGACATTGACAGAAATCCCTGTTAATCTAAATGGATTCTTCACTAAGGATTATTCCACCTATGTTACAGCAAATGCTTTATATGCACGGAAATCTGTGGATAAATTGGATATTATAGCATTAGAAGACTACAGTATCAAGGAATTGGACTTGTCAAGCAAAGGCATTGATTTTCGTTCCATTTACACAATGGACGGTTCTGATTTATTGTATTTTGCAGGTTTTCAATATAGCACAAGCCAATCTGTTATCGGAACGATTGATATAGACGGTAATGTGGAAATTACGGAATCAACACCTAATCCTATCACTAACATAATACAAATAAATTAGGGTATGAAAAAGCAGCTCAAACAATTAGAAGAATTTCATCGGTCTTTTGGCTTGTACATAAATGAACAGCCAACTTTGCGCATCCCCCAAGATTTGCATGAACTTCGTATGCGTGTGATGAAAGAAGAAGTTGATGAATATGCAGAAGAATACGCAATCACAGGAGATACAGAGGATGAACGGTTACAAGCGGTAGCCAAAGAATTAGCCGATATAGCTTACACCTTATTGGGAACAGTTGTCTCTCATGGATTACAGGACGAGTTTGAACGTATTTTCGATGCGGTGCATGAAAGCAATATGAGCAAGTTGGATGAAAATGGGAAACCTATCTATCGTGAGGACGGTAAGATACTGAAATCAAGTTGTTACCATGAACCAGACTTGAGTTTCTTGAAGAATAAGAAATAACCATAAATCGATTAAGCCATGACCAAATCTTGATAAGGTTGTGGCTTTTTTCTGTCCCTACGTCTAATTCTGTCGTAGCCACCAACCTACCTTTGTTACAAAAAAACATGCAAAGGAAAATATTCAAATTCAAGATAATAAGCAAGGAGGGTAATTGTATCCTGTCACTTGATTATACTAATCTGACTAACGAAATTATCCGTCCAATCACGAAAAATCTAATCAAGATAGAACCTAACGAGAAATGTAAATTGCTGTTTGTAGGAAAAGAAGATTGCAGGCTCACATTGGAAGATGTCTATAACCTGTCGAGCCTGTTCCAATCGGTTGTAGGTTCGGGTTTAGTATGGGATATTATAGGAGATTACCTATATACGGGCGACAACCAAGACTTGGACGCTTACCTGCTTATTAACCCTGACCTTATTAATCAATGAGCAATACACTAACATTATTCCAACAATACACTCCATACGATACGGAGATTGTAAAGACAGCTACCCGATGCGGTTTGTACCTTATCGGTGGAACAGCAATAGACTTGCAGTGCAGGTATTACTCCATTCCGTTTTGGAGAAACAGATCCGATAATGACCTTGATTTTTGGACTTCATCTGCCAATAAGAAGAGGGACAGGTTCGTTAAACAAGTGGGTGGCAAATTCGGGATTGGCGTAGAGGACAGTTCCGATTATATGGTTTCCTTAGAATTAAAGAAAGTCAAGATAGAGACTGACATACTGATAGATTATGATTGTGCCAATACAAAGTTTGCATCTTCTATAAACGGAATTTGTGTGATGTCTCCTATATACCTGTTTTCCTCTAAGTTTGACCGATACATTAATACCGCTAACATTCAGCGCAAGAAGACCGATTTTTGTGATTTAAGGACATTGCTGTCTATAATCGAAAAGACAAATGGCTTTGATGAACTTGAAAGCCATTTGTCTAATCGGAATTATGACCAGAGAGCCGAAGATATGCTCAACGATATAATTGCAAGTATGCTATAAGCTGATATTATTTTCGTCCTTTCTTTTTCTCCCTCGTTTTTTAACATTTAAGAGATGATTCAGATAGATACTTGGCTTAAAGTTTACAACCTTTTTAGCAGGAATATCAATCGGGGCGAAAGAAGTCGGATTCATCCCTTTCCTCGCAGCTTTCTGTTTGACGGAGAACGAACCGAAACCGATAAGGGTGATTCTGCCGTTCTGTTTCATTTCATTGGCTACGATTTCAATAACAGCATTAAAGGCTTTTTGAGCTTCTGTTTTAGTCAGCCCAGTTTTCTCTGCAAGAGCATTGCACAATTCTTTCTTGTTCATATTCTAATTCTATTGTTCGACAAGATTTTTTCAAGAATCGTTCCTTTGCATAGAAATATGACGAGCCGTCATATAGTGATTTGATAGAATATGACGTGTGTCAGCCTTGATATGACGAGCCGTCATATTGAAAACACGGGTCTCAATCTGGGTCTCAATTCTGTGGTATATTGTGATATACAATGAAACAACAGGCAACAGGCTTTCTTGCATCACAAGATAACCAATGTACCTATATGTATCACTATGTGTCAGTAAGTAGATATGTTACCACCCCGTCCAGACCGCCAAGAAAAAGAGTTTCGAGTAAATATTCGGGACTCTTTTTTGTTTCCATTTTTTTAAAGCACATATCGGACAGACACACTATCATCATCATCGATAGTGGATAGTGTACCAAAAGTGTAAATTCTATCTATTTTTCTTTTTGCAAATCTATTCATTTTTAATAAAATAA
>ERZ1673753.3026-NODE-3026-length-11211-cov-5.267479_pt1 | contig 11211 bp, 6 predicted proteins | sample MGYA00580201_ERZ1673753 | MGnify/ENA primary metagenome ERZ1673753 (study PRJEB41218, sample SAMN15661747) | gut metagenome | host: Homo sapiens | place: Canada: London | collected 2015-08-20/2019-03-30 | study: EMG produced TPA metagenomics assembly of... | reverse complement strand
GCAATTTTCATCGAACCTTTATCACCTTCGCCCTGTTTTCTTACAGAAACTTCACTATTTTCTGCTTCTTTTTCTCCAACGATGAGCATATAAGGGATTCTTTTCAATTCATTGTCACGAATTTTACGACCGATCTTCTCATTTCGGTCATCTACGATAGCACGGATTTCCTGATTACCCAACTCACGCGCGATTTGCCAAGCGTAATCATTAAACTTCTCGCTGATCGGCATGATACATACCTGCTCCGGAGTCAACCACAACGGGAACTTTCCGGCGGTGTGCTCGATCAATACGGCAACGAACCGTTCCATGGAACCGAACGGCGCGCGGTGGATCATAACCGGACGGTGCTTCTGGTTGTCGGCACCCGTATATTCCAATTGGAAACGTTCCGGTAAGTTATAGTCTACCTGAATCGTACCTAACTGCCAACGGCGGCCGATAGCGTCTTTCACCATGAAGTCGAGTTTCGGACCGTAGAAAGCGGCCTCTCCATATTCGATCTTAGCTTTCAAGCCTTTTTCCTCACAAGCCTCTACAATCGCTTGCTCAGCCTTCTCCCAATTCTCGTCGCTACCGATATATTTCTCACGGTTCACCTTGTCACGCAAGGAGATCTGAGCCTCGAAGTTCTCGAAATTCATCGTCTTGAATACGATCGAGATGATGTCCATCACGTTCAAGAATTCCTGCTTTACTTGATCGGGGCGGCAGAAAATATGAGCATCATCCTGTGTAAAGCTACGTACACGGGTCAATCCGTGCAACTCTCCGCTCTGCTCATACCGGCAAACCGTACCGAACTCAGCGAGACGCAACGGCAGGTCCTTATACGAACGAGGAGAGTTTTTATAGATCATACAGTGATGAGGACAGTTCATCGGTTTCAAGAAGTATTCCTCACCCTCCTCAGGTGTATGGATCGGTTGGAAAGAATCCTTTCCGTATTTAGCGTAGTGGCCGGAGGTAATATACAATAATTTATTACCGATCGGCGGACACATTACCTCTTGATAATTATAACGAGCTTGGATACGACGCAAGAACTCTTGCAGACGCAAACGCAAGGCGGTACCTTTCGGCAACCACATCGGTAAGCCCTTACCTACCGTATCGGAGAACATGAACAAGTCCATTTCCTTACCGATCTTACGGTGGTCACGTTTCTTGGCCTCCTCCAACAATGTCAGATACTCATCCAACATCTTCTTTTTCGGGAAAGTGATACCATACAAACGAACCAATTGCTTGCGTTTCTCATCGCCACGCCAATAAGCGCCGGCTACGCTCAATATCTTGACAGCTTTCAGATAAGAGGTATTCGGTAAGTGCGGCCCTCTACACAAGTCCGTAAAAGAACCCTGTGTATAGGTAGTGATCGTACCGTCTTCCAACTCACTGATAAGCTCTGTTTTATACTCTTCACCTCTATCGCCGAACATCTTCATGGCATCCGCCTTGGTAATGTCCTGACGTTTGATCTCTTCCTTCTTGGCTACCAGCTCAAGCATCTTAGCCTCGATAGCAGCGAAATCACCCTCTTTGATCACGGCCTCGCCCGGATCCACGTCATAATAGAAACCGTTCTCGATCGCCGGACCTATACCGAATTTAATACCCGGATATAATTCCTGCAAAGCCTCTGCCATAAGGTGAGCGCTGGAATGCCAGAACGCATGTTTACCTTCCTCGTCTTCCCACTTCAAAAGTTTCACCGTAGCGTCGTCGTTGATAGGACGGCTTAAGTCCCAAACCTCCCCATTCACGCTTGCGGCTAGGACTTCCTGTGCCAAACGAGAACTAATGCTTTCCGCTATCTGCATAGCAGTCGTTCCCTTTGCATATTCTCTTACGGAATTGTCCGGAAATGTAATCTTTATCATATTCTATTCTCTAAAATTCTTTATATTCAGCCCACAAAGTTAATATTTCTTTTCTATCAGCGAAACATTTAACTCGAATAATTTGCGTTATCACCGGCTTGTCATTCGCTTGATGATACTATAGGCGTTGTAGATACCCAATTCCCCTGCCTTGCTCAAGTCGGCGATGCCCCGGTTCACGTCACCTTGCGACAGACGGGCTAACCCACGGTTGTAGTAAGCCTCGGCAAATTCAGGGTCCCGCTCGATCGCCTCGTTGTAATCAACGATAGCGGCACGGAAATCACGCTGGGCGCAACGCAGATTCGCACGGTTAAAGTAAGCGTACACAAAACCCGGGTTCAGCTTGATCACCATATCGTAATCCCTCATGATCTGCTCATGCTCATAGGCTCGCTTATTATCCTTCAGCATAGCGCTCCGGAGGTCCACCGAGGTGTTGGCGTTTACCTGCGACTGTGCGGACTTACCAATATTCAAGTTCATTCCCGAGCCACTCAAGTCGTACGTATCCTTGCTAGCCTGCTGGGATTGGGTGTACATCAATTGCTTATAACGTTCCACGGCACGATTGAAATAAGCCATCGTGAACGACGGGTCTCGCTCGATCGCTTCCGAGAAATTCTTGATCGCCTCCGAGAAATCCTGCACCAACATGAAGTCCATCGCACGACCGAAATAAGCGTTAGCGTTGTTCGGATCACGCTCGATCTCCGCCGAATACTCGTCGATGGAGGCGAAATGCACGGCGATCTGGTCCTCGGTCAAAGCGGCCTCCTCGTTCGTGATACGCAATTTACGCTTCAAGACCATCTGGCCATTGTAATCCTCCACCATCTTGTCGTAATAAACAAGTTTCTTTACGGGATCCGCCTTCTCGTAATAGGTCAAGACAAACTGGGGTTCCAGATCCACATGGACATTCCGGTCTTGTACACGCCCACGGACCTCACTTTGGTATTTACTTTTACGCTCCTGCTCCTTATCGTATACCACCAAGCGGTTGAACTTATTGATATTCTTATCGGATTGCTCACGAGTATTCTCCTCCGAATCGTCCGTCTTGGCATCTCCGTTCACCGCTGTATTGGAGCTAGAAGACGATGTCTTCGGGAGCTGTCCGTTCTTGGCCTGCTCCTCCATCTTTATGGCCGCCCAATAATCACGGTCTGCCCCCACGTTATCCCCTAGCTTACGCTTTGCTTCCGAACGGCTCACAAAGCCTGGCAGGAAAGTAGGATATTGCTTCAAGACCACGTCGTAATCCTGCACGGCCCCCCGGTAGTCGCCCGTCTCGAAACGGAGCAACGCACGGTTGTAATAAGCCATATAGTTATCTGGCTCTTGCTGGATAACGACATCGAAGTCTTCGATAGCACGGTTATTATCCCCGACTTGGAACCGAAGCAAACCTCGGTTGAATCGTGCGATCAAGTTCCGGCTATCCATGCTGATCACCTGATCGTAATCGGCCATCGCACCTCTCAAGTCATTCATCTGATAACGAACTAGCCCCCGGTTAATATAATATCCGCTCTCACGGGTATCCAGACGTAGAGCCTCGTTCAAATCGGCCAAAGCGTCCTTGTAATCATCCATTTGATAATGAAGGATCGCACGATTGCCATACGCCGGCGCATAATAAGGATCCATCTCGATCGCCTTATTATAATCGGCCAAGGCTTTCAACGTATCCCCTTTCTCCAGATACATAGCGCCCCGTGTCATATAATTCATGGAATATTTCGGATGGGCGGTCATTAAATCATCGAATGTCTTCTCCGCCCCGTTGTAGTCTTTTTTCTGGATAAAAGCCACCGCCATATTCACCAGCATCTGGCGGTCCTCGGGTTTGAACTCAAGTCCTTTCTGGTAATCGTCGATCGCCTCGTCGTATTTCTCCTGGCTTTGACGGGCGATGCCGCGAGCGTAATACGCTTGCGTTAAAAAAGGGTTCCGCTGAAGACATAAAGTACAGTCTTCCTCGGCCCCCTTAAAATCGTCCAGATTTATCTTCGCCACCGCACGGTAAAAATAGGGTTCCGCCAACCAAGGTTTGGATTTGATAACCTGATTGAAGTACTGAATGGAAAGAACATAATCCTCAAAATAAAGGGCGTTCCTGCCAATGGCCAATACACGGTCCGTATTAATCTGCGCAAAAAGCGAAATCGTAAATATCTGTAATATCAAAAAGAGTGTTGCCTTCTTCATCCTATTAAAAATGATTGAGAGGCAAAAATAAGTAAATTATCTTACTTAGACTCTATTTTTACCATTAAATGATTCTTCGTTATCTTATCGCCCTCTTTTACATTGAGCTCGACAACGACTCCCGATATGGGAGCGACCACCCGGTTCTGCATTTTCATCGCCTCATGGATTAGCAGAAGTTGCCCGGCCTCCACAGCCTGTCCTTCCTCTACCATAATCTTGATAATCGTTCCGGGAAGATGAGAAACCACGTCACCAGCCGACGGCTTATGCCACATCGGTCGGCTCTTATACTTCGCTGTCAGCAACGTCTTATATTTACGTGCCGTCACCACAAAGTCTACATATTCTTCTTGCTGGTGTTTCTTTTCCATACTCTCATCAATTTAGAACGGAGGCAAACCGTGCTTCTTGGCCGGTCTGTATTCCTCTTTTAGAATGGAAAGCTTCAGTGCGTGTAGCAATAATGAACGGGTTTCTTTCGGTTCGATCACAGAGTCGATAAATCCCTTGGAAGCCGCCACGTACGGGTTCGCGAATTTCTCGATATATTCTTTCACCTTCTCCTGACGCATAGCGTTCTGATCTTCCGCCTCCATGATCTCCTTGCGGAATATGATGTTAGCTGCGCCTTCCGGACCCATAACAGCGATCTCTGCGCTCGGCCAAGCGAACATGAAGTCAGCGCCCAAGTGACGGGAGTTCATAGCTATATAACCTCCACCGTACGCCTTGCGCAAGATAACCGTGATCTTAGGAACAGTAGCTTCCGAATACGCATACAGAACCTTAGCCCCATGACGAATCACACCCGCATGCTCTTGATCTACGCCCGGCAGATAACCCGGCATATCCTCCAACGTGATGATAGGAATATTGAATGAGTCGCAGAAACGGATGAAACGAGCGGCCTTGTCAGCGCTATCACAATCAAGCACGCCGGCCAAAACCATCGGTTGATTGGCAACGAAACCTACCGTTTCTCCTGCCATACGACCAAAACCGATCACAATATTAGCGGCCCACAACTCTTGAATCTCCAAGAAGTCCGAGTCATCGACGATACATCTGATAACGTCTCGCACATCATACGGTTGTTTCGGGTCCGCCGGAACTACTTGCTCGATATTCAGCATAGCGGACGGCTCTTTCGGCTCAACCACTTTCGCACGCTCCTGATTATTCCAAGGGATGAAGCTAACCAAACGTTTCACCTGATCGAAACATTCTTGCTCGCTCAAGGCATAAAAATGAGCGTTACCTGTAGTCTCCGCATGAACACGTGCGCCACCAAGGTCTTCCATAGAGATATCCTCACCCAGCACGGTCTTGATAACGTTCGGTCCCGTGATAAACATCTTAGAGATGTTCTCAACCACAAACACGAAGTCCGTCAACGCCGGAGAATAAACGGCACCACCGGCACAAGGACCGAGGATCAAGGAAATCTGAGGGATCACGCCCGAGGCGATCGTATTGCGATAGAATATTTCACCATAACCAGCCAAAGCACCAACACCTTCTTGGATACGTGCGCCACCCGAGTCATTGATTCCGATGATCGGACATTTCATCTTCAACGCATGATCCATGATCTTGGTGATCTTACGAGCATGCTGCAAACCTAACGAACCACCGGCAACCGTAAAGTCCTGCGCATAGATGCAAACCGGGGCACCAAAGATCGTACCCGTACCAGTAACCACACCATCACCCGGCAGAACCTTCTTCTCCATACCGAAATCACGGCCATCGTGTTTCACGAACATGTCATACTCATGGAAAGAGTTCTTATCCAACAAAGCCAAGATACGCTCCCGGGCAGTAAGCTTACCCATCGCCACTTGCTTTTCGATAGCAGCCTCACCACCGCCCATCTCGATAACGGCTTTCTTTTCCCTGAGGGCCTGAATGTTTTTACTTAAATCTGTCATATTGATTATTTATAGATTTATTATTTACCAACGGCTTTTGCCCGGTAAGAGCAACGAACCGTCCCTTTAATAATACTATTTAATTTGCCTTTGTTCAATTGGCGGCGAATAGCGGAGACATTGTCTATAAAGACATGCCCCGTCAGATGCTCGCACTCATGCTGCACGATACGGGCGGCGAAACCTTCCACCACTTCCTCGTGCTCCTCCCAATTCTCATCCCAATATCTCACACGAACCGTTTTCGAGCGAGACACTTTCTCGTGTATACCCGGCAGGCTCAAGCAGCCTTCCTCCATAGCTATTTCCTCCTCGCTACGTTCCAAAAACTCGGGATTAATCAACGCACGCTTGAAACCCTTGCATTCAGGGAAGTCATCTCCCATCACATCACCGTCTATAACCACCAAACGGATAGACAAGCCCACCTGAGGAGCGGCAAGCCCTACCCCATCAGCATTATACATCGTTTCAAACATATTGGCAACCAACTGTTTCAAGTCGGGATAATCTTTAGGTACATCCTCAGCCTCTTTTCTTAGTACGGGCTGACCATATAAAAATACGGGTAAAATCATAAGTTATAACTGATATTTTTTACTTTCTAAATAAGCTTGCAAAATAATAACGGCGCTAATCTCATCAACCAATCCTTTATCTTGCCGTTTCTTTTTCTTTAAACCGCCTTCCAACATGGCCTTATGAGCTAAGACCGACGTGAACCGCTCGTCGTAATAAGTTACCGGGATACTTGGTATCGTCCTTTTCAGATGGGTCACGAACGCCTCCACATACTTCATGTTCTCAGAAGGCTCATTGTTCATTTGCTTCGGAAGCCCGACCACAAATAAATCCACCGGTTCCCGTGATATGTAATCCGACAGGTATTTCACAACCTCTCCACTTGGGACTGTCGCCACGCCGTTAGCGATCATTTGTAAAATATCCGTAGCGGCTATCCCTGTACGTTTCCGGCCGTAATCTATTGCAATTATTCTTCCCATCGAGCGCGAATATAGCATAAATATAAATACAGATTACACAAATCCGCAAAAAGTGTGCAACAAATCGGATCAATATGCATTCTTCTCTCCCTTGAACATATTCAGTACCGTAACCACAATAATCTTTAAATCAAGGAAGAACGTCCAATTCTCTATATACCACACATCTCTCTTCACACGTCCTTCCATCTGCTCCAGCGTCTTGGTCTCACCTCGGTAACCGGTGACTTGCGCCCACCCCGTTACTCCCGGTTTCACCAAATGCCGCACCATATACTTATCGATCAACGCCGAGTACTGCTCGGTATGCTTCAGCATATGCGGACGAGGGCCTACCACGGACATATCGCCCAGCAAGACGTTCACGAACTGAGGGAACTCATCCAAATTCGTCCGGCGCAAGAAATCGCCGATCCGGGTCTTCCGGGGATCATCCTTGACGGCCTGCAAGGTATCGGCCTGCGCGTTCACCTTCATCGTACGAAATTTAAAACATTCGAAGTCATGCCCATACAATCCCGTACGTTTCTGCTTAAACAAAATCGGGCCGGGTGAGCTTAACTTGATCATTATACCGACCACGATGTACAGGATCGGATAAATCGTGAGCAAAATCACCAAAGAGAAAAATATATCGAACGTTCGTTTCAAGAACCGGTTATAGGCGGATTGCAAAGGCTCCCGGCGGACCGTCAGCAATGGGATCGATTCCATCACCTCCATCACCATACTCTTCTTTACATCCCGGTAAAACTCGGGCACGATATAGAAGCGCACCATCTTCTTCTCAGCGAAATTCAGAAGCCGTACGATCTTTCCGTTGTTCGTACCCGGCAAGGTACAATAAATCTCATCGATATCATGCTCCAGCACATACGCTTCCACCTCACTCGTCTTACCCAAATAATTAGGTAAAACGTCTTTCAACGAGTCATTGTCATCAAAGAACCCCTTTACACTAAACCCATAGCTCAAATCATCTTTCATAACTTGGTAAAGCTCCATACCATTCTTTCCCGCACCCACAATCACCACCTTCTTAAAGTTATAGCCTTTTCGCCTATAAAACTTTAAGGATAAGCGCACAAAAACCCGCCAAAGCGAAAACAAGATGATAGAAACCCCGTAATAGACCAAGAGGAAGGTAGCCAGAATATCCCCTACATTCAAGAAGATCAAGCAAGTAGCGAATAAAAAGATAAGTACGGTAACCAATCCGAACGCCCGTTGCACAATCTTGTCGATAAACACGACCGCCTGATGCAATTGAATCGGGATAAAATATAAAGAGAAGAAATAACAGAAATTCAATAACAAAATAACCTCTCTCAAATTATAGGATATCGCTTCCGTGTATTTCGGGCCAAGCAGATGAAAAACGGCCATAAACAAGAGATTCAATACGATCAAATCTCCTACACCAATCAGCCATTGGATTAAATAACCATGTTTTTTGTTCAATATCATAGCAATTCGATAAATTCTCACAAAAGTAAGTATTTTTCGGCGCAAAAAAAAGGCCGCACTTAGAAGTACGGCCTTTTTAAAGTATTAATTCGTAAATTAATTATTAGCGCTCATAATTACTACACGGTTCCAGCTATTTTCGCCATAAGGTTGTTCGTCCGAACCTCTCCACTCGATAGTGATCTGGCTAGAAGAGATACCGTATTTATCGATAAGTTCCTTAGCGACCGCTCTAGCACGTTTCTCAGAAAGACCCATGTTATAATCAGAAGTACCCGTCTTCTTGTCAGCGTAACCAACTACCTTGATCGGAGCGTTGTTGTTCTTCATGAACTCAGCTGTGTTATAGATATTGATCTGCTGGTTCTTGTCGATCTTAGCGCTGTTGATGCGAAAGTAAACCACATTGTCAACGTAGTTATTTACAACTTCAGTAACTGTCTCTTGGCACTCAGGGCAAGAAACCGGACGTTTGCTCAACTCATCGTTAGCAGCACGCAAAGAGTTGATCTGGCCGTTCAAGTCGTTCAACAAAGCGTAATCCATCGGCTCCAATACCTCGAAGTCTGTCTTACCCAATTTGAATGTCAAACCAGCGCTCAACTGAACGATACCATCTGTCAGGTGATTCATCTCGACACGGTTAAACTGCTCGTTCAACAAAGAACCTTGGATCTCAACGTTCAAATCAACACGTTTGCTCAAACGGAAAGCGGTTAAGATACCAGCGTTCAACGTAGGAGACTCCGTTCTTGGACGATCATAAGACTCTGTAGTCTTGAAACGCTGCGCATAACCAAAACCGACCCAAGGAATCAAGCGGAACACTTTAGATTCTCTGTAAGGAGCCCAGAAGTTAGTAACATCCCACAACAAATCTACGTGAGCGGCTACATATTTATTATGTTGCATAAACTGTGCGCCATCACCTTCAAAACCGTGGATAATACCACCATTTAACTGGGTACGGAATCCTAAATACGGATTAAACCACTTACCAAAAGATACTTGTGGAGCGAAGTTTAAACGATTCTTGAAATCAGCCTCTCCATTTTGGTCTCCTAACAATACGCTGGCTCCACCCGCAATTGAAATAAACCAATTGTCGCGAGCTTTATTCTTCTTGAAATTAGTCTTATAACCAGCCTCATTGCTGAACCCCACCTGCGGTTGATATTCCTGTGCTGCCACAGAGAATACAAAACCTGATAACAAAGCTAAAAGTAAAACCTTAGTCTTCATATTTTCAACATTTTAATTAAACAATCAATTACCTAATATCTTAAAATTGGCACAAATTTAACTCTTTTTGTAATTACAACAAATAAAATCTTCAAATTGTTTCGAACTCACTCGAAATAGTTCAAAATTTTATAGCCCCCCTCTTTCAGATAAGACTCCTTCTTCATTAGTTTTATATCGTTCTTCATCATATCCTCAATTAAAGCCGCTAATGAATACTCCGGTTCCCACCCTAAACGAGTACGTGCCTTCGTAGCGTCACCGATCAGCAACTCTACTTCCGTAGGGCGGAAATACTGCGGATCTACTCCCACAACTTCCTCACCCACACGTTTCTTAAAGTTTTCCAGATAGGCATCACCAACCTTCTTGACGAACAATCCCTCGTCTATCGACTCTATGATAGCGACCTCGTCTATCCCTTCTCCTTTAAAGCGGATTCCCACGCCAATTTCCTCAAAAGCCATACGGATAAAGTCCCGAATCGTGGTAGTAATCCCGGTAGCTATGACATAATCCGAGGGTTCATCTTGTTGCAAAATAGCGTACATGGCACGCACGTAATCTTTTGCGTGTCCCCAATCCCGTGTGGAGGAAAGATTACCCATATAAACCTTTTTTTGCATACCCAAAACGATACGTGAAACCGCCCGGGTTACCTTACGGGTCACGAATGTCTCTCCCCTTAATGGAGACTCATGATTAAACAAGATGCCATTGGAAGCGTGCATATGATAGGCTTCCCTGTAATTCACCGTAATCCAGTAACCGTATAGTTTCGCTACCGCATAAGGGCTTCTCGGATAGAAAGGAGTAGTCTCCCTCTGCGGCACCTCTTGCACCAAGCCATACAACTCGGATGTAGATGCCTGGTAAATACGCGTCTTCGGGATCAAGTTCAGCAAACGGACCGCCTCTAGGATACGCAATACGCCCAAACCATCCGCATTCGCAGTATATTCGGGAGTGTCGAAACTTACTTTTACATGGCTCATGGCGGCCAGATTATAGATCTCGTCCGGTTGAACCTCGCCAATGATACGTGTAAGATTCAAACTATCCGTTAAATCGCCATAATGCAAAATCAAATTACGGTTTTCCACATGCGGATCTTGATACAAATGATCGATACGATCCGTATTGAACATGGAAGAACGACGCTTGATACCATGTACCGTATATCCTTTCTTAATCAAGAACTCAGTAAGATAAGCCCCATCCTGTCCCGTAATACCCGTTATTAACGCTACTTTGCCCATTTTTCTAATTTTCAATTCTCATTTTTCAATTCCCAAGTACCATTCATAGAGTCGCTTCACGCCCTTCTCGATCTCGATCGTATGGCGCCAACCCAAGGCATGCAACTTGCTTACATCCGTCAGCTTACGAAGCGTACCGTCCGGCTTGGACGAGTTAAACCTCAACTCGCCCTCGAACCCGATCTCTCGCCGGATCAGTTCGGCG
>ERZ1673753.3019-NODE-3019-length-11231-cov-18.813171_pt1 | contig 11231 bp, 9 predicted proteins | sample MGYA00580201_ERZ1673753 | MGnify/ENA primary metagenome ERZ1673753 (study PRJEB41218, sample SAMN15661747) | gut metagenome | host: Homo sapiens | place: Canada: London | collected 2015-08-20/2019-03-30 | study: EMG produced TPA metagenomics assembly of... | reverse complement strand
CGGCACAGGTGGAATCCACCGTGACAGGCAAGGGCTACCAGACGGCGGCACAGGTGGAATCCACCGTGACAGGCAAGGGCTACCAGACGGCGGCACAGGTCGGCGCCGCTATCACGGCGGCCGTCGGCGCGGCAATGGAGGCGAGCTACTGATGGGAAAATACAGCACCCTGAGCGCTCTGCTGAGCGCTATTGCAGACGCCATCCGCAGCAAGACCGGCGGTAAAGCGCCCCTTGCCGCCGAGGATTTCCCGGAGGCCATCGGTGGCATCGTCACCGGCGGCGGAGTGGATACCGGCGACGCCACGGCCACGGCGGGCGACATCCTGGCGGGCCTGACGGCGTATGTGGCCGGGGGGAAGGTCACCGGTACGCTGAAAATGGCCCAGGGCACTGTAACGCTGGGAAAGACGGTAACAAACGCCGTATACGAGACCGTCACCCACAATCTGGGCACAGTGCCATCCCTGATCTTCCTGCGGGTGGAGAACACCCCCACCTTTGACAGCACGGCCACCTATAACGTAGTGTGCGGATATGCAGTCAACTTCGCCTCCGGTCTGGTGCCGGGGGTGCGGACCAACAAATCAGCTGCCCAGTGCATCAACTCCAGCGGCGGCGGAGCGGGCGACACCACCGCAGCGGCGGCAACCACCTGCGTGGCGGACCAGATCACCGCCGGCTCCTTCCGCCTGCGGACCAACGGATCCTCCCGGTGCTGGGCCAACGGGTCCCAGATCAGGTGGATCGCGCTGGCGATGTGAGGCGCGCGAAGGCGGCAAACGGCGAAGCCTAAAGAGTTATATGCCGCCAGCCGGTAAAAAATATGCCAAAGGCCCCCTGCTTTCACGCGGCAAAAGCAGGGGGCCTTTCTTGCAATTTGGGGAAAAATGCCCGTATCAGAGTGAAAATCGCATGGGTATCCAGCAGCCCATATCCCAGAAACCAACGATATGCAGCATTATGCCGCCCCGGTGGGGCTTTGGGGCATGCCGGCAATATAGGCATCCGCCACCGCCGGAACGTAATAGGGGCGATAGCACACACCCTGCTCCCCGTCGTCACATTCCACCCAGAACACATAGTAGGGCATGAAGTACCGGTCCGTCTGCCGGGCCAGGTATTGCAGGTCCACCCGCTTGACCCGGTCCTCCCCCGGGAAGGGCTCCCAGGCAGACAGGTGCTGCCCCGCCGCCAGCCGTTGCCGGGCCTGGTCCACAGTCACCAGCGGATAAGCTCCCACCGTGTTGGCGTCGGACAGCTCCGGCCGGTACAGCCGGACCTCACAGCTGCCGCCGGACAGCCGGACCCACGTTTTCAGGATGCTGCGCTGAAGGATGCCCTGGGTCAGGTCCTCCTCCGGCCGGTAGAAATACAGGGAACAGCCGCCGCTGTCCCGGGCGGCCATAAAATACCGGGTCTGCTCCCCGAAAATGGCCCCGTACTGCTCCAGCAGCCATGCCGCCGCAGCGTCAGGGGTCAGAGCCGCCAGCTCCGGCCGGGAAAGCTTCACCCACAGCTCTCCACTCTCCCCCACGGTCACGGTGACATCCTTCCACGTCAGCGCCAGCTCCGTAGGTCCCCCTCTGACGGCAAACGTCACGCCGCACTGCCAGGTCTCCCCGGCCCAGGCGTCCTCCATGGCGGCCTGCACCGTCTCGTCCGGCACCCGGACCTCCACGGCAGACTGGGCCACGTCCGCCCCCACCGCCGCCGCCAGCTGCTCCATGGTCCGCCGCAGCTGCGCATAGTCTCCGCCGCCGGTGCGGAAGCCGTTGGCCACGTCCATGCGGGTGGTGTTGCGGAACACCGGCAGGGCGGCAAGCTCCATGCCCTCCTGCCACGGTCCGCCGTCATAGGCGGCAAATTCCTCCGCCGACAGCGGGTAATCTCCCATGCCGCTGTAGTCCCTGTCGATGGTCAGCACCGGCAGGTCCCCGGGCTCCGGGGCCGGGGTGGGTTCCGCCGGGCGGCCTGCCAGCGCCCAGGCTCCCGCCGCCAGCAGCAGGCACGCCGCCGCCGCGGCCAGCGGCTTCCACCGCAGCCTCCGCCGGGACCGGGCGGCCTGGGTCTCCTCCAAAAGCTCCTGGGGCAATTCATTCATGGCGTCGCTGAGCTGTTCCGGGTTCATACGTCAAAGCCCTCCTTTTCCAGATAGGTCCGCAGCCCCTGGCGGGTGCGGTACAGCTGACTCTTGACCGCCGGTACGCTGATGCCGCAGACCCGGGCCGTCTCCGCCAGGGAGTCGGCATAGTAATAGCGGCAGAGAAACGCCCGGCGGGCGGGAAGCGGCAGTGTCCGGAGATAGTCGCCCACAGCCCGGCCCAGCTCCCGCAGGTCCAGGGCCTCCTCCGGCGTGTCCCGGCCGGATACGCAGTCCCCCAGCTCCTCCAGGGACACGGCGTAGGCCGACCGCTTCACCCGGCCCCGGGCCCGCCAGCGGTCAATGGACAGCTGCCGGGTGATATGGCCCAGATAGGTGGACAGCACCCGGGGCCGGTGGGGCGGCATGGAGCCCCATGCCCGCAGATAGGTGTCGTTGACGGTCTCCCGGCTGTCTTCCCGGTCCGCCAGGATGTGGAAGGCGATGGACGACAGATACCGGCCATACTGCCGGTCCGTCTGGCGGATGGCCTCCTCATCCCGCTGCCAGTACAGGGTCACGATGTCGCGGTCCTCCATGGTGACATTCTCCTTTCGAGTTGCTTCTGCCTGTCATCCCGTCAAAAAATCCCGGCGGTTTCGCGGAAAAGGGGAAAAATTTTTGTATGCTGCCTCTATTATGCCGCCGGATCCGGGGCCCGTCAAGACAAATGCGCCGAAAGGGCTTGCCCAAACGGTCCCCAGGCGGTATAATGAAGAAAATATAGTCGCAGGAGGACGTTTTTATGGGAATCGTGGTGCTGGGCGCCGTCTTTGTGGACATCAAGGGATACCCCACGTCCACCTATATCCCCGGCGGGCGCAATGTGGGCCGGGTGGAGCAGGTCCCCGGCGGCGTCAGCCGCAACGTGGTGGAGGACATCGCCAACGTGGAGCTGCGTCCCACCTTTGTGAGCCTGGTGGATGACACCGGCCTGGGGGCCGACGTGGTGCGCCAGCTGAAAAATCACAAGGTCAACACCGATTATGTCCTGCCCACCCCCGACGGCATGGGCACCTGGCTGGCGGTGTTCGACAACCAGGGGGATGTGTGCGCCGCCATCAGCAAGCGCCCGGACCTGCGGCCCCTGATCGCCCTGCTGGATGAAAAGGGGGACGAGATCTTCCGGGACGCCGACAGCATCGCCCTGGAGATCGACATGGACAAGGAGATCGTCAAGCGGGTGTTCCAGTACGCCAGGAAGTACCAAAAGGACGTATACGCCGTGGTGTCCAACATGAGCATTGCCGTGGAGCGCCGGGACTTCTTGCAGCAGACCAGCTGCTTTGTGTGCAACCAGCAGGAGATGGGCATTCTGTTCTCCGACGATTACAGCGAAAAGACCCCGGAGGAGCTGCAAAAGATCCTGGCCTTGAAGATCCGCAGCGCCCGCATTCCCCGGATGATCGTTACCATGGGGGCCCAGGGGGCCGTGTACGCCAGCTGTGACGGGGACCAGGGGGCCTGTCCAGGCCGCAAGGTGGACGTGAAGGACACCACCGGCGCGGGAGACGCCTTCTTTGCCGGAGCTACCATCGGCCTGACCTATGGCAAGACCCTGGCCGAATCCTGCGAGATCGGCACCCGGCTGGCCGCCTCCACCATCTGCACCAGCGGCAACGTGTGCCCCCGGTTCCTGCCGGAGGAGTTCGGCCTGGACGTGGCGGTAACGGACTGAGGAGGGGCATATGAAACGGATCGACGAGTGCACGGATATGACCGTGCTGGTGGCCCTGCTGGTGCTGGGTATTCTGCTGGTCATGGGGGCGTACCGCATTTTCTCCTTCCTGTGCGAACATGCAGCCCTGGACGCCCGGACCTTCCTGCTGGGAGCAGCGTGCCTGCTGCTGGCGGTTGTGGGCTTTCTGCTGGCCCGGCGCAGCTTCCGGCGGCTGCAATACCTGCGGGACAACGGCGAATAACGTGTAAAGTAAAATGCGGTGCAGTCCCTTTTCGGAGGCTGCACCGCATTTTACTTAATTATAACTACGTTTTCAAAACTGCAGGAACCCTGCGGGAGCGCCCAGATGACGCACCAGCAGCTGCCGCACAGGGACAGCCACGTCACCCACGGCCTCCTCCGCCTGAGCAAACAGCATCACCATCATGGCAGCGTTGGGGAAGGGGCAGAACTCGCCGGGATTGCACAGGGAGATCAGCACCATGCCCAGATACGACACGGCCAGCGCCTGCACGAACGGGTCGCGGCCGCCCTCCCGCAGCAGAGCAATGCGGTCGTGGAGCAGCCGTCCGTAGGCTACGATGCCCACCAGGCCCATACTGCCCATGACCTGGGCCACGCTGTTGTGGTAGAACACCATGCTGCCCTCCACGCCGCTGAACACATCGGCGTTCCGGGTGCTGCACAGGCCGATGCCGAATACCGGATGCCGCAGGAAATCATCCACCGCCCGGGCCAGAAACTGGAGCCGGTCGGAGTTGCTGTCCTGGATGTCCTCGCCCATACGGCTATGGAGCACCCATTGCAGCACCACGGGGCCCGCCGCCAGAACAGCGATCCCGGCGGCCACGGCCAGGGCCGTCAGGCACCGGCGGCTGATGACGCCGTGACGCATCAGATACACGCCGCACAGGGCCAGGATCACCGCGCCGAACAGCAGCGCACTGCGGCTGCCCGTCAGGGCCAGAGCCAGAGCCATCACCCCGCCGGTGACCAGATGGCCCCGGTGCTTCAGGCTCAGATAAAACGGCATAGGCAGCGCCGTCAGCAGAACGGATGTGGCAAAGTTCCGATAGGACAGATACAGCACACCGACCACGGCTCCGTTTGCCAGCCACGCCTTCAGATAGGCCAGCAGCACCGCCAGAGCCATGCACATGCCCAGGGCGCAGAAAATCCCGGCAAACCGCCGGTGCAGGTCATAGGTCCGCTTCTCTGTCAGGTGGGAGCGGAACAGCACATACAGCACCAGCATCCCCACCCCCAGGCCCAGGGTATAGTACAGGGACAGAGGCTCCACGGCCTGCTTCCGGGTGATCACGTCGCAGCCGCCCAACAGGGTGGCGATGGACACCAGGGCCAGGCCCATGCCGCTGCGGCCCAGGCGAAGCGTCACCGGCCACACGGCAAAGTGCCACAGAAGCGCCAGCACCAGCGGCGGCACCAGGGCCGCGCAGGGCAAGAAGTCCGACAGCTGCCCGTAGCACTGGGTGGACATGAGAAACGCCATGAAAAACGGGCACACCGGAGCCAACAGATCCGGGCAGGCGGCCAGCAGCCAGATGACGATGCAGCCCAGGGCCACCACACCATAGACCGGCTGCCCCGCAGCCATAAACGCCCCCGCCACCGTCAGCAGTACGGGAAAATATGCGCGGCTCAGCCAGAACCGCTGTGCATACCGGCTAAGCCGGGAAAAAAATGTATACAAAGTCCGGCGCGCCCGGGCCCACAGGCCCCCCGCCAGATCAAGAGACGGCATCCACATAGCACACTGCGCTCCTTTACCGCAGAAACTACCTTTTTAGATACTTGGAAAAATTCTTTTTTCATCGTCGGGCCCGGCGCATCCCTTCCTGTCAGGTGCGGGGCCTCAAACCCACTTCCCAGGGTATTATATCATAAAAAGTTTGAAAAATTTGTAAACATTTGGGGCATTTCGTCACCCACAAGGGCCCAGCGGCCCAGTATCGTGTACTTTATCACGTTTAGACTCGTCTGTCAACCCGGAAAATCAACATTTTTCTCCCGATAAGTCTCTCGTTCGTTGTACAGTATCGCGCCGCATTGTCCATAACCGGCGCACACTGCCCTGCAGCACCCAGTATATGGCCCTGCCGCTGCCGCCATGCAGGCGAAGCGGGTAAAAAAATCTCCCCGGCAGACTGGCTGCCGGGGAGATTTTTATTCGTTTACGTTAAGCCGCTGGGCTGTTCAGCACTTCTCGTAGATGGTGGCAACGCCCATGCCGCCGCCGATGCACAGGGTGGCCAGGCCGCGCTTGGCCTCGGGCCGCTTCTGCATCTCGTGCAGCAGGGTGACGATGATACGAGCACCGGAAGCGCCCACGGGGTGGCCCAGAGCGATGGCGCCGCCGTTGACGTTGACCTTGCTCATGTCAAAGTGCAGCTCGCGGGCCACAGCGATGGACTGAGCGGCAAAGGCCTCGTTGGCCTCCACCAGGTCGATGTCGTCGATGGTCAGGCCGGCCTTCTTCAGAGCCTGACGGGAAGCGGGCACGGGGCCCACGCCCATGATCTTGGGATCCACGCCGCCCTGGCCCCAGCCGATGAGCTTGGCCATGGGCTTCAGACCGTACTTCTCCACGGCCTCGCCGGAAGCCAGCACGATGGCGGCAGCGCCGTCGTTGATGCCGGAGGCGTTGGCAGCGGTGACCCGGGGCTGACCCTTATCGGCGGCTTCCTGGATGCCGGTGGGCTCGAAGGTGTTCACCACCTGGGGATTGGGGGACTCGGGGCTGACGGGGAAGGCGCCGCGCAGCTTGGCAATGCCTTCCTTGGTGACGCCGGCCTTGGGATACTCGTCCTTGGCGAAGGGGACCATTTCCTTCTTGACCTTGACCATCACGGGGACGATCTCGTCGTCGAAGCGGCCGGCCTTCTGGGCGGCCTCGGTCTTCTGCTGGGAAGCGGCGGCGAAGGCGTCCTGCTCCTCGCGGGTGATGCCCCAGATATCGTTGATGTTCTCGGCGGTGGTGCCCATGTGATAGTTGTTATAGGCGTCCCACAGGCCGTCCTTGATCATGGTGTCCACCAGCTTCTTGTCGCCCATGCGAGCGCCCCAGCGGGCGTCCATGGAGGCAAAGGGAGCGGCGCTCATGTTCTCGGTACCGCCGCAGACCACCACGTCGGAATCGCCGGCCAGGATGGAGCGGGCGCCCTCGATGACAGACTTCATGCCGGAGCCGCAGACCATGCCCACGGTGTAAGCGGGAACGGAATAGGGGATGCCAGCCTTCACAGAGACCTGACGGGCGGGGTTCTGGCCCTGGCCGGCAGTGAGGATGCAGCCGAACATCAGCTCGTCCACGTTCTCGGGAGCGACGTTAGCGCGCTTCAGAGCTTCCTTGACAACGATAGCGCCCATGTCCACGGCGGGGGTGTTCTTCAGAGAGCCACCAAAGGAGCCGATAGCGGTACGGCAGCAATTTACGACATAAAGTTCTTTCATGTTGATCCTCCGTTTTGTGTTTTTTTAGACGGAAAAGTCCGTCAGGATTATAGCAACAGGGGCAGAGATGCTTGTTAATTTTTTGGCAAACGCACTCGTTTTCCACCTCTGCAAATGAAATTATAGGCGCTTTTAAGGCCCCCGTCAACGATAATCTTGTATTTCACGAATTTTTGTTAAATCTTTGACAAAACTGTTGTGACTTTCGTCTAAATTGACGAAAATTTAACAATGTAAAAAATGACCTCAGCCGGAGGTCTGCTTCAGTGCGGTCCAGAAGGCGGCGGGACGCAGGGTTTCATAGGCGGAAGAGACCTGGATCTCGCTGGCGTCAGCGGTATCTTGCAGCAGGCTGTCAAAGTAGGCTTCCCGCAGAGCATCCCGGTCCGCAGGCAGACGCCGGAGGATGACGAAACCGTTTTCGGTCTCGATAATGCCGGAAAACTGTCCCGGTTCCAGAGTGGCCGCCGCATCCTGAAGGGAGGGCGTCCAATCCGCTTCTTCCAATAATGCGCCTCCGGTCTCTGCCAGCAGCGCGTCAAAGGCGGCTGACGGATCCGCAGCGGTGTTCAGATGTGCGAACAGCTCCGCCGCCTTTTGCCGGGCGGCTTCTCGGTCAGACTCGAAGGGGATCAGGAGCCGTTCTGCCGTCAGCGGGGCAGTTTGCTGTTCAAACAGAGCCAGCTCGTTTTCCGCGGGAGCCAAGGCACTGCCGGGGGTCTCGTAGAGGGCGTATAATTTGGCATATTGCACACCGGTCTCCGTCAGATGCCGCCCCTGCTCCAGCGTCAGATAGGCGTAGTGCCGTTCCGGGAGTGCGTTCCGCTCAGCGTCCGTCAGCGTGCAGCCGTATGCCGCCGCCCAGGTCCCCACGGCAGCATACAGGGCTGTGTCCGCCAGCGCATCGGCCTTTACCAGATCCTCCAGTGTGCCACCCTCAGAGAGCGGAGCGGTCCAGTCCACTGGTTCCCCGGCGGCTTCGCAGCGTTCCTCCATTTGGCGGCAGTCCAGTGCCAGCCAATAGAGGTATTCCCACGCGGGGATGTTCTGCCCGTCGATCACCAACAGGGTCTCCGATTCGTTTAAGTCCGCAGCCTGTCCTAAAAGGAGAGCGGCGGGTCTCGGTTCTCTGCCGCAGGCGGTGAGCAGCAAGGCCAGCGGCAGGACCAAGGCAAAAAAACATTTCTTCATAGCGACGCCTCCTGTGTTTGTCCATTTCCATATCTATGCGGCGGCGTACGGCGCTATGCGAAAAAACCGCCGCGCCCCGGAGGGCACGGCGGTCCGATCAGGACAGCGCGGCTGCAAGCACCAGCAATAGGCCGGTCAGCAGCAGGAAAAGCAGTATCAGCTTCCACACGAATTTCAGCCATTTTTCGTAGGGGATGCGGCCCAGCGCCAGCGCGCCCATCACCACGGCGGCGGTAGGCGTCACCAGATTCACAAGACCGCAGGCGGACTGGAAGGCCGTCACCACCACGTCACCGCCCACCCCGGCGAACTGTCCCAGCGGAGCCACCACCGGCACGGACAGTGTGGCCAGACCGGAGGAGGACGGAATCAGCACGGACAACGGCAGGTAGATCAAAAAGACCAGCAGCACAAAGGAGGTGGAGCCAAGGCCGGAGAGGGCCGTCTCTCCCCAGTGAAGAATGGTGTCGGTGATATGGCCGTCATTCATCAGTACGGTGATGCCCCGGCTGATGCCGATGATGAAGGCCACGCCCAAAAGATCCGTACAGCCGGAGACGAAGGTCTCCGCCAACTCCACCTCGCTGAGCCGGTCCATCAGCCCCACCACGATGCCCGCCACTAAAAACAGAGCGGACAGCTCCGGGAACCACCAGCCCAAGACCGGCAGGGGCAGGCCCATTTCATCAAAGGGAATAACGCCGTAGATCATGGTGAGGAAGGTGGCGGCAAAAATAAGGAGAATGGCGGCGTGACGCCGGGTGAGAGGCTGGACGCGGCCCACGTCTGCGTGAAGCCTGCCTGCGCCGATGCCCACCACGGAGCAGATTGGGTCCCGCTTCACCCGGGCGGCGTAGGCGGAGACATACCAGATGGCGGCCCCCTCAAAGATCACGAACTGAATGAGCCGCCAGAGAAGGCCCTCCCCCAGAGAGACCCCGGCGAAGCCTGCGGCGATGCCGGTGGCGAAGGGATTCACCGTGGAGGCGATGACGCCGGCCCCGGCCCCCAGCAGGATCACCGCCACGCCCACCACCGCGTCATAGCCCGCCGCCAGAAAAATAGGCAGCAGCAGAGGGAAGAAGGCCATGGTCTCCTCCCACATGCCGTAGGTGGTGCCGCCCAGACCGAAAAACAGCATTAAAATAGTAATGAGCAGGTTTTCCCGGCCTTGCAGCCGGGAAATCACGTTGCTGACTCCGGCGTCGATGGCCCCGGTCTTCATCACAACGCCCAGAAAACCGCCCACCATCAGGATGAACACGCAGACATCCACTGCGTCATAAAAGCCTCGGAAGGCGGCCTTCAGTGCCGCACCGATGCCCTGCGGCGCGGCGGCCACGGCGTGATAGCTGCCGGAGATGGGGATACCATCGGCGTAGTCATAGCTGCCTGCCGGGATGAGCCATGTGGACAGTGCCACCAGAAGAATCAGGCAGAACAGGATCGTATATGCGGTGGGCATCCGGAATTTGCGTTGCTCCATGGGAACACTTCCTCCTTACGGACTGACTTACGCGCCGATGGTGGCCACCATCACGGCCTTGATGGAGTGCATCCGGTTCTCCGCCTCGTCGAAAACCACGCTGTGACGGGAGCGGAACACCTCGTCGGTGACCTCCCGGATGTCCACGCCCTTGGCCTGCCATTCCTTTGCCATTTTCGTTTCAAAATCGTGGAAGGAGGGGAGACAGTGGAGATACAGCACGTCGGGATTCTCCGTGGCCTTCAGGGTGTCCATCGTCACCCGGAAGGGGGACAGCAGCCCTACCCGCTCCGGGATCTGGGCTTCCTCACCCATGGAAGCCCACACATCACCATAGATCACGTCAGCGCCCTTTAAGTCCTCTGCGTGGTCAGTGATCTCGATGAGGCCGCCGTTTTTCCGGGCCTCGGCAAAGGTGGATTGTACCACCTCCTGATCCATCTGCTTGGCCAGTTCCTCCGGCCCCATGGCTACAAAGTGCATTCCCAGCTTGGCTGCGCCCATCATCCACGCATAGCACATGTTGTTCCGCACATCGCCGGGGAACACCACCTTGATCTTGTTTAAAGGCTTTTTGCAGTGCTCCTCAATGGTCATCAGATCCGCTAAGATCTGGGTGGGATGGTCGGCGTCCGTCAGGCCGTTCCACACCGGCACACCGGACCACTTGGCAAGATCCTCCACCACGGACTGCTCGTAGCCCCGGTACTCGATGCCGTCAAAGAACCGGCCCAGCACCTTGGCGCTGTCCTCCAGAGATTCCTTTTTGCCCATCTGGGAGGAGCCAGCGTCCAGATAGGTGACATGGGCGCCCTCCTGGGTGGCCGCTACCTCAAAAGAACAGCGGGTGCGGGTGGAGGTCTTTTCAAACAGCAGCACGATGTGCTTGCCCTGCATGGTGGGGGCGCAGACGCCTGCCCGCCGCTTGGCCTTCAGGTCATGGCCCAGATCCAGCAGATAGCGAAGTTCCTCCGGGGTGAAGTCGGCCAGGGTGAGAAAGCTGCGGCCCTTTAAATTGACTGCCATGATAATTGCTCCTTTTGATTTACTATAAACTGATTTAGAAATTGTGAGGGCACGGCGCCGCTTTGCGGCGCGGGGGAGCATGGTGATACCATGCGGAATTGAAGACCCAAATGGGCTTTGCCCATTGGAATGTTTCTTACATTCTCTTTGCTCCGCAAAGGGACGCGGCGAACCGCCGCAGGGATGCACCCCCCATTTTCTTTTTGAGACATCAAAAAGAAAATGCGCCGTGCA
>ERZ1673753.2998-NODE-2998-length-11282-cov-5.399662_pt1 | contig 11282 bp, 7 predicted proteins | sample MGYA00580201_ERZ1673753 | MGnify/ENA primary metagenome ERZ1673753 (study PRJEB41218, sample SAMN15661747) | gut metagenome | host: Homo sapiens | place: Canada: London | collected 2015-08-20/2019-03-30 | study: EMG produced TPA metagenomics assembly of... | reverse complement strand
CTTCGGTGGGAACCAGAGGTGCGTACACCTGGAAGCGCTCGGGGGCCTCCATGTCGATCTCCGTGATGACGATGCGATCAGCCACGGGCATGCACTGGGCGTACACCTGGCCGCCGCCCAGTACCCATACGGTGGGGGTGCGCTCGTCTGCAGTTCCGTCGGCGCCGTCGGCACCATCAGCGCTGTTCTTCAACTCGTTGAGGATCTGCTCCGCGGCGTTGGCCAGCGCGCTGGGGATCGAAGGCTCGATGATGCCACCGGGGGCGTCATAGTCATCCTGCCGAGTGATCACATAGTTCGTGCGCCCCGGCAGCGGGCGGAATCCATCGTCGAGTGCTTCCCAGGAGGTGCGCCCCATGACGACGGGGTAGCCGGTGGTGGCGTTCTTAAAATGCTTCAGGTCCTCTGGCAGGTACCAGGGCATGTCCGCTCCATCGCCGATCACACCGGCGGTGGTCTGCGCCCAGATCATGCCGATCTCCACCTGATCGCGGGAAATCCCCTTGGCCTCTAGGGCATAGCTGACCGCAGCGGCGGTGAGCTCCGGGTAGTCGCCCGGCTCGTAGCCGGTTGGGCGGTGGGGTTGGTTGTTGGAAGTCATTTATACGGCCACCTTTGCCTTGATCACCGGGTGCGGGTCGTAGCCGGTGAACTCGATATCGGAGAAGTCGTAGGAGAACATGTCCGCAGCCTTGTGCAGCTGCAGCTGCGGGTAGGGGCGGGGATCGCGGGAAAGCTGCAGTTTTACCTGCTCCACGTGGTTGTCGTAGATGTGGCAATCACCACCGGTCCAGATGAACTCACCGACCTCCAGGCCTGCCTGCTGGGCGAACATGTGGGTCAGCAGCGAGTAGCTGGCGATGTTGAAAGGCACGCCCAGGAACATGTCCGCACTGCGCTGGTACAGCTGGCAGCTCAGCTTGCCGTTAGCCACGTACAGCTGGAACAGCAAGTGGCATGGGGGCAGGGCCATGTTGTCCAATTCTGATACGTTCCAGGCGCTGACGATATTGCGGCGCGAGTCCGGGTTAGTCTGCAGGGTTTCCAACGCGCCGGCGATCTGGTCGATGTGCTGACCGTTCGGGGTCGGCCAGCTGCGCCACTGCACGCCGTAGACCGGGCCCAGATCGCCATTCTCGTCGGCCCATTCGTTCCAGATGCGAATGCCGTTTTCCTGCAGCCAGCGCACATTGGAATCGCCCCGGAGGAACCACAGCAGTTCACCCACCACGGACTTCACGTGTACCGACTTGGTGGTGATCAGCGGGAAGCCTGCGGAGAGGTCATAGCGGATCTGGCGGCCAAACAGGCTGGTGGTCCCCGTGCCGGTGCGGTCGCCCTTGGGGGTGCCGGTCTCGAGAATCTCCCGCAGAAGATCCTCGTATGGGGTGGGGATGGAACTCGGCTGCTGCTGGGGTGCCACTGCTCGCCGCCTTCCTTTCAAGCTCGAAGCTTCTTGGGGTTTAAAAGTCCCACACAGTCTACGTCGGCAACCAAGCGGCGGCACCCGCGGGGCTGGCAAGCCCGGCTATGGACAAGCTGAGACTAGGAACCGGCAGTGGTCCCGGAAGCGGATCCACCAGCGGATCCGCGCGCCGGGCTAGTGCAGTGGTCGGTAGTCGGCGTGTGGTCGCCCGCCTCGCGGGTCAGGCCCCACAGGATCAGCCCGATGGTTGGATCGTGCTTGGGCATGGAGGCGTGGCCCGGCGGAATGGGGAGCTTGCAGGCAGCGCCTACCTCCACGTTCGCTACGTCCGCGCCGTCGACTGATTCCAGCATGGAGGTCTTATTCGGCGTGGCGGTGGTATCGGCCGCGGAGTAGAGGTTGGTGTACTGCACGCGCTTGTCGGTATCCGGCAGCTGGTTCAGGCGGTCGATCAGTTCCGAACCGACCAACTGCTGCACGCCTGCCTTGCCCGCGGCGGACTCGGCTAGCTTCGGGTTCCGCTCGACGATCGGGCGCAGCATCTTGTCCATGCCGGCCAGCGTGGTGCCGTGGTACGTCGCAGCCAGGCCGACGGCACGGCCGACCTTATCGCCGCCACCGTTCTCCGCGATGTACTTCTTCAAGTGCAACCCACCCTGGGAATGCCCCACCAGATCGACCTTCTCTGCACCCGTCACGGACAGGATGTAGTCGATGGTCGAAGCGATTTCCTTGGCGGAATCGTCGATGTCCACCATGGCGTAGCGCCCCAGCAGGTTCGGTTTACCGTCGTTCGGCTTACCGTAGTTGAAGGCCCACGTGCAGAAACCCTGCTTGGATAAAGCATTGGCGGCCTTCTGCCAGCGCGTCGAGTTATCGGACGTGCCGTGGATGAAGACGACGGGGTTCGGGTGCTCCGGGGAGGGGACACAGGTGGGATTGTTCACAGGCGCCTTGGCCACATGCTTGCCTTCTAGACCGGCGGGGACTGCGGCGTCCGGAATAGCGCTAGAAGCATCGGTATCAGCAGCTAGGGCAGAAGGGGTGAGGGAAGAGAGGGTAGAGAGGGAAACGCTCAGCGCTGCAGCGCCGGCGAGGATGGATCGGCGGACCCGACCCCGTGCGAGAGAATTAACTTTCATGGAAGAAACGATAGCCTAACTTCCAGCGCTGTCCACCGTTACAACCAGAATGCACGGGCGTGTGATCCCCCTGCTCGCGCGTCAAACCCCACTCGATTAGGCCAATGATGTGATCGTTTTCGGGTAGCGATGCATGCCCCGGCGGAAGCAGTAGCCCGCAGACCTCGCCGACCTCTGCCTCGGCTACATCCGCTCCACCTATGGACTCCAGCTGAGACGTGGAATTTGGCGTGGCCGTCAGATCCTTCGAGGTAAAGATATTTGTGTACATCACGTTCGGGTGAGTATCCGGCAGCTCGTTGAGCCGACTGATGAAATCCGAACTACTCAGCTGCTGAATCGCGGCCTTGCCCGCCACCAGATCCGCGAATTCCGGGTTGCGGTCCACCAGGTTCTGCAGGATCGAGGACATCCCGGTCATCGTCGTGCCGTGATACGTCGCGGCTACTCCCACCGCGCGGCGCACCGTATCCTGCCCGCCGTGCTCTGCAATGTACTTCTTGATGTGCAGCCCGCCCTGGGAATGCCCCACCAGATCCACCTTGCTGGCGCCGGTGACCTCCAGGATGTAATCAATCGTCGCCGCGATCTCCAGGGCGGATTCGTTGATGTCGTTCACGGCAAACACACCCGGGATCGCGGGGCGGCCTTCTTCCGGCTGGCCGTAGTTGAAAGCCCACACCGAATAACCCTGGGCGGCGAAATACGTTGCGGCTTTTTGCCAGCGGAAAGTGTTGTCCGTCGTGCCGTGGATAAACACTAGGGGGCAGGGGTGCTCCTCCGTCAGCTCTTTCCGTGGATTATTGGCGGGCGCGCCGATAACGTAGCGCCCCTGCAAGGTGGCGGGAATGTCCGCGTCCGGCTCCAGCTGCGCGCGGGAGGCCGGACGGGGCGTCAAGAAGGAAAAAGGAAGCATGCAGTGCTAGGCGCAGGGCTAAAGAGAGTAAGCGCCGTGCTTGTCGTGGAACTTCGCGGCGGAGGCTAGGATCTCGTCGGCCATGTCGGGGCGGGAGATCATCAGATCCGGCAGGTACGGCGACTCGCAGTTGTAGCACAGGTCCGTGCCATCCAGGCGGGAGGTGTGCAGGCCAGCGGCCTGGGCAATGCCGACCGGGGCGGCGTTATCCCACTCGTACTGACCACCGGCGTGGACGTAGGCATCGTTATCGCCCAGAATCACGGAGACGGCTTTAGCCCCGCAGGATCCCATGGTCACCAGCTCCAGGCCCAGATCCTCGGCGATGAACTCGGCAATCGCCGGGGTGGTGTTTTGGCTGATCACTAGGCGGTTCGTGCGTGCTCCCTCGACAGCGCGGACCTCGGAGCTGCTGAACACGCGCCCTAGATCCGGCATGCCCACGGCAGCCTCGATGACCTTGCCGTCCTCCACCAACGCGATATGCACGGCCCAGTCCTGGCGGCCACCGGCGTACTCCCGGGTTCCATCGAGAGGGTCGATGATCCACACGCGCGAGTTATCCAGGCGCGAGAGGTCGTCTTCGGCCTCCTCGGAGAGCATTGCATCGTTCGGGCGGTGCTGTACGAGGGAACGGGCGATCCAGTCCTGCGCCAGCGCGTCGCCGGCCTTGCCCAGCTCGGTGCCGCGGAGCAGACCTACGTTCCTTACGCCTTTGAGGATCTCTCCGGTGCCCTGCGCGAGTCTCTGGGCCAGCGTCGCATCATTGAGTTCAGCCGTCATAGTTCTTACTTTAGCGGTCTGTTTAAATGGTCACATGGCTGTTGACCCGCTGGATTCCTTTTATGCCCCCGTTGCAGCGTGGTTCCGAGACGTTTTCGCCGAGCCGACGATTGTGCAAACGCAGGCATGGCGGGCTATCTCCGCAGGTCAGAATGCTTTAGTGGTGGCGCCGACGGGTTCGGGCAAAACCCTGGCGGCATTTTTGTGGTCGCTGTCGCGACTTTCTGGGGGATCTTTTTTTAATGACGCCCCCACGCCTGAAAAATCAAGTCCCACCAAGGTTTTGTACATCTCCCCGCTGAAAGCACTGGGCGTAGACGTCAGCCGAAACCTGGCGGCTCCGCTGGCTGGCATTGCGCGGGTGGCCGACGCGATGGGGGAGACCGCCGCCCCGGTGCGGGTGGGCGTGCGCAGCGGGGACACCCCGCAGTCGGAACGTTCTAAACTGCTACGCAATCCGCCAGAGATTCTGGTGACCACGCCCGAATCGCTGTACCTGATGCTGACCAGCAAGGCAGCGGCCACGCTGGCGAATGTGGACACCGCGATTGTGGACGAGGTGCACGCGGTGGCCGGTACGAAGCGCGGCACGCACCTGGCTCTGTCGCTGGAGAGGTTGGAGATGCTGACGGGCCAGGCAGTCCAGCGCATCGGCCTGTCGGCGACGGTGAACCCCGTGGATAAGGTCGCCAGCTTCTTGGGAGGCGACCGCCCGGTGACGGTGGTAAACCCCGAGCAGCCGAAATCCTGGGATGTGCAGGTGACCAGCGTGGTGGAGGACTTCCAGGATCCTCCGGCGGTAGAGGACGTTGCGCTGGCTGAGTATGAGGTGACGGAGTCTGAGGGGGCGTCAGAAAAAGAAACAGAAGCGCCGATAGACGAGGCACTGCTCGGCCCCAGCCTCATCGGCGAAGGGGTGGGCGGCAGCACCCAGGCCGGGTCGGGGGCGCGCGTGGCGAGCGGGGTGGATAAGGAATCTGCGCTGCCGCAGCAGAAAAGCGTGTGGCCGCACGTACAGCGCGCGATCTACCAGCAGGTGATGGAGAATCGCTCCACGTTGGTGTTTGTGAACTCCCGGCGCGCGGCGGAGCGGCTGACCGGGGCGGTGAACGAGGAATGGGCCAAGGAGCACGATCCGGATGCGCTGGCCGCCCCGACCAGGCGCGACCCGGCGCAGATGATGGCGCAGTCCGGGGCTGTGCGGGGGATGGACGGGGCGGGCGTCGCGCGGGCGCACCACGGTTCGGTTTCCAAAGACGAGCGCGCCGACATCGAGGCGGCGCTGAAGTCTGGCGAGCTGCGCTGCGTGGTGGCGACGAGCTCCCTGGAACTGGGCATTGACATGGGTCTGGTGGATCACGTGGTGCAGGTCGGCGCGCCGCCGTCGGTGGCTTCGGCGGTGCAGCGGTGCGGCCGCGCCGGGCACACCGTGGGCGCGACCAGCCACGCGACGATCTACCCGCTGCATAAGCAGGATGCCGAAGCCGCGGTGGTTGTGGTGGATCGGCTGCTAAAGGGGGAGCTGGAGCCGCTGCACGTGGTGCATAATGCGCTGGACGTGCTGGCGCAGCACACCGTGGCGGCGAGCGTGCAAGCCGGTGCGGGTTTGCTGGACGTCGAGGAGTGGTGGCGCGTCGTCCGCCGCGCGCACCCCTATGCCACGCTGCCGCGCGAGGCCTTCGACGGAGTGATCGAGATGATCAGCGGCCGCTACCCATCCACCGACTTCGCGGATCTGAAGGCCCGCGCGATCTACGACCCCATGGCCGGCACCCTGGAAGCCCGCCCCGGAGCGCAACGCCTGGCGGTGACCAGCGGCGGCACCATCCCGGACCGCGGCATGTTTGGAGTGTTCCTGGCCGCCGGGGAAAACGACGGCGCCCGCCGGGTCGGCGAGCTGGACGAGGAGATGGTCTACGAGTCCCGCGTCGGCGACGTATTCACCCTGGGCGCGAGCAGCTGGCGCATCCTGGAAATAAACCGCGACCAGGTGATTGTTGCCCCCGCCGCCGGCCACACGGGTCGCCTGCCGTTCTGGGTGGGCGATGCTGCGGGCCGCCCCGTGGAGCTCGGCCAGGCCATCGGCGAGAACCGCCGTACTTGGGGCTCTGGCACTTTGGAGGACATTCGCTCGGCCGATTTTTTGGACGCCCACACCCGCGCCAACCTGGATGCCTACTACCAGGAGCAGAAGGAAACCGCCGGGATCATCCCGGACGAGCGAACCGTGCTGATCGAGCGCTTCCGCGACGACATCGGCGACTGGCGCGTAGTGGTGCACACTCCCTTCGGCCGTGGAGTGAACGCGCCGTGGGCGCTGGCGCTAGGGGCGGAGCTGAATCGCCGGACGGGGATTGATGCGATGGCCGTGGCCGGGGATGACGGCATGGTGCTCCGCCTGCCTTATTCAGACGAACCGCCGGGCATGGAGTTGCTGCTGGGCGAGGGCTACAGCGGCGCCGAGCGGGCGGAAGCCACTTTGGCGGATGTGATGGAGGAGGTCGGTTCCTCCGCGTTGTTTGCGGCCCGCTTCCGCGAATGCGCCGCCCGGGCTTTGTTGCTGCCGCGCCGCAATCCCGGCAAGCGCCAGCCGCTGTGGCAGCAACGCCAGCGTGCCGCCCAGCTGCTGGATGTTGCCCGGGAACACCCCGAGTTTCCGGTGATGGTGGAGACGATGCGCGAGTGCGTGCACGACGTCTACAACCTGGACTTCCTGAAGGCGCTGGTGGCGAACCTGGGGCAGCGGGATGTGCGCCTGGCGGAGGTCACCACGGAGGCTCCGAGCGCATTTGCCGAATCGCTGCTGTTCACCTACACCAGTGCCTTCATGTACGAGGGCGATTCCGCCGAGCGCGCCGCCGCCCTGGCAGTGGATCCCGCGTTGCTGGCAAAGGTGCTGGGCACCCGGGAGGAGGGCATGGCCCTGGACCCGGCTGCGGTCCGCCGGGTGGTTGACGCCGCCCAGTGGCTGGCCGAGGGGCGCCAGGCTACGAGTGTGGAGCAGGCCGTGGATATGCTGCGCGCCCTGGGGCCGCTCAGCCTGGACGGCGTGCGCGAGCGCATCGAACCCTGGGCCGGGACGGTGGAGGATAGCCTCGCGCAGCTGCGGGAGTTGGTTCCCACGCGCTTGATGGAGGTGCACTTCGGCGGGCAGCTAAAGCTCGGCGCGGTCGAGGACATGCCCCTGCTGCGCGACGGCCTGGGCGTGCCCGTGCTGCCCGGCGTGGCCATCGCCGCCGAACAGGTGGACCAGCTAGACAATGCCATCGACCAACTGTTGCTGCGGTGGATGAAGAACCGCGGGCCCACGACTGCCACCGAGGCCGCTGCTGAGTTCGGCCTGGGGCGCGCGACCGCCGACGCACTGCTGGCCCGCTGGGCAGAGGGAGCGCAGGGCGCACAGGGCGCACAGGGCACGCGAGGTACGGGCAACCAGCGCCGTTTGAGGGCGGGGCATTTTGTCTATCTGGGTGATTCTTTCAGTGGGTCTGATGGCCCGAGTGGCACTAGTGGCGCCCCTGCCCCCACCAGCGCGGATGCACAGGCGGAAATGCAATACGTGGATACGGGGATGCTCCGCCGCCTCCGGTCGGCAACCCTGGCTGCTGCGCGCGGATCGCTGGAGCCGGTGACCCAGCAGACCTACGCACAGTTCCTAGCCGACTGGCATGGTCTTGGCCAGATGCAGCGCGAGGAGCTCGCCAGTGCCCTGGAACAGCTCGCCGGGGTGCCGATCCCCGCCAGCGCGTGGGAAACCTTGGTGCTGCCCGCGCGCATCCCGGACTATCAGCCGGGAGACCTGGACGAGCTGCTCAGCACCGGCGAGATTCTCGCCGTCGGTGCCGGACAAGCCGGTGCCAAGGATGCCTGGGTGAGCTTCGTGCCCGCGGACATGGCTGAGTACCTGATGGAAGGCGGGGAGGGGCTGGAACGTGGCGTCCATAAAGATACAGCGACCACCTTGGGCATGGTGGCCACACAGATCCTCGAGCACCTGCAGCGTGGCGGCGCGTTTCTGGCGGCCGAGTTGCAGGCGGCGACGGGGGCGGATCACGCGGAGGTAGATGCGGCGCTGTGGGAGCTATTCGATGCCGGGTTGGTTGCGCCCGATAGTTTCGCGGCTTTGCGGGCGCGGCTGGTGGAGGCCGGCTCCACGGGCAAGCAGGCTCACCGAGCGCCCCGCCGGAACCAGGGGCGCGGGTCGGCGCGCCGGGTGCGGATGGGACGCAGCGGATTTGCGCGGGCGGCGCGACGGTCGATGAACGCGCATTCGTCGGTGCCGGGGCGGTGGTCGGCGGTGTACGGCGCTGGGGTCGGTGTTGCAGAGGAGCTAGAAGCCCCTGCCGACGCCGCGGAGCTGGCCCTGGTGCGCTCCGAAGCTTGGATCGACCGCTACGCCGTGGTCACCCGCGGGGCGGTCGTAGCGGAAAAGGCCGCCGGGGGGTTCGCCGAGGCGTATCGGACGCTGAGCGCCTGGGAGGATTCCGGCGAAGTTCTGCGCGGCTACATCGTCGAAGGTCTGGGCGGGGCGCAGTTCGCCCCGCGTGACGTGATTTCCCAGCTCCGGCGGGCGCAGGACGGGCGCGGAAACGGGCTCGGGAACGGGCACGGGAACGGGCACAGTGACGGTGCTGGCGTTGGCGGTGTTGGCGGTAGCACTGGCGCACGCGGAGTGGCTATGCCAGAGCATGCACCCCAGCTGCTTTCCGTCCTGGACCCCGCGAACCCGTTCGGCTCCACGCTGCCTTGGCCGGAGGTCTCACGCTCGGCCGGCGAAGGTATGGCGCCCACACGCACAGCTGGTGCGATGATCATCATCGCCGCTGGTCGCGCCGAGGCGTATGTCTCTCGCAGTGCTAAAAACGTGGTTCTTTTTGCTCGGCCCGATTTTGGTGACGCCACGTCTGCCGAGCTCGGCGCCCCAGCCCCGCAGATCGATCTGGTGGTCGGGACTCTCAAGGAGGCCATCCGCGCCGGACGGTTGAGCCCCGTGATCATCGAGAAGGTCAATGGTTTCTCGGTGATGGACATTGCGACGACAGATTGGGTGACTGCAGGTGCACGCCTGACTCCGAAGGGGCTGAGTATCCGTGCCTGAGGGTGACTCCGTACTCCAGCTCTCCAACCGTATGCAATGGATGACGGGGCGGACGGTGCGGCATACCGACATCCGGGTGCCTCGCTTTGCAACAGAGAGCTTCGACGGCGAGCAAGTCCAACGAGTGTGGCCCTACGGCAAACACCTGTTTATGCATATCGGCGAGAGGGTGATCCACACGCACTTGAAGATGGAAGGCGTGTGGGCGATTCATCGCGCGGGGCAGCGTTGGCGTAGACCCGGCTATAGCGCACGCATTGTGCTGCGTTTTAGCCCCCAGCACGCCGGTGGTGAGGAGATCGAGATCGTAGGGCACGACCTCGGCTTCGTGCGGGTGTTCAGATCCGCGGACTATCCGCAAGTCATCGCGCACCTGGGATCGGACATCCTGGCGGAAGACTGGGAGGTCGACGGCAGGCAAGAGGCCATTGCACGGATCATGCAACGTCCGGAAAGAACTCTGGGCGCCGCACTCTTGGACCAGAAGAACGTGGCTGGGATCGGCAACGAATACCGCGCCGAGGTGATGTTTCTAGTGGGAATGCACCCGGAGGTGAAGGTGGGGCAGGCGGGAGAAGTGGGCGTCACCAAAACAATCGACCTGGCGCGAAGAGTGATGTGGGACAACCGCCTTGAGCCACACCGCGTTTTCACTGGCGACCGGCGGGCCGGACAGGGTAACTGGGTGTTCGGGCGTGCGGGTAAGGCGTGCCGGCGGTGCGGGGCGGCGATTCAGCAGGCGACGCTGGGTGGGCGCTGGGCTGGCGGGGATCCGGATTTGGATTCGGCGGAGTTGGAGCGGATCATCTGGTGGTGCCCGAGCTGCCAGGAGCGCTGAGATTCTTGCTGAGGCAGGTTAAAAGCTGGACAGCGGCGAGGCGGGGAGCTTGCGGGTGAGTTCACCGGGCGGCTCGCTAGTGAGCTCGCTGGCGAGACGGTTAAAGCTAGCGCCCATGACTCCCCTGAAAGGGGGTGGTTTATGTTCGTGGCGCGAGGAAAAGTGCAGGTCGCGAGAGTTTACCTAAAGTTCACGTAGACCTGGTTCGTGCATGTAAGAAATGGGCGACTTTCTACACATTTTGTCAGCAAAAGAGTCAGCTATTCTTATTTTCTAAGGGTGGGAATGTTCGGGTGAAGTGACCGTTGAGTCTTCCAGGGTTTTTCAGTGGTCGGGGCAAGGGTTACCTAAGTAGGCGGTCTAGGGCTGGTTGCAGGAGGGTGAATTCTGTTTCGACAGTGGTTGCGTGATCCTTTAAGGGTTGACTAAGGATCCTTTGGTGAACTGCGGCTTAATTGTTGGTGAACCCTGGGTTGAATCCGGTGCATTAAGGCGCAAGATTGTCGAACAATTCCTGGCTTTGAGGGTTTAGAGTTAGATCTCGTCACTCAGAGCCTGGGTGCACAGCGGCCCTCGCAATCCGCCGCGCAGCACCCGGGGGAGGGCACCCCTAAGACCGGATTCAAACCCAAAGTCACCTGGCCGAAATCTCGCAGAACCCTTGGGCTGGCGGCGCACATTCTCGCAGCATCACCAATGCGCCCTATCCCGCGTGAGCCGGAAGACATCCAGCTCGTGCACCTTTTCGGCCAGTGGCGTGCAAGAGGAGCACAAAACATGAAGAACCTGTGGAAGAACGGCGCAAGCGCAGCTGCTGCGGCCGTCATCGTTGCGGCAGCCGTCGCATCTCCCGCATCCGCCATCACCAAGGAAGAGCACTACCCGGAGACCCCGAAGCTCAACCCGACCCTGCCGATCGTCAACACCACCCACGGTAGTGACCACATCAAGGCCAACATCCTGAACCCGCACCCGGTATGCAACTCCGGTGAGGACTACCGCACCGTCGTCTACAAGGTCGACGACAAGTTCACCCCGGCTGGCACCATCTCTGCCACCAACCAGTCGAAGAACACCAT
>ERZ1673753.2981-NODE-2981-length-11345-cov-4.202834_pt1 | contig 11345 bp, 9 predicted proteins | sample MGYA00580201_ERZ1673753 | MGnify/ENA primary metagenome ERZ1673753 (study PRJEB41218, sample SAMN15661747) | gut metagenome | host: Homo sapiens | place: Canada: London | collected 2015-08-20/2019-03-30 | study: EMG produced TPA metagenomics assembly of... | reverse complement strand
AGCTAATATTATTTTTTAGCGTCTTTCATCACGGTTTCACCAGCTAATTTGCCGTTGACCAAGCAGTCCATTACTGCATTTGCACCAATTCTGACCGCACCGTGGATGCCGCCTGTACACTCACCGGCTGCATAAAGTCCGGGAATCGGTTTGTCGTCAACAACTGACAAGACACGGGTCGAAGTGTCCGTGGCGATGCCTCCCATCGTATGGTGAATCTTCGGGCTCATTTCAGAGACGTAGTAGGGCGCATGCGTCAAAGGCTTGATGTCCTTATCGAGTTTGCGTCCGAATTCCGTATCTTTTCCGCTTTCGATGGCCTTGTTGAATTCGGCAAAGGTCTGTTTGAGAGCGTCGGGACTGATACCGTAGGCCTTGGCCAAGTCATCGAGAGTTGCGTATTCCTTAACCGCACCGTTCTTTCTCAAGATATCCATGGCGCCGGGACGCACTTTGTTGAAAGAGGCAACGCCGACAGAGTCCGTAACCGAGATTGTCTTTCCACCGGCATCCAGCACTTTGAAAATAGCATCGGTGGTCGTTTTGCGATCACCGAATTCGTCGGTGAAACGCTTGCCGGTCTTGGTGTTGATCCATAAACCGTACAGAGAGCCGCCGACGCTGGCAAAATGCGAGCCCATACCCATGCCTTCTTCGTCCGGCGAAGTGTTCGGCAGGAACTGAATCCAGTCGGCCTGGATGATATTGGCTCCGATTCGGCTGGCTTCACGCATCAATTCAGCTGTAGCGCCCGGTTGATTCGTCGTTTTCAGATTGCCGGTTAACTTCGGATCGAGACGAGTTCTATAACCCACGTCAGCCGAGAAGCCGCCGAAGGCGAGGATCACACCGTCTTTGGCCTTGATCTCAACTGGTTTGCCGGAATCTTCTTTGCCGAACTTGTAATCTTCAAGAGCCGTGACACCGATGACTCGACCGTCTTTATTCTTATCTAAACGAATGACCTTCATTCCAGTCAAGACAGGAACACCGAGTTCCTTGAGTTTTTTCATGAACGGGATCAAGATGCCTTGGCCGGTGCCTTCTTCAGTAATCAGGCAGCGGCGAGCAGAGTGTCCGCCTTTGCCGGTTAAGTCGGTGCGCCAAACAACGCCTTGTTTCTTGGTCCACTCAAATGTCGGAGCAGCGTGTTCTGTCACGACTTTAATGTGTTCAGGATCGCCTAAACCTAAGCCGATGCGTTTCATATCGGCAGCGAGCTTAGCCGGTGAATCTTCGATGCCTTGTTCTTTCTGGACGGAGGAGCCAGGAATAGCCATCATGCCGCCGGAGCGAGAAGAGTTGCCGCCGGCGACCTGCATTTTTTCCAGAACGGCAACTTTTGCTCCGTTTTCAGCCGCCGAAATGGCAGCGGCTAGACCGGCAAATCCTGAACCGATGACGATCACGTCATATTCAGGTGCTAACTTTTGTGTCTGTGCGAAAGCGATAGAAGGGAGGGCCGAGCAAAGTGCACCCGACACCATTACTTGAAGCATGCTTCTACGAAAAAACTGCACTTTTTCTCCTTTTTGGTGGTTGTTATTAATGAATTTCTTTGCACGAAATTCTAGATCCGACTTTTTCTGATGTAAATGAGTAAATATTTAGAGGGTCAATTGGAGAAGAAAAAACAATATTTTTACCGACCTGAAAATCAAATGGCTTAATGTGGGAATTGGAAGCCGAAAGATATGATCCGAAACCGCAAAATTTTGATGTACAAATTGAACGGCAGGAAACATACTTAAGAACAAAGCGAGAGACGTTTAAAATCAAAGAGCAGAAGCATTTGGAAATGGAAATGAAATACATATCTGGAATTCATGCTTTAAATTTGAGATGCAGTTTGGAGACGTGTGGGGATTGGCACGCCTCTGGAATTCAATGGAAAAATTTGACCGTTCGTGAGTCTTCTGACTCCGTTTTCGGAGATTACGGTATTGAAGACAATTCTTCTGTGCCAGGGCATCCAGGGAACCACAAGGCCGCCAATCATATCCGAGCGCTTCTTGACCTTGTTGCCGATGGGGCCTTCGGTTATGCACAAGGCATGAAAAACGAATTGATTTGCAACGAAAGTTATACGCCTGAAGTCTTTTCCAAATTGCTGCTGCTGAAAAACTCGCCTCGCTGGTTAAAAATCAAAGAATTCATTGGAAAAGAATATGGAGTGCCTTGGCTGCACTTCTTGAGGGAGCATGGATATGACCGATGAAGAAAAAGATTGGCAGACAAATCATGGTAATTTTATTGAAGCCTTTCTACTGTTTTTGAACAAACAGACGGATCAATTCGTTCTTAAAGGCGGGACAGCGTTGTCTCTTTGTTATGGTTTAGATCGTTTCTCCGAAGATATTGATTTGGATGGTCGGAAACAAGACATCAAAGAGATAGTCAAACGGTTTTGCGTGAACCACGGTGTAAATTTTCGAGTTGCAAAAGATACTGCGACAGTGAAGCGCTGCATCATTGACTACGGAAATGACGTACATCCTTTGAAAATTGAAGTTTCATACAGAAATAAAAATCTCGGCCTGGAAGAAGCCTCAAAGGATTGGACACAAATTCACGGTATCAAGGTTTACGGCATTGATGCCTTGGCTCGGATGAAGGCAATGGCTTATCAAGGCAGAGACAAGATAAGGGACCTCTACGACCTCTCTTTCATTGTTAATAATTTTTCTGACGGCTTGTCTCATCAGACTAAAGGTATGATTCGAGATACATTGTCATACAAGGGAATAGAGCAATTCGATTACTTGGTTGCCACACAGCAAGATACTCTTATTGACAAAGATCGGCTAGCGGAAGGTTTTCTAAAGATGCATGAAAAACTTGGACTATTATTAGATGAGGAAGAGCAACAGACAAACGCTAGTCATTGAATAAATAAACTAGCCATGCTTATTCTGCATCGGATGATGGAGAAAATTTCTGGGAAATTCATTTAGATATAGTTTCAGATTCACGTTAACGCGACAAGAAAAATTAGCCGTTTTTGAAGAGTTGAGGAAACTACTTAGGCAAAATCTAAAAAATTTATATTTCAACTGGAGTTTTAGCCGCTTCTTTTGGACATAATGTCATGTTGGAGTTCGACACCACCCGTCGAACAAAATTTTGTTCATAGCCTCGTTAATGAAGAGTTAATAAAGTCATGGAAACTATCCTGAAATCCCTCCCGATCGGTGAAAAAGTCGGTATTGCTTTCTCCGGCGGTCTTGACACCAGCACAGCTTTGCTCTGGATGAAAAAGAAAGGCGCTTTCCCCTGCGCTTACACTGCTAACCTTGGTCAGCCTGATGAGGACGATTACGAGGCAATTCCTCGAAAGGCTATGGACTTCGGTGCTTCGATCGCCCGTCTGGTTGACTGCCGTGAACAGTTAGTCGCCGAAGGCATCGCTGCGATTCAAAGCAACGCTTTCCACATCACAACCGGCGGTGTCACTTACTTCAACACCACTCCGCTCGGACGTGCCGTTACCGGCACTATGCTCGTCAACGCCATGCGCGAAGACGGCGTCAACATTTGGGGCGACGGCTCTACATACAAAGGAAACGATATCGAACGTTTCTACCGTTACGGTTTAGTTGCCAATCCTGACCTCAAGATTTACAAACCCTGGCTTGACGTTGAGTTCATCAGCGAACTCGGCGGCCGCGCTGAAATGAGCCAGTTCTTGGCCGACAACGGTTTCGGCTACAAGATGAGCAAGGAAAAGGCTTACTCCACCGACTCCAACATGCTCGGCGCAACACATGAAGCCAAAGACCTCGAACACCTCGACAGCAGCATGAAGATCGTTGAACCGATCATGGGTGTTCCGTTCTGGAAAGAAGAAGTCGACATCAAGCCTGAGAAAGTCACTGTTCGTTTCGAAGAGGGCATTCCTGTTGCCCTTAACGGCAAAGAATACGACGACAAGGTTGAACTGATGCTCGAAGCCAACCGCATCGGCGGCCGTCATGGCCTCGGCATGAGCGACCAGATCGAAAACCGTATTATCGAAGCCAAGAGCCGCGGTATTTACGAAGCCCCGGGAATGGCATTGCTCCATATCGCTTTCGAACGTCTCGTCACCGGCATCCACAACGAAGACACGATCGAACAGTGGAGAATCAACGGCATTAAACTAGGCCGTCTGCTTTATCAGGGCCGCTGGTTTGACCCGCAAGCCATCATGCTCCGCGAAACTGCTCAGCGCTGGGTTGCTCGTGCAATCACAGGAGAAGTCGATATCGAACTTCGCCGCGGCAATGATTACACGATCCTTGATACACGTTCCCCCAACCTGACATATGAACCGGAACGCCTCACGATGGAAAAGGGCGATTCGATGTTCACAGCCTCTGACCGTATCGGCCAGTTGACCATGCGTAATCTCGACATCGTCGATACACGCAACAAGCTTGGCATTTACTCCAAAGCTGGTCTTATCGGCGGAAGTTCCAGTTCCATGCCTCTTCTTAAAGGCACGAAAGACAACGACTAACTTTTAGTTTTTTGAAAAAAATCCTTCTTGAGTTTGTGGCTCAGGAAGGATTTTTCTTTTTTGGAACGTCTAGGTACAAAGATGTTTCCTTGCCTTCGGAGGCCCCTTAAAAACTAAGAGAATCGTAATAACCTGAAAAAAGGATGGAAGCTCTTAAAAACAAGGCACCAAAGACTGCAAAAATCGCACCGCCTGTTATCACCTTTTGGCTTCGGGTAATAAGATTGATCAGAAGAGGAAGAGCAGTACCGAAAGTGATTCCCCCGATCCAAAACATCAAGGCCTGGTTCCCGCTAATAAGAGCCTCTGCGCCCGCTCGAGCACCTATGGAAGCAGAACCTAACGCTACATAAACAAAGGAGAAAATCGCAAAGAGCTTAGCTGTATCAACCCAAACAGATGTTCTGGAACACCAGCCGACAGACTTGTGATCAACCAATCCCATTGCCGACATCAGTTCCAACATGGCGATGGAACTCGTCAGGCCGGACATAATCCAAAGAACGGGGATAAGAGACGAATTCCACAGTGAAACTCCGACAGCCTGCGTGAGAAGGAATCCGGAATAAATAGTGCTGCAAACACCGAGAACGGAAAAGACTGCATTAAATCCGTTGGACTGAGCTAATTTTTGCCATTTTGAGCCTTTAAATATAATTCCGGCACAAATCATGGAATAAAACACAGAGCCGACGCTAAGCAGGGAAAGAAGAACTATTCCGATCATCATCCAGGACTGGAAGTTAAAGGAGAAGTCCCGGAGGGCATAAAAAATCACAAACGGAAGGTTGCTGAGGCGTCCTAAATGACTGGTCACCAATGCTAAACCTGCAATTCCGCAGAACGTCAGAACATAAACAAAATTCTTTTGCCGAACCCAATAGTTAATGAAAAATCCCATTCCGGATAACCCGATGAACCAGAGAAATAAGGCAATCGTCCATCCCCAATGAGTTGCCTGAAGCTGAGGAGTAAGTGTGGATAAATCAATCATTTTTGCACCACTACAAAGAAATTAGGTTTCGTGCCTTTGTTCGGCATAAGGAGTTCGGTACGACAGGAAGCGATCTTCTTAGAAATTTCGCTTTGCGGATCTTTCACATCTCCGAAGAAACGGGCTTGAGCCGGACAAGCCTGAACACAAGCAGGTTGTTCTCCCTGTTGAATCAATTTCAAGCATCCGTCACTCATGCATTTCATGGGAAGTCCGTTATCCGGATGAGACCAGCGGGCATCATACGGACAGCTCGCTACGCAGTAGTTGCAGCCAACGCATTTGTTCGGATCATTGCGAACCAAACCGTTTTCGTCGTAGTAATTAGCACCGAAGGGACAAGTCTTAACGCAGGGAGCGTCCGAACAATGCTGACATTGAACCAGCAGATTTACAGGTCTTCTTTCTTCCGAGCGAAAAACGCGAATATTAGAAGCAAGCCAGTCGCGGCCCGGAATAGAGCGATTATGCATTTCGGGAAAGTTAGTCTGAGAACAGGCCACAATACAGGCTCCGCAGCTGATGCATTGTGTAGCATCAAAAAGATGCGCTAATTGTTTTTTCTTTTCGACCATGATTTAGCCTCTCAATTTGTTGATGCGTACGGCACTGTTATTGGCAACCGTTCCGAAAACGGGCTGTGCATAACCTTTGGCGTACCAGTGAGAATTAATCCCTTCTTTAATGAACTGATAATCGGGGTGATCAGCCAAGTGTTTGATTCGATTACCGCCTGAAAATCCGAAAGCGAAGAGTGATCCTGATATAACTTTCTTCGTCACAGTAATTTGAGCATTCCCTTTATAGCCCGTATCAATACCTTCAACTTCGACGGTTTCACCATGAGAAATGCCCAGTCTTTCTGCATCTTCCGGGTTCATCCAAACAGTACGGTCTCCAAGGTATTTAGACGGAAGAGCAAACATACTGAGACCGGAGCAGGAAGTGCAGTTTTTCCCGGATACTAAAATAAACTCGTTACTGTTTCTCTTCGGCGGAGTAAAAGCCGGTGCAGGAATATGTGCCGTGAAAGGAGGAATTCCTCGCACATATGCGGGTTTTTCGAAACTCTTGAAAGAATAAATTTCAACTTTGCCGGAAGGCGTTCCGAAGGGTTTCTTATAGGGATAGACGCCGTACTCTTTAATCTTAATCGTCGACCAGCCTTTCGTTCTAATGTCCTCGTGAATCCGACGAGACCAACCGGGCTTGACTTTGTCGCATTCTTCCAAGAGCTGGGCATAGCCTCTCTTTGTGAATGCGTCAAAGTAAGCATTGAATTCTTCAGCTGTTTTGCATTCCTTGTATCCGACTCTTGCAGCTCTTTCCGGGAAAGCTCTTCTGAGGATCTCTAGCAGAATCCACACATCGTGACGGGCCTCGCAGCCTTCAGGAGGACTCAGTTGAGGATCGGAAAGATAAATCGATCCGTCTCTTGCCCACTTTACGCCCGACATTTCCATTCTTTCCATGAAGTACGTAGAAGGAAGGACATAGTCAGCGTAATCGCAAATCTCTTGAGGGAGAACGTCTTGAACGACACTAAGTTCAAGTTTTTTAAGCCTTTCGGCAAGCTCCTCAGAATTTGCTTCTCTTTGGAACATCGTTGTGCCCACAAAGAAGGCTGCCTTGATGGGGTAAGGTTTTCCGGTCAGAACAGCTTCCATAGCCACTTTGAAAGTGCCCTCGGCTTCCGGATAGATGATCTTATCGATGCGCTTTTCTTTAGCCATCCTCCAAGTTTCCCCATTCGGACCTTTTCCTTGGGAGACACTCGGAATCTTCAGACCGGCAGCAGCCGTAACAATCATTCCGCCGGGTATATCGATGTTGCCGTTAAAGGCGTTTGCGATCGAGACTAAACGATAAACCTGAACATCTGTACCATTTTTAGAGGTATACCACCCGTCATCAATTACCCCCTTGAGATTGGTGAAATCTCGAGCAATTCTGCGAATCATATCGGCGGGTATACCGGTAATTTCAGAGCTTTTTTCGGGGGTATAAGGAGCAAGCGTCTCTTTAATGATGACAAAAGCGGTTTTAACCGGGCAGGAAGATCCATCTGCAAGCTTGACAGATCCGCTCATATTCAGGTCAGCCTTGAAGGAAGAATCCTCATCAAAGGCGGTCGGTATGCCTTTATCATTTCTTAGAATGCCTCTGAAAGAGAGGCGTCCGTCGGAGGAGGCGACGACATATTTCGTTTTATCTCCACCCTGAATGACCTCAGCCTGAGTAAGGGGCTGGCCGTTTTCTTTGATCAGGTAAGCTCCGTTCGTCCCTTTCTCAATAAAGTCTAGATCAGCCGTGTTTGTACGGAGCATTTCATTGATCAGAGCTGAAAGAAAAGCGTCATCTGTGCCGGGACGAATAGCAACCCATTCGGCATCGCCGTAGGTAATGTCCGGCATTTTCGGATCGATAGCAACGACGCGAGCCCCTTTTGCTCTGGCGACATTCAAAGTATGAAGAGCCCCCATCGAAGCTCCCATAGTGCGTCCGATCAGGAGGAGATAGCGCAGATTTTCGTAGTCAGGTTCTAATTTTCCCGCACCGCTGAAGCCGGTACCGAAAACCCAGTTGCGCGCATTTATACCCGCAGCGTTGCAGGAAGATTGGTGTCCGATGTTATTGGGAGAACCTAGCGGGAAAGTCAGCCATTTGCTCATTCCCTGAAAATTATGAGATGTTGTTGTGATGGAGCTTTCACCATACTTTTGGACAAGATCTTTAACTTTGGCGCCGATTTCGTTTAGAGCCTCGTCCCAAGTAATTTCTTTAAATTTACCTTCGCCTTTTTCCCCGATACGTTTTAAGGGTTTGCGAAGACGGAGAGGGTGGTTCCAGATCCACATCGCGCCGGCAGAACGGCCGCAGTAACCTTGCTGAGGATGTCCGGGGTTCGGAAAAATTCGAACGGTTTTTTCTGATATCGGTTCGCCTTCTTTGCGCATCGCTAAGATGCCGCAGTAAGCACCGCACATTGTGCAGGCGACCGGATGTTTGGACCATCCTTCTTTTTCTAATTTTGCAATTTGTTCCGCAAATGCATGGTTCACCAGAGAGGGAGCGGATGCCGCTGCTGCCGAACAGGCTGCTCCCTTAATTAATTTTCTTCTGGTCATCGAAAGATTAACGAAATCGACTGACATTATTTTTGTCCTTTTAATAATGGGGTTTGTCCCTAACGCTCTGGCATACTAGGCTTCTCGAAGAATTTGAATAATCGGAAAATCCCCTTATACCGTTTGAACTAGACTGCCGATTTTTAATCCGTTAGCTGCATTAATATGTCGTAGACTAATATTATTTTTTACAATAAATCAAATAATTAAGTAGTTAAAAATTTTATTACCTCGGTATCATCCTGTCACAATCAGCAACATATCAGATACAGCTTGAAATAATGGGTTACTAAATAAGAAAAAGACGGGGATTTTTGAACAATTTCTGAACTAGGAATATCCTCAAAATTCAAAATTTGAGGTTCTCAGAGGTTCTATTTCTGTAAGAAAATCCTCCTTCAGGACTCGAGTTCTTCTTCACTGAGGCAAATCCCCTAAAAATGCTAATGGGTTATTCGCAGAGAATAAATCCTATAGAAAATTTAATATAGTGAAGCTTATAATCAGTTTTAGGTGGGTTATATTTATTTAAAAAACTACTAGAAATTGGCCTTGCATGTCCTCTTCACACAGGCAGAATGTGGAAAGTTAAAAAATAAGATAGAAAGCGATGTACTTCAATAAAAGAAAAAGAGCACCGAAAATACTGAAGCTGCTTGTCGTCGTCTTATCGCTGGGCGCCTCGATATGTTTTTCAGCCGACAAAACGGATATCAGGGTCGGCATTATTGATTCTTTTAATCCGGAGTTCGCGACGACCACACTCGAACCTACCTTACGATATCTCAACCAAAAATTACCCAACTATCACTTCGTTGCCGTTCCTTTGAATTCGGTAAACCCAGAAAAAGAATTAAAAAACAACCCGGTTGATTTTCTCATCAGTTCAGCAGGTACATTTCATGAACTAAGTATTTCTATAGGCATCGTTCATATTGCCACTCGTAAAACCATTCTCTCTGACGACCCTTCAGTTTCCGAGGGCGCAGCTTTCGTTACATTGGCTAAGAGAGCAGATCTCATTGAGCTCAAAGACCTGCAGGGTAAAGTCGCTGCCGCCTCTCAGCCGAATTCTTTCGACGGCTGGCTTGTCGGACAGCACGAACTCTTCAAAAACGGTCTGAACCCTGAGAAATTCTTCAAGCGGTCTGTTTTTACCCATTTTCAATTTCCTGATGCGTTAATGCTGCTCATTCAAGGAGAAGCAGATGTCGCGATCCTTTCAGCCTGTGTCTTGGAAGAACTCTCTCAAGAGGGGCTTATTGAGTCATCCGATTTCAAGGTTATTTCGCAAAAACCAAGGGATGTTTTGAAGTGTGCGCGGTCTACAGATCTTTATCCCGGAATCGTCTTTGCTGCTCGAGAGAATATTCCTCCGAAACTCATGTGGGAAGTGACTTCGTCTTTGATCAGCATGCCGCCGACCAACGACTATGAATGGACGATTGCAAGTCGGTTCTCTAAAGTGGATGAACTTTTCCGAGATCTGCAGCTCGGGCCTTACCAATATTTAAAAGATTGGAGTCCTGCCGGCATCTTTAAGCGCTTCAAGACAGAAATCTTACTGACCTGTGGCTTGCTTCTTCTTTTAATCCTTAACTCACTATACCTGAGACGAACAGTTGCGAGAAGAACGCTTCAAGTAAGACGAACACTGAATCGCCAAATAAAAATAGAGAAGGAATATCGGGACTCTCGAAACCGATTGGCACAAATGGAAAAATTCGGTGTCATCAATCAGATGTCGGGCATGCTCGCACACGAAGTCCAACAGCCTTTGATGGCAATTAACAATTATTTGGCCGGCTTGCGTGTGTATTTGAAGTCAAAGGGCTTCTCTGATGCCGTTACGGAACAAGCTATCGGTTCTTTAGAACATAACAGCGAACGTATCGGAAGCATTGTGACACGCGTCAGAGGATACGCAAAACAAAAGAAGGGCGAAATGAAAAGCTGTGACTTAACTGCCATTGCTTTAAGCGCACTTAATGTATTGAAGGCACTGAAGTTTGAGCACGTCGAGGTTACTTCTGACTTACCTTCAGAGGCTAGAGTAGTCGGCGATCCGCTGGAACTCGAACTGCTCATCATTAACTTACTTAAAAATGCCTGCAGCGCCGTGGAAAAACAACCCAAGCCGATAGTTGATTTAAAAATCGGAAGCCTCGACGACAGCCATTGGTGTTTGAGTGTCTCGGATAACGGGCCGACGCTTGATGACAAATCCTTCGCCAGACTTAAGACACTGGGAGACAGTGTCAAACCGGAAGGCATGGGCATCGGTCTTTCGATCGTCCGCGGTATTGCAGATAAACACGGAGCGGAACTGGAATTCATCAGACTGCCGAAAGGCGGAATCTGCAGCCGTGTGGTAATTGATAAGGAGGAATGTAAATGACAACCCCGCTGGTTCGTATTGTGGATGATGATGCGGATGCACGATCTTCTTCTTCGTTTTTTCTGAGCATGATGGGTCTGGAAATCAAAGAGTATGACAGCGCTTATCGCTTTTTGGAAGAAGACGACATGAATCGTCCCGGGTGCATCATTTTGGATGTCCGTATGCCGGATATGACCGGCATGGAGCTTCAGGTTAAACTGAATCAAAAGGACTGCCGCCTTCCGATTATATTTCTTTCCGGACACGGAGAATTAGACATGGCCGTCCACGCAGGTTCGACGCACGATATTAATAAAAAATCTGAATAATATCTGCGAAAATTTC
>ERZ1673753.2974-NODE-2974-length-11358-cov-4.760506_pt1 | contig 11358 bp, 11 predicted proteins | sample MGYA00580201_ERZ1673753 | MGnify/ENA primary metagenome ERZ1673753 (study PRJEB41218, sample SAMN15661747) | gut metagenome | host: Homo sapiens | place: Canada: London | collected 2015-08-20/2019-03-30 | study: EMG produced TPA metagenomics assembly of... | reverse complement strand
TAACGTCACCGGTACCGACGATCTGCTGGACGAGATCGACGGCCTGCTGGAGAACAACGCGGAGGAGTTCGTCCGCTCTTACGTACAAAAGGGCGGCCAGTGACCGCCATTCGCCGCCGCATTATGGGCCTGGAGACCGAGTATGGAATCGCCAACATGCAGGATTCCTCTCGCCGCCTGGGTCCCGACGAGATTGCCCGCAAGCTCTTCGCACCGGTGGTGGAGGAGCACCGCAGCTCGAACATCTATACCGAGAACGCCTCGCGCCTCTACATGGACGTCGGCGCACATCCGGAGTTCGCCACCGCGGAGTGCGATAGCCTGCACCAGCTGATCGCCTACGACCGCTCTGGCGACCTGATGTTCCACGAGCTGGCCGACCGCGCCGAGCAGGCCGTCGGCGGCAAGGTCTACTTGCTGAAAAACAACACGGACTCCCTGGGCAACTCTTATGGCTGCCACGAGAACTACCTGGTTAGCCGTGATATTCCCCTGAAGGGTCTTAGCAAGCAGTTGCTGCCTTTCCTGGTTACCCGCCAGCTGATTTGCGGTGCGGGCAAGCTCGCGATCCCTTATCCCGGCGCGCCGAACGAGAACTTCGGCCCGGGCTACACCATGAGCCAGCGCGCCGACCACGTCTGGGAGGGCGTGTCCAGCGCGACGACCCGCTCGCGCCCCATCATCAACACGCGCGACGAGCCGCACGCCGATTCCTCTAAGTATCGCCGCCTGCACGTCATCGTCGGTGATTCCAACATGTCGGAAGTCACCACGGCCCTTAAGGTCGGCTCCACGCTGCTGGTGCTGGAGATGATCGAGGCCGGCGTGGCCCTCCCGGATTTCGAGATGGCCAACGAGATCCGCTCTATCCGCGAGATCTCCCGCGACTTCACCGGCCAGGTGGACATCGCTCTGCGCAGCGGGTCGACTGCCACGCCGCTGGAGATCCAGCGCGCTTTTTATGACGCCGCCTGCGCCTACCTCGCCGTGCGTGAAGACCCGGAGCGGGGCACCCCCAACGCGGAGCTAACCCCCGTGGTGGATCTGTGGGGCCGCGTGCTGGACTGCTTCGACACGGGCGACTTCTCGCCGGTCTCCACGGAGATCGACTGGGTCATCAAGAAGTCGTTGCTGGACCGCATGGCCGCCGCCCGTGGCCTGGATCCCATCGACCCCCGCCTGGCGCAGATCGACCTGATGTATCACGACATTCACCCCACCCGCGGCCTGTTTAACGTCCTGGCTCGCCGCGGCCTGGCGCGCACGTTGTTGGCCCCGGAGGCGATCGAACAGGCCGTCCGCCAGGCTCCGCCGACGACCCGCGCCGCGGTGCGCGGCCGCTTCATCGCGGCGGTGCGCGCCCACCCGGAGCTGTCCTACACGGTGGATTGGATGCGCGTGAAGGTCAACGGCGAGAACGGGGCCGAGGCACTGCTTGCCGACCCCTTCGCCAACACCAGCGAGGACGTCGACCGCATCATCGAGTCCCTGGAAGCCCGATGAACCGCAACCGCCCCGTCGAGACTCACTGGATCCCGGGCGCCACGCGCCTGTTTAACCTAGTGATCGCGCTGCTGAATTCCGACGGACCGCGCTCCATCGAGTGGGTGCTCGCCAACGTCGAGGGCTACCAGCACGCCAAGGATGGCTCCGCCCGCAAGCAGCTGAGCCGCGACCGCCAGGATCTCGCCGAGCTGGGCGTGCGCATCACGGGCGAAGACATGCTCACCCTCGACCCCGCCCAAACCTTCCTGCCGGACATCGAGTTCACCGACGGCGAGGCTACCGTCCTCGCCGCTGCCAGCCGGTGGGCCCAGTCGGGGGAGATGCAGCACGCCGCCCGCTCCGCATACACCAAACTGGCCGCCGCGGGCATGCAGCACCGCGTGTCCACCGGCGAGGTGGCTGTTCCCAGCGTTCCGGATCACACCGCCTTGGATGGCGATTCCTTCGACGCGATCTTCCGCGCCCTCGACAATGGTCTGGTCTTGGAGTTCAATTACTATCCCTCGCTGGTCGATACCCCCCAACAGCGTCGATTGGAGCCCTGGGCTTATGGCGCCAAGGATGGCCTGCTCTATGTAACCGGTTTTGACCCGGACCGCGAGGCCCAGCGCACGTTCCGCCTGGCGCGCGTTGATTCCGTTACCGCCCTCCCCGAATTCGCCCAGCACCCGCGCCCGGAGGGCACCCCGCAGCAGCTGATCCAGCAGGGGCTATTAAGCAGCCGCCAGATGGTCACCGCCACCGTGGAGTTCCCGGAGCCCGGCGCCTGGGAGCTGCGCCGCCTGGCCGACGAAGACGGCCAGATCGGCCCGGTGGAACGCGACTGGTTTGTCCGCACCGTCGCTGCCTATGCGCCCCATGTGGTGGTTACCTCGCCGCCGGATGTCGTCGCCGATGTTGTTGCCGTTCTCAAGGAGGCTGCTTCATGACGCCCCCTCGTTCCAACGCCGAACAGTTCCTCCGTACCCTGTCCGTCCTCGCCTGGTTCCGGTCTCACCCGGATAGCAGCCTGATGGCGGCCTCTCGTGCGCTGGACCTATCCACCGCGCAGATCGCCCACGAGCTCGGCCAGGTGTCTCAGTGCCGCGTGCCCGCCAGCATCCTCGACATGCCGGTGGAGGTCACGGTGGATCGCATGCGCGCCTCCGTGGAGTTCTCCGCGGGCCTTGATCGCCCACTTGCCTTGACCGCGATGGAGGCCGGCGTGCTGCTGCTGAACCTGCAGGCGCTGCGCTCCACCGCGCCGGCGGAGGCGCAGGCGGACATCGATTCCGCCAGCGAGAAGATCCAGGCTCTCTTGCGCTCCCGGCGCGAGTACACGGATTCCTTCACCCCCGAAACGGCGCCCTCAACCCCCGCCCATGTGCAGCTGCGCCGGCAGCTCTCGGAGGCCATCCAGTCGCGCCGCCAGGTCACCTTCAGCTATCAGTCGCTGTCCAGCGATAGCTTTGGCACCCGCACGGTAGACCCTGACCACGTGGCCCTCGTGGAAGGCGAGTATTACCTCTGGGCGCGGGAACGTGGCGTCACCACAAAAACCTTTGCACTTGCGCGCATCGACGGGCTCGACCTGGGGGAGGAGGGTTCGGCCAGCGCCCAACAGGTGCCCGAGATCGACCCGGAGGATCCCTTCGGTTTCGGCCTCAGCGACAACTGGGCGCGCCTGGAGTTGGACGAGTCGCTGCGGTGGATGCTCGAGTACTTCCCCATGTGGGTGGTGGAGGACGAAGAGCGCTTGGTCGTCGACGTGCCCGATACCGGTGAATGGTTTTTGAGGTTCCTGCTCGGGTTTTCACCCGGTATTCGCGGGATAGAACCGCTACCATTGGCCGAGAACTTAAAAGCCCTAGCACGGCGTGGCCTCGAAGCCTACGAGGCTCGCGAGCTAGGATAGTAAGACCGATTCCAACGACAGAAAGCTCGTAGATAATGCCGAACCTTGGCGTTCCTGAACTACTAATCATCGCTCTGGTCATCTTCCTGCTGTTCGGAGCGACCCGCCTGCCCAGCGCCGCACGCTCCCTGGGCCGTTCGATGCGTATCTTCAAGTCCGAAATGGACGAGATGAAGACCGACGGCGAGAAGAAGGAGCTGTCCGAGAAGCAGGCTCCGACCGCCGAGCAGCAGCAGGCTCAAGACCTGGCCCAGCCCAAGTCCGAGCAGCCGAACGAGCACAACGCTTAAGAGTTAAGTGGCTAAGAAGCTAAAGAAGCCCGCCGATGGTTCAATGACCATCGTCGAGCACATCAATGAGCTGCGCAAGCGCGTATTCATTTCCCTGGTTGCCATTTTCATCGGCACGATCATCGGCTACATCTGGTACAACGTCGAGGTCGGCCCGATCGCTTCGCTGGGCGAGGTACTGCGCGGACCGTATTGCAACCTGCCGCCCGAGGCGCGTTTCGGCTCCGAGGCGGGGGAGTGCCGCCTGCTGGCGACCAGCCCCTTCGAGATGTTTATGCTGCGGCTGAAAGTCGGTGCGCTGGCCGGCATGGTCTTTTCCTCGCCCATTTGGTTGGGCCAGATCTGGGCGTATATCACCCCGGGGCTGCACAAGAACGAGAAGCGCTGGACCCTGGGCGTAGGTATTTCCGCCGGCCTGCTGTTTACCGTCGGCGCGGTGCTGGCCTACTTCGTTCTTGCCTTTGGGCTGGAGTTCCTGCTGACCATCGGCGACGAGGCGCAGATCGCTGCTCTGAACGGCGAGAAATACTTCAGCTTCGCCATGGCGCTGCTGTTGATTTTCGGTGTGAGCTTCGAAGTGCCGCTTATTACCGTGCTGCTGAACCTGGCGCACGTGGTGACTTACCAGCAGCTGAAGGAGAAGCGCCGTTTCATCTGGGCGTTCCTGTTCCTCTTCGCCGCGTTCGTCACCCCGGGCCAGGACCCGATCTCGATGGTGATTCTGGCGATTGCGCTGTGCGCGATGATGGAGATCGCCACGCAGATCGCCCGCCTGAACGACAAGCGCCGCAAGAATAACCAGGCGGACTGGCTCGAGGTGGATGACGACGAGTCCACCGGCATCGCCGCCCCGGAACCCATTGCCCCGGTGACGGCAACCCCGGCACCGCAGTCCACCAGCGCGGCCCGCCCAATTGACTCGCCGAAGCGCCAGGATCCAAAGGCACAAGACTTCACCCGCAGCGATTTCGATGACATTCTCTAGCCCCCAGGTAGAGCGCTTCTGCGCCCAGTACGACTTCCCGCTGGACGACTTCCAGGTTCAGGCGGCCGAAGCCATCGACCGGGGCAAGGGGGTCCTCGTCGCCGCCCCCACGGGCGCGGGCAAGACCATCGTCGGCGAGTTCGCCGTTTTCGCCGCCTTCCACGGCGACGGCACCTGTTTTTACACCACGCCCATCAAGGCCTTGAGCAACCAGAAGTTCCACGACCTGGTGGAGCGCTACGGGGAGGCCAACGTGGGTCTGCTCACCGGCGACGTGACCATCAACGGCGACGCGCCCATCGTTGTGATGACCACCGAGGTCTTGCGCAACATGATCTACGCCGACTCCGAGCGGCTGGAAACCCTCACACACGTCGTCATGGACGAGGTGCACTTCCTGGCCGACCGTTCCCGCGGCCCGGTCTGGGAGGAGGCAATCCTCAACCTCGATCCGCGCGTGATCCTTGTTTCCCTGTCGGCCACCGTCTCCAATGTCGAGGAGTTCGGCGGCTGGCTATCCGCCGTCCGCGGCGATACCGAAATCATCGTCACCGAGAAGCGCCCCGTGCCGCTGACCCAGTTCATGATGGTCGGCCGCCAGATCCTGCCCCTCTTCGAGGGCTCGGAGCAGCACCTCGGCGCCATCAACCGCAAGGTCGTCGCCGCCGCCGCGAAGGCCGAGGAAACTGGCAAGCGCCGCGGGCCAAAGCGCGGCGACGTGGTGCAGCACATGGCCACCGCAGGCATGCTGCCTGCGATTTACTTCATCTTCTCGCGCGTTGGTTGTGACGCCGCCGTGCGCTCCCTGCTGATCGATCGCGTGGACTACTCGTCCCCGTCGGAAAGGGAGGAGATCCTGCGCACGATCGACGCGGGCGTTTCCGACCTGACGGAGGAGGATCTGAACGTCCTGGGCTTCCGCCAGTGGCGGCGCGCCCTGTCGCGCGGTTTCGCCGCCCACCACGCCGGCATGCTGCCGGCCTTCCGCCACATCGTGGAGGATCTGTTCGCCCGCGGCCTGCTAAAGGTCTGCTTTGCCACGGAAACCCTGGCGCTGGGAATCAACATGCCTGCCCGCTCGGTGGTGCTGGAGAAGCTGGTGAAGTTCAACGGCGAGACGCACGCAGACCTCACCCCCGGCCAATACACGCAGCTCACGGGTCGCGCCGGCCGCCGTGGCATCGACACGAAGGGTAACGCGGTAGTGCTGTGGAGCCAGGGGCTGGATCCTTATGGGGTTGCGGACTTGGCGTCAACAAGAACCTATCCGCTAGATTCCACCTTCCGTCCCGGCTACAACATGGCCGTGAACCTCATCGGCACGATGGGGTTGGACGAGGCCCACCGGCTGCTGCTGCGCTCGTTTGCGCAGTACCAGACCAATGGCGCGGTGGTGGAGAGCGCCGAGCAGATCGAGAAGCGCCGCCGCGAGCTGGCCCAGCAGGAAAAGCAGCTGAAGGCCACGATCCGCGAGGTGCGCCGCCCCTCGAACAGCCTCAACGAGGACTTCCGGCTGGTCACCGAGTACGGCCAGCTGCGCCGCGAGCTTTCACAGGAGGAGCGCCGCGCCAAACGCATGGTCATCGACGAGGCCTCGACGGAGACCACGGCCCTGCTGCAGTCCCTGCAGCCGGGCGATGTGATCGCACTGCCCACTGGCAAGAACCCCACCACCGCCGTGATTGCCCGTGCCGACCACCGCGGCCGGCCGACGATCATCACCGACGACGGCTGGGTGGAGCGCATCAACCCCGACATGTTCGGCAACACCCCGGTGCACATCGGTCACATGCGCCTGCACAAGGGCGTGGCGCGCAACCCGAAGCGACAGGCCAGGGGAGTGGCCGCCAATCTGCGCCGCCTCCAGCTGGATAAGCCCAAGAAGCTCCGGCCCCGGGCGCGCCGCCGCTCGCTGCGCGCTGTTGAGCTGCGCGAGCAGGTGCACGCCCACCCGGTGCACGCCTGGGATGGCCGCGAGGAGCTCTGCCGCGCCGCCGAGCAGTACCTGAAGGCAGCCCGCCGCCTGGAATTCGAACAGAAGGAGCAGCCGCAGGAATCCGATTCCCTGTCCGCCCAGTTCAACCGCATCCTCGCGCTGCTGGCGGAGCTGGATTACGTGGAGCTCGAGGGTAACACCGCCCGCATCACGATGGAGGGCGAGCGGCTGTCCAAGATCCACCACGAGTCCGACCTGCTGGTCGCCCAGTGCCTGCGCCGCGGTATCTGGGACGAGCTGGACCCGGCAGAGCTGGCGGCCGTGGCCAGCACCTGTGTTTTCGAGAATCGCCGCGATTCCGGTGCCAAGGACGATGGCGTGCCCACCGAGCCGCTGGCCGAGGCGATCAGCCAGACGTGGCGTATCTACCAGGAGCTTTCCACCGACGAGCAGCGCCACCGCCTGACTGTGACGCGCGAGCCGGAGCTAGGCTTTGCCACCGCGGTGCACCAGTGGACCGCCGGCGCCCCGCTGGAGTATTGCCTGCGCGCGGCCGAGGCCAGCGGCGCCACCCTGACCCCCGGCGATTTCGTGCGCTGGTGCCGCCGCGTGATCGACCTGCTGGATCAGATCAAGCTGACTGGCTATTCCAACGAAGTGAAGGCGGCCTCCCGCAAGGCGGTCGCCGCGATGAGACGAGGAGTTGTGGCCCTCGATGGCTAAGAAAATTGCAATATTCGGTGCGACCAGCGAGATCGGCGGCGAGATCGCCCGCCTGCTCGCCCCCGGCAACCACCTGGTGCTCGCCGCCCGCCGCACCACGGACCTGGCCGATGAGCTGTACCGACTCGGCGCCACGCAGGTCGATTCTTTCTTTTTTGACGCCACCGACGTGGATTCCCACGCAGACCTCATCGCGGAGATCGAGGCCACCGGCCCGCTGGACGTAGCGCTGGCGATGTTCGGCGTGCTGGGCGACCAGGAGCTCGCGGAGCGCGACTCCTCCGAGGTCTACCGCGTGCTGCACACGGACTTCACCGCCCAGGCGGTGCTGCTGACGGAGCTGTCCCAGGTAATGAAGGCCCGCGGCAGGGGAGTGCTGGTGGCCTATTCCTCCATCGCCGGGGCTCGCGTGCGCCGCCCGAACTATGTCTACGGCTCGGCGAAGGCCGGCTTGGATGGTTTCTGCCAGGGCATGCAGGACGCGCTGCAGGGCGCCGGCGTGCGCCTGGTCATCGTGCGCCCGGGCTTCGTAATCGGCCGGATGACCCGCGGCATGGATCCGGCGCCTCTGTCCACCACGCCGGATGTGGTCGCCGAGGCCACGGTGCGCGCCATCAACGACGAAAGCGCGGAATCCGTGTGGATCCCGCGCTCCCTGAAGCTGCTGGCCGCCGCCATGCAGGTGGTTCCGCGCTGGCTGTGGCGGCGCGCGCCACGCTAGACGTGGAAGATGTTGTAGAAGATCGTCCGCAGGATCCCGAAGGCCACGGAGATACCGGTGGCCGCCGCGATGCCGATCGCGGCCTTAGCAATCGGGTGCAGGCCGTCCCACCACTCGTCGGAGTCGCTGGAACCGGTGCTGGTGCCTTCCGAGCCGGTGCTGGAGCTCTGGGTATCGGTTTCTGCCACTGCCGGGGTGACGGATGCCAGGGCAACCGTGGGTGCCAGAACTGCAGCGAGGATAGAGCGGCGTAGACGCATCAAAGTACTCCCTAAAACGTAGTTAAGCTATCGCGTGTAGGAACCATTTTTCCTACACCTTCGTTATCGTTATGTAAGCACGCTTTCGTTACAAAGATCGCGTTTTCATAACAATTTTTCAGACGGATACTTTAGGAGTTTCCTTACAGCCATGCAATTCTTACCCGCCGTGTATCTCGTCGTAGAAATCATCGCCTTCATTCTCTTGGGAGTGTGGATCGGCTGGGGCTGGGCGCTGCTGATCCTGTTGGGCCTGTTCGTGCTGGGTATCGCCCTGGCCACTTGGCAGATGCGCGAGCTTACCGTCCGCGCACTGCAGCAGAAGGATCATCCCGGCGAGCTAACGGCCGACATGGCGCTGTCCATGGTGGGTGCAGTGGGCGTGGCCGTTCCCGGCATTGTCTCGAGCTTCTTCGGAATTTTCTTCCTGATTCCGCCGACCCGTTCCCTGATCCGCAAGATGCTGGGCCAGGCCGCGCGCCGTTCTCTGGAACGTTTCGGTGTGACCACCTATTCGCGCGTTAGCCACATCCAGAACTCGGGTGGTTGGGGAGACGTCATCGACCACCGCGCGGGCGAGAACGGATGATTTTAAGGCTCCTCGCCGCTGTCTTTAGCGGCGTGATGGTCTTTGCTGCCTTCGAGCCGACCGGCCTGTGGTGGGCCGCACCGCTCGGGTTCGCGCTGCTGCTCTACTTCGCCGACCACCGCCACGCCATGCTGATGGCCTGGGTGCAGGGCCTCACCATCTACGGCCTGTTGCTGCCGTGGGTCGGAGAGTTCGTCGGCCCGGCCGCCTGGATCGCGTTGGCGCTGATCCAGTCCCTTTACAGCCTGTTGTTCGGCGCAGGCCTGAAGCTTTTGGTTCGACGCCCCCTCCCGGCCCAAATCATCGGCATTCCCACCTGGTTCGTCGCGACTGAGTGGCTGCGCTCTTCCTTTCCCTTCGGGGGCTTTCCGTGGGGGCGCATCGCATGGGGCCAGGCCAGCGGTCCGATTAGCTGGCTGATCCGTCTCGGCGGCCCCGCGCTTGTCACCTTCGCCGTGGTGCTAATCGGCTTGCTCCTGGCTTTGAGCATACGCAAGCACCGCGCGCCCGCGTATTCGTTGGCTGGCGTGGTGGCCTTGATCGCCGCCTACGCGCTGCTGATCCCCGCCACGCCCACCGACCGCACCGTGGATGTGGTCGCCGTACAGGGCAACGTTCCGCGTCTAGGCCTGGATTTCAATGCGCAGCGCCGCGCTGTGCTGGACAACCACGTGCGGCGTACTGAGCAGCTGCATTCACACCCGGATATAGTCATCTGGCCGGAGAACTCCTCGGATGTCAATCCTTTCACCGACTCTGCTGCCCGCCAGCAGATTGAACGCGCCCAGCGATCCGTCGACGCACCGATCCTCGTCGGTACCGTCAGCCCGGAGCACAACACGATGGTGGTCTGGGATAGCGACGGCCCAGGGGAGAGCCACATCAAGCGCTTTCTGCAGCCCTTCGGCGAGTACATGCCCTTCCGCGACTTCTTGCGCAACTTCAGCGAGCATGTCGACCGGGCCGGTAACTTCCAGCCCGGCGACGACAACGGAGTGGTCCACATGAACGGCGTCCCCGTCGGCGTGGCCACCTGCTACGAGGTCAGCTTTGACGGGGCGTTCCGCATGGCCGTGCGGGACGGCGCGCAGATTCTCACCAGCCCGACGAACAACGCGACCTTCGGGTTTACGGACATGACGTATCAGCAACTCGCCATGTCTCGCATGCGCGCCAAGGAGTATGATCGCGCCGTGGTGGTTGCCGCGACCTCGGGTGTTTCGGCGATTGTTGCGCCCGATGGTTCGGTAGAGCAGCGCAGCGCTATTTTTACTTCTGACGCCCTCGAGGCCAAGTTGCCCCTAAGCGATACAATGACACTGTCAGCCCGCGTCGGCCCATGGGTGGAATGGATTCTAGCTATTCTGGGTCTGCTGTCCGTGGCATTTACTTATAGGAGAGGTAAGAAAGCTTTTCATGACTAAGCTGAGCGATAAAACACTGGTCATTATCCCGACCTACAACGAGAGGGAAAACCTTCCTCTGATCATCGGTCGACTGCTGAAGGCCGAGCCCGAGCGCGTGGACGTCCTCGTTGTCGATGATTCCAGCCCGGACGGCACCGGGGACCTGGCCGACGAGATGGCTGCTGAGAACTCGAAGATTCACGTGATGCACCGCGGCGGCAAGGGCGGTCTGGGTGGCGCTTATATCGCTGGCTTCCACTGGGGCCTGGAGCGTGACTACGAGATCCTATGTGAAATGGATGCCGACGGCTCGCACGCTCCCGAGCAGCTATACCTGCTGCTGGACCGCATCGATGCGGGCGCGGAGATGGTCCTGGGCTCCCGCTACGTCAAGGGCGGCAAGACCGTGAACTGGCCGGTCAGCCGCGAGGTTCTCTCCCGCGGCGGCAACATTTACGCCTCTCTGGCGTTGGGTGCGGGCCTGTCCGACATCACCGGCGGCTACCGTGCGTACCGCCGCGAGGTGTTGGAGGAGATCGACCTGGATGCCGTCGATTCCGCCGGCTATGTTTTCCAGGTGGACCTGGCTTGGCGCGCCGTCGAGGCCGGATTCGACGTGCGCGAGGTTCCGATCACCTTCACCGAGCGGGAGATCGGCGATTCCAAGATGAGCGGCAACATCGTCTCTGAGGCTCTGCTGCAGGTGACGAAGTGGGGTGCCACGCACCGCTTTAACCAGGTGAAGAACCTGGCCCAGGAGTCTTGGCGCATCGGTGCCGGCACCGTGCGCAGCTACTTCTGATTCGCTTCCTGCTGCTCCTTCATGAGCTTCACCGCAGTGCGGCGGCGCTTACGGAGCAGTTCAATGCGCTCGTCGAGCAGCTCGTCGAGCTCCTCGAGGCTGCGGCGCTCGCGCAGCATGTCCCAGTGAGTGCGCGGGGGCTTCACCGGCTTGGATTCCTGGCCTTCGCCCTCGACCAGCGTGCCCATCTGGCCGTTCTTGCACATCCACTCCTCGGGAATCTCCGCATCGTCAGCGAAGGGCACC
>ERZ1673753.2967-NODE-2967-length-11377-cov-3.455750_pt1 | contig 11377 bp, 7 predicted proteins | sample MGYA00580201_ERZ1673753 | MGnify/ENA primary metagenome ERZ1673753 (study PRJEB41218, sample SAMN15661747) | gut metagenome | host: Homo sapiens | place: Canada: London | collected 2015-08-20/2019-03-30 | study: EMG produced TPA metagenomics assembly of... | reverse complement strand
GAAAACCGTTTTCGCGCCAGCGCTCGTACTTGTCGAGAAAAATTCCCGGATCGCACAGTCTGAAAGCGTAAATGCTCTGCTTGATATCGCCGACGAGAAACAGGCTGCCGCCATTAAGTCCGCTAATGATGCGCTCCTGCAGAGGGTTTATATCCTGATACTCGTCAACGAATATATACCTGAAGCGATCGGTTATTTCCCTTCTTAAGCCGTCGTCCTCCATCAGTCTGCAAGCAAGATGCTCGAGGTCCGAATAATCCAGCTTGGCTTTTTTCCTTTTCAGCGCCGCGTACTTTTCCCCCGCGTCCCGCACAAGATCCGTCAGCGTTTTTGTAAATACGGGCGGAGAATCGGGCAAAGGCAGAGCGTGATATAATTTCAGATTTTCCTCCGCCGCCGAATACGCTTTTTTAAGCCGCAAATATTCCTCGTTTAGCCGTCTGTGCTCATCGGGTATTTTTCCCGAAGGGCGGACATCCTCCTCACCATGCCCCTCAATACGGGCTACCAAAGCCTCCGCGGAGGCTATATTGCGCGTAAAACCGGACGCCGCAGTGGCGTCAAGCAGCTTTACGGCGGCCGGCAGAAATCTGCGCTTAAGACGATCGCGTTCTTCGGCTGCGATTTCGTCGCAGATTTCGGGATTGTTAAAACCGTTTAACGCGCCGCCGTCCAGCCACAGATCGGGATCCGGCTGCGTCTGAGCGTATCGATAAGTCTTTTTGATCAGACTTTTCAGAGCGTCGTCGCCGCGTCTTACAAGCATAATATCGTAAAAAAGCGTAAAATCCGCTTCCGCGCGGCTGACAGCGTCCTCTACGGCCTCGTCCGCAGCAGCGGAAAGCATGGCTTCCGACTCGGCCTCGTCCGCGATTTCAAACGCGGGATCGACGTCCAAGGCGTAAAAATAAGAGCGGATAAGCCGCTGACACCAGCTGTGCAGAGTGCTTATCTCGGCGCCGGGCAGCAGCAGAAGCTGCGCCTCCGCAAAACCGTCGCCCTGCTCGGCGCGTTCCATGAGAGCGGCGGACAGCTTGTCGCGCATATCCGCGGCCGCGCTGCGCGTAAACGTGCATATGACCATATTTTCCAGCGACGCGCCCTCGCTTAAAAGCGACAAAACACGCTGAATCATTACGGTGGTTTTGCCGCTGCCGGCGGAAGCGGATACCAAAAGATTTCCGCCGCGCGCGTATATCGCTTTTTTTTGTAAATCAGTGTAGCCCATTGCCCTTCACCGCCGATTCGATTTCCTCCGCTCCGACGCTCTCGCACCTGCGTCCTGCCGCCTCCGCGCCGCATACCGCCGCGTAATCGCAGAACGAGCACGCGCGCCTGCCGCCGCTTTCCGACGGAGAGGGTATTATGCAGCCCGAAGAAATTTCCGCCGCCGCGCGTCCGGCAACCGCTTCGGCGTATTCGGACAAAGCGGCAAGCCGGCTTTCCGAGCAGGCTCTGTTGGTTTTGTTCAGCCTATAAACGCCGTTTTTATCCGCCTTGACGCCGGCCTCGATTACGGCGCTTTTGCCGCCGGAAGCAAGAGAATTGTCAAGCGCGTAAAGAATTTCTTCCGAGGCGTTGAAAGCGCCCGTAAGCCTGTGCGAAAATTCGTCGTCCCGCCACGAAACCGAAAAAGGAAAATAGAAAAATCCCGCGGGCCGATATCCGTTTTCCATTAACACACGCATGTATATCATAAGCTGAATTTTTCTGCCGAAATATAGATCGGAATAGGAAAAATGCGTTTGGCCCGTCTTATAATCGATTACCCGCGCAAAATCCTTGTAAAGGTCGATTCTGTCTATTTCTCCCATAAGCCTTATTCCGCCGGGAAGATAAACTGTTTTCAGCTTTGAATCATCTTTTCCGAAGGACGCCTCCGTCATGAAAGGCTTAAAGCTGCCGGCGGCAATCTGCCCGGCCACTACTCTGCACAGAATTTCCGCTTCCTTTACGACCTGCGCGAATATGCGCTCATTGGCCCGGTATTTGTATTTTTGATATGTATCAAGCTCCTTTTGCACGGCGTCGCGCACAAAGGCCTCCACGTCGGACGGCATTCCCCCGTCTACAAACAGCTCCACCACCTTATGCAGCAGCAGACCGACGTCGATGGGCGTAACCTTTCCGTCGTCCGCTTTACTCAGCCTTAAGCCGTAGCGCATAAAATACATATACGGGCACTGAAAATACGTCTGCAAAGCGCTGACCGAAGTCGCGCCGTCCCGGAAAAACAGCTTTTTATCGGGCGAAAGAAACGCCTCGTCCGGTTTAACGGCGAAATATTTTAAATATTCGTCGCCCAAAGCCGCGGCCACCGACGGGGAAAACTTAAGGTCGCCTCGTATAAGCAGGGTTTCCAGCGCGCCGAAGCGGCCGCCCAGCCTGCGGGCAATCAAATCGGGCGAGCTTTCCTCCGCAAACGCTTGCCCGTAATAATCGGAATAAGAGGCGTGCGACGCGCAGTCTCCGTTTTTGGCCGCCAAAAGCTTAAGATCGTAGGCCGGCTTCTGCCCGTCCGCCTGCGAATACGTTATAAACAGCTTTTCGCACGAGTGCAGAAGCTGCCACAGCTCCAGCCGACAAAGCGCGTTTTTTTCCTCCACCCGCGGCTCAAGCTTGACTCTGTAGCTTTCAAGCCGTCCGGCGTCCGCGTCCGAAAGCAATCCCTCGTCGCGCACGTAAGCGGGCAGAACGCCGTCGTTAAAGCCCACGATAACCGCAAATTTAGGCTTTTGTCCGCGGAATTGAGCAAGCGATCCGATCTGAACGGTATCCGATAGGTTTGGAAGCAAAGAAATTTCCGTACCGGCAAAGCCCTCGCTTAATACGTCGATAAGCTCCTCCGGCGAGCATTTCACCCCCGAATACAGCGCGGAAAAAAGCTCTATCAGCTCGACCGCCTTATCAAAAACGCCGGACAGATTTCTGCCGTCCGCCGCGGCAAGCTGCTCGGTTTTTTCCCGAGCGAGAGAGCGCTCCAAAAGACGCTTAAGCGCCGAAGCAAACTCTGCGCTGCCGTCGAAGCAGCCTTTCAGCTCGGCCAGCAGGGACATCAGCCGCGCTCTGACTCGTTCGGCCGCGGCTGCGCTTTCCGTATCGACCGGGCCGCCGGGCGCAAATTCCTCGGTAAAGCCGAGATAATCCACGCAGCGTGACAGCGTATAATTGCAGAATTCGTCCGCGTCGGATTTTTCCGCGCCGACGTAATAATTGCGCGCCAGAGAAAGCATATCCTCGTTACGGCAGCCACGCCGCTCGGCTTCAAGAGCGGTAAAAATAAACCGCGCAAGCTCGGTGCCGGACAGAGGAAGCTTTTTCTCCGCGTAATACGGGATTTCGTATTCGTCGAATACTCGCCTTACGGCATCGTATTCTCCGCTTTCATCGACAAGACACACGTCGCCGTATCTTCCGCCGTTGTAAGCGTACCAGCGGATACGCTTAGCGGCCTCTTTAAACTCGGCGGGCGCGTCGGGACAGCCCATGATTTCGACAGGCGCCGTTACTCTGTAATCGTACTTATCCGGCGGCGCGGCCACCGTCAGCGAAAGCGCGCTTAAATCTATAGCGTCAAGCAGCTTTTTAAGCTGCGCGGTAAAAGTATCGTACAAGGCCACGTAAACGTGACAGTCTTTAAACAGCCCGCTTTTTTCAGCCGCCTCCGCAAGAATACGCGTCCTGCCCGCGGCGTCCACGTATTTATCGCGCGTTTCATCGAGGTATTCGCGGTATAAAAGAGATATATCCGCGGCTTTAAGCACGCCCGAAGCGCCGGCAAGCTCCTCCGGACTGACCGAACACGCGCTGAGCGTATTGAAAACGTCGTAAAGCTTAAGAGCAAAACCGGGCCGCAGCACCGACCTTGAAAAACAGGTAAGCTCGGCCGCATGAACGCGGCACAGTCTTTTAAGCAGCATCAGCGCGCCCTGTTTGGACAGCGCTTTTTTATCGGTGATAAGCCGCTGATACAGCCGGTTGAACGTAGTAACTTCCAGATCGAAAGAGCCTTTACCGGCAAGAAACAGACGTTTTTCCAGCATAAAGGTATATATATCGGGCACTATTATAAGATGCCTGACACTAAGATCAAGCGTCCTGGAGGCGGTTTTTTTTATTATCGCGTCCAATGCGTCCGCGTAAGTTTTTCCAGAAACGATTTCCATTTACGCTTTAATTTTACCTTTTTCGCGCGGATTTTTCAAGCGATTGAACGCCGCAAACTTATTTTTCGGCAAAAGATTGAAGCGGAAACGTGCTAGCGGTTAAATTTTGCGGAAACGCTTGCTTAAAACGACCGACGTGTGCTATAATTTATCTTAACGTACTTTACGTAATAAATACAGTCGGCGAAACACGCTACTGAAGGTTATTGAGAAAAATGAAAAAATTTTTATGCTTGATACTGTCGATTTTATTTGCGCTGCCGCTGGCCGCATGCGGAAGCGCCGCGCTGCCCGTAGCAGTGGATAATCCGCCGCCGTGGAGCGCAACCGCATCCGCCGCGGACGCGTATGAAAAATCCGTATATTCGGTAAATAAAACCAACGCCGCGGGCGAAACCATAGCGGAAGGCTCCGTTACCTACGTGCTTGCGCTTGATCATACGGACGCCGAGACCAATTTCTCCTATTCAAGGCTGTCCATGGAAATGAGCGTTACTTACAACGATAAGGCCGATTCCGCGGACGCCGGAAAGACCGATAAGATTACCTCCTTCGTAATTTTCCAGTCGGACGCGCTTGTCCCTCAGTATTCCGAAAAAACTATTGAACTGGCGGACAGAGACAACGCCTTAAACAACAGCTACGTGCTGAAAAACGATTATACCGCTTATAAATCCGAGCTTACCATGAAGGGTAAGGAAACCTCGGTTATAAATTTTTCCGGTCAATCCTTTGTCAGCGTTTACGATAACGAAATGCTTTATTACGCCGTCCGCTCCTTTACCGACGTAAAAGCCGGCGGCACTAACGTTTTTAATCTGGCAAACTTTTTCGACATGCACATCAAAGGCGAATACTTTAACCACAATATGAATTTTTCGTGCAGTGCGGAAGGCTCGGAAGAAACTCTGTATCTGCCGCAGTTCGGCGGAAAGTATCTCGACGACCAAGGCAGTATTTCCGCCATAACCGTCAATTTGTCCATAAACGACGCTCTTTCAGGTCCGCCTATAGAGCTGAAATATTCCATGACGCCGTTTAAAGTCGGAGAAAACCGTTTCACAAAAAAAGTGCTGGTATCCTTTAAAACCTTTGAATACGACGTAGGACACAGCTCGCTTAAATACACCACCGAATACAAGCTTACCGATTATACTACCGAGAAGCCTGCCGCATGAAACCGCAGAGGACTTGGTTTTACGGACGCAGCGCGGTAGTTACCGGCGCGTCCGACGGCATGGGCAGAATCGTCTCCGAAAAGCTGATAAACGTTTTCGGCTGCCGCGTAATCGGCATTGCAAGAAGCGCCGACAAGCTTATAAACGTAAAAAACGGCCTGGGCAAGCTCTCCGGCCGTTTCGACTGCATTGCCGCAGACGTAAGCGACGCTGCGTTTTGGAAGGATTTTGGCGCGCGGCTCACGCATGAGAACGCCGACGTGGATATACTCATCAATAACGCCGGCGTCATGCCGCCCTTCATCCCCCTAAGAGATACGACGGAAGAAGTCTTTGAAAGGACGACGGACGTAAATTACAAGGCCGTTTATTATTCAATCAAAAATCTTCTGCCCGTCTTGAAAAAAAGCAGCGCCGCAGTCATCGTAAACGTTTCAAGCGCCGCCGCGCTCTGCCCTCTTGCCGGCACGGCGGTTTACAGCGCAAGCAAGGCCGCGGTCAAAAGCCTTACGGAAGCGTTTACCGCGGAGGAAAAGAATATTTACGTGTCTTTCGTGTGTCCCGGCTTTACTAAAACCAACCTTTTCCGAGATACGGGCGATTTTTTTGAAAGCCGGTTGATATCGCTCCTTTCGTCGTCGGCGGAAAAGGCCGCGGACAAAATTCTCAAAGGCATGGCTAAACGCAAAAAACGCATGATTATAGGTTCTGACGCAAAAACGCTGCGGGCGTTTCATAAAATCGCGCCGTCGTTAAGCGCGCCCGTTGTCCTTGCCGTAATGAAAGCCTCCGGACTGGAGGTATTCGACGAGCTGTGCAAAAAACAGTGAAAAACGCGCCTGTTTGCCAGTCGAGAAATACAACAAACCGAATTTCATATTCAACAATCGCCGCCTGCGTTATTTTCACGATAGCGCGCGGCGATTTTTAAATTCGTAAAGACTACAAAATAACGGCGCGGAATACGTAATAGATATATTCGCAAACGTCTGATAAAAAGAACCCGCCGCGTTTTTAGCTTGACAACCGATTTTAGATAAGGTTTTCATACGATTTTACACTAAAAAATATATCACTAACGGAAAAACTTATCGAAACCGAACTTACGTTAAATTCTGCTTGCCGTTATTACGTAAGCGTTTTCGATTTCAGTCGTTTGTATATTTTTAAATCCCGTCTTATCAAGAAAATTACGGATTTTACTGGGATTATCCGGATAAACGCGAATTTTGCTGTAACCGGTATCAATATAGTTTTGTCGGCTTTTATCGACAGATAAAACAATTTTACCGTTTAAGGTTAGCAAAGCGAAAATTTTTTCTATCGCTTTAAGCTTGTATTTTAAATGCATAAATGTTAAGGTAGAAAAAATAACGTCGAATTTAGACTGAAAATCGCAATCAAAAAAATCGGCGCACACAAACGTCGCGTTGCTTTTATCGACAAAATGCTTTCTTGCCGCCGCAACGGTCTTAGGCGAAATGTCGATTCCAACGTAAAACCTGCAAAAATCCACTACTTTTTTTGCTATTCTACCCGTTCCGCAACCGATTTCCAAAACAACTTTGTCGGGACTCAGGTTTAATTTATCTAAAAAGGTCTCTCCGTCCCATTGATTCATATAATTTTGCAATTCTATTCCGTCCAAAACCGGATCGTTACCGTTTTCAATCAATAAATCGTAATGCACAGCGATACTATTCATTTTTCCTCCCCGGCTTTATAAGATTAAATTAAAAACGTTAAAGCTGTTGCTTTGCAAATACAATCGGATAAACTTTTTATACTTTTTCCGGCGTTATCCGCCTTCTTAATAATTTTTAAACTAAAGCGTATGCGCTTTTAAGTACATACGCTTTAGCTCGGCCGACTGAATAATGACCGCAAATTCCCATGTTTAACAAGTTTGCACTGACGACAGTTGCAAAACTCTCGGTTTACCTTACCTTTTCCACCGCCTCAAACAGCTTTATTTCGGGGTGCGCCGTTTCCAGATGCTTGATTTGTCGTCCCGTTGCCACTACGCTGAACATCAGGACGGGCGGCTTTCCGTTTTGGCTTTGCACGTACGCCTCGCGTTCCGAAAGCTCCAGCTTTACGTCCTTCCCGAAAAAGTTAAGACCTTCCAAAAGGGCGGTTTCGGTGCCGTCGCCTATCGTTTCCAGCACGGCTGAAACATCGCGCATCTCTTTGCCTAAAAATCTTTTGTTGGCAGGGTTTTCAAAACCATACGCTCCGACAACGGTTCTTATCCCGAGAATAATATCGTCCTCTTTATCGAGAGTCCTGTATCCTACAAACGCAACCACCTTGTTATCCATAGCGTCCGTATATTTATTACTTATCTCCTCAGCGGTTCTCAACGTGTTTGCGCCGGGATCTAAAAAGCGGAAAGCCGCATAAAATACGGTATCGTTATCGCCGTAATTCTGTGAAATAGCGGGTTCGTCAAGCTTATCAGTGCGGTAAACGCTGCCATCCGCAAGACTGCCCATGTGGTCCGGCGCGCCGCCCCTCTTATTTTTTGCAAGGTACTTGTCGCCGCGGAAAACTAACTCCGTAACGTAAGTCGGAGTGTCGTCCGTAATGGCGCTTGGGGGCCACACAGTGCAAGTAAGATAGTTTATCCTTGCGCCGTACTCGCCGAAATTGAGCGTCGTGTCCCTCCACACGTCTACATTGAGCTTTTTCACTTTAGGCATTGCGGCCGAAGCGACAATCTCCGCTTTAGCGTCCACCTTGTTAATCCCGTTTTCAAACGGCGAGTAACTGTTCATGCACGCGTTAACGATAAGCAGTACGCTCAGCGCGGCCGTCGCCAAACCAAACGCACAAATCGCGGCGATCGCCGAAATTCTTTTAATCATTTTGCCTCCTTATTTATGGCATTGCATAAAATGATAACGGTTCAGCATAATAGTCCGTATACAATCCTCCGCTTATGATTATCCTTAAGAAGCAACTTAAAGATACCGAAACATTGTCGCCGAACAAACTTTCAGAATGTACATAATACGATTGAAAGCATCGAAAACTCCGTATATCCCCCCTTGTTATTTAATTAAAACAGCTGTTCTTGTTTTTATATTATATCAGAAAACGTTTTTTGTCAATAGGTTTTTTAAACTTTTGTTGATTTATCACTTATTTTTTAGTGCGCTTCCGCCATCGAATTTATAAGCTTTACGGCACAGCGCTCTAAAAGCTATATCTTTAACAAGCAGATAAAATCACTTGCGCGAAGCTTTTTCCTGACCGGAGGCAGCAAGCTTAGCGGTTTCTTCACGAATAGCGTCAAGCTGTATTTTAATAAGCTTCTGCGCGTAAAGCTTGGTTGTCAAAGCCAGCATCGAAAGAGCGAGCGGATCGGCAGTATCCGCTATGTCGAGATCAGTGAACACCCTTTCCTGAAGCTTGCAGAAATTATCGTACTTATCGGAGATCTCCTGCTCCTCCCAGCTTATAAGCAAGGTAATTTCGCTCATGGAAAGAACCTGCTTTAAAAGACATATCATAATAAGCCGCGCAAGATGCTCGGGGCCGTAACGTTTTTTAACGGGAGGCGGTATAATTCCCATTTTGACGTAATTATTGACCATAGAGGAAGTTATTATCGGCTTGTCGTCGTCGCGGTCAAGCACCTTGAAGTATTTATCGATAATGCTTACGACCTGATCCATGTAAAGCCCCACGTCGGGAAGCTCGGCAAAACGCGGCAGATGAAAGCAGCCGATCTCGTCGCGGAAAATTTCAAAGTCCTTGAGTATATCAAATTCGGTAAATCTGGGAATAATCGAATCGTCCATTAAAAAAAATCCTTATATAAAACCGCATATTGTGATTATTGAGTGATATTATAGCATAAGTTTAAAATAATTACAACTAATTGCTGAAAATTCTTGACTTATTATCACAAATTGCTTATACTGGTTTTCGATACTAGATACAGGAGTAAAAAATATGAGTTTTATTTTAGCAACCGACTCGTCGGCCAATCTTACAGATGAAATGATAGAAAAATACGCGCTGGAAATACTGCCGTTAAGCTATCTTGTGGACGGAATCGAGCACGTCAGCTACGTAAAGGGCGTAAAAACCGATCTGCCGTCCTTTTACAAATCCATGCGCGACGGCTCAAAGGTAACAACCAGCTGCGTCAACGTCGAAGCGGCGGCAGAATTTTTCGAGCGGTATCTCAGCGCCGGTACGGACGTGCTGTATATAGGCTTTTCGTCCGCATTATCCGCAACCTGCGCTAACGCCGAGACTGCGGCGGCAAATCTCAGAAAAAAATATCCCGACCGCAAAATTTACGTAGTGGATTCTTTGGCCGCATCCATGGGACAGGGCCTGCTTGTAACCTACGCCGCTATGGAAAAGGAACAGGGCAAGTCGATTGAAGAAGTAAGAGATTTTACCGAAGCTCTTAAGCTTAAGGTCTGCCATCAGTTTACCGTTGACGACCTTATGTTCTTAAAACGCGGCGGCAGAATCAGCGGCGGAACCGCGCTGATAGGAACGATTTTAAAAATAAAACCCGTCATGCACGTTGACAATCTCGGCAGACTTATACCCAAAGGCAAGGTCATCGGCAGAAAAGCCTCGATAAAAGCGCTGTACAACAAATACGTCGAAAAAGCATACGATAAAGAAAAGCAGATCGTATATATCTCGCACGGCGATTGTTACGACGACGCCAAGCTTTTAGCCGACATGATCAAGGAAAGCGGCTGCAAAAGCGTTGAAATAAACTACGTGGATCAGGTCATAGGAGCTCATTCCGGGCCGGGAACACTGGCTCTGTTCTTTCTTGGAAACGACCGCGAGGCATAACGGCAAGCAAGTCCCTGCCGATTAAGTAAGTCTCCGCCGGCCTATCTAACGCTGTCTCCGTCCGCCGAGGCAAGCGCCCTATAAGCCGTCGGCATTTCAGCCTTTTAAACAGGCGGTGCGGAAACTCTGCGGTATAATAAAAACGCGCGGATTCGATTTACGCGCGTTTTATTTTTAATACACGGATTGTCACGCTTTTCTTACCCAAACCAGCATATCCGAGCTGCCGCGGTTGGCGAAAGCGAAATAAGGAATAAACTTAAGCCGTTTTGCGATTTTCTTGCCCTCGTCGGCGGCAAAGTACAGTCTATCGTCCTCTCCGTCGATAAAACCTTCTACCTCTATCGAATACAGCCCGTGAAAATCCTTGACAAGCTTAGCGTCCGAAGCCGCGCGCGGCGAAACCGAAATCCGATTAAGTCTTTCGCCGTTGTCCGCTCCCTCCAGACAATATACCGTCGGCCCGTAGCAAAGCGCTATTCTGCCGGCGTCCGCGCGCACCTTGGGATTTGCCGAAACGAAAACGGGCGCAGCGTGGAAATCCAGCTTAATATCGAAAGCCTTGCCCACATTAAAGCTTGCGTAACCGCCGTTTATTTCAGGCAGGATTTCTCTGCCGTCTGAGGTCGCCGTAAGCTTACCGCTCCACTGCGGCAGACGGACGGTAATTTTTCCGGCCGAATAACCGGACGAAGAGATTTCCGCTTTGCCGTCAAGCGCGTAGTTTTCCTTGACCGTAACCCTGCCGAACGGACAGGAAATCTCCGACGCGACGTACTGCTCAACGCACAGTCCTTCAGCCTCGGCGACGGCGACGACGTCGGCAAACTCGGCAAATATGCGGTTGATATTAGGCGGACAGCAGGAACAGCCGAAAACCTCCAGTCGCTGAGTAATCGGCAGCCGCTCTCTGTTATTTTCCGGTACGGCAACCTCGCGTCCGTATTCTTCCAAAGCGATTTCAAGCGGATTTTCATAAAAGAAGGCTTTTCCGTCAAGACTGGTGGAGGACAGCAGAGAATTATACATAACGCGTTCTACAAGCGCGCCGTACTTAGCGTCGCGCCGCATCAATCTCATCCGCAGCGCAAAAAGAATCAATCCGATAGCGCAGCAGCTTTCGCTGTAAGCGGTATTATTGGGCAAATCGTAGGGCACGGTAAAGCTTTCCGTCCGATAAGTAGAGCCTACTCCGCCCGT
>ERZ1673753.2966-NODE-2966-length-11377-cov-4.007331_pt1 | contig 11377 bp, 8 predicted proteins | sample MGYA00580201_ERZ1673753 | MGnify/ENA primary metagenome ERZ1673753 (study PRJEB41218, sample SAMN15661747) | gut metagenome | host: Homo sapiens | place: Canada: London | collected 2015-08-20/2019-03-30 | study: EMG produced TPA metagenomics assembly of... | reverse complement strand
GAATTATCCGGCAGTTTTTAATATCCTCATTTTACGTTTAGACCGAAAAAATCGGTTTTTCCCATTTAAAGCTGCCGGCCGCGTCTTGCGGTATATTCTGTCCCGGCCGGCGGCAGAAAATACCGCAAAGAAGAAAAAACCGGCCGGGCTTACGCCTGACCGGAAAATACGTCATTTGCTTTTTTTATAATAAGCCTTTTTCCCAAGAGCCGGACGGAAACGCACGCCGGAAGGCTCCAGCCGTCTTTTAAGCCGTTTCAGCGCTTTTTTATTAAACAGCTCCGGCTTGTTGAAATAGAACCATTTTACCGTATCGCATATCGCCTCCTCCGGGCGGCGCGGCGAGTATCCCAGCTCTTTTTGCGCCTTGCCGCAGGAAAAATTATGCGGAGAGGACAGCGTATAAAGCGAATACTTGGTAAAAAGAGGCTTTTTACCGCGCATGCGGAACCACAGCTCCGCCGGATAGGCGAAAAGACGTACAAACCAACCGGCCAGCTTGGGCGCGCGCTTTTTCTCGCCCGTCATGGAACGCACCGCCGCGTAGATTCCGTCAACGCTGATATCTCCGCCGGATAAAATATAGCCCTCTCCCCGGCGTCCCTTTTCCGCCGCCGCGATAATGCCGTCGGCAACGTCGCGTACGTCTACGAAATTGTAACCGCCGTTGACGGAGGCTTTGACTTTCCGATTGATAATTTCCACAAACAGCTCGCCCGTGTTGGAAACTCTGTAGTCCATGGGGCCGATTATCCCCGAGGGATAAACCACCACGCCGTCCAGTCCGCGCGAAATCGCGTCGAAAACCTTTGCCGTAGCTATGGTTTTGCTTTTAGCGTAATCGCCGGTAATTCTGCTTTCGTCGAATACGGTCGGCTCGGTCATCGCCCTGCCGGCCACGGGCTCGATTACGTGAACGGAGCTTGTATAGACGAAACGTCTTACCTTATTTTCCAGCGCAACCTCAGCGGCGTTTTCCGTCCCCGAAACGTTGACCTTATAGACCGACGCCTTATTGCCCGCGGAAATATCGATAATTCCCGCCGTATGAATAAAAATACTGTCCTTTTCGACTATTCTTTTTAAAAATTCCCGGTCGGTAACGTCTCCATATACGATTTCCACGTTTTCCGCGCCCTCGTAGGGTACGCTTTCACCGGGCAGAAGCGCCGCCTTGACTTGCGCGTCCTTTTTTATTCTCAGCTTTTCGACGAGATTTACGCCGACGTGTCCCGCCGCGCCCGTAACTATATATTTCATAATATCCGCCTCCCGTATGTATGATTTTAAAGAGCGGAATATTCTACGGGAAAATTATAAAAAACCGAAGATTAGTTTACCGCTCCCCCCCCCGCGTTTTTCAGGCCTTCGACGCGGGCGTCCTCCATTACCTTTGCGGTGTAATCGAGCAGTTGTATGAGATTTTCCGCCTTTTCTCTCCCGACTCTTTCGATGAAGCTGCCGAGAAACTCATTGATGCTTTCCAATTTTGCGTCGATGAATTTAAGGCCGGCGTCGGTAAGCCTGACGTTGATTTTACGCCGGTCGCCGTCGATTTTTTCCAGTTTTACCATATCCTTGCGCGAAAGACTGTTGATTATCGCGGTAATACGGCCCTTTGTCACGTTTAGCTGCTCGCTGAGGACGGAGGGCGTATTAGGCTTATCTCCGTTGTTTTTCAGCGCCAGCATAAACGCCGTTTCCCCCTCCAGAAAGCCGGATAAATCCGCCACCGAAGGCAGCCTCATAAGGTTTCTGAGAGTTTCGCAAAGCTTCTTCAAAAGTATATCCATAATAATTTCTCCTTAAAAGTACGGCCTCCGCACGAAAGCTTTTCTTATGCGCCGCCGGGGGAAGCTTAGTATCCTTCGATTGATACCGTAAAAATATTCCTCTTTATATAGATTATAATCTTTTCTCCGCTAATGTCAATAGCAGTCAGTAAAATTTCATCGATTTTTCACCGTCCGGTCGTTTTTACGCCGGCCGGGCTTGAAATCACAGCGGTTTTATAAATTCGATTTTACACCCGGCTTGTTTAAGCCTTTTTTTTAACGATGAAAAGCTTGCCGCGTATAATTTCCGCGGCGGCTTCGATAAAAGCGCGCGTCAAACGGGAATCTTACGAAGCAAGGCTTAGTCCGAGATAATCTCTATGCCCGGCGACGCCTCAATGCTGACGCGGCCGGATCTAACCTCCACTTTAACCTGACCGCCGGCCACAGGCACGATTCCCGTCATGTCCCCGTAAGCGGCGTACGGACGCACGCGCACCGAAAGTCCTCCGAACTGAACGGGCCGAACGCCTAAAATCCTTGTCTGAAGGTAATTTATGACGCCCGCCGACCAGCCGTGGCAAAGCGAATGTCTGAAGCCCTTGTAGCAGTATTTTCCGTAATCGCCGTGCACGTCCTTTTCCCCGGCCGCGGAAAGCCGCGTCACGGGAGCCGCTCCCTCCAGCCACTGCATGTCGAAATCTTCCCAAAACGAAGTAGCACCCAGCTTAAGCATCGCCCCGTAATAGTCGCGGCACATTTCTGCCGCCGCCTCGGGCGAGGCGTAGTCGTGCGCAGCGTTAAGAATCGCCCAGCTCATGAAGGTGCTCATTCCGCAGGCGCCGTCCTTTATAAGCAGCGCGGGGTCCGCGTCGTACCCCGCAAGCAGCGACAGCGCCACCGCCTGCTTTTTCTCCGAGGGCGCGCCTTTGACCGCGGCAAGCTTTCTCTTTATGGACGCGGTATAAGGGCTTTTGTAAAACAGCGTGACGTCCAAAGCGTCGGCAGCGTCGGCGGCCATTTTTGCGATTGCCCTGACGCCGTATTTTTCGTCCGGGGTATCGTGCGACGGCCAATCGAGAAATATTCCCGGAGTTTTAATTTCGCCGTCGTCAGCGATATAACCGTCGTAAATTTTTAAAAGCTCGTCCAGATAATATCTGTTTTTTCTTAAAAAATCGATATCGCCGGTATGGTAAACATATTCCTTTAGACAGAGTATCCACCACAGCGAGTACGTAGGCATAGTGTTCATCCAGCCGGGCAGAGGAGTTGTTTCCCGGGCGTAATCCAAGCACCGCCTGGCATAACCGCATTCCTTGTACAGACCGAAGCCGGCGAGAAATTCGGGATACATATCGCCTATCCAAACAAGACGATCCCTCTTGACGCCGTCCCAAAGCAGTCCGTTTTGCATGCACAGCGTAACGGTATGCGCGGCCGTATCGAAAATCCTGTTGACAACCTTGTCCGAACAGCTGAAAGCCCCTACGCGATTATAGCCGACGTGCTTATAAACCGCGGCGACGCTTTTTATCGCTACGTCCTTTTCCGTCGCGTCTATACGCAAAAACCGGAATCCCGACTGGAAATATTCCTGATCGCATAACGAGGGCAGAAAAACCTCCGCGTCGCGCACGGCATGATCGTTGCATCCGGGTTTAGCGCCGCCAAGCTCCGAAAACGTCTCGCTTACGCTTTCTCCGAGGCGCAGACGCACGCGGCAGCCCGCGTCAAAGGCAAGGATACGCACGCCGCCGGCCAGCTCCCGTCCGAAATCAAGCACCAGATATCCGCCCTTTTCAATGCGCGTAAGCTGCGGCTCGACAAGGTTTATCTGCAGCTCCTTTTCGGTAATTATAGCCTCGGCGTTTTCGGTCTTTTCCGCGTCAACCACAGCCGCGGGAAAAACGTACTCTACAGTTACGGCCGACGCGTCGGCCGAAGTTTTTTCGCTGTTCATTCAATTCACCCAAAAATACGGTCTGTTTTTTATCTTATAAATACGCTTTAAATACAAAGCAGGCTTTATATTAGCAGGCTTAAATTATTCTTCCGCCTTTTCCGCGTCGGTTTTGTTTTCCGAGGCCGACTTTAAAAGCTCCCTTATATCGCGGAGTATGTCCTCCTGGGTTTCGGGCGGCACGACGGCGGCGGCCTCCAAAGCGGCTTTTTCCGCGGCCTCCTTATCGCGCTGGGCAGCCATTTTCTCTATCTCCGACTTGGAGAGTCCCGAAGAGCGCATTTTAAAATATTCCTTCTTTTCGTAGCCGTAAAATTTAGGTTTGGCGGCCTCGTGCAGTCTGTTTATCGTTTTCAGAATTACAAACAGCACAATCGCCACGATAAAGAAATTGAGCACGGCCGTAATAAACGCGCCCCAGTCTATATAAATGGATTTAGTCATATCTACCGCGCCCGTCTCGTCCGTCACGACCTTGAGCATGGTCACGGCCTCCTCCAGTCCGCCGCCCGCGCCGGCAAGCGCCCAGTTTACAAGCGGCTGGAAAATCTGCTTTGTCAGCGCTGTGACGATAGCCGTAAACGCTCCGCCGATAATTACGCCGACGGCCATATCGACTATGTTTCCGCGCGAAATAAACGTTTTAAACTCTTTGAAAAATTTTTTCATTTTTACGTTCTCCTGCGTTTTTATATCTATTATATTTTAGTATTTATTTCATTTTTTAGCAAGTAAAACCGCAGATATTTCGGCTTTTTTATCGACAGGCGGTTATCCGGCTGAAAAACCGATTTTTTAAACGCTTTGCCTGTCCCTCTGCGACGGGCTTTTTACGTCGGTTTTTACTGAAGTTGACGGCAGGCGCGCCGGGCCGGGCGTCAGTCCGAGACGTCTATTCTCTCGATTTTGAAAATAACGGGCCTTGTGCCGTCGTTGCAGCAGGCAATCATAACCTTGTCGTCTTTCATCCAGCCGCGCATGACGGCTCCGCCCTGCAGCGCCGAATAAATATATCTGCTAATCGCGTCCCAGGCCTCCGAGCAAAAAGGAACGCCGTTTTCTCCGCAATGCTTTGTGCCGGGGGACAGCAGCACGTTTTCATCGGGCCGGCCGCTTTTGATAAGCGTCCCGGCGCCCATATGCCAGAAATCGTCCCGGCTGCCGTTACGGTAAAACATGAACTCGTCGCCCGTATTGAAGCAAGGACATCTGCCGCTGTCCGGCGCCGCGCAATACTCAGCCTGCAAGTCCGGAAACAGCTTTTTGTCCAATACCGTCACCTTTACTCTGTGTTCCATTTTGTCTGCTCCTTATAAAAATCCGGCACGTTTGATTGTTTCGTCCAAGAGATAAAGCAAAAACTCGGCTTAAAAGCGGCGCTTATTTGCTTCTCATGTTTCGTTTTGACGACAGATTTATGTATAGCACTATAGGAATAGCGGCCGCCGACAGTCCGACGGAAAGCAGCGCCGACTTGTCGAAAAGCGCCCCTGCCGAAAACAACGTCAAAAGAACGGGAATTATCTGCTCGTTAAGGCTTTTTTTGAAAATAAAAGCGGTATCGCGCTCTACCTTGACGGAAGAATGTAAATCGCCTATACCGAGCTTGGTCCTTATATGCGCGGGCACGCCTATTGAAAAGTCGGGCGGAAACGGCTTGTTGGTTTTGAAAAAGCCTTGAACGTCGTCCATGCAAAGCACGCGGCACTTTACCCTTTTCCGCTTGTAACGCAGAATCACGTTATCCATTTCTTCCACTCCGAGAAGCTTCATATTGGACTTTGACAGGCGCACGATATCCAATCCCTCGTCGTTGTCGTACGGACGGCGGCAGGCCAGAAAAATTACGCTTTTTCCAACGTAAAAGTCGCTGAGCGCCCTGAAAAAGCCGCGTCTCGGCGAGGCTCCGGCGGATTCAAAAACCGGAATGATTTTCAGATTGCCGCGGCAATACTTTTCTATTTGCTCCCGCGCGGCGCTCTTAGCTTCGTAAGAGGCCGATTCGTTAAGCGCAAGATCGTCGCCGTAAACGGCTTTAACCGCGCTGATTACGTCGGGTTTGCCTTCCGCGTTTTTCTCAAGCATTTCCCGCTGACGGGGCGTAAGATGCATAGGAAGCTCAAGCCCAAGACAAATGCGCTGCTTGCGGTTAAGCCTTATCTGTCCTTTTTTTAAAGTATCGTCCTTAAGAATATGCTTTCTTTTGACGACAACGCTGTCTTTGGTTACGGTATTGTAAATTTCAAAAAAAGCGCAGTCTTTTACGCGCGGTTCGCCTACAAGCTCGTCATAATCGACCGCAGAAATCATAAAATCGTTGGACTGGATTTTTTCCAGCCGCTGTACGAGAATTTTGGTAAGCTCGCCGCCGGCGTAAACGCACAGATAAACCGTCTCGCCCGCGCTCAGTCCCAGACGGTTTTTTACGTAGTTTGTAGGCGTAAGACAGCCGGTCGGGGTTTTATCGTCCGGCGCAACGGTCACGTTAAGGAAACCTCCGCCGGCAGAGGAGCACAGAAAAAGTTTTTCCGCGCTTAGTCCGGCAAAAGCTTCAGGGTTAACTCCCACGACGTTAATCTCCTGCGAAAGAAATTTTCTTTCTCCGCACTTCAGCTCGATTTTACGGGTAAAAGCTCCGCCGTAAAGCTTTTTTCTTCTGCGGATTTTTACTTCATCGTTTTCTGTCAGCGCGCTGACTCCTTTGTTTTTCATAACCCGAATCTCCTTATTGCCCATGACAGACTGCGCTTTCGATAATTTCGCAGACGGCCTCCAGCACAAGCCGGAAGGACGCGTCCTCCGCGCGCAGAATACCGGAATTAAGCTCTAATTGCAGACAGGTGCAGGACTGCCGCGCCGCTATATAAGAGCTTACGGTCCTGTCCTTTTTTACGGCCGGAAAAATCGCGTCCACTCCTATCGGCGAAATGCCTCTCGACTCAAAGGCCTTTACCGCGGCTTCCTCATAAAACCCGTCCAGCACGTTTTTACCCCTGCCGGTGCCTATATCCACAGCGTATTTTCTTTTGTCGGATAACTGATGAAGATCCAACAAAAGCTTTACGCCGTTGTCCGCAATATATTTTTCCGCAGCACGCTTATAGTCGGAGTCCTCGTCGAAGCCGGCGTCGTCGCCCGCATTTTTCGTTTTAAAAATCACGGGACAGCCCGTCGCGTCGCGCGCAAGAAGGGCCAGTACTCCCGTCATTTTTTCCGCTATTTTGATTTTACCCAAGCGCGTCTGCGCTACGCTGTGAGGCGCCGACAGCATGACGCTTCCTGCGCCGGGCAGCAAAACGAAGGACTCGGAATGCTCCGAGGAAAAAAAACGTTCGTATTCAAGCGTTTTATTCAAATCATGCTTCGGCTTCAAAACTCGACCTCTCCCGACGCGTATTCCGTCATTGTCGCGGATAAGCTATCCTTAAGTAATTTCAGTCTCTATTTTTTCGGCGCGGCAACAACGCCGCTTTCTATATACAGCATAACACATTTTTACGCACATAGCAATACTTGCGCGTAAATTTTAACGCGCATAATAAATTTTTCCGCTTGAAAAACAAGAAAATTAACCGCGGCGGCAGCGCTTACCGTTCAGCGCGACGCGCGCGTCTAAACAAATCGTAAAGCTTTTTCTGCCCTTTAATTACGGGAAAAAAAGAAAACGACGCGCATGCCGTAAAATAAAGCGCCGAAAAGCCTGCAAAAATCGGCAGAACCGTATATGCGGCAATATCCCGGCAGGGATGCGCATACCGCAAAATCAAACGCCGCCCGCCGAAAAAAATCGTAAAAAGCTTATACCCTGACCTTACTTAGACAAAGCACATTGTTTGTATGAAAGCGTAAAGAAAACTTAAGCCGGACGAATTAAATAATCCTGTCCGGCTTGAGCAAAAAAAATATTACGTTTACAGAGCGCGGACTAAAGCCGTTTAACGGCATAAAGACAACGCGCCGCGTCCGTTATTTTTTAAGATTCATAATGCCGCTGTCGGCAAGCAGCAGGATAAACAAGCCGCCCTGAACGGTACGGTTTTTAAAGCCGTAATGATAGCCGCGTCCGCCGATATCGCCGCGGATAGTGCCAAGATCCGTATAATACCAGTCGGTAAAGGGATAACGGCTGGACGACTCGCGCAGAAAATCAGCCACGGGAGCAAGAATCTTTTTGCGCTTTTCGACGCTGTCCGTCAGCGTAGCCGCCCAAAGAATCCAGTCCGACTTTGTATATGAGGAGCGGCTGTCAAGCGGAATACCGTATTTGTTGGCGGCCTCGATATAGTAATCGGTTTCGGTTTCGCGGATATCCTTATCGAAAAGGCCGGTGCCGAACATTACGTCAAACGCCATATTGTATTTAAGGCTGAAAGTATCCTCGTCCCCGTCGAACACCAGCGGAACGCGCTTGCCGGCTTTAACGCACATCTTTTTCCATTCGGCGGCGTATTTTTCGGCAACGGCGGTATATTCGGCCGCCTCGGCAGCTTTACCAAGCGCCTCGCAGATTATCGCGTAAGCGCGGATACCCACGATAGCCTTTACCGAAAGATTTATGTTTTTGTCGAGATGTCCGGCAAAATCGTCCGTGCAAAGCTGGTTGCCGGGCATAAGGCCGTACTTCAAGAGATACTGCACCCAATCGGTAAGAGTCTTGAAATTTGCCTCCGCAATGGTTTTATCCTTATCGGCAAGGTAAGTAGCGGCCACCATGATAAGCATATTGCCGCATTCCTCGACGGGCATCTGCCCCTCAAAGCTGTAAATGTCGGCGCTTGCCGGGAAATTATAAAACAGCGGATAGTTATACGCAAGATCGGGCTGGAAGCCTGTGCGCCTGTTTATGATATCTACGCTCTCCTTGCCAACGTCCTCGCGGCGTACTTTAAGGCCGTAAACCTGTCCCAGGCAATACGGATAAGTGCCGGCGTCATGCGGCGCGAAATCGTATTTCCAGACCGGCAAATCGTTAAACTTGAATATAGGGCGCATCATGCCCTTGACTAGCTCCGGATTATAAAGCAGGAACAGCGGAATCGACGGATAGCTTACGTCCACGGTGGCTATGCAGCCGTTGGAATGACATTCCTTGGACAGGAAAAGCACGTTTCCGTCGCGATCCTTTACAAGCTTATGCGCGCCCACGGCCTGGCGCAGTCCGGCGTACAGTATCAAAAGATAATCCTCGCCGTATTTTTCCGCGCGCTTTTTAAGATCCGCGTCGAACTTATCCAGTTCTGCTGTTATATTTTCATAATTATTGTAGGAATAGGTTATGGCGTCGAATATCGTTTTTCCGCCCTCGAACCAATAGCCCTTAAGCCAATCGCCGTAATAGAAAATGGATACGGTGTCGTCAAACGCAAAGGTCAGCATGCCGGAAACCTTGCTGCCGAAATTTTCATGAATATTCTCGGCTGCAATAAACTTTTCGGAATTTTCGTTGCAGATAAATTCCAGCTCTCCGGTAAGCGCATATTTGTCTATGGCCTCCCAGCTGACGAGAAAAGCCTTTTGTCCGGTAAGGTACCAGTATCCCCACTCGGCGGCGCTGTCGTCGAACGCCTGGGACATAACCTGCTGTTTCTTAAGCCCGAACCACGCGCACTCTCCCTCGGGCAGCGTATGCACGCCGCCGCGCACCGGGGATTTAACGCGGTCGTAACAGGTCTCCTCATGCACGAAAAGACTTACCGAAAGTTTTTCTATATTCTTTTTAGGCTTTACCTCGTAGCTCAGGTAGCATACGGGGCAGGATAAAAGCTCGAGATTATCGGGAGGCAAAGGCGACAGAAAGCTGACCTTAAGATCAAATTCGGGCGCGGTAAAGCTGTAATCGGTGGAAAACGCCGTCAGCGAGACTCCGGTCTGCTCAAGCTGAACCGTTTTATCCCTGAATCCCAGGAAGGAATAACTTTTTCCGTCGCAGTTTACGATGCCGTAAACTCGCCTTCTGGCTCCCGTCCAGAATATGGTGTCGCCGCCGTTAAGCTTATCCGCAGGCGACCATATCGAAAAGAAAGGGTCCTTTACAAACAACGGGTATGCGGGCAGCAGCTGTCCGTTTTTTGCCGTAATTTCCATTTTTGCCATTTTCTACTCCTTTGAAATAAAATTTTTACTGCCGGTTAAACGTTTTCGAACGGCCTTGCAGCCGCCGTCCGGCCGAACGCCGCAAAAGGTCTTACGCGGTTGTCCGCCGCTTCCGCCCGATCAATCCGATGCCGGGTGCCCGATCGATCTTGCGTCTTTTAACTGCGGGAACGCGTTTTAACGGAAAATTGAACGTAAAAATATAAAAAATCAAATCAACCCGACCGTCTCCCGCCGATAAAAAAACCGTACTGACATATTAAATATATTATAAGTCAACGCGAAAAAAAATGCAAGAAATATTATGACAGTAAAGTCGTTGAAAAATTGACAAATCCTATTGCTTATGCTAAAATTTTTATATTAAGACCGATTACTCGGACAAACCTGAGAAAGGAGTATTTTTTTAGCAGCGCGCAGCGTTATACAAACTGTTTTAAGATTATACCGACCGGAAAAGCATTGAACGCAATAAAATCATGCAATAGGTTTCAACGGCTGAAAACGGCTTTAACGGAAAACGCCAAAGCGGCGGGCTTTGCCCGGCTATCCGCCGCGACTTGCAATCGCAAAGCTTGCCGAATCTCAATTATAGCCGTGAAAGCTTTTCTAAATTTATTCACCTCTTTTCTTTTTCAAAAATTGTTATTCCTGCCGTCGGGCTATGCTTACAATTCGGATTTAGCCGAGAATCTTCTTCCCTTTTATGAATTCAATTCTTTGCTTAATGCTGAAAAAACGTTATTCCTCCTGCCGGCCTCCGCTTACGGATAAAAGGCCTACGACAAAAATCCGCATCGCTTTTCATTATTAGTTATTTATATTAAGTCATGGTTTCAGGTTTACTGTTATAATTAAAGCGTCGCTTGAAATTACCGGGCAAATTATAGAAAAAAATACCGTTTTCCCGATAGTTTTACGAAAATAAAAGCTTGCTTAAGCTTTGACAAAAATCTTAAGTCGATTTTAATTATTATTTAATAACAATTTTCGGAGGTTGTAAATGTGGAAATAAGCCGTATAAGACACGCTTGGCCGGAAAAAAAGGGTTTTAATTTGTTCCGGCAGCACGGACGCAACGAATATACGTTTCTTCATTTTTGGAAGCCCGTTCACATGCTGGTTGACGGCAAAATTTTGGTAACCGAGCCGAACGCGGTTATTATTCTGGACAAAAACGTTCCGCATCATTTCTACTCGCCGGAAACCGAGCTGATTCACGATTGGTTTCATTTCGACGGGCCGGACGCAGCCGAAGCGGTAACCGGCGCCGGACTGGAATTCGGCAAGATTTATTATCCCAAAAACTGCGGTTTTATAACGGACATAACCAAGACGCTGGAGGCCGAGCTGTTCGGCGCGGAAAAGCATTACGAAAAAATTATTTCGGAATATATAACCATATTGTTCTGTATGATAAACCGCAGGCTTGACTCGGTCAGCAGCGAATATACTATCGACTATCAGACTCAGATTGACTTTAAGATGCTACGCAATCAGGTTTTTTCCAATCTCGATAAAAACTGGACCATTCAGCACATGGCGG
>ERZ1673753.2962-NODE-2962-length-11404-cov-4.026346_pt1 | contig 11404 bp, 6 predicted proteins | sample MGYA00580201_ERZ1673753 | MGnify/ENA primary metagenome ERZ1673753 (study PRJEB41218, sample SAMN15661747) | gut metagenome | host: Homo sapiens | place: Canada: London | collected 2015-08-20/2019-03-30 | study: EMG produced TPA metagenomics assembly of... | reverse complement strand
TACCGACCTTTCTGATCGATTCAAACTCCGTGAACGCGGTGCGCTTGACAAGTCCGCCCTTCGTAGCCATCATAAGATAGCCGCTGTGGTCGCTGTCCTCCTTTACGGGAATGACGGCGTTTACCTTTTCGTCCGACTGAAGCTGCAAAAGATTGACTATAGCGCGGCCGCGCGCCGTGCGCTCCGCCTCCGGCACCTCGTAAGCCTTAATGGAATAAACTCTGCCGAAATTGGTAAAGAACAGCAGATTGTCGTGGGTACACGTGACGAACATGTTTTCCACAAAATCCTCTTCCTTGGGCTTATGCGCGGTTATACCCGTACCCCCGCGGTGCTGCGCCTTGTATTCGGCAACGGGCAGGCGCTTAACGTAACCCGAGTGCGTCAGCGATATTACGACGTCCTCGCGGTCGATAAGATCGCCGACGTCGATTTCGTCGTAATCGATGCAAAGCTCGCTGCGTCTGGGAGTATCGTATTTATCCTTTATTTCGTTAATTTCGGTCTTGATAATTGCGGTTATGCGCTCCGGCCGGGCGAGAATATCCTTAAAGTCGGCAATGCGCGCCTCCAGCTCCTTAAGCTCGTTCTTTATCGATTCCACCTCCAGGCTGGTCAAACGCTGCAAGCGCATTTCAAGTATCGCGCCCGCCTGTTTGTCGGACAGCAGAAACTCCTCGATTAAATTTGCGGCCGCCTCGTACTTGTCTTTGCTCTTTTTAATAAGCTCGATCACGCGGTCGATATTTGCCAGCGCAATGACAAGACCGTTTAAAATATGCTCGCGCTCCTCGGCGCGCGCGAGATCGAACCTCGTGCGCCTGGTGATAACGTCCTTTTGATGCTCTAGGTAATGATAGAGCATTTCCTTGAGATTGAGTATCTTAGGCTCTCCGTTAACAAGCGCAAGGAAGATAATTCCGCCGGACGTCTGCAAATCGGTATGCTTGTACAGCATGTTGAGCACAACCTGCGGCTGAGCGTCCCGCTTTACGTCAACGACAATGCGCATACCCTCGCGGTCGGACTCCTCGTGCACGTCCGAAATTCCCTCTATGCGCTTATCCTTAACAAGCTCGGCTATGCTTTTTACAAGCTCCGCCTTATTGACCTGATAGGGAAGCTCGGTAATTATAATATGGTGTCTGCCGCCCGTGCCCTCCTCTATTTCCGTTTTGGCGCGCACAACGATGCCGCCGCGCCCCGTTCGGTAAGCCTGCCTTATGCGCGATCTGCCCATGATGAGGCCGCCGGTGGGAAAATCGGGCGCCGGCACGTACTCCATAAGCTCGTCTACAGAAATTTCGGGATTGTCGATAAGCGCGTCAACCGCGGAAATCACTTCTCCCAAATTGTGGGGAGGAATGTTTGTCGCCATGCCTACCGCAATGCCGTCGGAGCCGTTTACAAGCAGATTGGGGAAACGGCTGGGAAGAACCGTGGGCTGCATGAGCGTGTCGTCGAAGTTAGGATACCAATCGACGGTTTCCTTGTCCAGGTCGCGCAGCATTTCCGCCGCGATTTTACTCAGCCGCGCCTCGGTATAACGCATGGCCGCCGGAGGATCGCCGTCAACGGAGCCGAAATTGCCGTGGCCGTCAACGAGAGGACAGCGTATGGAAAAGTCCTGCGCAAGCCTTACAAGCGCACCGTAAACCGAGCTGTCGCCGTGCGGATGATATTTGCCCAGACAGTCGCCGACGATACGAGCGCATTTCCTGTGCGGCTTATCCGAATACAGGCTTAGCTCTCCCATCGAGTACAGAATTCGGCGCTGAACGGGCTTAAGTCCGTCGCGCGCGTCGGGAATGGCGCGGGATACGTTGACCGCCATAGCGTAGGCGATAAACGATTTTTTAATTTCGTCGTTTACCTCGACCTGAACTATTTTGGAATTTTGTATTTTTTCCTTGATGTTGTCGTTTTTATCCGCCATATTCTGTCACCCCGTTAAATATCCAGCTCTTTGACGAGCGTGGCGTTTTCCTCGATAAACTGACGCCTCAGCTCCGGCTGCTCTCCCATCAGTATGGAAAAAGTCCTGTCGGCCTCCACGGCGTCCTTCATGGTAGCCTGCAAAAGCACGCGCTTTTCCGGATCCATGGTCGTCTCCCAAAGCTGGCTGGCGTTCATCTCGCCCAAGCCCTTGTAGCGCTGCACCTCGGGCTTGACCAATCTTTCGCTTGCGACGCGCAGCTCCTCGTCCGAATAGCAGTATTCCACGGTTTTGCCCTTGGTAAGCTTATAAAGCGGAGGCTGCGCGATATAAACGTGTCCGCGCTCTATAAGCGGCCGCATAAACCGGAAGAAAAACGTGAGCATCAGTATTCTGATATGCGAGCCGTCCACGTCCGCGTCGGTCATGCATATTATCTTATCGTAGCGCAGCTTGCTTTCGTCGAATTCGTCGTCTATACCGCAGCCGAACGCCGTAATCATCGCTCGGATTTCGGCGTTTTCCATGATCTTGGTCAGTCTTGCCTTTTCCACGTTGAGAATTTTTCCTCTCAGCGGCAGTATGGCCTGAAACCTGCGGTCGCGCCCCTGCTTGGCCGTGCCGCCCGCGCTGTCGCCCTCGACAAGATAAATCTCGCAGTGGCTGGCGTCCTTATCCGTGCAGTCGGCCAGCTTTCCGGGAAGCGTCGTGGATTCCAAAACGCCCTTGCGGCGGGTGGATTCCCTGGCCGCGCGCGCCGCGTCGCGCGCCTTCTGCGCGGTGACGGTCTTCATGATAAGGTCGCGCGCTTCCTTGGGATTCTCCTCGAGATAAGTGCCCAGCCCCTCCGTAAGAGCCTTTTCCACAAGTCCGCGCATTTCGGAGTTGCCAAGCTTGGTCTTGGTCTGCCCCTCGAACTGCGGTTCCTCAAGCTTGACGGAAATTATGGCGGTAAGTCCTTCCCTGACGTCCTCTCCCGTCAGCTTGAAATCGTCCTTGACAAGCTTTTCGGCGTGCGCGTAATCGTTAAGCACGCGTGTCAGAGCGTTTTTAAAACCGACTAGGTGAGTGCCGCCCTCCTCGGTGTTTATGTTGTTGGCGTAAGAATACAGCACCTCGTTGTAGCTGTCGTTGTACTGCATCGCTATTTCCACGCCGGAATTTTTAAACTCCTTTTCGATATACAGCGACGCGGGGAAAAGCGTTTCCTTGGCGCGGTTGAGATAATCTACAAAATCAAGGATTCCGCCCTCGTAATAAAAGGTCTCGTTTTTTTCGCGGTCGGGACGGTTGTCGATGAGATTTATTTTAAGTCCCTTGTTAAGATAAGCAACCTCTCTTAACCTCGTGCGCACGGTCTCGTAGGAAAAATCCACGGTCTCGAAAATTTCGGAATCGGGATAAAAGGTGACCTTTGTGCCCGTAACGTCCGTTTCGCCGACCTCTTTAAGCTCGCGCATCGGCACGCCGCGCATATATTTCTGGCGGTAAATCTTACCGTTTTTATAAACCTCCACCTCCAGCCATTCGGAAAGCGCGTTGACTACGGAAAGGCCTACGCCGTGCAGTCCGCCGGAAACCTTATAGCCTCCGCCGCCGAATTTTCCGCCCGCATGCAGCTTGGTCAGAACGACCTGAACGGCGGAAACTCCTTCCTTAGGATGAATGTCTATGGGAATACCGCGGCCGTTGTCGGTAACGGACACGGCGCCCTCGCGGGTGATTTCGACCGTAATCGTATCGCAGAAGCCGGCCAGCGACTCGTCAACGCTGTTGTCAACGATCTCAACGATCAGATGATGCAAGCCCCTTTCGTCGGTAGAACCGATATACATTCCCGGTCTTTTGCGAACGGGATCCAACCCTTCGAGAACCTGAATCTCACTCGAGTCGTAAGCGTTATCCACCTTATTCGACATAATACTCTCCTTATAAGCCGGTGACATAATTTTACTTGTTTGTATTATAGCACTTTTCAGCAAAAAAGGAAAGCGTTTTGCCCCTTAATGAGAGGTTATTTATTTGCACATGCCTTTTTAACGCGCGAAAATGCCCCTAGAACGCGCGAAAAACATTTTTTTGATTCAAGTATGCGGATTTTGCGGCCGACAATGACCGGAGCCGCGTCAGCGGCGTCGCCCCCTCGGCCCGGCAGAGCAAGTCATGCGTTTGAAACTGCGCGCCGGATCTTACCGAAAGCCGCCGCGGAATGGTACTAACGACTTATTTCGGCAAAACACGGCATAAAAGTACGCAGCGTTTTCCCGAAATCTTTTTTTACGATCGTAAAAATATGGTTTTAAGCTTGCTTTAAGTCTTGTTATATGCTATAATAAACGAACAATCTTAAATTCAGGAGGAAAGAAAATGGCAAAGAAAAAGAACTCAACCGGAAAAATCACCGCGCTTGTATCGGCCGTACTGGGCCTGGTCGCGCTGGTAATGATTTTCCTGCCGGCAGTCGGCATAAAACAGTCGGATACGACCTACACGGGACTGCAAGTAACCTTCGGCTACAAGGAAACGTTGCCGATAATAGGCGATATCACGATATTTGAATTTTCGTTTATGAATCTTCTGACCTATCTGCTCGCGCTGGCGGGAATCGTTTTCTCGGTTTTAAGCGCTATGGGAAAAGGCAGTAAATTCGCGGCGTTTATCGCGGCGGGCGCATTCGCTGTAGCGGGAGTATTTTTCTTCCTGCCGGTAAGCTACTGCATGCCCAATGCGGAAGCGTCCCAAGTCTCGTCGTTTTTCGGAGGAGACATAAAAGAAGCGCTCACGCTTGCTTACGGCGCTATAATCGGAGGAGTCGCGTGCCTGCTGGCCGCAATCGGAAATCTCGGAAAGGTTTTTCTGAAATAACGTTGCTTTTCCGCAAAAAAGCTCCGCTCTCTTAAAAGAGAACGGAGCTTTTATTTTGCCGAATCAACCGGTGCGGTTAAAGCGAAACGGCGGCGTATTGACAAAACCGGCGCGCTGCGCGCAAAATTTTTACACCGTCCGCCGCGGCTGCAATCAAACCGGACAAACATCCGTATGATTTTTCCGCCGGGCATTAACTGTCAAATAATTTTAAGCGCAACAGACTCGGCCGGCCTCGGCTGCGCTTAAAGCAAACAGTACCTTTTTGTTTTTGACTCCGCAGGCGCACCAAACGGGAATTATGCCTTTTTAATCAAGAGCACGTCGTAAGGCTTAAGATTGATTTTTTCTCCGGGAGCATACCATCTGCCGCTGAACACGTCCTCGCCGCCGAAAGGCGAATTTACAAACGCCGGCGCGTTTTCCGTCTCCACCGCGGCGAAAAGCTCCCCGGCCGCTCCCGCACGCGAAACGGTAATAACGGACGGGCTTGCCTGGGCAAACGGTTTAATTCCGTAAGGCAGGGCAAGCGCTTCGGCAAGATAAACCAGCGTTTCGGCGTCCGGCATCGTACCAAGCACGACTATACGCCCCTTGCCGTACCCAGTCGAGGTTACGGCGGCGCGCCCCACGGTAAAATGTCCTTCGGCATAGACGGCAGCTTCCTCCGCGCTGCCGACGACCGAATAAGCGTCGTAAATAAGCGGCTGCGTCCCGCCCTTATATCCGCTTTTAAATTCAAGCGTATGCTCCTCTCCCTTTGGCAGCGTAAAATCCAGCCTTATGCCGGCCGCCTTTTCCAAATAGCCCAACGCCCGGTCAATATATTTTGCGCCCGAGCGGTTGCGTATATCCGACATGGGACCGATCACCCAAGTGCCGCCCTTTTCAACCCAGGCAAGCATACGCTCGGCCAGATTCTCCTCGTCCAGATTGAGCATAAACGGAGTGAATATAAGCTTGTATTTGCTCTCGTCGCCGCCGGTAGTCAGCACGTCCGGCCTAAAATGCGCTCTGAGCAGCGGCCTGTAAAAACCGTCCCTGACTCCTTTTAAATAGTCGAATCCGGGCATGACCTTTTGATGACGGAACATTTCATACGAGGTATAAGCCGCGTGTATGCCTATCCCCGAGCTTATTACGCTTGTATCGACTATATAATCCGAAGCCAGCTTAAGCTGCTCGGACACGGCTTTTATTTCGCCGGCGACGTGAAAAGGCCGTCCGCAGGAAGAAACGCATGCGCCGTGCATAAGCTCCTGCCCGCCGTAATGCGACCGCCAAAGCCAGTAATTGACCAGCTCCGCCCCCATAACTATAGAAAGCCATACGTTGGCGGAGTTAAAGTTTTCCGGACGCATGTAATTTGCCTCAGCAGAGCCGTTCCAGCAGCATGAGGTTTCGGTCGCCCAGAAAGGCTTATCCTTCATGGGGCGGAGATAGTCGTACCAGAAAGCCGTTTCCCAAAAGGCGTCGCCGTAACAGTAATGATTGTACTGCATGATATCCATATCCTTGCTTAAACGGTTGTAGTCAAGGTTGAATATCGGCATCGAATCGTGGCCGACGGGAACCGTAACGTATTTTTTGAGTATATCATACTGACGCTTTATGAAATTAAGCTGACTCTCGTTTTGAAACGCGCCCCACCAGTAAAGATAACTCGGATGAGTCCATACTCGCGGATTTGGCTTATGAATCTGATCGAAGCCGTCGTAGTTTTGGGAAAAAATATAGTTGCCCCACTCGCGGTTGAGCTTTTCGATATCGCCGCCGAATTTGTCCTTCAGAAAATCCCTGAATTTACTCTCGCAGATCGGGCAGCAGCAGCCGCGTCCGCTGTGCTTTTGCGGTTCGATTTCATTGTCGATCTGCCAGCCGATTATGTTTTCGTCGGACTGAAATTCCTTAGCCATAGCCTCGACAATCTTATCGCAGTAGCTTAAATACAGCTCGTTGTTCGGGCAGACGTCGCGGCGGCCGCCGTGCGCAAGCCTTTCTCCCTCGACCGTCTCGAAAAATATTTCGGGGTGCTTTTCGGTAAGCCAGCGCGGCGGACAGGCCGTAGGCGTGCCCATGATAACGGAAATGCCCTTTTCCCTGCACTTGTCCACCACCTCGCGGAACAGCGAAAAATCGAAACGCCCCTCCTCCGGCTCCATGGTGGACCAGGCGAACTCCCCAATACGCACGCAGTTAAGCCCCATGTCCAGCATAAGACGCAAATCCTCGTCTATAAGCGACCTGTCCCATGCCTCCGGATAATAATTTGAGCCGAAAATGGGCTTTTGCACCCTAAACATAAGCTTTTCCTCCCATAAAAATTATATTTGCAACAAGTATAAAGCTACGGAAAAATAAAGTCAACGCCGAAGCGTTGACTTAAATTGCTGTATTTAAAAAGACAATAATGTCCGGTAACGGCCTTTCAGCCGATATATTCCCTGACCTTTAACCTTGCGCCCGCTTTTTGCGCAATCTCGCGGCATTTTTCCACGTCCACGCCTTCTACGGCCACCACGCTCATTACCGTGTCGATTCCTGCGGCAACACACTTTTGAGTAAATTCCAGCATAGCGAAAAACGCGTCTCGGCCGTAAACCGAACGGCACACCGCGTCGTATCCGTCGGCGTTGTCGCTGTTCAGCGATACCGAAACGGTGTCGATAGCCCCTTTCAAATCGGGAACTATGTCGCGGCCGTTTATAAGATTGCCCAGCCCGTTGGTGTTAAGCCTGGTCGTTTTGCCGAGCGAATGAGCAAAACGAGCGGCCTTTAGCATCACGTCCGTTTTGTAAGTAGGCTCGCCGTAACCGCAGAAAACAAGCTCCGCATATTCGCCATGTCTTTTCACCGCCTCGATAACCTCGCCCGAGGACGGCTCGCGGCTGAGCCACAGGTCGCCGCTGTCGCCTATTCCGTCGCCGTTGTTGCGTATGCAGAAGGTGCAGTCGTTGCAGCATTTATTGGTTAGATTTACGTACAAATTGTCGCCGTAGCGATATACAAAATTCTCGTTCATATCCGATCAGTCTCTTAAAAGCTTGGGAAAAACGCGATAGGCGTTTTCCGTCGTTATCCTTTCCGCCTCGGCATAATCCATACCGCGGATTTCCGCAATTTTCTCCGCCTGAAAGCGAACGAACCGCGGGTAATTAAGCTCGCCGCGGTGAGGATGCGGAGCAAGATACGGGCAGTCGGTCTCGACAAGTATGCGGTCAAGCGGCAGAGCGGGAATTATGTCGTAAAACTTTTTAGCGTTTTTAAAAGTCACGGAGCCGGAAAAAGAAATGTAAAAACCCATATCGACGTACTTCAGCGCGGTCTCCAAAGAGCCGGAAAAGCAGTGCATAACCGCGCCGTTTTTTAAATTCGGGATATTGCGCTTTACCGCGTCGAACATATCCTCGTAAGCGTCGCGCACGTGAAAGCATACCGGCAGTCCGCTTTCACCCGCCGTTTCCAGCTGACGGTCCAGCCAGTAAAGCTGTGTTTTTCTGTCGGTGTCGGGATAAAAATAATCAAGCCCTATTTCCCCTATGGCGACGCATTTAGGCGAACGCGACAGCTCCAGAATTCTGGCGCACGGATCGCAATGCAGCTTTTGCGCGTCGCTGGGATGCACGCCGACCGCACAGTAAACGTCCTTATGGCCTTCCGCGATTTTCACGCACTCGGCGGAGCTCTCCACGTCGTAGCCGACGGTAACGATCTTTTCAAGACCGTCGGCGCGCATAGATGAAATTATGCTTTCCGCTCCGCCGTAACGGCTGTCGGTAAGGTGCGCGTGGGTATCGATCAGCATACCTCGCTGCCCCCGTCCATAGCCTTTTCCGGCCGGACAAGACAAAGCTCCTCGTTTTCACCCTCGCCCTTGACAGCGCAAAGCAGCATGCCGCGGCTCTCAATTCCGCGGATTTTGCGCGGCGCCAGATTGGACACAACGACGACTCTCTTTCCGACCATTTCCTCGGGAGTATAGAACTTTGCTATTCCGCTTACGATCGTACGCACCTCGTCGCCTATTTTAACGGTCGATTTTAACAGCTTATCCGCTTTTTCCACCTTTTCGCAGGCGATTACCTCCCCAACGACAAGCTTAGTGCGGAAAAACTCGTCCGCGGAAATAAATTCTTCCTTCTTTTCCTCGGCGGGCGCGGCTTTTACCGCCGGCTTTTCCGCCTCCTCGGCAATCTTATCCAATTCCTTAAGCTCCTTTATTAAGTCAAGACGCGGGAACAGAATTCCCGTTTCACGCGTTTCGTATGCCTTTACCCTGCCGTACTGAAGCAGATCGTCAAATTTTTCCGGAAGCTTTAAGCCCAGCCCCTCGTAAATAAGCGCGGGCGTGCGCGTAATAAAGGGCGAAAGCGCAGCCGCGCATACCCTTATCGCCTCCAGCAGATTATAAAGCACGCGGTTAAGCCTCGGCTTGTCCTCCTCAGACTTTGCCAGCACCCACGGGCGCGTGTTGTCTATATATTTGTTAGCCTTGTCTATGACGGCGAAAATCTCCTCCAGAGCGCGGTTTATATTAAGCTTTTCGATTTCGGCGTCAAGCCTGTCGGACAAAGCGTCTATCGAATCCGTAAACGCGTCGTCAAACTCGCCGGCCCTGCCGCCGCAGTCTATTTTTCCGTCGAAATACTGCCTGCTCATGGCAAGAGTGCGGCGCGTAAGATTGCCGAGGTCATTGCAGAGATCCTGATTGAATCTGCCGATAAAAGCCTCGTTTGTGTAAACCCCGTCCGAGCCGAACGGAATCTCGCGCAGAATGTAATACCTTACGGCGTCCACGCCGTAGCGGCTTTCCAGCACAAACGGATCGACCACGTTGCCCTTGGACTTGCTCATCTTGTCGCCGCCCAGTAGCAGCCAGCCGTGACCGTAAACCTTTTTGGGCAGCGGAAGATCAAGCGCCATCAGCAGCGCCGGCCAGATAATGGTATGGAAACGTACTATCTCCTTGCCCACCATATGAAGATCCGCCGGCCAGTATTTGTCGAAAAGCCTCTCGTCGTCCGAGCCGTAGCCCAAAGCCGTGATATAGTTGCTTAACGCGTCCACCCACACGTAAACTATGTGCCCCTTGTCGAACTCAACGGGAATACCCCACGTAAAAGCCGTGCGCGACACGGCCAAGTCGCTGAGCCCCTCGGCAAGGAAATTATTGACCATCTCGTTGACGCGGGACTGAGGCTGAAGAAAATCGGTTTCCGTAAGCAGCTTTTTAATTCTGTCCTGATATGCTGAAAGACGGAAGAAATAGCTCTCCTCCTCCGCGTCCGCAACCTCCCGGCCGCAGTCGGGGCATTTTCCGTCGATAAGCTGGCTTTCCGTCCAGAACGACTCGCACGGCGTGCAGTATTTGCCCTTATACTTGGACTTGTAAATATCGCCCTGATCGTAAAGCCGCTTAAAAATCTTCTGCACGCTTTTAACGTGGCTCTCGTCGGTCGTGCGGATAAATTTATCGTAGGAAATGTCAAGCAGCTTCCAAAGCTTTTTGATATCGTCAACAAGCTCGTCCACGAAAGCCTTGGGCGTTACTCCCGCCTCCGCCGCGCGCTTTTCTATCTTCTGCCCGTGCTCGTCCGTGCCGGTAAGATAAAACACGTCGAAGCCGCGCATACGCTTGTATCTTGCCAGAGCGTCGCAGCATACCGTGGTATAGCAATGCCCCAGATGCCATTTCCCGCTGGGATAATAAATCGGAGTGGTAATATAATACTTTTTTGAGTCGTCCATAAGTCCGTCCTTACGCGCGGAATCGCCGTATTCCGCGCTTAAATTATAGTCGAAAGCCGCGCGGCGCTAAAGCCGCGACGGGTATATTATAGCCGCAACCGCCGAAAAAAGCAATCGAATAAATTACAGGCGCGCCAAATATTTTGAGTTTAAGGCGAATATACATATAAAAAACGACGAAAAAGAGGAAAAACCGTTGAATATTATCTGGCTTATAATACTGATTTCCGGTATCGTAACCATGCTGTTTACCGATCCGGACGGAGCGGTGCGCGCCATGCTTACGGGATCGACCAACGCGGTCAATCTTGCGATTTCGCTTGTGGCGACTTACGGGTTTTGGCTGGGATTTTTCGCGTTGATGGACAAAACCGGAATTTCGGATTTCATCGCGCGCCTGCTGCGTCCCATCATAAAAAAGCTTTTTAAAGGCGAGAGCGCGGACACCGAAAAGTTTATAACCATGAATATGTCCGCAAATCTTCTGGGACTGGGCAACGCCTCCACGCCCATGGGCATTAACGCTATAAATTCGATGAACAAGGGCAAGCCCTACGCCACGACAAACATGATAATGCTGGTTGTAATTTCCGCTACCTCGCTGCAGCTTATCCCGTCCACCGTCATAGGAATGCGCATCGCCCACGGCTCGGTCTCGCCCACCGCGTTTTTACTGCCGTGCATGGTTTCCACGGTAGCGTCGACTATCATAGGCGTGATTCTGGTCAAGCTGGGCGCAAAAATTTTCGGGGACGAGCCGAGACTGAAACGCTCCAAAAAAATCAAGGCCGCAAGCTTTTTTGAAAGCTGCGCGCCGCTGCCCGCCGGAAAAAGCCGTAAAGCCGAAAAGGAAAA
>ERZ1673753.2956-NODE-2956-length-11420-cov-7.550902_pt1 | contig 11420 bp, 11 predicted proteins | sample MGYA00580201_ERZ1673753 | MGnify/ENA primary metagenome ERZ1673753 (study PRJEB41218, sample SAMN15661747) | gut metagenome | host: Homo sapiens | place: Canada: London | collected 2015-08-20/2019-03-30 | study: EMG produced TPA metagenomics assembly of... | reverse complement strand
GGTAGATGCCGAATTTAAGAAGCCCTGATAACGTAAGTTGTCAGGGTTTTTTTATACCCTGGAAAAAGTTTTAGAATTTAGTTTAAAATGCTTATTTTAGTACCCTCTAAAATGAACTCTAATAGATAGGAAATGGCATTATTCGGATTATTCGGAAAAGGTAAGAAAGAAAGCCTTGATAAAGGCCTGGAGAAGACGAAAGAAAGTGTATTTAAGAAATTGGCCCGGGCTGTTGTAGGGAAGTCTAAAGTGGATGATGAGGTATTGGATAATTTGGAAGAAGTGTTGATTTCATCGGATGTAGGAGTAGAAACAACTATTCGGATTATCGGTCGGATTGAAGCCCGGGTACAACGGGAGAAATATATGGGAATTGATGAATTGAACCGGGTATTGCGGGAGGAGATTGTCGCTCTGTTGAAAGAGAATAATGCGAATGATACTACGTCTTTTCAGTTGCCGGATAACGGAGAACCTTACGTCATTATGGTTGTGGGAGTGAATGGTGTAGGAAAAACAACAACCATCGGAAAATTAGCCAATAAATTTAAAGAAGCAGGAAAAACAGTTATTTTAGGTGCAGCAGATACTTTCCGGGCTGCCGCTGTCGATCAATTGGTAATTTGGGCGGAACGGGTAGGGGTGCCCATTGTAAAGCAAGGAATGGGAGCCGATCCGGCTTCTGTGGCTTATGATACGTTGAGTAAGGCAAAGGCAGAAAAAGCAGATGTCGTAATTATCGATACTGCCGGCCGTTTACACAATAAAATTAATTTGATGAATGAGCTGACGAAAATAAAGAACGTCATGAAAAAAGTGATTCCCAATGCTCCTCATGAAATTTTATTGGTTCTGGACGGCTCTACAGGGCAAAATGCTTATGAGCAGGCAAAACAATTTACGTTAGCAACGGAGGTAAACGCTTTGGCAGTTACGAAATTGGATGGAACAGCAAAAGGCGGAGTCGTAATAGGTATTTCCGATCAGTTTAAAATTCCGGTAAAGTATATAGGTGTCGGAGAGAAAATGGAAGATTTACAGATATTCGACCGGGAAGAATTTGTGGATTCGCTTTTTAATTAAGCGTCTTCCTTGCCGTTTTTAGTCAAATGAGGTAGAAAACATAAAACGGAATCTTATTCTTTAGGTATTTTGGGTTGTCAGAAATAAAAATAATCGCCGGTATACTGATTTTCTTGATGTATACCGGCGATTCTCAGATCCGTTGCCGGAAGTCAGCCTAATATAACTGTAACCGCTCTGGCTCCGTGTGCGCCGATGACCAGGGCCTGTTCAATGTCTGCTGTCTTGGACGGCCCGGCGATAAAACAACCGTACCCGAAGTCATCGAAATCGGGCCGTGTGTAAGCTTCATGCATGTTATTGACCAATTGGTGACGATCCAATAGAATAACCAAAGCTTCCGGAATAAAAAATAAGGCTTTGTAGCGGGTTTGCTGCTTCATCCAGATCATCCCGTTTTCCAGCACACCGAATTCTCCCCGAACCACGGCAATGTCCGTTCCGTTCAATTCGCGGGGATCTTCCAATAAGTCGGGATTAAAAGTGGCTATACTGATTTCCGGTAAATTGGAGCCGATGCTCCGGGCTTCCGGATATAACCGTTTAATCACATCGTTCACGTCTTCCCCTTCTTCAAGTAAAACACAATTGCTACCGACGGCTTTGAGTATCTTTTGAAACTGGCCCAAAGGATCCGGATAGGTTAACGGACTAAAAGTCATTTCGGGACGCTCCCGTTTCTCCTTCGTATTAGCCCGTAGTGCAGCTAATATTAAATCTTTACTGGACATCGTTATATTTTTTTTATTTTTCCTTTTTTCCACATAGCGTTGAAAGTCTCTTTGGTAAATTGCGGCAGTTCCCTCCCTTTACCCCAGGGATCGAAACGATTGTAAAGTACAAAACGGGGCATACGTTCCGCTATCCTTCCGGCAGCAATGGCATTATAAAAAAGTCCCGGATGATTCATTACCCATTTCATCCCTTTCGTGACAAACCGTTTCATCGGATCTGCCAGGTGCAGAGGGGCTAAATCCTGCCGCCATTTATAAATCTGTTCAGCCAGATCAATTTTTGCCGGACAGACATTGGAACAGGAATAACACAGGGAACAGGCCGACACATTACCGGAATATTGCTCAGGGGATTTCAGCATTCCCAGATTGATCCCTATCGGACCGGGAATAAAGTAAGAGTATGAATATCCTCCGCTACGTCGATATACGGGACAAGTGTTAATGCAAGCCCCGCAGCGGAGACATTTCAACATTCCCCAATGATCTGTATTGGCTAATATATCACTACGCCCGTTATCTACAATGATGACATGTATTTCCTGGCCTTCTACTGGTTTTTTGTAATGCGAAGTATAAGTGGTGGAAGGTTGTCCAGTAGCGGAACGGGCCAGTAAACGGATATAAACTGCTAAGGCCTTGTAATCAGGAATTACTTTTTCGAGCCCCATAACTGCAATGTGTACTTTCGGGAACGACGTTCCCATATCGGCATTCCCTTCATTGGTACATACAACGAAAGCGCCCGAAGAAGCAACTGCAAAATTTACGCCCGTCATAGCAATGTCTGCATGCAGAAATTTCTCGCGTAAAGCGGCCCGGGCCGCATGGGTTAGGTAGGTAGGATCACTGTTTCCTGTTTCCGTATTCAGGTATTCCTCGAAAACTTTCCCTACTTCTTCGCGTTTCACATGAATGGCCGGAAGAACGATGTGGCTCGGCGGAGTGCCCATTAATTGCATAATTCTTTCTCCCAGATCAGACTCTACGGCATCGATACCCCGGGCTTCCAGATAGGGGGTCAGCCCACATTCTTCCGCTAGCATAGACTTGCTTTTTATCAGATTTTTTCCCTTGTGCTGACGGATAATATCGTATACAATCCGGTTGTGTTCCTCTGCATCTTTTGCCCAATGTATATGAATTCCGTTTGCCGTGGCATTTTTCTCGAACAACTCCAGATAATGAGCCAGGTTCATTACTGTATGCTGTTTCATATCACTTGCCATCTGGCGGAGTTCTTCCCATTCGGGAACTCCGGATGCCATCTTGTCTCTTTTTTCCCGCACGAAATAAAGCGCCTGGTCATGCCAGGCCGTTCTCTCACGGTCTGCTATAAATTTCTTTGCTGCTTTAGCATGTGAACTCATATCCTGCTTTTATTATGTTAATGAACAGAAAGGCGGACTATTGTCCTTATCCTTTGGAATTCAAAATCTCTATTATATGCATTGTCCGGATCGGTAAATGCTCCCGCCGGATGATCCCTTCCATATGCATCAGACAGGAGCTGTCGGCACCTGTGATAAATTCGGCACCAGTAGATAGGTGGTCCCGCACTTTATCCTCCCCCATACAAACAGAGGTAGCTGCTTCTTCGACCGCAAACATGCCGCCGAATCCGCAGCATTCATCTGCCCGTTTGGGTTCAAATATTTCCACTCCTTTCACCAGGGAAAGCAAATCCCGAAGAATAGAGAAACGTGGAATGTTTAACTCGCTAGGGGAAGCCAGGTGTAAAAGCCGTAACCCATGGCAACTGTTGTGAATACTCACTGTATGAGGGAAACAGGCATTTAAATGGTCTACTTTTACGATGTTGTGCAAAAATTCGCAGATTTCGTATATACGGCCACTGATACAGGGTTCTTCTTTCCGGAGCAGGCGAGGGTAGTTTTCTTTTACGAAAACGACGCAACTGGCTGAAGGTCCTACTACGTAATCGTATTTTGCAAATAGTTCTTCCATTCGTTTTGCCAAACCTGTAGCATCTTTTTCGAAGCCGGCATTCGCCATAGGCTGTCCGCAACAAGTTTGGTCCAAAGGATAGTCGACATCCAGCCCTAAAGAAGTGAGCAATTCATAAGAGGCTACGCCTACGTTCGGGTAGATTGCATTGATATAACAAGGAATAAATAATCCGACTTTCATCTTTATAGTATTAAAAGTATAATTGCAAATAGCTTATATAAAACATAAAACAAGGATTCCGGTTATAACTACGTATGCTAACGCATAGGGAAGAGCTGCCTTCAAAATATTTCCCTCTTGTCCCTGCTGACCGATGGCTGAGGTCGCAATGGCAATACTTTGAGGGGAAATAATTTTTCCGCCCGTTGCCCCTGCAGTATTGGCCGCAGCCAACCAGTTCGGATCGACAGATATATGATTGGCCACACCGGCTTGTAATTTACCGAAAAGGATATTTGCCGACGTATCGCTTCCCGTAAGGAAAGTTCCTAACGCCCCGATTAAAGGAGCAAATAACGGGTATAGAGCACCTGTAGCTGCGGATAGGGCCACAGCCAACTGACTGATCATACCGGAAGTCTCCATAATAGAGGAAAATCCAACCAGGCAAATGACGGTAATTATTGTTTTTTTCAATTGTACCAATGAGCGCCAAAGCACTGACAGTAATTCGCCGGGCCTTCCCCCCTGAAGCAGTCCTCCCACATAAGAGCCGATAAAAAGCAATACACCTCCCTGAGTCAGCCACTGTATAGTATAGCGACGGATACTCCCATTGATGGAGAGATCTATCGTAGATACAAGCCAATTTTCCAAGCCTTCACGGACAAAAGGGAACAAAGGACTGGTGATTAAAATCAATACCATAATTAAAAGATATACTGTCCAGGATTGCAGTATTTCTTTCTTTGAAAAACGGGAACGAGGCAGTTTCTCTTCGTGTCTTCCGAGTAATTTCCCCAGTATGATAATCACTATAGTAGCAGCTATACTACCGAGGATTGCGGGCGTTTCGGCACCGATATAACGGGCAGCCAGATATTGCACTGCTAACGATATTCCACCGACCGACAGACTTAATAGCAGATTTTTGGGAAGTGCCTTTACCCTGGGATCAGCCAGAAAAGTAATGACTAACGGAATCAGAATCATCAGTACGGACAATTGTAAAACGACAGCCGTACTCAACGGGATTACCGGTAATCCCGTTTCCTGTGCCAAAACGATTACCGGTACTCCAACGGCCCCAAAAGCCGTGGGCACACTATTGGCAATCAAACTGACAATTGCGGAAAACATCGGTTTGAAACCCAGACTGATCAGTATTGCTGCCGGAATTGCCACCGCGGTACCAAATCCGGCCATCCCTTCCAATAGACCACCAAAACCCCATGTGATTAACAGCACCTGTACGCTTTTGTCCGTCGATAAAGAAGCAAACTGCTGTTTTAAAACTTCAATCTTTTTTGTGTGTAAGAGCACATTGTAGCTGTAGATGGCCATCAAAATGATAAACAGAATAGGAACTAATGCTTTTATCATTCCGTACAGAAAGGAATTGAAAGTGTCCGTTACGGAACTTCCGAATGCCAGTATGGCGAGAAGAACCGTAGCTATCAATGTGACAATACTACTTTTGTCCCCGGAAACCTTCAGGCCACCCATTAGAATAATTAAGATTAAGATCGGAATTGAAGCATAAAATGTTTCCATTGTCTAATCGTTTTAAGAGTTACGGTCTATGTTGTACAGATATACAATAAACAACTAGTTCTCAACTCAAAAGAAAAATAGCTTACTCAGAAATTTATCGAAAATAATAAAATAATGTTACGTTTTTATTATAAATATATTAAAATACCCTAATAAATAAATAGATGCCGCAGAGATATAAGTATTCATAAATGAGCCTTTTATCCTAAAACGGATTTGTGATTTTATCAGTTGGGGATTAATAAAAACACAGAAAGGGATTTATGATAATGAGTCAACCGACTTATTTGATATTTTATAGTCTTTTATAATTTATAATGTTAGAGTTCAGGAATCTATCATTTATTCAGATCGGCTACTCAGATAGAGGAAAAAGGGAGTGAGTGTTGCTAAAAAGCCGGTCCGGCTGCCGGTGGTTTGGGCAAGAGTGGTTCATGAAATCAGTGGGGAAATAGAAATATGGCTCCTGTATGGAGATTCAGAAAAAATAAGAATTAAGTTTATCTTTGTAAGATTTTGGGAAAGAGATGTCCTTAATTTTTAAGGATACTGTTGAGGATATAATTGTCTTTTATATGAAAAAAATACTTTTTGTCTGTTTGGGCAATATCTGCAGGTCTCCGGCCGCTGAGGCTGTGATGAAGTCGAAATTAAGGAAAGCGGGAAGAGAGGCGGAGTTTTATGTGGATTCGGCTGGTATATATGGCGGACATTCGGGGGCCTGTCCCGATGCCCGGATGAGAAAACATGCGGCTAAAAGGGGATATGAGCTGGAACACCGGGCCCGGCAATTCTATGCTTCAGCGGATTTCGGTGAATTTGATATAATTATCGGAATGGACCGTCAAAATATAGCTGATTTGAAAAGACTGGCGGTGACGGATGAAGAACGGGCTAAAATCCATGCAATGACGGATTTTTGCCGGGAGAATACAGTGTATCGGGAAGTACCGGACCCTTATTACGAAGGTCCGGACGGTTTCGAATTGGTATTGGATTTATTAGAGGATGCTGTAGAAGGGTTGATTGAAAAACAATGACAGACTAATCCGTTTTGGAGGGCTTGGAAAGACGGTGTTTTTTCCCATAGTTTTTCCCTCTGTTGTTCCGGTATCCGTTTTTCCGGACGAAAGCTTGCGGATTGTAAATAGGTGCTTCTCCTAAAGCCGGAGGGAGGGGAATTTTATAAATTTCCTTTTCCAGAAACTTTTCAATCCGGTAAAATTTGCCCTGTTCTTTTTCCGATACAAAAGTGATTGCCAGTCCTTCTGCATTGGCCCGGGCGGTCCGGCCAATACGATGGATGTAATCTTCCGGATCGTGCGGAACATCGTAATTCAATACCATACCGATATCTTCGATGTCAATGCCTCTGGCGACAATATCAGTTGCAACCAACACCTTGATCTTATTATTTTTAAAATCGAGCATTACTTTTTCCCGTTCTGCCTGTTCCAGATCCGAGTGCATGGCAGCTACGTTGAATTTCATCCGTTTCAGGATATGGGCCAGTTCCTTGACTTTTTGTTTGGAAGAAGAGAAAATGATACTCTTCGATTTTACCGGTTTCCCGAATAGCTCCCGGATAAGTTCCATTTTTTGTGCTTCCGTACAAATATAAGCTGCCTGCGTAATGGCTTCGTTTGGTTTGGAAACGGCAATTTTCACTTCTACCGGATCGTGGAGAATGGTTTTAGCCAATTGTTGTATTTTGGGAGGCATGGTGGCCGAAAACATAATTGTCTGCCGTTTTTGCGGCAATTTTTTGACAATTTTCATGATATCATCCGAGAATCCCATATCCAACATCCGGTCGGCTTCATCCAGAATAAAATACTTGACATGGGAAAGATCGATATTATACATATCCAGATGAGTAATAAGCCGTCCGGGAGTGGCAATGATCACATCTACCCCTGACTGCAGGCCTTGTTTTTGCTGGTCCCAGATTGCTCCGTCCCCGCCTCCGTAGATAGCTAAAGTCGATACCGGAACAAAATAGGAAAATCCTTCAAATTGCATATCAATTTGTTGGGCTAACTCCCGTGTAGGCGCCATGATAATCGCATTGATATAGTCGTCCGGATGTTTTGTCTTTATCAACTGGTTTAAAACCGGTAAAATATAGGCCGCTGTTTTACCGGTTCCGGTTTGTGCACAACCGATAATATCTTTTCCTTCTAAAATTACAGGAATTGTTTTTTCCTGTACAGGTGTTGTTTCCTGAAAGTTCATCGCTTCTAATCCCTGCAATACAGGTCCTTCCAGCTTCATTTCATCAAATCTCATCTCTTCTTTCGTTTTATGCTACGAAGATAAGCATTTTTTAATAAAGTTGCCGTTTCCCTGATTTTGACTTTTTCATAAGTTTAATTTTTCAACTTTCTGATTATTCTTTGTTTTTACATTAGGGATACAATAGATCGGAAAATAATAGACCGTATCGTCATTCAGGCTTTTGCTCTTGGAGAAAAGAAACGGAAGGAGTGATTGTTGCGGAATGTTTTTCCGCCAAATTCCAGCTGTCTGATTATTGAAGCTTTGAAGCCTGCCCTTGTATATTTGTCAGGAAACGGAGGCGCTGTCGTTGTAAAGTACCTGTTTCTTAATCCTTTAACGTCATTTTAAAATCTTATTTTTCTTCCTCTAACATTGCAACTCTTTTTGTACCTTTGTACAAAATAAAATGGTATGGAAGATTTTCAACATGTAGGTTATTCCAAGGAAGTGATAGAGTTTGTGGCTGTAGCAAAAGAATTTTGCGATTTTGTAGAGACAATACCTTCCATGGAGCGGCAAGATGTATTACAGCGGTTACAAAAGTTTATTCCTTTAATTTATTTAAAGGGCAGTTTATTGCCTGTTTGCGAATGTGAGGAGGGTGGTTTGGCGGAAGATTCTGTTACGGAAGAACAATACAATTATCTTTTTGGGGAATTGCATCGTCTTTTTGGAGAATACGATGAGTATCTGGAGGTTTTTGATGATAATATGCAATACAGTGAAGCCCCGGTAATTCATTCAATTTCGGAAAAAACATGCGATATATACCAGGACCTTAAAAATTTTATTACGACTTTTCGTTGTGGAATTCCGGAAGTTATCGGAGAAGCTTTGTGGATGTTGAATAATAATTTTGAGTTATATTGGGGAAAAGCTTGTGCAGAAGTACTGCGGGCTGTTCATCAGGCAGTATACCGCCTGACGGATGACGAAAGAAAAATGTAAAAAAAGTGAGATACAAAGAGAATATTGATATGAAAGAAATGCAGGAATTACCTGCTTTTTCATACAAGGGAGAAGTGATTGTAATAGAAGAAGCAAACAAAGTGGAAGAAGCTGTGCATTATCTGGCAGCTCACCCTTTTTTGGGTTTTGATACGGAAACAAGACCGGCTTTCCACAAGGGGGAAACTTATCCTGTCAGTCTTTTACAATTAGCTGTACCGGAAAGAGTTTACCTTTTTCGCCTGAATAAATGCGGATTTCTTCCTTCTTTGCGGAATTTATTGGCGGAAAAACGAGTAGTGAAAATCGGTGTGGGCATTCGGGACGATATCCGGGCTTTGAGGAAACTGGGTAATTTTCAACCGGCTTCCTTTGTTGATTTGCAGGAATTTGTAGTCGGTTATGGTATTAGTGAGAAATCATTCTCTAAGTTAATGGCTATTGTTTTTCAGGTAAGAATATCAAAACGTCAGCGGGTTTCGAATTGGGATGCTTCTGCTTTGACCCCTTCCCAGATAAAATATGCGGCTACAGATGCCTGGGGAGCTCTGCGGATGTATGAGGAACTAAAGAGTCGATGAGGGATTTGTCTGAAGTTTTCGTGCTGCCGGGAATGGTAAAATAGAAAGTAGTACCTTCTCCCTCTTTCGATTTAAAGCGGAGCTTACCTTTGTTCAGTTTGATGAAGTCGCGGCTTAATAATAAACCCAGGCCACAACCTTTTTCATTCTTTGTTCCGTAAGTGCTGCATAATTGACCGTCTTTCAGGAGTTTTGACTGATTTTCCTTTGTAATTCCTTGTCCATTGTCTTTTACAGCTACAGTTACCTGTCCGTTGTGTTCTGTAAGCAGTATATTGACCTCTCCTCCCGGATAAGTAAATTTGATGGCGTTGGAAACCAGATTTCTCAAAACTGTTTTGATCATATCCTCGTCTGCATAAACGGAGATCGCTTTTTTGACATGATTGATCAAACTGATATTTTTAGAATTGGCGATGGTTGTAAACAGGGAAAGTACTTCCCGGACACTGACAGACAGGTCGAAATGGCTCCGGATTACTTTTGTTTTACCATTTAAATTCCGGCTCCAACGCAGAAGATTTTCCAATAAATTAAAAGCTTGTTCTGTGGTTTCATTGATCATTTCGAATTTTTTCCGGATGCTGGCATTCCGGATTTTATCCTTTTGGCTTTCAATTATGGAGTTGATCATTTTAATTGTGCCGATGGGCGCCCTTAAATCGTGAGCGATTACAGAATACAACTTATCCCGTGCCTCTATCGTTTCCTGTAAACGCTCATTCTGGCGCCGGATTGTCCGGTTGGCTTCCAGAAGTAATAATTGATGTTTGACCCGTAAAAGTAATTCTTTTTCCCGCAATGGTTTTGTAATGAAATCCGTATAATCGAAATTCAAACATTCTGCAATAATAGAGTCGTCTTTTATGGAAGAAATAAAAATAATAGGGGTAGTACGGGTCGGGATTTTATTCCGCAATTGGTGAATAATTTTACATTCTGCCGTTGTAGAACCTACCGGGGCCAATAAAATCAGATCCGGTTGGGATACTTTTGTTTTAAGGAGAGCCTCCTGCTCTTCCTGAATACATTCAACATTGTATTGGGCTTTTTTCAATATACCGCTTATCTTTTCTTCTACACGAAGAAGGGGGCAGATGAGTAATAATTGATATTTTTTACTGTTGAAATGCATAACTTATTTCTTAAAATCTATTTGTGGGCAATGGGGTGCTGAGCTGACGAGCTTGTTTTAATTTATAATTCATTTTTTTTAATATGAAATTTTTCTCCACATTGGCTGCAATGATGGCAGAGAAGGCGGTAAATAATTCAATTTCATCTCTATTCCAGGTATTTTTGCAGGCGCAGTGAGAGAAGGACAGAAATGAAAACAAATAACCCGAAAACAATGGAAATAGAAGAGATTCTTCTATTTCACATTCTTCCAGAAAACATTTTAATTCGTTACAATTTAAGTCCTGGGTATGATGAATATATATATAATTGTGAGTGTTTAACTGATCTTCCAGATCTTGTTCAAAAAAACATTTCTGCTTTTTAATTTTGTTTTTCAACGGACTTAAAGACGGTTTATGCCACTCGTGCAATAGGGTAAATGTCATGTCCGGGTAAATTTTTATAATATGAATTCTGTCGTTTTGACAATAAGTTCCGATCATTTGTAAGGCTTTGTCTAGATTCGACCGATAGTCGTGGTCTGTTGTCAGGGTGATATTTAATCTGGTTAAGAACTTTATATCAGAATTGTAATTCCTCTCCTCATTTCTCCGTTCTGTCTGCATAAATTGAAATGTTAAATATATTCTTCATTTAAATAAAATATACACAATTGTTACAACTTATACCGTATCCCAAAGAAATGGGTTGCGCTAAAGGCCCTTTTTAACTTTTAAATTATTGAATAATATAAGGTTGCAACTTCTTTTAAATTCTTTATAATAAAAAAGAGATAAAAAATTTGGTAGGTAGGGATAATTTCGTACTTTTGTGCCCGGGTAAGTCCTATGCGACCAGCTCCTGTCGAACTCCCCCAGGGTCGGAAGGCAGCAAGGGTAGATGGTTGTAGCGGTGCGACATAGTCCGCTTACCCGCATGCCTCTTTAGCTCAGCTGGCCAGAGCACGTGATTTGTAATCTCGGGGTCGTTG
>ERZ1673753.2950-NODE-2950-length-11440-cov-6.821168_pt1 | contig 11440 bp, 10 predicted proteins | sample MGYA00580201_ERZ1673753 | MGnify/ENA primary metagenome ERZ1673753 (study PRJEB41218, sample SAMN15661747) | gut metagenome | host: Homo sapiens | place: Canada: London | collected 2015-08-20/2019-03-30 | study: EMG produced TPA metagenomics assembly of... | reverse complement strand
GTTAACTTTGCAGCCCTACTACGAACGTTATGATACAACGATATAACAAAATACTGATACTGCTCTTAGTCGTATTTGCAGTTTCAAATGCTTTTGCGCAGCAAATAAAGGGGGTTGTAACTGATTCAGTCACTCATGAACCACTAATGTATATCTCTGTCTACTACCAAGACAAGAGAGAAATGGGTACTGTCACCAATATTGACGGAGAATATAAGCTCGACGCGCGGAGAAACGGAGGAACGCTCGTTTTCTCTTCCATCGGATATGTCACCAAAACCGTCAAAGTAGGCTCCGGAAATCAGACCGTCAATGTTAAACTCTCTCCGGACGATGTAATGCTCACCGAAGTAGTCGTAAAACCACAAAAAGAAAAATACTCCCGCAAGAATAATCCGGCAGTCGAATTCATGAAGAAAGTGATCGAACACAAAAAAGCACAAGTGCTCGAAGTGAACGATTACTACCAGTACGACAAGTACGAGAAAATGAAAATGTCTATCAACGACCTGACTCCGGAGAAACTGGAAAAGGGTATCTACAAGAAATACTCATTCCTCAAAGATCAGGTGGAAGTGTCGGAGACGACCAACAAACTGATTCTCCCTATCTCCGTACAGGAAACGGCCTCACAAACCATTTTCCGGAAAGACCCCGAAAGCAAAAAGACCATTATCAAAGGAAAGAACTCCAATGGTATCGAAGAGTTTTTCTCCACAGGAGACATGCTGGGGACTGTTCTGAAGGATGTTTTTGCCGATATCAACATCTATGATGATGACATCCGGCTGCTCCAACAGCGATTCGTAAGCCCTATCGGCAACAATGCCATCTCATTCTATAAATACTACCTGATGGATACGCTGATGGTGGACAAGCGCGAATGCGTACATCTGACATTCGTACCGCAGAACTCACAGGATTTCGGATTTACAGGCCATCTTTATGTGCTGAAAGATTCGACCTATGCCGTTCAGAAGTGTACGATGAACCTGCCTAAAAAGAGTGGTGTCAACTTTGTCAACCGCATGGACATCGTGCAGCAGTACGAGCAGCTTCCCAACGGGAACTGGGTATTGGCGGATGACGACATGACGGTAGACCTTTCATGGAGTTCCAACAAAACCTCAGGAGGGTTACAGGTAGAACGAACGACTAAATACAGCAATTATAAATTTGATCCGATAGAACAGCGATTGTTCCGTTTGAAAGGTCCTGTGATCAAGGAGGCCGACATGCTTTCGAAAAGTGACGAATACTGGGCGAGTGTGCGCCAGGTGCCGTTGACCAGAAAGGAAAGCAATATGGATGTATTCGTCAACCGTCTGGAACAGATTCCGGGATTCAAATATATCATCTTCGGTGCGAAAGCATTGATCGAGAACTTTGTGGAAACAGGCAGCAAAGGCCATAAGAGCAAAGTGGATATCGGTCCTATCAACACCATGATTTCGAGCAACTACATCGACGGAACCCGTTTCCGCCTGAGTGGTATGACTACTGCCCATTTTGACAAGCATTGGTTCCTGAGCGGATACGGAGCTTATGGTCTGAAAGACGAAAAGTGGAAATATAGCGGAACGCTGACTTATTCTTTCAACAAACGAGATTATGTAGTATGGGAGTTTCCCAAACATTTTATATCTGCAACGTACAGTTATGATGTAATGTCGCCGATGGACAAGTTCCTGTTTACGGACAAAGACAACATCTTCCTTTCGATGAAGACGACAACGGTAGACCAGATGTCATATATGCGTGATGCTACCATCAACTACGAACTCGAAACGCTGACGGGATTCGGAGTGAAAGCCATGCTCCGCCATCGAAATGACGAGCCTACCGGAAAATTGGAATACCTGCGGAATGACGCCGCACAAACCCGTGTGCATGACATCACGACTTCCGAAGCGAGTGTGACACTGCGTTATGCTCCGGGAGAATCTTTCGTCAACTCCAAGCAGCGCCGTGTTCCGGTGTCGCTGGACGCTCCTATCTTCACGCTGACTCATGCCATGGGCTTCAAAGGCGTGCTGGGCGGAGAATACAACTTCAACCGCACGGAAGCAAGCATCTGGAAACGTTTCTGGCTTCCCGCTTCGTGGGGAAAGATAGACTGTAGCGTAAAAGCAGGGGCAGAATGGAATGTCGTACCTTTCCCGCTATTGATTCTGCCGGAAGCCAACTTGTCATATATCACTCAACGTGAGACATTTTCCCTGATCAACAATATGGAATTCCTGAACGACCGTTATGCGTCCATGTCACTTTCTTATGACATGAACGGAAAGTTGTTCAACCGCATCCCGCTGATCAAGAATCTGAAATGGAGAGAAATGTTCCGTATCCGCGCATTGTGGGGGACATTGACCGACAAAAACAATCCATTCAAGAGCAGCAACCCCGACCTCTTCCGTTTCCCGACACGCGACGGTAAATTCACCAGTTTCGTGATGGACCCGAAGGTGCCGTATATCGAAGGAAGTATAGGTATCTACAACATTTTCAAGTTGCTGCACGTTGAATATGTACATCGTTTCACCTACCGTGACAATCCGGGTATCAACAAGAACGGTATTCGTTTCATGGTATTAATGGTATTCTAAAACTATGCAACCTTTAGCAGAACGGTTACGACCAAAGACATTGGATGATTATATCGGTCAGAAACATTTAGTTGGACCGGGGGCTATCCTGCGCAAGATGATTGATGCAGGACGTATTTCTTCATTTATCCTCTGGGGACCTCCCGGAGTGGGAAAAACCACATTGGCACAGATTATCGCCAATAAACTGGAAACTCCGTTTTATACGCTGAGTGCCGTGACTTCAGGCGTCAAAGATGTGCGCGAAGTGATAGAGCGTGCCAAGAGCAACCGCTTTTTCTCGCAATCCAGTCCGATCTTGTTTATCGATGAAATCCATCGTTTCAGCAAGTCGCAACAGGATTCTTTGTTGGGAGCTGTGGAAAACGGTACGGTGACGCTGATAGGCGCAACGACCGAGAATCCATCATTCGAAGTGATCCGCCCTCTCCTCTCCCGTTGCCAGCTTTATGTGCTCAAATCTTTGGAAAAGGAAGATTTGCTCGAACTTCTGCAACGTGCCATCACCACCGACACCATACTGAAAGAACGGAAAATCGAACTCAAAGAAACGACAGCCATGCTGCGCTTCTCCGGCGGAGACGCCCGTAAACTGCTCAATATACTTGAACTTGTAGTGGAATCGGACACAGAGGAAACGGTTGTCATCACCGATGACATGGTGACCGAACGTCTGCAACAGAATCCGTTGGCTTACGACAAGGACGGGGAAATGCATTATGACATCATTTCCGCTTTTATCAAGTCTATCCGTGGCAGTGATCCGGACGGGGCTATTTACTGGCTCGCCCGCATGGTAGAAGGTGGTGAAGACCCTGCTTTCATCGCACGAAGACTCGTTATCTCTGCTGCCGAAGATATAGGTCTGGCCAATCCGAACGCATTGCTGCTGGCGAATGCCTGCTTTGAAACTCTGATGAAAATCGGTTGGCCCGAAGGGCGTATCCCTTTGGCGGAAACAACGATCTATCTGGCAACGAGTCCTAAAAGCAATTCGGCATACAGTGCCATTAACGATGCATTAGAACTGGTACGTTCGACCGGAAACTTGCCTGTACCTCTGCATTTACGCAATGCTCCCACCAAGCTGATGAAGCAACTGGGATATGGACAAGAATACAAGTACGCCCACAGCTACGAAGGCAACTTCGTGAAGCAACAATTCTTGCCGGACGAGCTGAAAGAAAAACGAATATGGCAACCTCAGAACAATGCCGCCGAACAGAAGCATGCAGAACGGATGCAACAGTTATGGGGAGAAAGGTTTAAATAAGTAATAAGTTATAGGTAATAAGTAATAATCGTAGCTGTGAAAGAAAACTTGATGAAAGAGAAATCAACGAGGTTTGCAATTCGAATAATTAATCTATATAAATATTTAAGGGATTGCAAAAAGGAAACGATTCTTTCAAAACAATTATTACGTAGCGGGACTTCGATAGGAGCTAATATAAGAGAGGCTGTCTATGCTGAGTCTCATCTTGACTTCATACACAAATATTCCATTTCTCTAAAAGAATGTTCTGAAACAGAATACTGGCTATATTTACTTCAACAAACAGAATATATAAGCGATGAAGAATATGAATCAATTAATACAGACTGTCTGGAAATTCTTAAATTACTGACAGCCACAATTGTAAAACTAAAAAATAATGGGAATGCCCCATAATATTTATTACTTATTACTTATTACTTATTACTTATTATGAAAATAGTAGTTTTAGACGGCTTTGCCGCCAATCCCGGTGATTTATCATGGGAAGGTTTGAAAGCTCTCGGAGAATGTACCATCTATGACCGTACTGCTCCCGAAGAAGTATTGGAACGCGCAGCCGGAGCTGAAGTGATTCTGACGAATAAAGTAATCATCAACGCTGATCACATGGCTGCCTTGCCCGAACTGAAGTATATCGGTGTGCTTGCTACGGGATACAACGTAGTGGATACGGGAGCAGCCAAAGAACGTGGCATTATTGTAACTAATATCCCTGCATATAGCACAGCTTCCGTTGCACAAATGGTATTTGCGCACATTCTTAATATCTGTCAGCAGGTACAGCATCATTCGGAAGAAGTCCACAAAGGCCGTTGGATCAATAACAAGGATTTCTGTTTTTGGGATACTCCGTTGATAGAGCTGCGAGATAAGAAAATCGGTCTTGTCGGATTGGGGAATACAGGATATACCACTGCTCGCGTTGCCATCGGTTTCGGTATGCAAGTATATGCTTTGACTTCAAAGTCTCATTTCCAGTTGCCACCGGAAATCAAGAAGATGGATTTGGATCAGTTGTTCAGCGAGTGTGATATTATCAGTCTGCACTGCCCGCTCACTCCGGAAACTCACGAATTGGTGAACGCACGCCGTCTTGCCATGATGAAGCCGAATGCTATCTTGATTAATACGGGTCGTGGCCCATTGATCAACGAACAAGACCTTGCGGATGCTTTGAACAGTGGCAAGATTTATGCTGCCGGAGTGGATGTACTTTCTTCGGAACCTCCTCGTGCCGACAATCCGTTGCTGACTGCAAGGAACTGCTACATTACTCCGCATATCGCATGGGCAAGCACAGAAGCTCGTGAGCGTCTAATGAATATTGCCATTAGCAATCTACAGGCTTATATCTCCAGAACACCGGAAAATGTAGTGAATAAGTAAATATATATTTGAATTATACAGAAAGGGCTGTTTCAAAACAAAAATGAAACAGCCTTTATTTTCTAACCGATCCTTCCATTCCTTAAAAGGAAATTAAATCTTATACTAATCATCAAATCTCACGAATATGTTCGAATCAAAGTTCAATCTGAAAGGCACAATCAATAGAAAAGAGTTTCTGCTATCCATGATCCTATCAATTATAAACTTCATTGTATGCTTGGCAATATCTATGATTGATCTATTTATACACTTTGGAGTTGACTATAAACCGGGAACAACACCCTCATTAAGTTTTTGGGGAGGAATTATACTATTTGCAACTACGGTTATGATTCTCATAACATTATGGTATTTCCTGGCACAATGCATAAAGAGATTGCGCGATATTTCGTTATCCAGTCTATGGCTATTGGTATTAATCGTTCCAATAGCAAATATCTTCTTATTGGCATACCTATCATTTGCCAAGAGTACTGATAATACCCAAGAAAACATTTCTGCCTGAAACAAGACTTCTTAATTACATAAAAGAAAAAGCTATTATAGAGGATATTATAATCAAAAGAAGAGACTGCCTCAAAATAGATTCTGCTATCATTTAACTCTGTCATTTAGAACAAAGTTAATAATATGCCAATCGCATTTTGAGACAGTCTCTTTCCGGTAAATCCCAATAAAAGATTCAATCTGTTATTCTATTCGGGAAAAGCTATATTTAATAGGAATGTCCTCCCTCATCCATCTCCTTCTCCGTAATCTTATGGCGGTCGATACTACGCCATGCATAGAATATGTAAGCTATCACAAACGGAACAAGAATAGAGACATAAGCCATAGTCTTCAGCGTAAATTCACTCGAACAGCTGTTAGCCAATGTCAGCGAACTTTGCAAGTCCGTATATGAAGGATAATAAGCAGTGTTATTATATCCGGCTACGAGTAACAAAGCCAAGACTGTCAGCACTGTACCTATCCCTGCAAACCAGATTCCTTTGTCGAAAGTCTTTTTCAGAACTGTCTTACCGATTCCAAAAAGTACCAATACTACACCTATCAGGAAGATGATCAGAACTACCGGCATTTCTATAAAGTTGATAAAGTACTTATAAGGCTGCATATAAACCTCCAATGTATCCGGATTGACAGCAAAACCGTCAGAAACCAATGTACGGATTACAAATGCCAAAAAGAATACAAGGAAGAAAATAGTATTATTCAATACTGCACGACGACATTTATCGGTCAGTTCCTTATCCGCTATACTATTAATGAAATAGAGCGAACCCAACACACGTGCCAAAAAGAATACAGCCAGTCCGAGAATAACATTCCAGATATTAGTCAACGCGTCCAGTCCGTGCCATCCATTTCCCCAATGACTGATAACCGGCATAATCGTATCCGTCATATTCGCCTTATTGATATAGAAATCAGAACCGGTGAAGAAAGTAGCGACTGCTCCACCCAGCAACAGAGGTCCTACTACCCCATTAATTACCAAGAAAGTCTGATAGGTCTTTTTACCCAGCAAATTCCCTGCCTTGCTCTGGAACTCGTAACTCACAGCCTGCAACACAAAACTGAAAAGAATAATCATCCAAAGCCAGTAAGCCCCACCGAAACTGGTACTGTAAAACAACGGGAACGAAGCAAAGAAAGCACCTCCGAACGTTACCAGCGTAGTAAACGTAAACTCCCACTTACGTCCGGTAGAGTTCACCATCATCTTACGATGTTCCTCCGTCTTACCCAAACAGAACAATAAAGAATTTCCTCCCTGCACAAATAATAAAAATACAAGTATGGCCCCCAGCAAGGAAACGACCAGCCACCAATATTGTTGTAGAAATATATACATAATATGTAAGTATTAAGTTTTAAGTATTAAGTATTAGCTCAAGTAATAAGCAATGTATAGTATCAAGTAATAAGTAATAGATAATAAGTAACAACGTCAACCATGATGACAAATCAGCCTGCAGCTACGATTAATACTTATTACTTAATACCTATTACCTATTACTTATCTCTTCTTCCGGTCCTTTCTTAATCGCCTTCACCATAATCCCTATCTCCGCAATCAGCATTACGGTAAACAAGATCAGGAAGATAAAGAAAGTAGCCTGAACGGAGCCTACATCCAATTTAGAGATAGCCGCCGATGTAGGAAGCATATCGCGGATAGCCCAAGGCTGACGACCGCATTCGGCAACCACCCATCCTGCCTGTCCGGCAATGTAAGCCAAAGGAATGGTCAGCAGAGCGATCCAATGCATCCAGCGCATCTTACTCAAATCTTTCTTATATATAAAGAAGAGCACAACGATGAAGAAAAGGATAAAATATCCGCCCAGGATAACCATTATACGGAAAGCGTAGAAGTTCAGAGGAACATTCGGAACCAGCTGATTCACATCTTTAATATATCCGTATCCGAAGTATGGCATATTCTCCTGCAAAACCTGATAGGCAACAGCGGCATCTTCCTCGTGCCCGGCGCTCTTCGCTGCACGATAAGCAGCCAGCGCTCCGATAGCGGTCTTACCCCGCTCTATCTTTTCGGCTGCCGACAAAGCAGTCGTACCGTCTTTCAGCTGATAGCCGCCTTCGATAATATTGGTAATTCCGGGGACATATCCGTCTACATCCCGCTCGGCTAGGAACGAAAGCATACTGGGTATCTCAATCCGGAACAGGAAAGGGTCTTTCCCATCATTGTAAGTCTTCTTTTCGGGGTTCAGCATTCCTATTCCCACCAGACCTACATTGGTTCCTCCTTCATAAAGTCCCTCTACAGCCGCCAGTTTCATCGGTTGGGTCTGTGCAATCTGATAGCCGGAACCATCGCCCGTCCATACAGCCAGCAGTGAAGAGACAAGCCCGAAGATAGCACCGATCTTTATGCTTGCAAGCGCAAACTCGCGATTACGTTTCTTCAGCAGAAACCAACAACTGATTCCTACAACGAACACGCCACCAAGTACCCATCCGGACAATACCGTATGAAAGAACTTGTTGACCGCTACAGGCGAAGTTGCCACCGCCCAGAAATCAACCATCTCATTACGCACTGTATCGGGATTGAACTCCATACCTACCGGATGCTGCATCCATGCGTTTGCTACGAGAATCCACCAAGCGGAGATCGTAGCCCCCAGACCAGTCAGCCAGGTAGAAGCAAGGTGGAAGCGTTTGCTCACCTTATCCCATCCGAAGAACATGACAGCGATAAACGTGGCTTCCATAAAGAACGCCAAAATACCTTCGATAGCAAGCGGCGCACCGAAAATATCACCTACAAACCAAGAATAATTACTCCAGTTCGTACCAAACTCAAACTCCAGGATCAATCCTGTCGCTACACCGATGGCGAAGTTAATACCGAAAAGTTTCATCCAGAACTTGGCTGTCCGCTTCCAAAATTCATTGCCTGTTTTATAATACAACGTCTCCATTATTCCCATCACCACAGCCAGTCCGAGGGTGAGCGGAACGAAAATCCAGTGGTACATGGCTGTCATCGCAAATTGGGCTCTCGACCAATCGATCAGCGAGGTGTCAATACTTTCAATCATAATCTTATGTAGTTTAAGAGTTAAAAATCAGTGGTTTTCTCCGGAAGTGCACGCTGTATCAGCTCATTTCCCACATACGTACCCTTGTCGGCATCTGTAGGATGATCGCCGAGAAAGTCGGGAAAGAAGAAAATTTTGAGGATGAAGAACATAATGAATAATTTCACTAAGATAATAAGCCACAAAGTACGACCTAACGTCATACTACGGAAACCCTCCAAATAAAAGTTCCATATTGCAAGCAGTGTATTCTTCATAAGCTGACCTTAGAATTTGTAATGAGTACAAATATACAATTTTTATAATTAAAACAAACAAGTAAGGCAAAATGTTGCATGATTTGTATGGTTTTTCTCAAAAAACCTGCCTATCGACAGAAAAAAAACATTTAACGGCGAAAAAGCGCCATCTGTCTATCGCTTTTGCAGCTAATATAATATGTACGTACCTTCGTTCCAGTAAATCAATAGACATATAAAAATATGATAAATGTAAGAAGATTGACAGTGATAGTATTTCTTGGAGCGGGTCTGCTGCCCGGTATATCCGCCCAGGAATCTTCTATGCAGACAGCCGCCCAGAGCGAGATGAATCTCCCCGCCCAATGGGATTTACAGTCGTGCATCGACTATGCGTTGCAACAGAACATTACGATTCGCAAAAACCGGGTGAATGCGGAAAGTACACAGATCGATGTGAAGACAGCCAAAGCTGCCCTGTTCCCCAGTCTGTCGTTCTCAACGAGCCAGAACATGGTGAACCGTCCGTATCAGGAATCAAGCAGAACGATCAGCGGAAGCGAGGTGATCGAGACAACCAGCAAGACCAGTTACAATGGCAATTATGGTCTGAATGCTTCGTGGACCATTTATAATGGTAGCAAGCGACTGAACACCATCAAACAGGAGAAGCTGAACAATCAGGCAGCCAATCTGGATGTAGAAACGTCCGAGAATAGTATTCAGGAATCTATTGCTCAGATTTACATTCAGATTCTCTATGCAGCGGAGTCCGTCAAGGTTAATGAAAACACGCTGCAAGTTTCCATTGCGCAACGCGACCGCGGACAGGAACTTCTGAATGCCGGAAGCATTGCCAAAAGTGATCTGGCACAACTGGAAGCTCAAGTCAGCACCGACCGTTATCAATTAGTAACAGCGCAAGCCACTCTGCAGGACTACAAATTACAACTGAAACAACTGCTCGAATTGGATGGGGAGAATGAAATGAATGTCTATCTCCCCGCCCTGTCCGACGAAAACGTACTGTTGCCATTGCCCACCAAGAAAGATGTGTATATGAGCGCGCTCACCCTCCGTCCGGAAATCGAGGCGAGCAAACTGAGCGTAGAGGCTTCGGAACTGGGTATCGATATCGCCAAAGCGGGATATCTCCCCACCATCAGTCTGAGTGCAGGTATCGGAACGAACCACACCAGCGGCAGTGACTTCACCTTCGGAGAACAGGTAAAGAACGGATGGAACAACTCCATCGGAGTTTCTGTCAGCGTTCCTATCTTCAATAACCGTCAGACCAAGAGTGCCGTGCAGAAAGCGAAGTTACAGCGCGAAACAAGTCTGCTGTCGCTGCTCGACGAACAGAAAACACTGTATAAGACCATCGAAGGACTTTGGCTGGATGCGAACAGTGCGCAGCAACGTTATGCGGCAGCGAACGAAAAGCTGAGAAGTACACAGATCAGCTACGACCTGATCAGCGAACAGTTCAATCTGGGCATGAAGAATACAGTAGAGTTGCTGACGGAAAAGAACAACTTGCTGCAAGCACAGCAAGAGCAGCTTCAAGCCAAATACATGGCGATACTGAACACTCAGTTGCTGAAGTTCTACCAAGGAGACAAACTGGCATTATAAGCCTTCTTCCTTACTAAAAGCGGAATATAAATAAGTAAAACAGAATATAGAATGAAAACGAAAAAGATTATCCTGATCGCTGTGGCAGTTGCCGTAGTAGTGGGCGGAGGAATCTGGTTCTTTACAGGTTCTCCGGCAAAGCACAAGGTGATGTATGCCAGTGCGACTGTCAGTAAAGGCGATATCTCAAATTCGGTGACTGCCACCGGAACAATCGAACCGGTGATAGAAGTAGAAGTCGGTACGCAGGTATCCGGTATCATCGACAAGATTTATGTAGATTACAACTCGGTAGTAACCAAAGGACAGCTGATTGCCGAGATGGACCGTGTCACTTTACAGAGTGAACTGGCATCCCAGCAGGCAACTTACGATGGTGCCAAAGCCGAATTTGAATATCAGAAGAAGAACTACGAACGTAGCAAGGGATTGCACGATAAGTCATTGATCAGCGATACCGACTACGAGCAGGCTCTCTATAATTATCAGAAGGCCAAGAGCGCTTTCGACAGCAGCAAGGCATCTCTGGCAAAAGCAGAACGTAACCTGTCATATGCTACGATTACTTCTCCGATAGACGGAGTTGTCATCAGCCGCGATGTAGAAGCCGGACAGACCGTAGCTTCCGGATTCGAAACTCCTACCCTCTTCACCATTGCGGCCGACCTGACACAGATGCAGGTAGTAGCAGACGTGGATGAAGCAGATATAGGCGGT
>ERZ1673753.2945-NODE-2945-length-11476-cov-5.226600_pt1 | contig 11476 bp, 13 predicted proteins | sample MGYA00580201_ERZ1673753 | MGnify/ENA primary metagenome ERZ1673753 (study PRJEB41218, sample SAMN15661747) | gut metagenome | host: Homo sapiens | place: Canada: London | collected 2015-08-20/2019-03-30 | study: EMG produced TPA metagenomics assembly of... | reverse complement strand
TGCTCCAGCAGGGTGGCCTGGGCTGCATCGCCGCCCTGTTGCGGCTCTGTCTTTCCTGCCATTACTGCAGATCCTCGCCCAGGTTCCGGGTAGCTCCCTGGGATTCGGCACTCTGGCGGTGAGCCAGCTCCTGCAGCTGCTCCTGCAGAGCATCCGCCATGGCCTGCGGCATCAACACCGGCAAAGGCTGGCCAGCCGGAATTGGGTCGCTGCCGCGGCGGATAAAGGTACGTGCGACGATCTCCCGGGCCACCTTGGCCAACTCGTCCGCCTTGGACTTCTCTCCGGCCAGCGTCGCCCGGAACATCCAACGCGGTCCGTTCACGCCGATCAGGCGCATCTGCCCTTCACCGGCTACCGCGCAGATTTCCTGGCCCCACGGACCTTCCTCGACATGGACGTCCAGGCCGTCCTTCGTCATGCCCGCGACCGTCTCCTCGACAGACTCGGCCCACAGGTCACCGTTTCGCGGTGCAGCGAAGGCAATCGGGGTGATGCGCCCACCATCGATCTCCAGGTGAATCATCTGCGGCCCCTCTGGCCCCATATCCACCTTGACCTCACCGCCGTGCGGCACCGGAATGAGCATGGAGCCCAGATCCAAAGCCCCCGCGGCAAAATCCGAGAAGTCGAAGTCCTGGAAGTTCACCGTGTCGCCGTCAAACGGGCCAAAGTCGTTTTCTGGCTGACCTTGCTGCGGCTGAACAGCTTCCTCTACTTGATTCTTGTCGTCATTATTCTTGCGACCAAACATCTCAAAACTCCGTCTTCTGTTGGCTTCTTAAGTTACTTCGAGTGCAGCTAAGCGTTGCGAGCCTAAACCCCAGTGGAGCCATAGCCGGACTCGCCCCGAACGGTCTCCCCCAGTTGCTCTACGCTCTCGACCTCTTCGACGTCGCACAGGCTGACTTCCTGCACCAGCAACTGTGCAATCCGCTCCCCGCGCGCCAATTCAATGGGCTGATCAGGATCCAGGTTGATCAGGCATACTTTGATCTCACCGCGATAGTCCGCATCAATCGTCCCCGGGGCATTGACGATGGAAAGCCCCTTTTTCAGCGCGAGCCCACTGCGCGGGTGCACCAGCCCCACTGTGCCTACAGGCAATGCGATGGCGATGCCTGTGCCGACCAGCTCCCGATGCCCAGGGGCAATGGTCACATCCTGGGCCGTGTACAGATCGATGCCGGCATCCGTCGCGTGGGCGCGGCGCGGCAAGGGCAGCTCCTTGTCCAGGCGAACGATACGCAGCGGGGCGTCATTTCCGGTTTGTCCATTTTGCTTAAGGGTCACGGTCACCAAGACTACAAGTACCCAACCGAAGTTACGATGTCCGAACCCCCAAGGGCTAGAATTACTAGGCAGCACGCAAAGCGAACAGATCTATCAGGAGATATTCAATTGGCATCGGACACTCAGCAGGAAAAGCTGCTGTATTCGGAGCACCAGCGCGTACCCCTAGTGTGGTGGCTGTTCGCCGCGGGCGTAGTCGCAATCATTGCGTGGCAGGCGCAGATGGGCCGTCCGATGTGGACCTTCTACGTCGCCCTCGTGGTTTCCGGCGCGCTGGCAGTGTGGGCGCTGATTTACTTTTCCCGCACCAAGGTGGAGGTCACGGAAGATAGCTCCGGCGAGCGTTGGTTGCACGTCGGCCCGGCAAAACTCCCCGCAAGTGTGGTCAGCCGCAGCCTAGTTATTCCCCCTACCGCCAAGCGCGCCGCTATGGGCCGCCAACTGGATCCGGCCGCCTATGTTGTGCACAAGAACTGGATTCCGACGATGGCGATGCTCGTCCTGGACGATCCGGACGACCCAACCCCCTACTGGCTAATCTCCACTAAGGAACCTCAGGAGGTTCTGGAGCAGCTTGGTCGCCCGATCTACTAAAGCAGATTGCTAAGCGGCTTAAGCAACCTAAGCAATTCAAGCGCAGTCCTTGCAGATGTACTCGCCGTCGGCGACAGTTTCTGCGATGCAGCTGCGGTGCTGCACCAGGAAGCACACGCTGCAGGTGAACTCGTCGCTCTGGCGCGGGATTACAGAACCGGACAGCTCTTCGCCGGAAAGGTCCGCCATGGGTACGTCGAAGGGCTCGACGATCTCTCCATCATCCGTATCGGAAACTGACGGTTCGGCCTTCTCTGCGGCCTTCAGACCCTCCAGGGAGTCGGTCTCGATGTCGTCTTCGGAACGTCGGCGCGGCGCGTCGTAGTCAGTGGCCATATTGGGTCCTTACTTACGTCGGTTGTGTCGATCTGATGGAGTGCAAAATAGCCAGCGGGGCTGGCTGAAAATTGCCTAAATTCGTCTCACTGTTCGCGGATCCTAGAGCACATGCACACCCCTTGTCACCTTCACGCGCGCACTGGCGCCCGATTGGGGTAAAAGGCTCCCCCCGCGGCTATTCCACCAGCAGTTCAGCCAGCTCCGCAGCCACCCCCGGCTTCGCTGCCAATACAAGCGCCTTCGCCTCCTTCGTAACGTCATAATCCGGGGCCACGCTAATGGCTCCGGCACGCGCGGCAATCAGACACCCCGCAGCGTGGTCCCACGGGCCCAACCCGTGTTCAAAGTAGGCATCCACTTCTCCACTTGCCACACGGCACAGGTCCAGTGCGGCCGAGCCGATCCGTCGTATATCGCGGACCTCCGGCAGAAGGCGGGTCAGCCGCTCCGCCTGGCGACGGCGGTCCTCGGCCACATACGAAAAGCCGGTCGCGACCAGCGCCTTCCTCAGTGCTCCACCAGGCGCTGCCTCCTGCTCCGCTGGTTCCACGCGCAGGGTATCGGCCGCGGCATTATCGGCACTGTCCTTCAAGCGCCGCGCCGGCCCACCCGCATGCGCCACATAGACAACCTGGCCTGTCACGTCCACCACCACGCCGGCTACTGGCTGCCTGTCCACAACTGCGGCGATGCTCACGGCATAGGCCGGAACCCCGTAGAGGAAGTTCACTGTTCCATCGATCGGATCGACGATCCAGAGAACCTCCCCCGGGGCACTTTCCGCGCTACTCAGGCCGCTTTCCTCGCCGAGCACGCGGGATCCGGGCACCCGCTGCAGCAGCTGCTCTGCAATGAGTTTCTCACTGGCCTGGTCTACCTCCGTCACCGGATCCACCTCGGAGGTCTTCGTCCCCACCACGCCGACGTGACCGTGCTCGTCGGCGAGTTCGCCACGACGGCGTCGAACAAGGACGGCCGCCTCACACGCCACCTCGAGCGCTACCGCCTCCAGGTCAGCAGGGCTAAAGGTTCTTTCTCTTGTGGACGCACCAGCCTCCCCCGCCGTCGACACCTCGTCGAACACTCGCTGGGGCGCCTGGTTGGATTCTGCCCGCTGGAGAATCGTCGCTACCTCACGCGCCTTAGCGCTCATAGTTGCTGAACCCGTGTTTTCCATGCTCTCCACATTGCCATTCTTGGCCATTCTTGGCAGCCGCCCTTAATGCTGAGCGCAGCCCAATATCTTCAAGGTAGTGTTGTGGGCATGACTGAGGACAAGGCAGAGCAGAACCTGAGTTTCGGCGTAGACATCGGTGGATCCGGTGTGAAAGGCGCCGTAGTAGACCTCAACACCGGCGAGCTGGTCACCGAGCGTTTTAAGATCCTCACCCCGAAGCCCTCCACCCCGGATGCAGTGGCGGAGGTCGTGCGCAAGCTGATGGACATGGCCGAATGGGACGGTCCGGTGGGTATCACGGTGCCCGCCGTAGTCAAAGACCAGAAGGCTCGCTCCGCGGCGAACATCGACAAGTCGTGGATCGATACCGATATGCAGGAGCTGTTCAAGCGCCACCTCGGCGAGCGGGAGATCGCTGTTCTTAATGACGCCGACGCGGCGGGATTGGCGGAAGTCAAGTACGGCGAGGAAAGCGCAAAGGAAGGCGCGGTGCTGATGCTCACTTTCGGAACCGGCATCGGCTCGGCCATGCTGTGTGATGGAAACCTGTTCCCTAACTCCGAGCTCGGCCACCTGCCCCACGACGAGAACGGTGACGTTGAGTGGTATGCCAGCTCCGCGGCGAAAGACCGCGAGGAGCTGTCCTATAAGAAGTGGGCCGCGCGCGTGGACGAGGTTCTGCACACCTACAGCGCTCTGTTCAGCCCGAAGACGTTTATCGTCGGCGGCGGTATTTCTCGCAAGGCCGACAAGTGGGTTCCGCTGCTGACTGTCGAAGAGGAAGTTATCCCGGCGAAGCTGCGCAATCAGGCGGGCATTATCGGCGCTGCAATGGCCGTACAGGATGGCATCAAGCCCTAGTCCCCGCTAGAAAGCAACCGCTCTATACCAGGGATGGTTGCAACGCCATGCTGCAATTTGAGTTATAATGGGCGGTCGATTAGCACAGCAGGGGTTTCAACGACCCTCCTAGACCATCCGGTTGCGGGTATGCCGCAACCCGGTGCACCCTAATTCCTTTTCGGAATGTGGCCTTTTAAGGAGGCCATTTCAGTGCACCATGCAATACGAGTGAAAGGGCTTCCGTGGCAGCGAACGACTCGACCACCACCGGCGAAGACAGCACCGAGGGTGTTGTGCGCAAGGTTGCAAAGAAGACGGCAGCGAAGAAAACTGCCCGAAAGGTGGCGAAGAAGTCGACGGTTGCCAAGAAGGCCACCGCGCGGAAGGCTACGACAAAGGCTGCTGAACCCGCTGCCGAGCAGGAGGAGCAGGCGTCCACTCCCGTAAAGAAGGCGGCGAAGAAAACCGCAAAGAAGACTGCCAAGAAGACTGCGCGCAAGGCCGCGAAGAAGACGGCCAAGAAGGCAACCAAGAAAACCGCGAAGAAGACCACGCGCAAGGTTGCTAAGAAGACGGCGAAGAAGACCACCACTAAGCGCGGCACCAAGGCGGCGAAGGCGGCCGAGGAGGTTCTCGAGGAGGACGCAACCGCAGCCGGCACCGCCGCTACTTCGGCCAAGCAGCAGGATGCGCCGGATACCGCGGAAGAGCGAGACGACTTCGACCAAGACGAGGACGCAGACGCTCCGGATGACCTCGATGCGCTCGAGGACATGGATGAGGACGAAGACCTCGACGACCTGGAGGATCTCGACGATCTCGAGGACGATGACGACGACCTCGACGAAGATGACGAGGACGACGACGAAGACTCCGAGGATTCCGATGAGGAAGACGATAAGAAGGACGGCAGCTTCGTCTGGGATGAGGACGAGTCCGCAGCGCTGCGCCAGGCTCGAAAGGATGCCGAGCTCACGGCTTCCGCGGACTCGGTGCGCGCGTATCTGAAGCAGATCGGCAAGGTCGCGCTGCTGAACGCGGAGCAAGAGGTCTCCCTAGCCAAGCGCATCGAGGCCGGCCTTTACGCCGCTTATCGCCTGCAGGAGATCAAGGAGTCGGGCGAGAAGCTCTCTCCGATGCACCGCCGCGACCTGCGCGAGATCGACCGCGACGGGCGCCGCGCTAAAAACCACTTGCTGGAGGCCAACCTGCGCCTCGTGGTGTCGCTGGCTAAGCGCTACACCGGCCGCGGTATGGCGTTCCTGGATCTGATCCAGGAGGGCAATCTGGGTCTTATCCGCGCAGTCGAGAAGTTCGACTACGTGAAGGGCTACAAGTTCTCCACGTACGCCACCTGGTGGATTCGTCAGGCCATCACCCGCGCCATCGCCGACCAGGCCCGCACCATCCGCATCCCGGTGCACATGGTCGAGGTCATCAACAAGCTGGGCCGCATTCAGCGCGAGCTGCTGCAGGACCTGGGCCGCGAGCCCACTCCAGAGGAGCTGGCGCGCGAGATGGACATCACCGTGGACAAGGTGCTGGAGATCCAGCAGTACGCCCGCGAGCCGATTTCCCTGGACCAGACCATCGGCGACGAGGGCGACTCCCAGCTGGGCGACTTCATCGAGGACTCGGAGGCCGTCGTGGCCGTCGATGCGGTCTCGTTCACCCTGCTGCAGGACCAGCTGCAGGATGTGCTGCACACGTTGTCCGAGCGTGAGGCCGGCGTGGTGAAGCTGCGTTTCGGCCTGACCGACGGCATGCCGCGCACTTTAGACGAGATCGGCCAGGTTTACGGAGTTACCCGCGAGCGCATTCGCCAGATCGAGTCGAAGACGATGTCCAAGCTGCGCCACCCGTCGCGGTCCCAGGTGCTGCGCGACTACCTGGATTAGTTCTGGACTAGTTCTGATTGTTCTTCACGCAGTCGGAGAACTCCGTGCCGCGTAGGTCTTCGCAACCCTCCATGCTCTTCATGGCCACCTGGGTGAAGAAGATCGCAATAGCCATGGCCAATACCCCCAGCACCAGGCCAATAATCGCGTAGCTGCGCTGGGTTCCCCTGCGGTTCGCGATAACCACCGACGTGATTCCCACCAGTATCGCCACCGCGGCCACCACGATGCCGATAAGGGGGAACATCGCGGCTGGGATAGACAGGATGCCCACAATCAGGGCGGCCAGGCTCAGCCCGCTGACCTTGCGCGGCGCGATCTTCTGGAGCTCAGCCTCCTGCGCGTTGGACTTATCCAGATCGATGTAGTCTTCTCGAGCCATCGTGCCGTTTCCTTCCCTCCGGGGTCGCTTGCCTCTAGGCATCCGGCGATACACCGCCGTTGCGTGCCGCGGTGTATCTTACCCCACTTTCCCGGTGTCCCCCTTATGAATCCTCACCAGTCTCTTAGGTAAGCAATGCGGTCGCGCAGCTGCTGTGCCGTGCACAGCGCCGTGGACGGCCCGCCGCAGTTTCTCCGCGCATCGTTGTGAATCTGCCCATGTGGTTTGCCGGTGCGGGCGGACTTCATAGACACCAGGGCATTCAGTTCCTTGCGCAGGGCCGGGAGTTCCTCGCTGGCTACGCGCTTATTGCGCAAGTCCGCGCCACTGCCCTCTTCGGCTGGCTTCTGCTTCTCCTGCTTGCGGCGCTCTTCTTCCTTCGCTCGCGCGTCCAACTGCTCGGCTTGGCGCTGACGCAGCAACGTACGCATCTGTTCGGCGTCCAGAAGACCAGGTAGGCCAAGGTATGCCTGCTCCTCCTCCGACCCGCTCAAGGTGGCCGTGCCGTAGGTCGAACCGTCGTAGATGAGACTGTCTAGCTCGGCCTCGGCGCCGACGGACTCGTAGCCCTTGTCCTCCTCGGGCTCGTTCTGCTCCTGGTTGGCCTGCCGTAGCAGCTCGTCGTCCCACCCCTCGTTCTGGCGGTGGGGCTTGCCGAGCACGTGGTTGCGCTGCTGCTCCATCTTGGAGGCCAACTCGAGGAGTACGGACACACTCGGGAGGAAGATTGACGCCGACTCCCCCGGCCGCCTGGAGCGCACGAAACGGCCGATGGCCTGGGCGAAGAACAGTGGTGTGGAGGAGGATGTGGCGTACACGCCCACGGCCAAGCGCGGCACGTCCACGCCCTCGGACACCATGCGCACGGCCACCATCCACTCGTCGGTGCTGGCGGAGAACTCCTTAATGCGTTCGGAAGCCCCCGCCTCGTCGGAGAGCACCACCGTCACCGGGGTGTTGCTGATCCGCTCCAGAATCCGCGCGTAGGCGCGCGCCGTGGTCTTGTCCGTGGCGATCACCAGGCCACCCGCGTCGGGAATGGTCTCGCGCAGCTGCTGCAGGCGCGTCTGCGCGGCATTGAGCACGGCGGGAATCCAGTCGCCCTTGGGATCCAACGCAGTACGCCATGCACGAGCGGTCTGCTCTGCGTTCAGCGGCTCTCCCAGGCGTGCCTCGAACTCCTCGCCGGCGGAGTTGCGCCAGCGGGCCTGACCGGAATATGAAAGGAAAACCACAGGACGAACAACGCCGTCCTTTAGCGCGTCCGCGTAGCCATAGGTGTAGTCGGCGGAGGATACGAGCGCGCCGTCCGCGCCCTCCACTGCTTCGTAGCGTACGAAGGGGATCTGGGAATCGTCGGAGCGGAAGGGCGTACCTGTCAGCGCGAGGCGGCGTTCCACGTGCTCATAGGCCATGCGCACGCCGTCTCCCCAGCTCTTTGCGTCGCCGGCGTGGTGGATCTCGTCCAGGATCACCAATGCCTTCTTAGCGGTGGCTACCTGGTAGTGCTTCGTGGGCTTCATGCCCACCTGGGCATAGGTCACGCACACGCCGTCGTAGGCGTTGTTGAACGGCGAGGAGTTCGTGAACTCGGCGTCGAGTGCGATTCCCCGCTCCGCGGCGGACTGCGCCCACTGCACCTTCAGGTGTTCGGTGGGCACTACGATAACCAGTCGGTCAACCGCACGGGTATCCAGTAGCAACCGTGCAATGGTCAGGGCGAAGGTCGTCTTACCCGCACCCGGGGTCGCCACGGCCAGGAAGTCCTTCGGGCTGGCCTCGACGTACTTGTTCAGTGCCTCCTGCTGCCATAGGCGGAGGTGCTTCACTTCTTGCGCAGCCCCTTGTAGATCTGCTCGCAATCCGGGCAGACAGGCGATCCCGGCTTGGCCTGCTTGCGCACGGGGAAGGTCTCGCCGCACAGAGCCACGACCAGCTTGCCCATCACGGCGGATTCGACGATCTGGTCCTTCTTCACGTAGTGGAAGAACTTCGGTACATCGTCATCCGTCGTCGTATCCGTGTTGACTTCGGGGCGCTCAATCGTTGTCGTACTTGGGTTACTCACAGTTCACCATCATGCCCCTGAATCTGCTTGTTTTCCAGCTGCGTACTAGCGTTAGGTTTATGGCTGATGCACGAAATAGGAAAACGGGAGGTGAATCCCGGGCTAAGCGAGCATCAAGGGTAGAAATTATCACCGATGCCAAGAGTTCGCGTTTGCAGGGATGGCACCACCGTCGCAGGCTCTACGCCGTGCTGCAGCTCCTGCGCATTCCTATCCTCGCCCTCGCAGCATTGGTGATGTTGCTCACCCACAACGCTGCCCTCGCGGTGTGCGTGGCTGCGGTGAGCCTGCCTTTGCCCTGGATCGCCGTGCTGCTGGCCAACGAGTCCGGTCAGGTGGACGAGACCACGAACAAGGTCTACAAGCCCGCCCTCATACGCGAGCAGCGTCGGGCCCAGCGGGCGGCCCTTGCCGGGGAGACTTCCCGCCCCATGCTGGAATCCAACTCCTCGCATCCGGAGATCATCGAGTACAACCCCGATCAGTCCTCTTCCTAGCACTGACTCATCAAGGAACTTCAATGCCCTACCTTCCCCTGTGCACGCCCGGTAAAGCCACTGAACAGCTGGTTCGCACTCTCGTCGAGCGAGGTTACGGCTCTGGGTTGATCTTGGAGGCGCTCGGCGTGGAGGGAGTGGCCGCCGCCCAATCGGGTTCGCCCGCGGCCGCCACGTGGCACCTGTCGCGGCGCGGGTCCGTGGCCGCCCAGCTCGTCGCCGCTGTCTATTTACGACGCCCCCAGCCCGCAACCTTCTTCCAGGATCTCTTCGGGGCCGAGACCACCTCTGGCTTAGTGGCGGAGCATACGCTGATCCCCGTGAAGCAGCAATCTGCGCAATACGCAGATGACAGTGCAGAACTACTACGCCTGAACCTCGACATCCGCCCCGCTCACCACCCAGCCCACGGCGACGCTGAGGTGCTGGTTCTCTCGGATCCGGATGCTTCCTTGGAAGAGCGCGTTCCCGGCCCGGGTCACGTTCCTGGAGTCGGCAACGCTCCCCTGTCGCTACTCAACTCCATCCCCCAGCTGCCTGCAAATGCAAGGGTGCTGGACCTCGGCACGGGCTCCGGCGTACTCGCATTGGTGCTGGCCGCTAACGCCGGAGCCGAGCCACCAAAAATTTTTGGCAGCGACATCCACGCCCGCGCCCTGGCTTACGCCCGCGTGGCCGCCGCTGCACAAGATCTGGAATCACCGTTGGTCAACTGGGTGCAGGGCTCATGGTTCGAGCCCTTTAGCGCTCAGTCCACCAACGCTCAGCCCTTCGACGTCATCGTCGCCAACCCTCCCTTCGTCATCGGCCCTTCCGTGGATCTGGATGCGGAAGAAGGGCACGTGTACCGCGACTCCGGCCTGCCACTCGACGCAGCCAGCAAGCTAGTGGTCGAACAATCAGTTCAGCACCTTGCGCCGGGAGGCCACGCGCACCTGCTGATCGGCTGGGCGCTCGGCGAAGAAGGCAGCGATGCTGCCAGCTCCGCCGCCGAACGGATCCTCGGCTGGCTGCCCGACGAGGGCGCCCGCGCCTGGGTGCTGCAGCGCGACGAGGTGGACGTTGCCACTTACGTGACCACCTGGCTGCGCGATGAAAGCATCGACCCCCGGAGCACCGCGGGCCAACTACGCACCACGGAATGGCTGGACTTCTTCGCCCGCCACCAGATCACCCGCATCGGCCTGGGCTGGATCCACATCGAAAAGTTCGAGGGCGCCACCGAGCTGACCGTCGAGTCGCTCGACCATGCGCTGCCAGCCGGCGCCTACCTCGGCCAGGAGGCCTCCCAGTGGTTCGCCCGCCGCCGGTGGATTGACCAGCTGGAGGTTCCCGGCCGCTCCGCTGCCACAGCGGTGGCGGAGAGCCGCTACCGGCTGGGACGGGGCGTCATACTAGAAAAAACAGCGAGCGCCACCGACCAGGGGTTCGGCGACGAGAGCGCGCGGCTGACCCGCATCGACGGGCCGGGCTGGTCGCACGAGATCGACCACGTGCTGGCGACGATTCTGGCCGGGCTCAGCTGGGAGGGACTAAACCTGCGCGACGTCGCCGAGTTCTACCACGCTGTCCACGGCGACGACCTGGGGATCAGCGCCGAGGAGCTGGTGGATCAACTTGTGCCGATCGCGGTGGACCTGGTGCGGCACGGAATGATCGTGCCGGAAGATTTGCGTGAGCTGTACTAAAGCCAAACTCTAGAACCCGGCAACTGTAGACCCCGGCAAAAATTCTTTGGAAGGAAGGCGAAACAACGGTGAAAGCAGTAGTGAGCACAGTCAGCAGTGCAGAGGTGACCGTGGACGGCGAGGTCGTCGGATCGGTACAAGGCCCTGCACTGCTGGCGCTCGTCGGCATCTGCGTGGCCGACATTGCAGACGAGAGCGTGGCAGAGGCCGCAGTTGAAAAGATGGCGCGGAAGATCGCCGAATTGCGCCTACTCCCCGCTGCCGGCGAGCCATGGGATAGCCCGCGCAATCACTCGATTGAGGAGGTAGGCGGGCAAGTGCTGCTAGTCAGCCAGTTCACGCTCATGGGCGAGACGAAGAAGGGGCGGCGACCTTCTTGGGGGAACGCGGCGCCCGGCGAGGCCGCACAACCGGTGTTCGACCGCATCGCCGACCTTTTGCGCCAGCGCGGAATAGTTGTAGAAACAGGCCGATTTGGAGCCATGATGAAGGTCTCTAGCGTAAACGAGGGGCCGTTCACCGTGCTGGTGGAAACGTAGACCGGCCCGCACCGACACGTATTTCGCCAGTTAGAAGGGCATATCTGAGACCGCATCTGCGGCGGCATGCGACGCTAAACCCTATTGCGGGGGTAAGCACAGTTCCCTCCTAGGGGGTGGGTGGGGAACAATTCATCAAAGATGTCCGTTAATCCCTT
>ERZ1673753.2936-NODE-2936-length-11504-cov-14.124814_pt1 | contig 11504 bp, 9 predicted proteins | sample MGYA00580201_ERZ1673753 | MGnify/ENA primary metagenome ERZ1673753 (study PRJEB41218, sample SAMN15661747) | gut metagenome | host: Homo sapiens | place: Canada: London | collected 2015-08-20/2019-03-30 | study: EMG produced TPA metagenomics assembly of... | reverse complement strand
CTTTTTTCATCTTTGTTGACTTTTATGAAGTCAACCTATTTCAGGACGAGACACACTTTTCTTTTCATTTAATACGTTATAGGTTGAAAATCAATTTGATAAATATGCCGAAGGAAATTTAGGTTTGCTGCTTTATTATCAGTATCTTTGCCAGATATTACTTAAAAACAGTGACTATGACAAAAAAAGAAGCGATTAAGCTCTTCGAAGAGCGTAAAGTCCGGACCGTTTGGGACGATGAACTGGAAAAATGGTACTTTTCTATTGTAGATGTAATAGGTGTGTTAACCGACAGTCCTGATCCTCGAAATTATTGGAAAGTATTGAAAAATCGGTTGAAGAAGGAGGGAAATGAAACGGTTACAAATTGTAACCAGTTGAAATTGGTTGCCGAAGATGGAAAGAAACGTCTTACCGATGTTGCCGATACCGAACAACTTTTCCGCCTGATTCAATCCGTCCCTTCTCCCAAAGCCGAACCTTTTAAAGGGTGGATGGCGCAGATTGCCAGTGAAAGAATCGATGAATTGCAGGATCCTGAATTGACGATAGATCGTGCTATGTGGGAATATAAACGTTTGGGATACTCTGACAGCTGGATCAATCAACGATTAAAAAGCATTGAGATCCGTAAGAATCTGACGGACGAATGGAAGCGTTGTGGAATGGAAGAAGGGGTACAGTTCGCTTTTTTGACCGATATTATCACAAAGACTTGGTCTGATAAGACAACGAAAGAATATAAGGCGTATAAGGGGCTTAAGAAAGAAAACCTCCGGGATAATATGACTAATACGGAGTTGATCTTGAATATGCTTGCCGAAGCCTCCACAACGGAACTTTCGCAAGTAAAGAACCCTCAAAATTTCGATGAAAACGCCTCTGTAGCGATGGAAGGCGGCAAGGTCGCCAAAGTGGCCAGGCAGCAATTGGAAAGTCAGTTGGGACGTTCTGTTGTCTCTCCCTTGAATGCGCATAGCACCTTGGAAAAACTTCCGGAAGATACAGAGAAAGATGAATAAACTGCTTATATAAACACGACGACACCCGGATGTAGGCGATCCCTGCATCCGGGTGTTCGTTTAAGGTAGATCCGGGTGTAGCAGGTGGGAACATCCGGGTGTAGCCGAATTTATGTCGTTATCTTTGGAAGAAAAGACTATGGGTTTGTGAGAAATATCCCGTTGCTTTTCTTCTTATTTTCCCAGACGGTGTTCGATGTCTTCCACCAAACTGCTGGCTCCTATGCGGAACAGGTCTTTATTCAACCAATCGTTTCCTAATACTTCCTTGACGATGGTATAGTAGCGGACAGCCTCTTCTGCCGTGCGGACACCGCCTGCAACTTTAATACCGACACGTTTTCCCGTGATGGAATGGTACTTTTTCAAGACTTGGCACATCGTGTAAACGGCTTCCGGAGTGGCTCCCGGATAACCTTTCCCTGTCGATGTCTTGATGAAGTCCGCACCGGAATAGACTGCGAGGACAGCCGCCTTCTGAATGCTTTCGGGAGTCTGGAGAGCACCTGTCTCAAGGATGACCTTCAGTTTGGCATCACGGCAGCTTTCTTTGATCTCTTGAATTTCTTCGCTAAGTTCGTCATAATTTTCTTCGAGGAAATAGCCTAAGTTCATGACAACGTCGATTTCATCGGCTCCCTGCATGACGGCCATCGCTGTCTCGGCAATCTTTATTTCCATGAAGGTCTGCGAGGAAGGGAAACCGCCAGCTACGGACGCAATCTTTACCTCCTGTGCGGAGAGGGCCTCTTTTACCGTCTCAACAAACAGGGGATAGGTGCAGATGGCGGCAACGTTGGGTACGTCGGGACGGGTTCCTTCGAAATCGTTCACCTTGTCGACCAGTTTCCAGATGCTCTCTTTCGTGTCGATACTGGTGAGGGAAGTCAGGTCGATGAAACCGTGAATCTGCTTCAAAACGTCGGGAGTGAAGTTGTCGTTCCCATGTTTTCCGAGCAGTGTTTTTACCCGTCCGGTCACTTCTTCCGTTGTGCCGGCCGCCTCGAATTTGGCGAATGCTTGCTGGTATTTATTGGTGTGGAGATGTTCGGTGTCTTCATCATGATGGTGATGTCCGCATCCACATTCGTGATCGTGTTCGTGTACCATAATCTTATAGTTTTTTATTGTTTATATGTCGTTCTTTATCCCGGTTCGTTTTCTTTTGCAGGTTCTTTTCGAAAGCAGCCGTCAGGTCGACGCCTGTCTGGTTGGCAAGGCAAAGCAATACCCATAGGACATCGGCCATTTCATCGCCTAAATCGCGGTGTTTCTCGCTCTCCTTGAAAGATTGTTCACCATATGTGCGGGCCATGATGCGGGCCAGTTCGCCGACTTCTTCGGTCAGAATGGTCATATTCGTCAGTTCGTTGAAGTAGCGGACACCATACGTTTTGATCCAGCTGTCCACCTGCTCCTGTGCCTGTTTAAGCGTAATTTCTGCCATATCTTTTCATTCTTTGTTTTGTGAGTCGATCCAGATCGTGACAGGACCGTCGTTCACCAGTTCCACTTTCATGTCGGCGCCGAACGTGCCGGTCTGCACTTCCTTTCCGATCTGCAAGCCCATCTCGGCGCAAAAAGCCTCGTACATTGGAATGGCTATGTCCGGTTTGGAGGCATGGATATAGGAAGGGCGGTTTCCCTTCTTTGTGGAGGCGTGCAGGGTAAACTGGCTGACCACCATCACTTCGCCTTCCGTTTCGACGACAGAACGGTTCATAACGCCGTTTTCATCGTCAAAGATGCGCAGGTTGGCAATCTTCTTGCACAACCATTCGATATCTTCCTGCGTGTCGCGGTCTTCAATACCGACCAGTACGAGCAGACCTTTCCCGATTTTGGATTTCAGCTGTCCGTCTATGGTTACGGAGGCATGCTGTACCCGTTGTATCAATGTTCTCATATCTTTATTTTAAACCATTTAATAATGCTTTTGTTTTGGCTTCTCCGATTACCTCTTTCAGTTCGTCGAAGCCGGCTTCACGTATTCGTTTTACGCTCTTAAAATGACGTAAAAGTAATACTTTTGTCTTTTCTCCGATCCCTTTTATCGTATCCAATTCGGATTTTGTCTGGCTTTTGCTGCGCTTATCCTTATGGAAAGTGATGGCGAAACGATGCACCTCGTCCTGTATTTGCGTGAAGAATTTGAACATGAAACTTTGTATCGGCATGCCGATCGTTTCGGGAGGGAAGCCGAACAGGAGTTCCGAAGTCCGGTGTTTCCCGTCTTTTGCCAGCCCGGCAATCGGAATATCCAAGTGCAGTTCGTCCTGGATCACTTCGCGTACGACTTCCATTTGCCCCTTTCCACCGTCGGTGATGATCAGGTCGGGCAGGGGAGTCTCTTCGACGATGGCACGCTGGTAGCGGCGACGTACGACCTCTTTCATGGAGGCGTAGTCATCCGGGCCGACAACCGTTTTGATGTTGTATTTCCGGTAATCTTTTTTCGATGGTTTCGCCATTTTGAAGACGACACACGCAGCTACCGCGTCGCTTCCCTGTATATTGGAATTGTCGAAACACTCGATATGAGCCGGTAATTTGGGGAGATGGAGCGTCTCCTGTATCTCTTTTAAAAGACGTGTGCTGCGTTGCTCCGGGTTCAGTTTCTCCGCTTGTTTCAGCTTGTCGACCTTATACTGCTTCACGTTCATTTCCGATAATTCCACCAGCTTCTTTTTATCTCCGCGCTGCGGAACGGTGATCGAAACGTTTTCCAGTTCTATATCCAACGGAAAAGGAACGATGATTTCGCGTGCAGTGCTTTTAAAGCGGTTGCGCATTTCGATGATCCCCAAGCTGAGCAACTCCTCTTTCGACTCGTCCAAACGCTTTTTATATTCGAATGTATAGGCTTGCACGATCGCTCCGTTGCCGATATGCAGGTAATTGATGTAGGCGGAATTCTCGTTTTCGGCCAACGAGAATACGTCTATATTGTGGAGCATCGGGGTGACCACTGTCGATTTGGAGCGGTAATTCTCGATGACTTCATATTTTTCTTTGATCTTCTGCGCTTCTTCAAACCGCAATTCTCCTGCCAGTTTCTGCATCTCTTCATACAGATGTTTGCTTATTTGCGAGATATTCCCGCGTAGGATTTCCTTTATTTCGGAAATGTTTTGCTGGTATTCCTCCAATGTCTGCAATCCTTCACAAGGCCCTTTGCAGCGCTTGATATGGTATTCGAGGCATACCTTATACCGGCCTTTCGCAATGGATTCGGGAGTAAGAGGATATTTGCAGGTACGTAGCGGATACAGTTCTTTCAGCATTTGCAGCATGACCTTTGCCGTATAGATGGAAGGGTAGGGACCGTAATAGCGCGAACCGTCCCGTACGATATTCCGGGTTTGGAATACGCGCGGGAAATATTCGTTCTTGACAACGATGGACGGATAGGTTTTGTCGTCTTTCAGCAACACGTTGTACCGGGGACGATATTGCTTGATCAGGTTATTCTCCAAAAGAAGTGCATCCTCTTCCGTGTCGACAACAAAATATTTGATGTCTCGTATCTGCTTGACCAGGACACGTGTTTTGTTGCTGTCGTGTTCTTTGTTGAAATAGGAGGAAACGCGACGCTTCAGGTTCTTTGCTTTGCCTACATAGATGATCGTTCCCTTCTCGTCAAAGTATTGGTAGCAGCCTGGCGATTCCGGTATGACGGAAAGGATGTTTTTTATATGTTCCTCGGTCGCGTTCATTTCTTTTTGCATCTGTTTCTATCCTATTTTCAGTCTTTTACGCTATTGTTGTTAAAGTAAATGTTTCACGTGGAACATTCCACGCTCAGCGTCCCAGCATCACCAGAAGGATATTGATGTCGCTTGGGGAGATACCCGGAATACGGCTTGCCTGGGCTATCGTGTCTGGGTCTATCCGTGTCAGTTTCTGGCGGGCTTCCGTAGACAAAGACTGGATCGCATTGTAGTCAAACTTGCCTTTGATATGGATATTTTCCAGGCGGTTTATCTTGTCGGCGATGATCTGCTCGCGGCGGATGTAGCCGCTATACTTGATTAATATTTCTGCCGCTTCGATGATCTCCTCTTTTCGTGAAACAGGGACCTTGTCCAGCTCTGTCCGGAATGCCGGAACCAGTTCCGCGATATTCTCCAAGGTGATCTGAGGACGTGGAATCAGTTCGATCAACTTGCATCCGTGTGCGAGCGGGGTAGTGCCCAACGCCTCCAGGCCACTGTTTATATATTGCGGTTTGATGGAGTAGTTTTCTGCGAAAGAAATAATCGCATCCCGGCTTGCCTTTTTCTCTTTCAACAGATCGTAGCGGTCCTGCTTTGCCAAACCGAGATGATACGACTTTTCCGTCAAACGCATGTCCGCATCATCCTGGCGGAGCAGAATGCGATATTCTGCACGTGAGGTAAACATACGGTAGGGTTCGTCTACGCCTTTTGTGACAAGATCGTCGATCAGTACGCCGATGTAGGCTTCGTCGCGTCCTAAAACGAACGGATCTCCGCCGTGGCAATTGATATGTGCGTTTATGCCGGCTACCAATCCTTGTCCGCCGGCTTCCTCATATCCGGTCGTCCCGTTGATCTGTCCGGCAAAGAAGAGGTTGCGGATTAGTTTTGTTTCCAAATTATGGTGGAGCTGCGTCGGATCGAAGAAATCATATTCAATAGCATATCCCGGACGATAGATCTGTATGTCCCGGAATGCCGGTATCTGTTGCAAGGCACGTAGCTGGATATCCAACGGAAGGGAGGAGGAGAAGCCGTTCAGGTAGTATTCCTGTGTCGTTTCACCTTCCGGTTCCAGGAATAGTTGGTGTTGTGGCTTGTCCGCAAACGTTACGATTTTTGTCTCGATGCTCGGACAGTAACGTGGGCCGATGCTTTGGATTTGTCCGTTATACAACGGGGAGTCGGGGAGACCTTCGCGCAGGACTGCATGACAGGCTTCGTTGGTAAACGTTGTCCAACAGCTAAGTTGTTTCAAAACGCGGTGCGAAGTGTCCATATAAGAGAACTTATGGAAGTCGTTTTCTCCGGGCTGTTCCGCCATTTCATCGAAGTGCACGCTGCGTGCATCGATACGCACAGGTGTTCCGGTCTTCATCCGTTCGGATTTGATGCCTAATGAGACCAGTTGTTCGGTCAGTCCGGTTGCCGCCGGCTCGGCTATGCGGCCGCCTCTGATTTGTGTCCGACCGATATGCATAAGCCCGTTCAGGAAAGTACCGTTTGTCAAGACTACGCTTTTTGCATGGAACTCGACTCCCATATAAGTCTTTACGCCGCATACGGTATTTCCGTCGAGCAACAGTTCGCGTACGGTATCCTGCCAAATGTACAGGTTCGGAAGGTTTTCCAGTATTCCCCGCCAACATTCGATGAAACGGGCGCGGTCGCTTTGGGAGCGCGGGCTCCACATGGCCGGTCCCTTGCTTTGGTTCAGCATACGGAACTGGATGGCTGTCCGGTCCGTCACGATCCCCATATAACCGCCTAAAGCATCGATTTCGCGGACGATCTGCCCTTTGGCGATACCTCCGACTGCCGGATTGCAACTCATCTGTGCAATCTTGTTCATATCCATTGTAATGAGAAGTGTCTTTGAACCCATATTGGCGGCTGCCGCTGCGGCTTCACAGCCTGCATGACCGGCACCTACCACGATTACATCGTAATTGAAAGTCATTGTCCTAATTGTCTTTGTTCCTTTTGCAAAGATAATAGTTTGTACGGGATTTTTGTTATATTTGTGAGTCTTGGAATATCTAAGTAATACTAAAGGAATAAGAGTATGGAAACCCGGATATCTTCTTCTTCGATGGACAATGCCAATAAAATAAAAACGTCTGTCATGCTTCTGCTTTTATATGGCATCTGTATATTTCCGGCTTGGGATGGCAATCTGTCTGTTTTGTTAGGTTTGTTTGCCGTCAGTTCGATCCTTTGTATGCTTACTCGAGGATTTATGCCAAACCGTTTTATTGTGGATGGAGAAAAACTGGTGATAGATGCGTATTTTCGGAAGACGTATATAAACATAGAGGAAATCCTTTCGGCTCGCGAGGTCGACCGGCTGGATTTAGGAATAATGATCCGTTCATTTGGTGTCGGTTGGTTGTTTGGTGATCTCGGATATTTTTCTTCTACTGCTATCGGACGTGTAAAAGTTTTTGCCCGGCGTTCTGATAACCGTATTCTGATTACGACTTCCCGTCGTGGTAACTTTATCATTGCACCCGATGATCCTGAATTTATCCATTATCTGAACCATGCGATGCTTTGAAGATAGGATAGGAGAAACAATACGATCTTGTCGTAACAGCCTGTGCAACGTTTGACTGGTTTTGAGCATCTTATATTTATGATTATAAGTCTAAAAGAAATGTTATGAAAAAGTATGTACTTTTGTTAGGGCTGTTGATACAGGCTGTGTCGGTTTTAGCCCAGGAGACGTCTGTCGGAAAGTCGATGTTCTCCGTTCGCGTAGGACCTTCCTGGTATTTGGGGAAAATGATCGGGATCACGAACAACTCCGATGCTTATCGGAATGATTTGCGGAATGGGATCGCCTGGGATGCCAATTATTATTTCTTAGGAGACAAATATATCTTCGGTTCGTTTAAACTCGCTCCCGGACTTATCTATCAGGGTGGACGTTATAAAAATACTCATGACGAAAGTTCCGACAAGATACTGATGCATTATATCGCGCCTCAGCTTGCCTTGTTTATGGTGAAGCAGAAATACAATCTGTCTTTATCGACCGGGGTGGGATATCAGCATTATAAAGATAAAAGTTTTGTGTACGGCAAGCCGCGGAATGTGTCAATGAATAAACTGGCCTATAATCTGTCGGCGGGAGGCGAGTATCGTCTTTCTCCATTGGTGGGGATTTCTGCAAAATTGAATTGGATCGTTACCTCCTCCGAGAGCTATTCGGTCAGGTATCACGGTCAGAAATGGCAGGTCGAATCTCCTGAATTGAGCGGTGGCGGAGGATGTTTCTCCCAATTATCCTTATTGTTCGGTATGAATTTACACTTTTAATCAGATACGGTTATGAGACATCTGTTATTTATCTGTTTGTTGCTGTTTTGTGTGGCCTGTGAAGAGAACGAATCGGTCGATCCGACGATCATGCCCGAAGCTACTACGACCGGGGCGAATACATTTGGTTGCTTGGTTGACGGCTGGGTGTATACAAGCGGCCGGTGGGGGATGCCTGCTGCGGAATATTTGGAGCGGGAAGAGGGTTCCAGCGTGACGGTTTCGGCGCAGGTCGGTCTCGGTTCGTATATCCGTTTTACGATTGCCGACCCCAAGGAGGGAGAAACGCTTCCTTATGTGAATCTCTCTTTTGAAAATCAAAATATGGAAGATGGCAAGGTCTACATCTCCCGTATGTCGGACGGCGTGTTCAGCGGCACTTTCGAGGGAGGACGCATTACGGAAGGCCGTTTCGATTTGAAATATAAGGAATGAGCAGTTATTTAGATGGCTTGGTTTATAATTGTTTTAATACTTCCATCACATAGTTTCGCCGTTGGCGGGAAATGCTGACCGAGGCTCCGTCCTTCATGCGTATATATCCACCGTCGCTTTTGATGAAACTTTTGATTTCATCCAGGTTGATCAGATGTGATTGGTGGACGCGAAGGAAATGGTAAGGGGCCAGTAGTTCGTCAAACTCCTTGAGTGTCTTCGATACGATCAGTTTCTCTCCCGATTTCAAATAGAAAGTCGTGTAGTTGCTTTCGGATTCGCAACGGATGATGGAACCGATTTCTACAAACTCTATCTTATCGGCGACCGACAGAGCTATTTTCTTTTGTTTGTCCAATGCTTGCGTGTTTTGCAGGAGGTTCTGCATCCGTTTGTTCTCCTGTTTCCGAAGGACGACCTGGACCGCCTTGTCTACGGCATGCGTCAGTTCTTCCGGGTCGATAGGCTTCAGCAGATAGTCGAGCGCACTGAAGTGGATGGCCTGGATCGCATAGCTATCGTAGGCGGTAACGAAAATCACTTCGAAAGGAATTTCCGGAAGGCTGCCTAAGAGGGAGAAACCGGTGTCGTCGCCTAACCGGATATCCAGGAAAAGGATGTCCGGTTTAGCTTCGGGCAGCACGGTACGGGCTTCGGTGACGGAGCTGCAAATGGCCGATATCCTGATCTGCGGACAATAGTTCCCGATCATGCGAAGCAGGTTCTCCCGGTTCCCCTGCTCGTCATCTACGATTGCTGCGGTTATTTTGGTGTCCATATTTTGTCTTATAAAGGGATGGATAGCCGGACATGGCAACCGGAAACAGATTCCTTCTTCTGCCTGTTTTCGATCGTTATGCCGATTTCCGTATTGTACAAATCCTTTAATATCTCGAACTCGTTGCTGATGGCACGGATACCGAAGCCGCTTTCCGTTTCAGTTACCATTCCGGGACCATCGTCGATGATGTCGATAACCAACAACTGGTCTTGCAAAGATAATCGAATTATGATTTCTCCCGTACCGCGCGGAGCGATTCCGTGTTTGACGGCATTTTCGACGAAAGGCTGTATCAGCATCCCCGGAATCTCGATCGCATCCGGTTCGATATTATTGTCTACCGTCAGCGAGTAGGAGAAGGGGAAACGGAGCTGTTCGAGCTTCAGGTAGAGCTGCAACTGTTCGATCTCGTCAGAGAGGGGGACCAGTTTCTTTTCGGAAGTCGCCAGCACTTTCCGCAACAGGCGTGAGAAGTCGATCAAATACTTATTCGCCTCCTGATTGGCCGAGCGGTTGATCAGATTCTGGATCGAACTGAGCGCATTAAAAATAAAATGCGGGTTCATCTGTGAACGGATGGCGCGTAGTTCGAGTTCACGGATACGGAGGCGGTTACGTTCCTTCTTTTGCTTCCCTTTCACCCTGGAATAATAAGCGATACCGATGATTGCAGCGATTAAAAGCGTACCTAATACTCCTTCTTTGAATCCTTTTAGAAAATCGTTGAAAGATTCGTCTTCCCGTTTCAGGTCGTTTTGAATGATTTCCAAGGCGGGGCTGGGATCAAATTGCCAATTCGTAAATTGCCGATGGAGGATGGTCCCGTCTTCACGCATCAGGATAGTCACGGTGCCGAGTTCCTTACGCCTTAATTCTTCTATTTGCAGATCGGAAATAGCTTTAAAAGGCTTTACCCGTTTGGCATTGTTAGATTGGAATTTTGAATATAATTCGAGTTGTACGATGGAGGCCAGCCCTTCCGATTCGAGGCGTTTCTTGAAATCGAGTGCATTTTGAAGGCTTGGCGCTGGAAGACCTTGTTCCCTCGTTGATAAAAACAGCAGGATGTATTTTCGGTCGCTTCCTTTCACCAGATGCAGGCTATCGGCTATCATAAGGCCGCTTTCCCGGATATTTTTTCCGGCTTCGAAGGGCAATAGTTTATCGTATGCTCTTCGAAGCTGATTTGTCAGGCTGGTATCCGGACAGGAGCGGATAAAATCGTTGTAATCTTCTTGAGTTTCAGCTAACGTTTTATCGTGCATTAAAAATTGTAAATTCATTCCGTTTACTTGATATTTGGGAAAGCCGGAGAGGATATGTTTATTCAGATAATAATCATCTGCCGGATTCAATAAATATTTTTCCTTCGCTTTTTGTGTTTTTAGGTCCAGGTTATCTGCTTTCAGTTCCTGTTTCTTATACATCGTGTAAACATTCAAAAAATAAAAGTAATTAGCGACCTCCGGTCGATGCATGCTGTATGCAAAATCGATAAGTGGATTGACCGAGACGAAATAGGGAGCTTGCCAGTCGACCAAGCCGCTTTTGTGCCAAACTTCTTTATCGCTGGCATACATATAGAGATGAAGGGCAAGCGCCCCTTTAAGATACTGTTCCGAACGTTCGAATACCATCTGCCAATAAGGATCCATGTTTTTAAAATCTTTCGCTAATACATTTTGGAACAAAGATTCGCGGAGTTGGAAGGCTTTTTTCATTTGATCGGGAGATTCGAGGTCCGAAGGGTACATATAAAGGTCTGATTCGTACAGATCAGCAAATCTTCGGTAGCTGTATTGGAGATTGTTTTGTTCGCTTCCCCGTCCCTGATAACGTCTTTTGTGTGTTGTGGTAAATAATTCTTTGTCTTGCGTGATGGAATCCCCCGGAGTAAGCAGGATCGTCACCCGTTCGCCCACTTTGTGTTCGGTCGGGTAGGCGATGAATATCTTTTTGTGGACGGTCGAATCGTCAGACAAGTCGAAATTGACATAGCTACACGTAAATTCCGTATTCGGAGGAAGGGAGAACGAGGCGTCTATGACCCGCATGTTTTGTGCCAGCCGAGGCATCCCGTCTTCCTGCCAGCCGGTCAGGATATCCTGTACCGCCGGTGCAAGCTGTTTGTCCAAGGGTAAGGAATCCTGGATAGTCGTTCCCGGATAGGCAGACAACCCTGCCTGTCTTACTCCGAAAGGAACATAGTTTTTCGAGTAAGAAAAG
>ERZ1673753.2929-NODE-2929-length-11525-cov-4.974455_pt1 | contig 11525 bp, 5 predicted proteins | sample MGYA00580201_ERZ1673753 | MGnify/ENA primary metagenome ERZ1673753 (study PRJEB41218, sample SAMN15661747) | gut metagenome | host: Homo sapiens | place: Canada: London | collected 2015-08-20/2019-03-30 | study: EMG produced TPA metagenomics assembly of... | reverse complement strand
AAAAGAAAAATCATCCCCGCCCGTTAAAAAAACCAAAAGTTCAGGATATTTATGTTTCATCGCCGTTATGTAACCCGAAATTTCATATTCCATACCTTTCAGCACTCCTTCGCGCATTGCCGTATCGGTATCGCTGCCCAACGGCAGGCGACGTCCCTCCCGAAGCACCAGCGGAAGCCTTCCTGTGAACTCATGGAGCGCCCTAAAGCGCATCTGCACGCCCGGCGAAATATTTCCACCATGATAACGTCCGGCGGCATCTATAAATTCATAAGTAATGCAAGTCCCTGCATCTATAACCAGAATATCCTTGCCGGGAAACTGTTCGTATGCGCCCACCACAGCCGCCATCCGGTCATATCCCAAGGTTTCGGGCGTTTCGTAAAGATTCTCCACCGGAAGCAATGTTTTTTCATTTAGCCACAACAATGAAACGGGTAAACTTTTCAGTTGTGCCGACACCCGTTCATTCAAATCGATAACGGTAGCCACGATTGCCTTCTCGACAGCATATTTCGCACATATATCCGACAGACATTCAAGCGTTTGATTAGAATCATAGAGTATTTCTACAATATCCTTATCTTTAAACACCGCTATCTTTGCAACGGTATTACCTATATCGATAATAAGATTCATTCTGCATATATTTAAAGCGGCGCAAAGATAGCACTTTTTTCCTTTGTTCTATATGCATAAAAGAAAAAGGTTCTCCTATGACAATTGCTGTTTTAAGATTTAAAGTCTATCTTTGTAACGAATTACAAGATACACTCTTGATTAAATCAATGATAATAAAAAAGACAAATGAAGTTATCTCCATCGGTTTTCCGTTCACTTATTTTTCTTTTTTTCAGCCTGTCCGTCGTCACTATGCAGGCACAAGAACCAAAAAGAGTTATTCCGGACTCTATACGTATCAGTCTGTTGACATGTGCCTCGGGAGAAGAAATATATTCCCTTTTCGGACATACGGCTATACGGTACGAAAACTATACCCGCAGCATTGACGCAGTATTCAATTACGGCATATTCAACTTCAATGCTCCCAACTTCATCCTTCGTTTTGCCTTGGGTGAAACGGACTACCAATTGGGAGTAACCGATTATGAACGCTTTGCCGCAGAATATTATTACCTGGAACGCGATGTCTGGCAGCAAGAGCTGAATCTCACTGTACAAGAGAAAGAAAAGTTGATTATGTTACTTGAAGAGAATTACCGCCCCGAAAACCGGATATATCGTTATAACTTCTTTTACGACAATTGTGCCACACGTCCGCGCGATTTAATAGAAAAATCCATTGACGGCACGCTGCAATACGCAGATGACATGACAGACACTGATTCCGGCATTTCTTTCCGAGACCTGCTGCACAAATACAGCAAGGGGCATCCCTGGTCGCGTTTCGGCATGGACTTATGTATGGGCAGCCAAGCCGACAGAACCATCAACCGCAGACTGATGATGTTTGTACCTTTCTATGTACAAGAGTACTTCAACCAAGCCCGCATTGTAAACAAAGAAGGAGAAACACGCCCTTTGGTACTGAATGAAGAGAAAATAATAGTAACCGGCAACGAAGAAGCGGAACAGCCTTCCGACGGCTTTACCCCTATGCAGGCCGCCCTGCTCCTTCTTATACTGACCGCAGCCGCCACCATCTACGGCATACGCCGGAAGAAAACGCTTTGGGGAATCGATTTCGCGCTGTTCTTTGCCGCCGGAACGGCGGGATGTATATTGGCGTTCCTTGCCTTGTTCTCCCAACATCCTGCCGTCAGTCCCAATTATCTGCTGTTTGTGTTCCATCCGCTTCATCTTTTCTGCCTGCCCTGTATGCTGAACAGAGTGCGAAAAAGGAAAAGAAGCCGTTATATGCTGGCAAACTTTATTGTTTTAACACTTTTTATATTGCTTTGGCTCGTAATACCGCAAAGATTTCCGTTAGCAGTGTTACCTTTGGCACTTTGTTTGCTGATACGTTCTGCAAGCAACCTAATTCTCACATACGATAAGAAATAATGAAGAAAGGACTGATAACTTCCATACTCGCACTGACATTCGGCAGCCTGCAAGCCCAGCCACTGCCGCCATCTCCGAAACTGGTGGTGACGTTGACAATAGACCAACTGCGTACAGACTACATGGAAGCATTCTCGTCATTGTATGGAGAAAAGGGGTTTAAACGGCTGTTAAGGGAAGGGAAAGTATTCCGCCAGGCTGACTATTCTTTCAATGTCACCGACCGCGCTTCTGCCATTGCCACTCTCTACACGGGTACCACACCGTCCATGAACGGCATCATAGCCGAACGTTGGTTTGACCCCAAAACCCTGCGTCCGAAGAATTGTGTAGACGACTCCGCTTTCATGGGTAACTATACCGACCAGAACACCGCCCCTACCCAACTGTTGACTTCCACTTTTGCCGACGAACTTAAAATAGCCACTAAAAACGCTGCACTGGTATATGCCATTGCCCCCTTTCGCGATGCTGCCGTCCTTTCGGCCGGACATAGCGGTAACGGCGCATTCTGGCTGAATCATCAAACCGGCAAATGGTGCGGCACAACCTATTACGGCGAGTATCCCTGGTGGCTGAGCCAATACAACGACGGGCAATCACCCGACTTCCGCATCAAGGAGATGGAGTGGAATCCTCTTCACCCCATCACAAGCTATACATTCCTGCCCGAATGGCGCACCATCCCTTTCAAGTATAGATTTGAAACAGAAAAGGACAACAAGTACCGACGGTTGATAACCAGCCCGCTCATCAACGATGAAGTGAACCGTGTGACAGAGGATTTGCTGGATAAAAGCAATATCGGCAAGGACGACATCACTGATTTGCTTGCAATCACTTATTATGCAGGCAACTACAATCACCGTAGCACGCAAGAGTGTGCCATGGAAATGCAAGACACCTACGCCCGCTTAGACCAAAGCATCGCCCGCTTGCTGGATATGCTGGAAAGCAAAGTAGGCCTGCAAAACGTACTGTTATGCATCGCGTCCACAGGATATGCCGACCCGGACGGAGCAGACATAGGCATCTACCGTATTCCCGGAGGAGAATTCCATCTGAACCGTTGCGCCACTTTGCTGAACATGTATCTGATGGCTACTTACGGTGAAGGACAATATGTAGAAGGCTTTTATAATCAACAGATATATCTCAATCATAAATTAATAGAGGAGAAGCAGTTGAATCTTGCCGAAATACAACAAAAGTCGGCAGAATTTCTGGTGCAGTTCAGCGGAGTTAACAAAGTATATTCCGCCTACCAATTACTGCTGGGTTCCTGGGCTCCGCAGATGGAGCACATACGCAACGGGTTCCACCGCCACCGCTCCGGCGACTTGATTATCGAAGTCTTACCGGGCTGGACCGTCATGAAGGAAAACAGCAATGACAACCGCGTAGTACGCGCTGCCGCCATTGCCACCCCCCTCATTCTTCTTGGCAAAGGAATAAAGCCGGAAATTATCCGCATGCCGGTTGCCATAGACCGCGTTGCTCCCACCCTGTCGAGTGCGATGCGCATCCGCGCCCCCAATGCGTGCACAGCCGCACCGCTCAATTAAGGAACAAACTCCGCATTCTCCGTGGCAAGTCCTTAAAATAATCAGTGCAACTTTACATTATCTATTGCAAAATCAGTAACTTTGCACGCCATATAAACTTTAGTAAATAATAATAAAAACAAATATATAATGGGATTTAATGAATTTTTAAGCTCGATTTTCGGAAATAAGGCTACCCGTGACATGAAGGAAATAAAGCCGTGGGTAGATAAAGTAAAAGCCGCTTATCCGGAAATAGCCGCACTGGACAATGATGCCCTGCGTGCCAAAACCGAAGAACTGAAGGCATACATCCGTAACTCGGCAGCGGAACAACGCTCCAAAGTGGAAGAACTGAAAGCAAGCGTTGAAAACACGGAACTGGAAGAACGCGAAGAACTCTTTGCTCAAATAGACAAACTGGAAAAAGAGATATTGGATATTTACGAAAAAGCATTGGACGAGGTGCTGCCCGCCGCTTTTTCCATCGTAAAGGAAACCGCCAAGCGTTTCTCCGAAAATGAAGAAATCACGGTAACCGCTACGGAGTTCGACCGCCATCTGGCCGCAACCAAAGATTTCGTACGTATTGAAGGCGATAAGGCCATCTACCAGAACCACTGGGTAGCCGGTGGCAATGATACGGTATGGAACATGGTACACTACGACGTACAGTTGTTCGGCGGTGTGGTACTGCACAAAGGCAAGATTGCGGAAATGGCAACCGGTGAAGGTAAGACTTTGGTGGCTACCCTGCCCGTATTTCTCAATGCACTGACCGGAAACGGTGTACATGTGGTAACCGTGAACGACTATCTGGCAAAGCGTGACTCCGAATGGATGGGTCCTCTTTATATGTTCCACGGTTTGAGCGTGGATTGCATCGACAAGCACCAGCCCAACTCCGATGCACGCCGCCAGGCTTATCTCGCAGATATCACCTTCGGTACGAACAACGAATTCGGTTTCGACTATCTGCGCGACAACATGGCTATCAGCCCGAAAGACCTGGTACAACGCCAGCACAATTACGCCATCGTCGATGAGGTGGACTCCGTATTGATTGACGACGCCCGTACTCCGCTGATTATCTCCGGTCCGGTACCCAAAGGCGACGACCAACTCTTCGAGCAACTCCGTCCGCAGGTAGAACGCCTGGTAGAAGCACAGAAGAAACTTGCCACGCAATACCTTGCCGACGCCAAACGCCTGATAGCTTCAAACGACAAGAAAGAACAGGAAGAAGGATTCCTTGCCCTGTACCGCAGCCACAAGTGCTTGCCGAAGAACAAGGCATTGATTAAGTTCCTCAGCGAGCAGGGTATCAAAGCCGGTATGCTCAAAACCGAGGAAATCTACATGGAGCAGAACAACAAGCGTATGCACGAGGTTACCGACCCGCTGTATTTCGTAATTGATGAAAAGTTGAACAGCGTAGACCTCACCGACAAGGGTGTAGACTTAATTAGCGGTAACTCCGCCGACCCTACGTTCTTCGTACTTCCCGACATCACCGCCCAGCTCTCCGAACTGGAAAATGAAAAAGACCTGACGGATGAGGAACGCCTTGCCAAGAAAGACGCCCTTATGACCAACTTCGCCATCAAGAGCGAGCGTGTACATACCATCAACCAACTGTTGAAAGCTTACACCATGTTCGAGAAAGACGACGAATACGTGGTTATCGACGGTCAGGTGAAGATTGTGGACGAACAGACCGGACGTATCATGGAAGGCCGCCGCTACTCCGACGGCTTGCATCAGGCCATCGAAGCCAAAGAAGGCGTGAAAGTGGAAGCCGCCACACAGACCTTTGCAACGATTACGCTGCAAAATTACTTCCGTATGTATCACAAGCTGTCCGGTATGACCGGTACTGCCGAAACGGAAGCAGGCGAACTTTGGGACATCTACAAACTGGATGTAGTCGTTATCCCGACCAACCGCCCCATTGCCCGCAACGATATGAACGACCGCGTTTACAAGACCAAACGCGAAAAATATAAAGCCGTTATCGAAGAGATTGAGAAAATGGTGGCAGCCGGACGTCCTGTCCTGGTGGGTACTACTTCCGTTGAAATCTCCGAAATGCTGAGCAAGATGCTGACTATGCGCCATATCGAGCACAGCGTACTGAATGCGAAGCTGCACCAAAAGGAAGCCGACATCGTAGCCAAGGCCGGTTTGAGTTGCGCCGTAACCATTGCCACTAATATGGCGGGTCGTGGTACGGACATCAAGCTGAGCCCGGAAGTAAAAGCTGCGGGCGGTCTTGCCATTATCGGTACGGAGCGTCACGAATCGCGCCGTGTAGACCGCCAGTTGCGTGGTCGTGCCGGACGTCAGGGTGACCCCGGTTCATCCGTATTCTTCGTCTCTTTGGAAGACGACCTGATGCGTCTGTTCTCTTCCGACCGTATTGCCGGCGTTATGGACAAGCTCGGTTTCAAGGAAGGCGAAATGATTGAGCACAGCATGATTTCAAAGTCTATTGAACGTGCACAGAAGAAAGTGGAAGAAAACAACTTCGGTATCCGTAAACGCCTGCTGGAATACGACGATGTGATGAACAAACAGCGTACCGTAGTCTACACCAAACGCCGCCACGCTTTGATGGGCGAACGTATCGGTATGGACATTGTGAACATGATTTGGGACCGTTGTGTCAATGCGATCGAAGCTCCTACCTATGAAGACTGCAAGATGGATCTTCTCCAGACACTTGCCATGGAAACTCCGTTCACGGAAGAGGAGTTCCGCAACGAGAAAAAGGAGAAACTTGCCGATAAGGCTTTCGATGCTGCCATGGAACTTTTCAAACGCAAAACCGAACGTATGGCACAAATCGCTTATCCGGTTATCAAGCAGGTATACGAGAATCAAGGACACATGTACGAAAACATCCTGATTCCCATTACAGACGGCAAGCGCATGTATAACATCTCCTGCAACCTGAAAGCCGCTTATGAAAGCGAATGCAAGGAAGTAGTGAAAGCGTTTGAGAAGTCTATCCTGCTGCATGTCATCGATGAAGCATGGAAAGAGAACCTGCGCGAACTGGATGACTTGAAACACTCCGTACAGAATGCCAGCTACGAACAGAAAGACCCGCTGTTGATTTACAAGCTGGAGTCTGTAAACCTGTTCGATACAATGGTAGACAAGATAAACACTCAGACAGTTTCCATCCTGATGCGCGGACAAATCCCGGTACAGGAACCGCAGGAAGTTCGTCAGGCAGCTCCCGAACAACGTCAGGATTTAAGCAAATATCGCGAGCAAAAGCAAGACCTGACCGACCCGAACCAGCAAGCCGCCGCCCAGCAGGATACGCGTGAACAGCAGAAACGCGAACCTATCCGCGTAGAAAAGACAGTGGGACGTAACGACCCTTGTCCTTGCGGAAGCGGTAAGAAGTACAAGAACTGTCACGGAAAGAATGCATAAAATAGCAATTAGGGGTTAGTGATTAAGGGTTCATTGAGTACCAATCTTAATCACTAACCACTAATCGCTAATCGCTAATCACTATAATAAGAGCCTCGAACGGTTAAAAACTGTTCGAGGCTTTTATTTATTCAAGTAAAAGATTACTTTTGTTTTTCAGAACTAAGAATAAAAGACTATGACTAAATACTCTTATTACCTGTTACTGTCTTGTTTGATGTTTTTGGCGGGTTGCCAAACCGTCGAACCGCTTGCCATAGATTATATGTTACCGGCGGATGTAAGTTTCCCACCGAGTTTGAAACGGGTAGCCATTGTCAATAACATGCCTGAAGTTCCGGACAACAAGCCTATTCTTGCCAAAGAGAAGAAAAAAGACGATTTTGAGATAGCCAGCAAAACAGATTATTACAACGGCAATGCCGCCATTGCCACGGAATCCCTTGCCGAAGCCCTTGCCCACGAGAACTACTTCAACGAAGTGGTTATCTGCGATTCGGCCTTACGTGCCCACGATGTCACTCCCCGCGAAGGAGCGCTGTCACAAGAAGAAACAAACCGGTTGGTGCATGACTTGGACGTAGATTTCCTCATCGCATTGGAAAACGTACAGATACGCTCTGTCCGCAAAATAAAGTACATGCGCGACTGGGGCATTTATTACGGCACGGTAGATGCCCGGATATATCCTACTGTCAGGATTTACCTGCCCAACCGCAGTACCCCTATGGCTACAATCAACGCTAACGACAGCATTTTCTGGGAAGAAACCGGAAACGGTCCCTTTGTACAAGGCAACCTCATCAGTGAAGAAGAACTGATAAAACAAGCTTCTGATTTTGCCGGAACCATACCGGTAAAAAAACTGCTGCCGTATTGGAAAACCGCCAACCGCTATCTGTTCTGCGGCGGTTCCGTAAACATGCGCGATGCCGCCGTATATGCCCGGGACAAGCAATGGAACACAGCTATCGGGCTATGGAAGCAGACCTATGCCACCCAAAAAGGAAAGAAAAAGATGCAGGCAGCCTATAACCTTGCTGTCGGCTATGAAATGCAGGACAGTATTGCCGCCGCTCTCGACTGGGCGTTGAAAGCGCAAGCCGAAGCACGTATCGTAGACGGCGTGGATAAAAAAGATTTGACTCACCTTGGCAAAGCGGATATCCCCTACTACGTCCTTACAACACTTTACGCCACCGAATTAAAGGAGCGGAAAGAAGGCTTATCGCGCCTAAATATGCAAATGCAACGATTTAATAATGATTTTTAGTCAAATACTGTAAATGTAATTGTTTTTTTTATACCTTTGAACATCCATTAAGTAAAGAAAAGCAATTATGAAACTCAGTCAACCGGCATTATCTCTTCTCGAAGAAACTATCAAACAGGCAATCGGCAAGTACGCTTGCGGTTGTGAGCAGACAGTCGTTACGGATATCCATCTGCAAGCCAACCAAAGTTCGGGCGAATTTTCCATATTCGACGATGATGACAAAGAACTCGCCAGTACCACCATAGAAGAATGGATGACATACGAAGGCGATGATTTCTACGAAAACATGGAACGCATCCTGAGCAATCTGCTCTGCAACCTCAAGAACCGGGGTGCTTTTGACAAGCTGACCATCATGAAGCCTTTCTCTTTCGTATTGGTAGATGACGACAAGGAAACCATAGCCGAACTCTTGTTGCTGGACGATGACACCCTGCTGGTAAACGAAGAGCTGCTGAAGGGATTGGATGAGGAGTTGGATGCTTTCCTAAAAGACTTACTGGAGAAATAACGAATCATATACGAATCGTACAACGTACATAAAAAAGGTCCGGACTTTATTGAGTCCGGACCTTTCTTTTATATCGGAGATACTGTCTTACGCTTTCTTCAAAGCGGCAATACTTTCTCTCAGTGAGCTGATGATACTCTCCGCGTCCGCCTGTTTCTTGCGTTCCATTTCGATAACGGCAGCAGGAGCATTATTCACGAACTTCTCGTTACTCAGTTTCTTCAGAACGCCTTGCAGGAAGCCTTCCTTATGCTTCAATTCAGCTTCCATACGGGCTATTTCGGCTTCCACATCAATCATGTTGCCCAAAGGAACGGCAAATTCCGTTGTACCTACCATGAAAGCGGCAGCACCGTCGGCCTTAGCCTCAACTGCGGTTACGGCAGAAAGGTTGCACATCTTGATAATGACAGCATCGAAAGCAGCCACCGGGTTTTCACCGACAACCTGTAATTCCAACGGTTCTTTTTGGGCGATGTTCTTCTGCAAACGGATAGAACGTACATTACTGATAACCTCTTTCACCACCTCGAACTGCTGTACAAAAGCCTCGTCCACTTCCGTCGACATGGAGATAGGGCTTACCATAAGGCTTTCCCCGTCCTTACGGTCGACGATGTGCTGCCACAACTCTTCGGTGATGAACGGCATGAACGGGTGCAACAGATGCAACAGATTATCGAAGAAACCGATAGTCGTGTCGTACACCTTCTTGTTGATAGGCTGTCCGTAAGCAGGCTTAATCATCTCCAGATACCAGGAAGAGAACTCATCCCAGAAGAGCTTGTATACCGCCATCAATGCTTCGCTCAAACGATACTTGCCGAACAGGTCTGCCAATTCGGCAGCCACGGCATTCTGTTTGGACTCGAACCAGCGCATAGCCAGTTCGGCAGCTTCCGGCACAGGCACTTCCTCACTCACTTCCCAGCCCTTAACCAGGCGGAAAGCATTCCATATCTTATTGTTGAAGTTACGTCCCTGTTCGCAAAGCGCATCGTCAAAAAGGATGTCGTTGCCGGCAGGAGCCGAAAGCATCATACCCATACGCACACCATCGGCACCGTAGCGGTCTATCAGGTCAAGCGGGTCGGGTGAATTGCCGAGCGATTTGGACATCTTACGTCCCAGCTTGTCGCGGACAATACCCGTGAAGTAAACGTTCTTGAACGGCATCTTGCCTTCGTATTCATACCCTGCCATAATCATGCGCGCCACCCAGAAGAAGATAATATCCGGCCCCGTTACCAGGTCACTGGTAGGATAATAATAGTTGATTTCTTCGTTACTCGGATTCAGGATACCGTCGAACAGGGAGATAGGCCACAACCAGGAAGAAAACCAGGTGTCGAGACAATCCTCGTCCTGACGCAAATCCTCTATTTTAAGGGCAGGATTTCCGGTCTTTTCCTGTGCCAGCTTCAAGGCCTCTTCGGGAGTGGCTGCCACCACATATCCGCCTTCCGGCAGGAAGTAAGCGGGAATGCGGTGTCCCCACCACAACTGGCGGCTGATACACCAGTCCTTGATGTTCTCCAGCCAGTTCTTATAAGTGTTCTTATATTTGGCAGGGTAGAATTTCAAGTCATCATTCATTACCGGAGGCAGAGCCATATCGGCAAAGTGCTGCATCTTGAGGAACCACTGCATGGAGAGCTTCGGCTCGATTGCCACGTTGGTACGTTCGGAGAAACCGACCTTATTGGTATAGGCTTCCACCTTTTCCAGCAACCCGGCACCCTGCAGGTCTTTCTCAATCTGCTCGCGTACATCGAAGCGGTCCATGCCTACGTACAGTCCGGCTGCTTCGCTCAGCGTACCGTTGTCGTTGAAGATGTCGATGGCGGGCAGGTTGTATTTCTCGCCCAGCATATAGTCGTTGACGTCGTGTGCAGGAGTTACCTTCAGACAGCCCGTACCGAACTCCACGTCTACATAATCATCCTGGATAACAGGAATAACGCGGTTCACCAGCGGCACAATCACTTTCTTACCTTTCAGCCATTGGTTCTTCGGGTCGGCAGGGTTGATACACATCGCCGTATCACCCATGATTGTTTCGGGACGCGTAGTGGCTACCACGGCATAACGCTTGCCGGAAGCGTCGCGATGAACCACTTCGCCTTCGGCTCCCGTCTCACCGGACATGTCATCGTCGGCAACGTAATATTTCAAATAATACAGCTTGCTGTGCTCTTCCTTATAGATAACCTCTTCGTCGCTGAGGGCGGTGAGGGCTTTCGGGTCCCAGTTCACCATACGCACACCGCGATAAATCAGCCCTTTGTTGTAAAGGTCTACAAACACTTTAATCACGCTTTCACTGCGTTTCTCATCCATGGTGAAGGCAGTGCGGTCCCAATCGCAGGAAGCGCCCAGCTTACGGAGCTGTTTCAGGATGATGCCACCGTGCTCGTCCGTCCATTCCCAGGCATGCTTCAGGAATTCGTCGCGGGTAAGGTCTGTTTTCTTGATGCCCTGTGCGGCAAGCTTGTTCACAACCTTGGCTTCGGTGGCAATGGAAGCATGGTCCGTACCCGGAACCCAGCAGGCGTTCTTGCCTTCCATACGGGCACGGCGTACAAGGATATCTTGGATGGTATTATTAAGCATGTGTCCCATGTGGAGCACACCGGTGACGTTAGGGGGCGGAATGACGATGGTGTAGGGCTCACGACCATCGGGTTTCGAACTGAATAATTTGTGGTCCAACCAATACTGG
>ERZ1673753.2920-NODE-2920-length-11566-cov-5.554166_pt1 | contig 11566 bp, 11 predicted proteins | sample MGYA00580201_ERZ1673753 | MGnify/ENA primary metagenome ERZ1673753 (study PRJEB41218, sample SAMN15661747) | gut metagenome | host: Homo sapiens | place: Canada: London | collected 2015-08-20/2019-03-30 | study: EMG produced TPA metagenomics assembly of... | reverse complement strand
CCGCCGTGACCGTCGCCCTGATGTGGTTGACAGGTCGCTATTCGCTGCGCCGCGACCAGGCTGTCGAGGCGCTGGCCGCCCGCGCCGAGCTCGCCACCGTTAGCGAGCGCAACCGCATCGCCCGCGAACTGCACGACATCGTCGCGCATTCCCTCACTGTCGTCATCGCACAGGCCGATGGCGGGCGCTACGCGGGCCGCAAGGATCCCGACAAGGCCATCGAGGCCCTCGACACTATCGCCGCGCGCGGCCGCTCGGCTCTGACCCAGATGCGGGAGCTGCTCTCTGTTCTTCACGATGACGCCCCCTCGCCGCGTTCTACCACCGTCACCCCTGGGGTGGCTGGCGTGCCCGACCTGGTGGCGGATGCGAAGCGCAACGGGGTGGAGGTGCAGCTGCACGTCACGGGTGAGCCGCGCCAGTTGGACGAGGTCCGCGACCTCAGCGTGTACCGCATCGTGCAGGAATCCCTGACTAACGTGCTGAAGCACGCGGGTTCTGTGCCCGCGCAGGTGCGGCTGGAGTGGGAGCCCGCCCGGGTGACAATTAGCGTGGATAACGCGCCGGGCGATGAGCAGATAGAGGGCTCTGGCCGCGGCCTGACCGGCATCCGCCAGCGCGTGGCGATCCACGGCGGCGAGGCCAAGTGGGGTGCTTCCGCGGTGTACCCCGGCGGGTGGAACGTGACCGCGACGGTGCCTTTTGCGAAGGAGGATTAAGTGATTAGCGTAGGTTTGGCCGACGATCAGCAGCTGGTGCGTGCCGGCTTTGGATTGGTGTTGGATTCGCAGGATGACATCACCGTCCGGTGGCAGGCTGCCGATGGCCAAGAGGCCTGCGAGCTGGCCGAATCGCAGCCCGTGGACATCATCCTCATGGACGTGCAGATGCCGAACATGGATGGCATCGAGGCGACCCGCCGGGTGGTTTCCGGTGATTCCGGGGCGCGCGTGATCGTGCTGACTACCTTCGATAACGACAACTACGTCCTCGGTGCAGTGGAGGCCGGGGCCAGCGGCTTTCTGCTCAAGGACACCGACCCCGAGGACCTCATCTCCGCCGTCCGCACCGTCGGTGATTCGGCGGCCGTGATCAGCCCGAAGGCCACCGCGCGCCTGCTGCGCAGCATCCGCATGGAGCAAACCCCGCAGCGCCGCGAGCCCGTGGAGCTGGATCTTCCCGATCCGCTGACCCCGCGCGAGCTGGAGATTCTGAAGCTCATCGCGCTGGGCTTCAGCAACCAGGAGATCGCCGACAAGCTCTACATTTCGCTGCCCACCGTGAAGACGCACGTCGGCCGGGTGCTCACGAAGACCCAGTCGCGCGATCGGGTGCATGCGGTGCTGTTTGCCTTCAAGTATCGCCTCGTCAGTTCCGAGGATTTACTCGAACAGACTTTCTAAAACCTCTACCTTAGCTTTACGGGTGTTTTCGCTGTTAGGGCTGGTGGCGTCAATAAAAAGGAAAAAAGTTTCGCCGGGGGTATTGACTTGGTTTGATGGTGTGTTCTATTCTTTAGTTAGGAAGTTTGGCGGGGGCACCACAACCTCGCCGCTGGATTAGGGGAACTCCATGACTACCTCACCACCATCGTTTCGAATAGCCAGTTCGCAGGATCCGCTGACCGTGGCGGCGCGGCAGCTCAATCAGCAACAATTCCAACTGATAATGGCATGCGTCCCGGACGGGGAGGATCTGGTGCCCGATTTCTGCACCCGCCTCGCCGTACGTCTGGGAGTTTCGGCCGGGGTCGCGGAGGCCTGGGCCGAGGCCGCTTTCGTATTGCGCGACTTTCCGCGGCTTGTCGAGCTGTTTCACCAGGGGTGTTACACGGCCCGCCACGTGCTGCGGGTGGCGCAGGATCTGCTGCCGGTGTCGCCCGACGACCGGGAGAGGGTTGAGGGCAAGGTTCTTGAGGTATTGACGCCCTCACGTCCCGACCAGCACGTGTTTTCACCGAGGACTATCCACAACCGCATCTCGAAGATTTTGCGGGAGGTCGATCGGAACGTCGTACCTAAGGATGAGGCCGCCGCGGCCGAGCCAAGCTTCAATGTGGATTGCCGCGACCCTGAGTACACCACCTTCACGCTGCGGGTTCCGCGGATGGAGGGTATCGAGGTCGACAAGATTGTGCGCGCCACCGCCAAGAAGTACGAGTGCTCGCAGCCGGAGGCGATGCTGCGGCTGATCACGGATAAGGCCGAGGTTTCGGTGACTCTGAACCTGTACCACGACCCGGCGAACGACGGTGCGGTGCTGGGAGAGGACCACTGGCTGAACCGCTCCGCCTCCAAGACCTGGTTGCAGCGGGTGACTCACCTGTCCGCGCCGGGCTACGCGGAATGCGAGGGTTACGTGCCGACGGAGAGCATCAAAGCAGCCGTCGCCGGGCGCGACCTGCACTGTCGCTTCCCGGGCTGCGAGGTTCCCGCCTACAAGTGCCAGTACGACCACGTGCGGCGCTACGGCAGCGGACCGACGTCCACGGCGAACTTGCACCTACTCTGCTCGAAGCACCACAACCTCAAGACCGCCGGCAGCTGGGATGTCGCCCTGCACCCCGACGGGCACGAGGTATGGACCTCCCACGGCGACGGGCACAGCGTGATCACCGAGGCCGAGGGGCCGCTGGGGCGCGAGACCTTCGCCCAGCGCAACGTCCGCAAAACCAAGGCGCTGGCCGAGTACCACCAGGCGATCGAAGAACAGGAGGGCGGGCCGTCATACTGAGGTAGGACACGCAAGATCAACCCCTCGTCCGATGTGGGAACACCACCCCGGGCGGCAGCATGGGAACCATGATCATCGTGGAAAACCTCACAAAGAGGTACGGCAAGAAAACAGTAGTCAACGACCTTTCATTCACCGTCCCGGACGGGCAGGTGACCGGCTTCCTCGGGCCCAACGGCGCGGGCAAGTCCACCACCATGCGCTGCATGCTCGGCCTCGACAAGCCGAGCGCCGGCAAGGTGACCTTCAGCGGCAAGGGGTACGCCGGCGATTTCGCAGGCCTGGATAACAAGTCCAGCATCGCCGGCGCGGTCCTGGACGCCGCCTGGTTCACCCCTGCCCGCAGCGGCCGCAACCATCTGCGTGTCATCGCGAAGGGTGCGGGCATCTCCGACAAGCGCGTGGACGAATGCCTCGACATGGTGGGCCTCACCAGCGCGGGCAAGAAGAAAGTCGGCGGCTACTCCCTCGGCATGAAGCAGCGCCTCGGCCTGGCCGCCGCCCTCCTTGGCAACCCGCAGCACCTGATCCTCGACGAGCCGGTCAACGGCCTCGACCCGGAGGGTGTGTCCTGGATGCGTCGCACCATCCGCCATCTTGCCGACGACGGCCGCGGCCTGCTGGTTAGCTCCCACCTGCTCAGCGAGATGCAGCAAACTGCCGACCGCCTGGTGCTGATCGGCCAGGGCAAGCTCATCGGCGAGCAAACCCTAGACGAGTTCCTCGCCGGCGGCGCCCACGTGGAGGTCGAGTGCAAGGAAGCGGTCCTGCTAGCAGACAGCCTGCGCAGCCGCGGCTTCCAGGTCGATCTGGACCGGGAGCGGACGCTGCGTGTGGGCGTCAACAACATTCCAGAACACGAGGTGCGCGCGGCGATCGCGGCAACGGCCCTGGAGGAAAAGTTCGCTGTGACCAAGCTCGCGACCACCGCCGACAACCTGGAACAGCGCTTCCTCGCCGCGACGGCGGGGCAGCAGGAATACCGCAGCAACTAGACCCGCACCGACCCCGCACAGAAAAGAGACAAACCATGCTCAAAGCAATCTCCTCCGAAGTTACGAAGCTGCTAAGCCTCCGCAGCACCTGGATCTACGTGATCCTTTTCACGGGTTCGATCTACGGCCCGACGACGCTCTACATGCTTTTCAATGACTCCCCGCGCTTGGACGGCGGCTGGCCCGACCTCCTATTCGGCGGAATGATCTTCCTGATGATCGCCATCATCTTCGGCGCCTCGACGACCGGCGGCGACATCAGTAACCACATGACGGCCCACGCTTTCCTCACCCAGAAACACCGGAGTTCCTGGCTGCTAGCCCGCGCGCTGGTGGCGGCGGTGTTCGTGGAACTGAACTACATCCTCGGCGTGGCGCTCAGCTGGGCGGTGTTCAATGTATTCCCGGCCGGGCACTTCACCGGCGAAGATCAGCTGCTGCTGTGGGGATACGCGGTGGGCGCCCCGGCTTTCGCCGTGATGGCCGTCGGCATCGCCGCACTGCTGCGTAATCGAGTGGGTGCCATCGCACTGCCGCTGGTGTGGATGCTGGTGGTCGAGGGCCTGCTGTACGCCGCGGGTGAAAAGATCTCCTTCCTGAAGACTCTGTACAACCTCTCCCCGGGCAGCCGCGTCCAAGACATGCAAACCTGGATCTACGCCCAGGACCACACCGACATGGTCAGCCCCGGCTTCGGTTTCGCGGTGATGATCGCCTGGATGGTTGCCCTGCTGGTGCTGGGGCTGTACAGCAACAAGGTCCGAGACGTGAAATAGGTTTTAGTTACACTGGCGCCATGATCGCAGTAAAAGAATTAACCAAAAAGTATGGGTCCACGGAGGTTCTCCATGGGCTCACTTTTTCTGTCCCAGACGGGCAGGTCACGGGCTTTTTGGGTCCGAACGGCTCCGGCAAATCCTCAACAATGCGCTGCATCCTGGGGTTGGACACGATAGGCAAGGGGGAGGTCACCTTCGACGGCCAGCCCCTAAGTGCCTACCGCGCCCAGCGCCCGCACATTGCCGGCGCGCTGCTGGAACCCACCTGGTACATGCCCGGCCACTCCGCCCGGGCGCACATCCGCTCCATCGCGCAGGCGGCCGGGATCTCGCAGTCCCGCGCCGACGAGTGCCTGGAGCTGGTGGGCCTGGCCGGGGTGCAGAAGCGCAAGATCAAGAAGTTCTCCCTCGGCATGAAGCAGCGCCTGGGCCTCGCCGTGGCCCTGTTGGGCGACCCGAAGCACCTGATCCTCGACGAACCGGTCAACGGCCTCGACCCGGAGGGCGTGCACTGGATGCGCGAGCTCATCCGCCGCAGCGCCTCCGAAGGCCGCGCCGTGCTGGTCAGCTCCCATCTCCTGCACGAGATGGAACTCACCGCCGACCGCCTGGTCGTCATCGGCAAGGGCTCCCTCATCGGCGAATACACGATGGACGAGTTCCTCCGCACGGGCGCCCAGCCCACCATCCGGATGCGTGTAGCCGATCCCGATTCTTTTGTGGACGCCACCTCACGCTTGGACGGCATCAACCTCACGCGGCGCCCCGACGGCTCCCTGGAGTTCGCCTCCGAGGCCCCCGACTTGGATCGACGCCTCGGGGAACTAGCGCGCGATACCGGCGCGGTGGTGCTGGAAATGACCCCGCAGCGCGCGGGGCTGGAACAGAAGTTCCTGGACGCGACCGGCCAGGCAGTGGAGTACAGGACTCAGGACAGGAGGGGTCAGTAATGCTAGGAATCATCCGCAGTGAGTGGACGCGCTCGCGCGTCATGTGGGGCACCTGGATCATGCTGGGCTTCGTCCTGCTGTTCTACATCGGTGCCAACGCGCTGACTCTGAGCTACTACAGGTCTGAATATGGGATGAACGAGCCGGAGGTGGGTCTGATGGAGCTGGGCGTGGGCCTTATGCCGGCGTACCTGATGATTCTGTCGCTTTCGGCCGTGCGGGTCAGCGGTACACGCGGGCACAACCTGCACGCGCAGTCTTTCCTGGTGATCCCCGCCCGTTGGCAGCAGCTGTTCGCGCAGATGTTCGTCAACGCAGCCCTGGCGATGGTGACCATGGCCGTGGCAGTGGGAGTCTCGGTCGCGATGATGGCGACCCTGCCGCAGAAGATCAACACCGACCAGCTGCCGCTGCTGGGCTACACGATCCTGTTTGCCGGGCTGATCAGCCTGATGGCCTCCGCGATCGGCGTGTTGATTCCCTCTTCGGCCGGCGCGGTGGCGCTGCCGCTAGTGTGGGCGACCGCGGTGGAGCTGATCTCTCAGCAGCTCAGCCAATGGATCGCCGATAACATCGCGCCCTATTTGCCGTTCAACAACATTTGGATGATCCTGGGCGGCAGCGTCTCCATCGGCGGGCACGAAACCCCTGTCAGCGTGGCCATCGTCTGCGCATGGACGGTGGTGCTGGTGGCCTGGGCCTTCCTCGTCCACCAGCGCAAGGACGTTAAATAGTCGCGTTCTCCGCCGCTGCGATCTCGGCCGTGGGCTCGGTGGCCATTACCACCGACCCACCGTCGCGCAGCGGCTTTAGTGTATCCAGCATCGACTGGGTATCGGTCCACGCGGGCACCAGCACCCGCGGACCTTCTGGGGCGGGGGCGGCCGCCGGGCCGGGATAGTCATCCGGCTGCACGCGCAGCTCGGGGGAGAAGTCGTTCACACCGAAGGGCAGCTCCCCGCCGGATTCCTCCACTCCACGGCCGAAAGGGTCGTCGGAGAGCACGAAAACCTCACCCGAGTGGGCTTCCGCCAGAGCTAGGTCGTCGGTAAAAAGCACGTCGCAAGAGTCGGCGTCCACAATAGAAACACCAGTGCGACAGCAACCCAGAACAATCATGAGCGGCTGCCAACCCGGGGCGCAGGCGATCCCGACCGAGGCCGGGGCGAGCGAATCCAGCAGGTGGGCGGCCTTCGACTGCCAGTTGTGCAGGGTCTGGGCGGATAGCTCCATGCGGCCAGCCGGGGTGTAGGTGGTCAGGCGCGGGCTGGCCGGATCCTGGGCAACGAGCGGGGCGATAATATCCATTAGTTCACACACATCGGACCGTCGCCACCGGCGTCGATCGGATCCTTTCGGTCGGTGCCCTGGCCGGTACCCGGCGTGCCGACGGTGGCGGGCTTGTCAGAGCCGGTGCTGTCAGTGCCGGTCTGGGATGCGGAGGCGTCCTCGTCCGGGATGCCGTCGCCGTCGAGGTCCTTGATGCCCTCGGTGAGCGTGCCGACGTTCGGGTCGTCCGGCTTGGTCAGCGGGGCGGACTGCTCCAGAATGCCCGGGCCGGCGTAGGTGCCGGACAGGGTGACGGAGAGCTCGTGCTCGTCCAGGGAGGAATCCTCCACCACGTTCAGCCCGCCCAGCTGCTTCGCCAGGGCACGGGCCGCCGGGTCGTCGGGGTTCTTGGCGTTCACCTGGGACTCGGAAATGCCGGTCTCGGCGTGGTTGCCGACCTTGCCCGGCTTGTAACCGTAGTCCTTAGCCAGATCCGACACGCGAGCGGCAAGACCGGGCGCCTCGGAGGCGTTAAAGACGTTGACCTTGTAGTCCTTGGCCTTGTAGTCGGTGATGTCGGCGGGCTTGTCGGAGGAAGTGCTTTCCTCGCCCGCCTTGTCGCCCAGCAGATCCTCGAAGAACTCGTGGACCTGGTCGTTATCCACCGTCACGACGGACTCGCCGTAGTCGCCCGTGCCGTCGATGCTGGTCACGGGGATGGTCTGGAAGCTCACGTTGCCGCCGGCCATGTTCTGCATCTGCGTGGCCAGGCCCATCACGTCCCAGCCGCTGTCCAGCACCACGGATCGCTGCACCGCGTCGTTGAGCTTGGACATGCTGCCCGGGTCGGTCAGGGTCTTGGAGGAGAGCACCTTGTTGGCCAGGCTGGCCATGTAGGCCTGCTGGCGGGTGATGCGGTCCAGGTCGCCGCGCGGCAGCTCGTGGCGCTGGCGGACGAAGCTTAGCGCGTTCTGGCCGTTGAGGGTCTGGCGGCCCTTCTTAAACTTCGCGCCGGACAGGGGCTCGTCGACCTTGTTCTTCAGGCACACGTCCACGCCACCAACGGCGTCGGTGAGCAGCACGAAGCCCAGCAGGCCAACCTCGGCGTAGTGGTCGACGTTGATGCCGGTGAGGTCCGCCACGGAGCTGATGAGCGCTTGGCGGCCCGCCTCGGTGGACTTGTGGTCGATGTCGGACTCGCTGTAGTCGCTGTTCTTCGCCAGCTCCTGCGACTTCTCGAACTTGGCGGTGCCGTACACGCCGTTGAGCTTCATGTTGCCGTTGTCAGGGGTACTGACGTACGTGTCGCGGGGCAGCGACACCGCGGTCGCCGAGGAGCCATCGTTCGGGATACGGATGAGGATCATCGTGTCCGTGTTCGTGGCTTCTTCCTCGCCCGCACGAAGCATGTCGATTTCCTTCTGGGACAGCGGGTTGCCCTTCGCATCTGTACGGGAATCCACGCCCACCAGCAGAATGTCGGTCGCCCCGTCCGGCTGGTTGCCGAGGTTCAGGTTGTCCGCCTGGGCCAGCCCACCGTTCAAATTGCCGACCGCCATGTAGCCGATACCCATCACGACCAGCGCGAGTGCCGAGACCGCAGCCAGCACCCCGCGCGACCAGCCAGGGCCGATCTGCTTGGCTTCTACACCACCGGGGGCTGCCTGGATACGCCGTGAATGGCGGCTTCTCTGATGCCCTGTCTGCTCTGTCATTGTTCACACTTTAGCGGCAAAGATGCCGCTGGTGTAGTACTGATTTTATGAGTGTTTTGGTTTTCGGAGCCTCCGGTCAGGTAGGCCGGGCCCTGCTGCGCCTCCGCCCCGACTTTGTGCCGGTAGGGCGCGCGCACGCGGACCTCGCCGTTGCGGGATCTGTGGACTCTTTCTTATTGACGCCGCCGTCTGCCGTGGACGCCATCGTCAATCTCGCTGCATTCACAGCCGTGGACGATGCCGAGAAGCCTGAAAACGCGAGCGTGGTGCACCAGGTAAACGCGGTAGCCCCGGGGAGGATGGCCTCCTGGGCCGAGGTGCATGGGGTGCAGATGTGGCACGTCTCCACCGACTACGTGTTCTCCGGAGACCTGCCGGTGGGCTGCGAAAATCCGGTTGACGGCCAGCCCGGCCCGCTGAACGCCTACGGGCGCAGCAAGTTGGAGGGGGAGCGGCGGGTGCTGAACCTCGGCGGCCACGTGGTCCGCACGGGCTGGGTCTACGACGCGACTGGGCGCAACTTCGCCACCACCATGGCGCGCCTGGCGCGGACGGGCGTGAACCCCGCGGTAGTGGACGACCAATACGGCCGACCTACCCATGCTGACGTTCTAGCAGCGGAGCTGGCGGCGATGGTGGACGGGCGACAGTCTCCGGCGATCAGCCACGTGACCGGTTCCGGACCGCTGACCACATGGTGCGGCTTCGCCCGCGAGATCTTCGCCACACTGGGATGCGATCCGGCACGAGTAAAGGCCATTCCGAGCAGTGAGTATCCCACTCCCGCGCGCCGGCCCCGCAACAGTGCCCTGCAGATTCCGGCGACCGGCCTGCCCGCGTGGCGGGATAGTTTGCGGGCTGCCCTGGGGTAACCTCAACGGCCATGACAGAGGCACCCATCGCGATTATCACCGTGACCTATTCACCGGGGGAGTACCTAAACAAGTTCCTGGACTCGGTGCCAACCAACGCGCGGGTCGTCATGGTGGACAACGGTTCCACGGACGGAGCTCCCGAGGCGGCCGCGGAGGCCGGGCGCGCGGAGCTGCTCTACAGCGGGGGCAACGTCGGCTACGGGGCCGGTATGAACCTCGGTGCCCGCCACCTGCGCGCGGCCCGTGAAGCCGGAGAGATCAACTCGGACTACCTGGTGATCTCCAACCCGGATGTCGTGTTTAGCGAAGACGCGATCGAGAAACTATTGGAGGCGGCGCGGCGTCACCCTCGAGCAGGAGCGCTGGGCCCCCGCATCGTAGAGGCGGACGGCAGCGCCTACCCATCCGCCCGCGCGGTGCCGCAACTCGGCTCCGGCATCGGGCATGCGCTGTTGGGCAAGATCTGGCCGACCAATCCCTGGACCAAGCGCTACCTGGACGACGAAGACATGGACAGCGAGCGAACCGCAGGCTGGCTTAGTGGCTCCTGCCTGCTGCTGCGCTGGGATGCCTTCGAGGCCCTGGGCGGGTTCGACGAGCGGTACTTCATGTACATGGAAGACGTGGACCTGGGCGACCGGCTGGGGCGCGCGGGTTGGCTGAATGTTTTCGTTCCGAGCGCGGAGATCCGGCACGCAAAGGGGCACGTGGCGGGCAAGCACCCGGACGTCGTGCTGAAGGCCCACCATGACAGCGCCTACCGCTTCCAGGCGGATCGGCTGCCGGGGTGGCGCTACCTTCCGGTGCGCATGGTGCTGAAGGCCGGGCTGAAGATCCGCGAGAAGATTGCAATTGCGGCAGCGCACGGCGTGGGTTGAACGCCGAAGCAAGAACAGTGACTAGTGTGTGAAAACCAATAGCAAAAAGCAGTAAGGAACAGAAAGGCCAAAGAAGTGGTAGATCTCGCAGCCACGACCGACGCAGTGATCCTGGTCGGAGGCAAGGGCACCCGACTGCGCCCCCTGACTAACTCCATCCCGCCGCCGATGCTGCCGGTGGCCGGTGCACCAGTCCTGGAGCACCTGCTGGCCCGCATCAAGGCCGCCGGGATGACGCACGTGGTGCTCGGCACCTCGTTCAAGGCCGAGGTCTTCGAAGAGCACTTCGGTGACGGCAGCCACCTGGGCCTGGAGATCGAGTACGTGGTGGAGGAGGAGCCGCTGGGCACCGGCGGCGGCATCCGCAACGTGCTGGACCACCTGCGATACGACCGCGCGATGGTTTTCAACGGTGACGTGCTGGGCGGGACGGATCTGAATGCCGTGCTGAAGACCCACGTGGAGCAGGAGGCCGACGTGACGCTGCACCTGCTGCGCGTCTCCGACCCCCGCGCCTTCGGCTGCGTGCCCACGGACGCCGACGGCCGCGTGAGCGCGTTCCTGGAGAAGACGGAGGATCCGCCGACGGACCAGATCAACGCCGGCAGCTACGTGTTCAACCGCTCTGTGATCGAGAAGATCCCCGCCGGCCGCCCGGTGAGCGTGGAGCGCGAGATCTTCCCGGCCCTACTGGAATCCGGCGCCCGCGTGTTCGGCCACGTTGACCAGTCCTATTGGCGCGACATGGGCACGCCAGCGGACTTCGTGCGCGGGTCCTCGGACCTGGTGCGCGGCATCGCCCCCTCGCCGTTGCTCGATGGGCGCCACGGGGAGAGCCTGGTGGACGAGTCCAGCGCCATCGCCGGCGGGGCACTGCTTCTGGGCGGCACCGTGATCGGCCGCGGCGTGGAGATCGGCGGCGGGGCGCGCGTGGAGGAATCTGTGGTCTTCGATGGCGTGCAGATCGAGGCGGGCGCGACTGTGGAGCGCTGCGTGATTGCCGCGGGCGTGCGCATCGGTGCGCGGGCTCACCTGGTGGACTGCGTGATCGGTGAGGGGGCCGTTATCGGTGCCCGCTGCGAACTGCGCGATGGCCTGCGCGTGTGGCCGGGAGTGAGTTTGCCGGACGGTGGCGTGCGCTTTTCCTCCGATATCTAGCTATTTTCGTCACTCGAGGAAAAAATTTAGACAAATTTCACTACATCTAGTGTGTCCTGAACTAAAGGTTCAGGAAAATGTCTATATGTTGTGGTTTTAGCTAGCGCTCCGTGCATACGTTGTGGTTACGTTAGGGCCCATTTTCTCAGGAGGCTGTGGTTGTAGGGGCGCTAGTGACCGATGTGGCTGAAGTGGCTTGAGGGAATTTCCCAAA